>Ga0209631_10003912_pt1 | contig 16807 bp, 11 predicted proteins | sample COG_08_FD_184752 | JGI IMG/M metagenome (GOLD analysis project Ga0209631, IMG submission 184752) | Pelagic Microbial community sample from North Sea - COGITO 998_met_08 (SPAdes) (version 2) | ecosystem: Environmental > Aquatic > Marine > Neritic zone/Coastal water | place: Helgoland, sampling...
GTTCAAGGGTGACCGATCAAAATCGTGGGTGACAGCAGGACCGAACCCCTGACCGTTTTAGATAAAGTCGATCTCGCCTTAGATTTTGTATATCCCGATCCCCTGCTGTCACTCGATATTTTCATACTTCTTCATTCGGCGAACGACCTTTTTCACGTAGTTTCGGGATTCTGCACGAACGTGCCGGTTCGTTAAAAACCAGTAAAACTCTTCGACGGTCATGGCATTCACCCGAGCGATGGCCGCTTTTTTTCCGCCGTTCGGTGCAAGGCTTTTATAGAGGTTTCCAGCGCCACCGTTGTAGCTGGAAATGATCGCATATTGCAGTTTTAGCGGATGATAGATATCCGCGAGATAACGGTCGGCCAGGATGCTCAAGTAGCCCGTTCCGATTTCAACGTTATTAGAGGGCGTGTACAAGTGCCCAGACGTCGGTGTGTGCGCATACCCTTTGATGATTGAAAAATAATCCCGGCCCGCAGTGTCTGCCTTGATTTGCATTAGACCGAGGGCATTAGAGCGGGAGCGCGCCATTGGATTAAATGAACTTTCGGTTTCGATGATCGCCATAATCAGCGGAACCGGAATACGATGTTTGATGCTCGCTGTCTTGGCGAATTGGATATATTTTGCCCCTGCGATGGCTTTGTGTTGGCCGACCAGAGAAAGGGTCAAACTTCTACCTTGTGTTGATGCTTGTTGTTTGATCAGTCGGTCCACAAATCGCTCTGCTCTCCAGACCGAGGCAATAGGCAGTCCGTCTTGATCGATAATTTGTTGGTAAAAAAAAGGTTTTTGAGTCTCGCTGTTGATGAGCCCAAAGTCATTCGCGGTTGCAGCATCAATCACTGAGGGATCTATTTGGGTCAATATGATTTCGACTGCGGCGCGTCTAATGCTGGCAGAGTCTGGAGCGGTGATCGAAATAATTCCACGGGCGAAGTCGACTAAGGTGTCTGCCTTGGTTGCGCCTCGATAGGCGAGTACAGATGGCAGCATACTACCAAAAGCATCTGACTCAGCTTGATATTCCTCAAGTAATGCAGCGACTTCAGGATCGTAAGCGTTCAGATTTAACGGCGCCTTCGAAGCGCTGGCACACGTGCAAATAAGGCTGCAAATCGAGAGGAAGAGCCAATGGATTGAGCGAAATCTCCAATGAGTGACGATCAAGGGTACGGGTAGGGTCGGGGCGGTAAAACAGCTCATCACGGTATTCTAAGTGTTCTCCCAGAGGGAATGAAGATTTTGCGTTGATTTATGTCGGGCACATCGGCCAACTCTCGATGACTGACTGGAAGAGTAGACTCTGGTTTAGCCGAATTTTAAAATGCCCTGAGCGGCTCAATTGAGAGGATCGGTTGAGTTGCGGATCTGCAGGTTTTGCGTCGGCTTCGGAGGATGGCCTGCATTAATCAAAACCGATTAGATCAGAAAGGGACCTAATCCTGGAGTTTCGGGTTTGTGGTTACGGGCAGATTCAAATACCCTGCTGCCCGCACATCCTCCGCTTTAGCGTTGCTGTTCGGGCTTGTTGTGTGCCTGGTGTTCGTGCTGTCCGCGAGGATCCATCGGTTTAGGAGTGATACCTTGGAAGAAGTATTGGCGGTTGACGTAGCGGTTTTAGGGGGAGGCGCCGCCGGTTTGATGTGCGCGATGACGGCCGCCGCCCGGGGCCGTACTGTTGTTGTTCTCGAACGCAGTAACAAGCTGGGTAAAAAAATTCTCATGTCGGGTGGCGGCCGTTGTAATTTTACCAACCTGGTGACGGAACCCGAGCATTACCTGTCCAAGAATGCGTACTTTTGTATCAGCGCCTTACGTCGATATCCCCCTTCAAGTTTTATAGACCTCGTCGAGAGACACAATATTGCTTTTGAAGAACGCAAACACGGTCAGCTCTTTTGTCTTGAATCAGCCTCCGACATATTAGACATGTTGATGTTGGAGTGCAGGGGGCATGACGTAAGTTTGCGCACCCGCACCGAACCGCTGTCTTTGAACTATCAGGATGATCAGCAAACTGATGAGGTAGGGCATTACGAATTGGTTTGCAAATCCTCCGAGGGAACCCTCAAGGTCAAGGCAGATTCGGTGGTCGTTGCAACGGGCGCGCTTTCAATTCCGACATTGGGGGGGAGCGATCAAGGCTATCAGCTGGCGGAGCAATTTGGCCTAGCCCTAGTGCCTCGTCACCCGGGGTTGGTTCCGTTTATGGCGACTGGGCAGCTTAAAGGCTTTTGCGAACAGCTCTCAGGGGTCTCTCTGCCTGTAACGGCCAGTTGTAACGGCCAATCCTTTACTGAGGATCTTTTGTTTACTCATCGCGGGCTGAGCGGTCCGGCCATATTACAAATTTCGAATTACTGGTCACCTGGCGACGCCCTCACTCTGGATTTGCTGCCCGAACAATCTGCCTCTGATCTGCTTGTTCGCAGTAAGCGATCTCAGCCAAGCCAGACGTTACTGGCGTGCTTGAGTACCCACCTGCCAAGATCTTTTGTGACACTCTTTTTGGGCGAGGAGGTTGAGATCGACCCGGGCCGGCGGTTAGCCGATATTCGGGACTCGGACCTTGTTTCCCTGGGTACCCAGCTCAACCAATGGCGACTCAAACCAGCGGCAACTGAGGGTTATCGCACTGCCGAGGTGACCTTAGGCGGCGTTAGCACCGCGGGGCTGAACGGTAAGACCCTAGAGGCGCGGCATCAGCCGGGACTGTTTTTTGTTGGAGAAGTTGTCGATGTCAGTGGGCATTTGGGTGGTTTTAACTTTCAATGGGCTTGGGCGTCGGGCTTTTGCGCTGGAGAAGTGGTTTGAGCGATGGTTTGCCACAATTCCTGTGAATCATCGATTGGTTAAACGATTAGATGCGTCACCTTCCAAATTCTCTACGCCATTCTCTGAAATATTGCAGTGAATATTCATAGTAGAATTCACTTTGCGAGACAATGTGAAGCAAAAATGCTGAACTGGGTGAGAACTTCATCATTGAGGCCCATTCTTCACTGGAATTGCACTCATTCTGGTTGGAAACGGTCTAAACTAAACGAAAGCACGCATTCTGACGGCTCAGGATTGAAGAGTAGGCGACATTGTTAGGTTTGCGCATTGCGGAGCGTTTCGGCCATCGGTCTGCCTCGAAGGCGAGGACGGTGAGAATAGACGGTGAGAAGAGACGCTCAGAACAGATCGTGGGAAGCGTGTGATCAATGCGGTATTGCCAGCAAGTATCGAAAACTGGGTTACCTAATATTTTCAGTGGTTGCTTTAAACGCATTGCGAATAGGGCGATCGATGGTTTCAGTAATTGCCGAGGGTCAGTCGATCGCAAGACGCCAAAGGATCAGCCAATTAGCGTATCTGTAACCAAAGGAGATGTCGCGTGTTTCAACATCACTCAAAGCGGAGGACGGTAGGATGTTATGGGTTCCAGTGAAAATTAAAAGGTTCGCTTTATTTTCAATGCTCTGTTGTATGGCGTTGTTAGGGTCGCCCGTGTCCGCCGATTCCGTGTGGGTCAGCGAACTTCAAAATGAAGTGACATCCGGGCAGGTCGATAAAATTAAAACGGATCTGATATCAGCTGAAAAATCTGGGGCTGCTTTATTTGTATTGAGAATTGACACGCCGGGTGGCGCAATGGAGGCCACTCGAATACTGGTGCAAGCGATATTGGATTCCCAGGTACCTGTGGCGGCCTATGTCGCGCCAGCCGGTGCACGGGCAAGCAGTGCGGGCACCTATATCCTCAGTGCCGCGCATATTGCCGCGATGAGTCCAGCGACGAATATCGGGTCGGCCAAGCCTGTCGTATTGAGTTTTGGCGATATTGATGAGGATATGAAGCAAAAGCTAGAGAACGATGCAGCAGCGCAGCTTAGAGCTTTGGCGCAGTTGAGGGGGCGTAATGCAGATTGGCTCACTGAATCAGTGACCGAAGCCGACAACATTACTGCCACCGAGGCGCTTGAATTGGGCGTGATCGATATTATTGCGGTCAATCAAAATGATCTATTAAAACAGCTCAATGGTCGAACAATTGTCATGAACGACACCGAGCTTGTACTCGACACTGTCGATTTAGATGCCGTTTCTAGCAAACCTTTTGAGAGCATTTCCTGGGTGACTATCTGGCTGCTCTTTGGTATTGGCTTAATTGTTTTAGAGCTTGTCCTGACAAGTTTTATCTCATTGTTTTTTGGTATCGGTGCGTTGATTACGTCCCTTGCATTAACGTTGGGGCTGCCCGAGTCTGGCTGGCCGGTCTGGACCGTTTTTATTCTGTCTTCGGTTGTGCTCTTGTTCGGAACCCGTGCTCGCTTTAAACGCTATTTTGTTGGCGATGAGGAAGGTCCAGATTATTCCGAGCTCGATGCCAGTTATTTGGGGCAAAGAGTGCGCTATGTATCAGGGTTTACCGAAACGGATCCCTCGGAGGGATTGGTCGAGTTCCGTGGGTCGAATTGGCGCGCGCGTGCTGAGCATCCGCCGCTCGATCACAGCGGTCATTGGGTTATTGTTAAAGTTGAGTCAAACACACTGTGGGTAGAGGAGAAAAGTAATGGGTGATTTTTTTATATATGCCATCGGGGTTGGGTTAATTCTCTGGATTTTTTTCCAGACTGTCCGCATTGTTCCCCAGCGAGAACAATTTGTTGTTGAAAATTTGGGTAAGTATCAAAAGACCCTGAGCGCAGGATTTCACATTCTCATCCCGTTTGTTCAGAAAGTGGGATACAAGCATACCTTGAAAGAACAAACCATCGATGTTCCCTCGCAAAGCTGTATCACGGCGGACAATATTGCTGTGGAAATTGATGGAATACTCTATTTACAAGTTCAAGATGCCGAGCTTGCCAGTTACGGGATCCAGGACTATATCTATGCAACGTCACAGTTGGCGCAGACCACGCTTCGATCTGAAATCGGTAAGATCGAGTTGGACCGAACCTTCGAGGAACGTGACACGATCAATGCACGGGTTGTTGAAGCCGTGGATAAAGCCTCGAATCCTTGGGGCGTTAAAGTTCTACGCTACGAAATCAAAGACATTAACCCGCCAGCGACGGTTCGCGATGCACTAGAGAAACAAATGCGTGCAGAACGAGAACGGCGAGCCGTCGTCGCTGAATCCGAAGGTGAGCGTGAAGCTAAAATCAATGTCTCTCAAGGACTGCAGCAGGAGATGGTCAATATCTCAGAAGCAGAAAAGCTTAAGCAGATTAATGAGGCTGAAGGTAAAGCGAAAGAAATCGAGTTGCTCGCACAGGCGACCGCCGAGGGTATTCGCACAATTGCAATGGCGATCAATTCTCCAGGCGGCATCGAAGCGGTGAACCTGCGGGTCGCCGAGCAATACGTCACGCAATTTGGAAAGCTTGCACAAGAAACCAATACCCTGATCTTGCCCGCAGATGCAGGCAATATTGGCAGCTTCGTTGCCACGGTCACCTCGGCCATGAAGACCGTCGACGGCCAAGGTAGTCAGAACAGTCAGGGCTAAGGTCAGCGCAATCGGCTGAGGCGCGTTTTTGCATGGGTGAGTCGTCTCAGACTAGAGCCTACGGGTTTGCCTTGATCACATTGCTCATGTGGTCAACGGTGGCGACAGCCTTTAAGTTGACGCTGGCCTATGCCAGCGTTTTGCAAACCTTGATGATCGCCAGCCTGGTATCGTCCTTGACATTGCTGGTGATGGTGATCGCTACCGGTCAGAGTAGGCTTTTGCTTCAATCATTCAGAGGCCAATGGCGATTTACATTAATCGCGGGGATGCTCAATCCGGTTTTTTACTACCTCATTTTGTTTGAGGCCTACGACCGATTGCCCGCGCAATTGGCCCAGCCCATCAATATTACCTGGACGATCGTGCTGTCTCTCATGGCGGGTTGGTTTTTAAAACAGCCCATACGCGGTTTTGACTACGGGGCGGCGGGCTTTAGTTACATAGGCGTGGTGGTGATCGTTAGTCAAGGTGATTTGTCGGCGCTTTTTACTGCGGATTGGATTGGTGTCGCCCTTGCGATTTTCTCAACATTGATTTGGGCAGGTTACTGGACACTGAATATTCGCGATACGCGTGATCCTTTGATTGGCATGTGCTTGAACTTTCTGGTCGCGGCGCCGGTTGTGATGCTGCTTTGGCTGGTGTTTGATCGAATGCTGCCTCCGATAGAGGGAATTTTGGGCGGGCTGTATATTGGTTTATTTGAAATGTCGCTGGCTTTCTTTTGCTGGTCCTTGGCCCTGAAGTCAACGAATAACGCAGCAACCATCAGTAACCTTGTCTTTTTATCACCATTTTTGTCGCTGCAGTTTATTCAGTGGATTTTAGGAGAATCGATTCATGCGACGACCTATTGGGGTTTGGTCATGATCATTGCCGGTATTGGTTTTCAGCAGGTGATGCACCGCCGATACCCTATTGACGATTCCGCCTAACCGAAAACCAAGTCGAGATCTAGAGGGCCTAGTTTTAAAGAGGCTAGGCGCCTGGGTCGAGCTTCCCTGCGTTAGGGTTGAAGGCCCTGACAGACCGATGCGTGATGTTCCGCCGACCATAATCCACGTTGTCTCAATCTTTGATTGATCGATGTGAGTCTACTTTTTATCCCTCGACCCTTGAAAAATATCGGCTTAGCCTCATGTTGTGGTTATCAAAGCATTTGGTGTAACCATGGCAGATCAAAGCGAGTTTATTCCCAAGGGCGGCGAGCAGTTAGGCGATGAGACTTCAAACGCCTTGGCGCGCCCTGATTCGGTATTGCCCGACACCCTTCAAATTATCCCGTTGAAGGACCGGCCTTACTTCCCAGTATTGGTGCAACCCTTGGTCATCGATGAGGACCCATGGGGTCCTGGCATCACAAAGGTCGCCGAGACGCCCCACAAACTTGTTGGCTTGGTCTATGCGCCCGAGGGTGGCAGCGATGCTGTTGCAACGGATCAGGTTCGCCGTGTTGGCTGCGTCGCGAGGATACACCGGGTCCAAACATCAGAAGGCAAAGTGCAGTTCATCGCGCAAGGGCTAAAGCGTTTTCAGATCAATCAATTTTTAAAGCAGACACCGCCGTGGGTTGCGCAAGTTTCCTACATTGATGCCGCGGTGGTCGAAGATGAACAGCAAACCCGAGCCTATGCGCGCTCGATGATAAATATTATCAAAGAGCTGGCCGGCCTCAACCCGCTTTATACCGAAGAACTCCGGCACTACCTGCAATACTTTACGCCGAATGAGCCCTCGCCGCTGACTGATTTTGCTGCGGCAATCACTTCTGCTGACCCCGAAGAATTGCAGGATATTCTTGAGACTGTAAACCTACTTGAACGAATGCAAAAGGTGCTCCTTTTGATGGGTAAAGAGCTCGATGTAGCGCGTCTACAAGCGAAAATTACCCAACAAGTACAGGATCAGGTAGACGGACAGCAGCGAGAGTTCTTTTTAAAGCAACAGCTCAAAGCTATCCAAAAAGAATTAGGTCTCTCCAAGGATGATCGAGACTCCGATGCTGAGAAATTCTTAAAACGTCTTGAGCCGATGAACGTGCCCGAAGCTGTGATGTCAGTCATTGATGACTCCCTTGAGAAGCTGCGGGTGCTGGATCCCAGTGCCTCTGAATACGGGGTCACGCGTAATTATTTGGATTGGATGACCAGTGTGCCTTGGGGCATGGCAACGGATGACCAGTTCGATCTTAATGCAGCTCGGACGGTCTTGGATGAGGATCATGAGGGGTTGTCGGATATCAAAGATCGGATGATCGAGTTTTTAGGTCTGGGCGCTTTGCGGGGGGAGATGTCTGGTTCAATACTGTTGTTGGTGGGCCCCCCAGGTGTTGGTAAAACTAGTATGGGGCAGAGTATTGCACGCGCTCTGGGCCGGGAATTCTACCGTTTTAGTTTGGGGGGAATGCGCGATGAAGCTGAGATAAAAGGGCATCGCCGCACCTACGTGGGGGCAATGCCTGGAAAACTTGTTCAGGCGCTGAAAGACGTTTCCAGTGAAAACCCAGTCATCATGCTTGATGAAATCGATAAAATTGGGGCTTCATTTCAAGGCGATCCTGCATCGGCATTGCTTGAGGTTCTAGATCCGTCGCAAAATCATCAGTTTTTAGATCATTATTTAGATGTTCGGATCGATCTGTCCAAGGTGCTTTTTGTCTGCACTGCAAATCAGCTTGATAGTATTCCTGGCCCATTGCTTGATCGCATGGAGACGATCAGGCTTCCGGGATACCTGCTCGATGAAAAACTGGCGATCGCCCGCAAACACTTATGGCCCAAGCAGCTCAAAAAAGCAGGTTTAAAATCGACACAATTACGGCTCAGCGATCGGGTGCTGAAACGTCTGATCAGCGGCTATGCCCGGGAGGCGGGTGTCAGACAACTCGATCAATTGCTTGCGCGACTGGTACGAAAGGCCGCAGTACGAATGCTCGATGAAGGACACCGCGCTGTGGCCGTGACCCAAGCGGTGCTGACAGACTGGTTAGGGCCGCCCGTGTTCAGTCAGCAAGAAGCCCAGCGAGGCGTTGGTATTGTTAATGGATTGGCCTGGACCGCAATGGGCGGCACCATGCTGACCATCGAGTCTCAATCTGTTCATCAGGGCGGTCGAGGCTTAAAGCAAACAGGACAGCTTGGCGACGTCATGCAGGAATCAGCCCAAATCGCTTACAGCTATGTCATCAGTCAAAGCGCGAGCCTTGGTATCGCTGCAGACTACTTTGACGATCGGCAGATACATCTCCACGTGCCCGAGGGAGCGACCCCTAAGGATGGTCCCAGTGCAGGAATCACAATGGCAACCGCTTTGGTCTCTATGGCACGCGGGCGCCCACTCAAGCGCGACATCGCGATGACAGGTGAACTCACACTGACGGGGCGAGTCCTACCCGTTGGGGGCATTCGAGAAAAAGTTTTGGCCGCAAAACGGGCGGGCGTTAAGACCCTGATTCTACCTGATGCGAATACTCGAGACTTCGATGAGATACCCGAGCACTTACGGAAGGGCCTGACCGTGCACTTTGCGGCATCGTTTGGAGATGTGGCGGAAATCTGTTTTTGAAGTCTTGATAGCTTTCACTTACTGACTGGACTGGACTGGACTGGAGTATGTTGTAAAAAACTGGATGCCGGGGTTCTCAGTGAAGCATTCCCTTCAGAGTTTCAAAAATGTAGGCCTGGACGGCCATCCAAGCCGGCAGCCCTCCCTTGCCATCTGATTCATTCCAGGCCTCAGTGCGTTGCAGTTGGTGAGTGATCTAATGTTTCGATCTGTTAAGACAATAATTACTTAAAATCAATAATTTAACTAACTTATATCGATTCAAACTAAAATATCACTTGTTCTCTTTGGGCAACTTAACGCTAAAGGTCTACCCCAGAATTCTGTCGAAACGTATGACTTCCAAGCGAAAGGAGGCTTGAGCCGAAACAGTTTGTAGTCAAGTGAGTGCGACCCATCTGGTCATGGCCTCAGGCCGCACCTTAAAGAGCAAAGACTAAGCGGCAAGGCCAGTGCTTGTTGTGTTGTTTGTCCTCCCGTGCAAGATGCGTTAGCGTTTAGACAAGACTAATTCGTCAAGAAGGACACACCATGTCGACTCTCACAGCAGCACTTGAAGCCAGTCTTGGCGCCGGGGGCATGGTCACCGGAGAAGCCTTGTCAGAGCGCTTGATACCTCATGGGCACCCGCTGGCGGTTGCCCGCCCAAGTTCCACCGCTGAAGTTTCTAAGGTCCTTAGAACCTGCTTTGAGGCCGGGCAGACCGTGATTCCGTACGGAGGGCTAACGGGATTGGTCGAGGCCACAGCCTCCGATCAAAGTGAGTTGGCGCTTTCCCTGGAGCGCATGAATCAAATTGAAGAAATCGATGTTGCGAGTCGCACCATGACCGTACAGGCTGGGGTTCCGCTTCAAGTGGTTCAAGAAGCGGCAGAAGGCGCGAATCTTTTGTTTCCACTCGATATCGGGGCTCGGGGTTCTGCCACCATTGGCGGTAATGTTGCAACCAATGCTGGAGGTAACCGCGTCATTCGCTATGGGATGATGCGAGATCAAATTTTGGGTATGGAGGTCGTTCTCGCCGACGGAACTGTCCTTTCATCGATGAACAAAATCATCAAGAACAATACTGGCTATGATTTAAAGCAGCTGTTTATTGGCTCTGAGGGCACGCTTGGGATCGTTACGCGTCTGGTACTGCGCTTGAGGCCTCAGCCTATCAGCCAGCAGATGGCTTTTCTTGCCGCCAATAGTTTCTCGGAAGTCACCGAGATTCTAAATCGACTGGACGGAAGGCTGGGCGGAAGCCTGAGCGCCTTTGAAGTGCTTTGGCAAAACTATTACAAGCTTGTGACAACCCCGCCAGCCAGTGGGCGGCCGCCACTAGGGCACGATTACGCGTATTACATCCTGGTTGAAGCTTTGGGCGGTGATATCGAAGGGGATGAAGCGAGATTTCTATCGGTGCTCACAGACGCGATGGAGGAGGGTGTGGTTGCGGACGGCGTGATTGCTTCCAGTCAAGCCGAGCGCGATGCCATGTGGGCAATCCGCGACGATGTTGGCCAGGTACGCCAGATTCGTCCCGTTTTTTCTTTTGATATCAGCGTACCGCTCAACCAAATGGACAGCTACGTCACTGAGCTCAAAACTGATTTGGACCAGCGCTGGCCCAGCAATCATTGCATGGTTTTTGGCCACTTAGGCGATGGCAATCTTCATATTGTTGTGGGGGTTGGAGATAAACAAGCGAAACCCCAAGTTGAGGCGGTGGTTTATGCAGGGCTACCCTCTAGAGGCGGTTCGGTCAGCGCGGAACACGGCATTGGGGTTCAGAAAAAAGCGTATTTAGCGCTTTCACGCAGCAAAGATGAAATTGCAATGATGCAGCGGATTAAGACGGCCCTAGATCCCAAAAATATTTTAAACCCGGGAAAGATATTTGATTGAGAAGCGCCATCAGTCTAGATCAAAGTTTTCGATCCCGCGGCTACCGGGAACCTTCATATGACGGTTTGTTGTCCAAATACCCCTTAGTGCGCTTAAAAACTATTTCCTGCTGCGGTTTTTAAGGCGGCTTCGTACTGAGCGCAGGCTTGTCTCAAGCGCATGGAATTTAACGGTGCGGCTTAAGGTATTTGCCGGACCTGAATGGCCTCTATGCCTTGGCCCGCCAATATATCCGAGATCACAACGACTGTATCGCTGGATACAAGGTTGGCGCGTTTCTTAAGCAAACTAAAAGCGGAAGCGAGGGTCTTCTCAGGATCTTGGCTGAAAGCAATGCGAAAGGGTGAGAGATTTCGGTTGAGCATCAACCGACGCCGAGTCTGGGAATCATTGGTAAAAGCAAAAATACGACTTTTTTGAGGATGGCAGTTGGTTACAAAGTCAGCCATGTAACCGCGCCGAGTAATCACGACGGTCCCTTTGGCGCCGATCCGCTCAGCGAGTTGAACCGCATAAAAAGCAATGTGTTGTTTGGTCGATTCTGACTTGAGCTCCTTAACAAAACTCAGGCCAGGCACCCGCTCGGAACTGCGAGCGATCTCGACTAACTGCTCGACACATCGGATGGGGTATTTGCCGATGGTCGTTTCGCCTGACAACATGACGGCATCGACTTCTTCATAAATTGCATTGGCGACATCGGTGACTTCGGCTCGGGTCGGAATCGGGTTTTCAATCATCGACTCCAATAAGTGGGTTGCGACAATGACACGTTTGCCCTCTTCGGCGCACCGGCGGACGATCTTTCTCTGGACGTTGGGCAGTTCTGCCAGATTAATCTCAACACCGAGATCGCCCCTTGCCACCATAATGCCGTCTACCTCTTCCAGAATTTCATTTAAGTTTTCGACACCAGATTGATCCTCAATCTTGGCGATGATTTTTATTTTGCCTGCTTTTTTTCCCAAACGGGTTTTCAGTTCTTGAACGTCCGCGGCTTCTCGCACAAAAGAAAGTGCAATGAAGTCCACCTCTTGCTCTATTCCAAAGGCGATATCCAATGCATCTTTTTTTGTAATCGCTGGCAGATTGACTCTGATGCCCGGCAGGTTCACGTGGCGTTTACTTTTTAAAATGCCGCCGTCGATGATTCGACAGCGCAAGGTACCGTTGTCATTCTTAGCCAGGACTTCAAGGTTGATGATGCCGTTGTCAACGGTGATCCTATCCCCAATTTTCAACGTGCTCGTTAAATCCTCATAGTGGATTCGGATCGACGAGGTCTCCACATCGGTACCATCTCTTACGCTGATTGTAATCTCAGCCCCGCTCTTGAGTTCGAGCTCGTCTGCGATGACACCTGTTCTGATCTCGGGCCCTTGGGTGTCGAGGAGAATGGCAATGGGGTCTGGTCGTTTTCGGTTTAGTGTTTTAATTGCGCGGATCACTTTTGCAGCACTCTCATGGGTCGCGTGGGACATGTTGAGACGAACGATATCCATTCCGGCATCCGAGAGTTTTTCAAGCTGATCGAAGGATTCAGTCTCGGGACCAATGGTGCAGATGATCTTAGTTTTTCTCATGGGTAAGGTGCGCTTGGGAAAGCGCGGCATGTTACCCGATCTCATCACTGGGTTGAAGGTCTGGGGCACCTTCAAAGAGCGGCAGCTGCAGAGAGTCGGTGTCATCAGGATCAAAAAAATTCACCCCCAGACCGATTAAGCGAACACCTTTGCCACCGCCGCGCTCCCAGGCCCCGTGAATCAGCGTTTCAATCAGCGCGGGGTCGATATTATCGGTTCGGCGCTCCATTGTGGTTTGGGAGAAGTCTGAGAATTTTAGTTTGACTTGCTGATTCTTAATGCGGCGAGATGCGTAGGGCGCTAATCGGCGCGTTAGGTCTTTAAGAAGCGTTTTGACAACCGGGCTTGCGTCTGACACGCGAGCAAGATCCGCCGCGAATGTTCTTTCAACGCTAACGGATTTTCGAATCCAATGGGTTGTGAGTCTTCGGGGATCAATACCATGAGCCCGTTGAAAGAGATGGTTGCCAAATCGGCCAAAACGCCGAGTAAGCTCTGCTTCGCCGTAGTCTCTGACGTCTTGGCAGGTCACTAGCCCCAGTTTAGCCAACTTGGCGACCGTCACTTTGCCGACCCCCGGGATTTTTTTCAGCTGCAGTCCCTTTACAAATTCGTCCATGGTTTCCGGAGTCAGTACAAATTGCCCGCCAGGCTTGTTCTCGTCGCTACAAATTTTGGCCAAAAATTTGACCGGTGCGATCCCTGCAGATGCGGACAGACCGGTCTCTTCCTGAATGACGCGCCTGATATCCTCAGCTATGCGGGTCGCACTGCCTTGATGAAGATCGACCTCTGTGACGTCGAGGTAGGCTTCATCCAAGCTCAGTGGTTCGATGAGGTTGGTGTAGCGATTAAAAATCCCGCGAATCTCTTTGGATATGGCTTGGTAGTAACTCATCCTTGGGGGTAGCACGACAAGATCGGGGCACAATCGCAGGGCGTAGGCGGTCGCCATCGCCGAGTGAATGCCAAAGGACCGTGCCGGATAGTTGCAGGCGGCAACGACGCCGCGAGAACGGGCTTGGCCACCGATGGCGAGCGGTTGATCGGTTAATGATGGGTCGTCTCGCATTTCTACTGCCGCGTAAAAACAGTCCATGTCGATGTGGATGAACTTTCGTACTGAGTTTGGTTCAGTACTGTGACTGGCGGTTGATGGCATGGGGTCTATGGCTCTTCAACGAGACCGGGTTGAGTTTCTCTAAGTCAGTTTATCGAGGTTAGGTGTAATTCTAAATAGGGCGGATGCAACCACTATTTGTAGATCAACGTTGGCTGCTGCGGAGACGCTCTAGGAGCGCTTTAACTTGATAAACCCTCGCGGGTTTGAATCATTTGTCAGCGGTTTTCAATGCCGAAGCGGGATAAAATCGGGCTCGTATTTTCAAGCCTCCCCGTGATGTGATGCTGTACAGATTCGACCGTTCGAGGCGTATTTCCGAATATTGAACCCTTGTGGCGGATCACTTTCGGGCTCGAGCCCCGGGTGGTCGCACCGGCGCAAACTCACGTATTTTTCGAAGCGATTGTCGCCGACTCCTGCTGACATCAAAGGGCTCGATTGAGTCGGTTCAATAGACACTGAGTCGATCCGTTGCATCTACAATCGATCGATGAACTGCTATGATCAAAGCCTGTTGATTTGTCAGTGGGAAGCAGGCGTATGAATTTGGAAGAAGCTCGACAGAAGTTCGTGCCTGCTGTCGAAGAGATCCTTGATGAGTGCCGTTTGGTCGACGAGTTTGTCGACAAAGAGAAGTTTCAGGTGATGATCGCGACCATCTGGGGCAACGCGGTGCTTGAGCCTGAGCGATCAGGGATCACAGAACACGATTTGCCTGTGCTTCACGATTTCCTCAACGAAGAGCTCGATCGCGTGGTCGGAAACGATGAAACGCTGATGACGACCTTCGAATTTTTGGTGAGCAAGAAAGGCCAGGACAGTTTGATTCGGCAACAGACCAGCCAAAGGCATCGAGAGTTTATCCAATACTTTGCCCGATTGATGCTTCAGAGAGAGATCCCCGGAGGGCCTTAATGAGACGCCCAAGCCGATATCATTCCAGTCGCTGTCTTAATTGACAGCAAGACAGACAAAGAGCAAATCAGTTGTGAGTTCGAGGGTCCTGAACCCGCTGTCCCCGCATTGGTCCAATGCCCAGTTTTCAAACGTTGGAATGATCAGGTCAGACTGCTGCTACAGACCCAGGCAAAGAAGTCTTGAACTTTGTATCAATCCTCAGGGCTCAGAACTTAGCGTGCGCTAAAAAAGCAGTGGTTAGATTTGAACGATATCAACCCGTTTAAGGATTGGTTTGTCCTTTCGTGTAGCGCTGAACCACGAGCGTGCCAATGAGGTCCCCTTGTACGTTGACCATCGTTCTGAAGGTATCCAGGGGCCGCTCGATGACCAATAAGATTGCGATGGCCTCTAGCGGAATGCCCACTGCTAACAGGACGATCTGCATCCCTGACATGGAAGCCGTCGGCATGCCCGGTGCGCCAATTGAGGAGATCATAGCCATCAAAAAGACTGTGAACACCATTAGCGTACTGAGTTCAATGCCGTAGAGATAAGCGAGGAAGATGGCTGCGACCGCCTCAAACAGAGCGGTGCCGTCCATGTTCATGGTTGCGCCGAGGGGCAATACAAAACTGCTTACGCTCTGATCGACCTTGAGGGTTTCCTCTGCGGTTTTCATCGAGACCGGTAATGTCGCCGCGCTCGAGGACGTCGAAAATGCGACCAGCAGCGGTTGAGCGAGGGATCGAATTAAGCTTGCCGGACTCCGGCCGGTGCTGATCCATGCGATGAGGGGTAAGACAATAAAACCATGCGTCAAGGTCAGTAGCGTGACTAAGATTGAGAACTGCAGCAACTGGGTTAAAAAGTCCGAACTGAAGGTATCGCTAACGCCAAGTTTTAACGTGAAGTCAAATAAAATGGCAAAGATGCCGATAGGCAGGCATCGAATAATCCAGCCAAGCACTCTAAGGATCACGGCATTGGCATCTCTCACCAATCCGAACAGCGGGCTGTCCGAACCGAGGGAAACAACCATTGCGATGCCCAGTAAAAAGGCGCTGGTGACGATCCCGACGATGTTCAAATTGACAAGGGAATGAAGCGGATTGGCGAAAGCCATCAGCAGCAGCTGCTGTAGAATCGCGATCAAAGAATCGCTACCGGGGTCGATCATCCGACTCTCAGAAAAGGTCAGGCTTTGTTCTAGGGTCGGGGGATAGGCTTCCCAGGGATGAATAAAAAAAACGGCGATCAATCCAAGAACAATCGCGAGAAGGGTCGTCATTAAATAGTAGGCGATGGTGACGCTACCGAGTCGACGTAGTTTGAGTACTGAACCAATGTTTGCGATGGCGCTGATGAGCGAGAAAAAAATCATGGGCGCAATCAGCATTTTAAGTGCCGCCAAAAAAGCGACTTTTAACATGAGAATGATTTCGTAGAATGTGGTGGGCTCTTTGAGCCACGCGCTATCCCCCAATAACTGTGCAGCCACCACAGCTGCGAAGCCAGCAAGAATGATTTGAACCGTGAGATTTTTCAGCATAGGGCGATCCTTTGACGGTGAAATGATAACACTGCGTCGTTGATCGCACAGCACGCAACAAAGCATTCACTTCTCTGGAAAGACGCGATAGTCTGAGGGCTCTGAGCGGGTTCGCAATCCCTATGTTTGATTTTTACAGTTTAATTGTTCCGTTAGCGCTGCTGGCCGGCGCGATGCTGTTGATTAGAAGCCGATGGTACGGCTATCAGTTCGAGAATGTGAGTCCGGATGCCCTGCGTTTTGACCTTGAAAGCGGGGACTTGGTTTCAGCAGGCGATCGAGTCAGTCGGCTTCTGGGTTATCCGCATTCTGAGCAATGCCTCGGGCAGTACCACGCTCATGTTCATTTTGTTAATTGTGGCCTGCATCAGCTGGCCAGTGGCCGAATGAGGGCGAGCGCACTTGCGTTACAAGATTGTCATGGTCTCCCATTACCCCAGGCGTTGAGAGTTCGTTCTGACTACCAAGGACGTTATCTTGAAATATCAATTGCAGATCAGTCAGAGCGCCGCCTCCAGCGAAGTTCTGAGGTTAATTTTCCACAAATCGATGGATCTCAACCCAATGCAGAACCGCCTACGACCCATTTGAGTGCTTTGCTGACGTTGTTGGAGGCTCAAGCAAATGATGAACGGTTCTATGCAGTGCATGATCGGGCGACTGGCCGCCTATTTGTCACCCAGTCTTTG
>Ga0209631_10003917_pt1 | contig 16792 bp, 14 predicted proteins | sample COG_08_FD_184752 | JGI IMG/M metagenome (GOLD analysis project Ga0209631, IMG submission 184752) | Pelagic Microbial community sample from North Sea - COGITO 998_met_08 (SPAdes) (version 2) | ecosystem: Environmental > Aquatic > Marine > Neritic zone/Coastal water | place: Helgoland, sampling...
TTCAAAGCATTTCTATGATATGTTGGGAATGGTGCTTTTACAGTTCCAATTAACAAAGTTTGCTCTGTTAACATCGTTGTAATTTTTTCACCCCACTCATTTGACTCAGCTGTACCTAATTCATATGATTGGAATTTATCAATTCCATCACTTAAATCATATACCCACTGAGGAGGTTCTACACCGTCTGTACCGTTACTATCAATATAAGCGGCCCATAACATACCTTGAGTATGGTTGAAGTAGTTACCAAATGGCGCTTTAAATGTTTCAGGGTTACCTGCAATAATTGCCAATGGCTGACCTTTATCCCAAGCATGAACATCTAATGCATTCGAAGATTGTGATCCACGATATTCATCCGGAGTAACTTCTTTAAAGTTAGTTTTTACACCTACATCATTCCACATACGTGCAACTAGTTCAACTTCAACACCACCAATACCTTGAGTAGCATAGTCAATGTTCATAGCAAAAGGCGCTCCATTAGGAAGCTCTCTAAAACCATCACCATCAACATCTTTTAACCCAACTTCATCAAGAAGTGCATTTGCACCATCTGGATCATATTGAGTCATATGCATTTTAATTTCCTCAGGTACAAAATCAGGTGCAGGTGAAATACCTACAAACTGCTCAACAACACCCATACCGTAGTATGCTACATCATTGATCTCATTTCTATCAAGAGCAATAGACATTGCTTGACGGAAACGAATGTCGCTATAGACTTTACGTTTTTCCAAATCTGGATGAGTAACGTTAAAGCTAAATAGCGCAGCTCCACAACCTGGATTGATTTGAAGACTATATCCCCCTGATTCAGCACCATCTAATAATTGAGGTGCAGATTCAAGTTGCACTGATTGAGATTTATAATCAACTTCACCATTAACAAGTTTTAACAACCTGATTTCGTTTTCATTGATATATCTTTCATTTTGATAATCGATGTACGGTAATTGATTTCCAGCTGTATCAACTTGGTGGAAATATGGATTAGCTGCATAAACTCTACCTTCAGTAGTATCTTCAATAGTCATATAAGCTTCTAATGAAGGATATGCTGCATATTCTAAACCAGCAACAAGATCAGGGTTTCTCAACATTGGAGTCGGAGTATCCGTCCAACCAGAGTTACCATAATAAGCTGCAAGAGCATCCCAACCATCTTCAAAGCCTAATGCTTGAGCATTTGCATCAGCATTAGAATCTATTTCTGGATGAAATTGTTCTAAGAAATGTGCAGGCATGAATGCTTGGTTATAAGACCATGCAAGTGTTGCCAATAATCCTGGGAATGGAGATGGTAGATTAAATCTAACAGTTGTGTCATCAATTACATCTACAGTCATAGGTTCTCCACCAACCAGAAGATATGGATAAGGCTTTTCTCTAATGTTTGTATTCATCATTAGATCTTCATACCAAAACTCTACATCTCTTGCAGTGAATGGCTCACCATTTGACCACTTATGACCTTTTCTAAGCATAAAGGTTAAAGTTGTAAAATCATCATTCCATTCAAAATCTTTAGCAACGTTAGGTACAATTGTTGATAAATCATCTGCGAAACGTACTAAGTTTACGTGACGAGTTGACAACATATCAGAAGTACCTGCTTCTGTTGCGTTTGATAAAAATTTAATTGTTCCACCATATGATCCGATAGAATCATAAGGAACAACAATTAGTGGTTCATCAGGTAAACGATCTGCAACTGCTGCTAGACCTTTGTTACCTTGAATTGTTGCATTAATACTCGTAATATTTGGATTTTCAGAAAACTGCATTTTACAACCTGCAGCGCTTTCGAATTCTGATATCTCATATTGTTGAGGATACTTTCCACCTTGCAATCCATCATTCATTGTCGAGCCTGTACAATGCCCTCCAGCGAAAGAGCTTGCGCTCCATAGAACTGTGCTAGCAGAAAAAACTAATGCTAAAAGTATTTTTTTAAACATATTATTTTCTCCTTAATTAAGAATAAACGTCTACTTTTTTGTATAGATTTTTTATTCATTAGCAAAAATATATTATGTTTATTTCATATTTATTTCATTTTTATTTTATAAATTGTGTATTTTTTTAGTTGAAAATACCATATCTTGTGTTTTGAGAATAAATTATATGAATAATACAACAAAATCAGTTTTATTTATTTGTGCTGATCAGTGGCGATGGGATTACTTTGGTTTCATGAAACACAAAAATGCCATAACACCAAATTTAGACAAATTGGCAAAAGATAGTTGTATTTTTAAATCTCATTTTACAGGAATCGTTCCTTGTGGTCCCGCACGAGCAACAATGTTAACTGGTCTTTATCCATTTATTCATCGATCAATTAGAAATGGAGCGCCTCTTGATAAACGTTTCACTAACATTGCAAAGGAAGTAAGAAAAAGTGGATATGATCCCAAGCTTTTTGGTTACACTGACACTACATGGGATCCTCGTTTTTTGAATAATGATGATAAAAAAAAATATACTTATGAATCTCCAATGGAAGGATTTGATCCTAAATGTCATCTCCCGGAAGGTGATCCAGTTGTATGGGCTGAATTTCTTAAATCCAAAGGTTATGATGTAAAAAAACCACATGATTTATATACTAGAAAAAATCCAAAAGATGGAGAAGGGTATATTTATAAAGCTTGGGAAGTACCAACTGAACATTCGGATACAACTTTTCTTGCAAACGAAGTTATTCGAGATTTAGAAGATGCAACGTCTCCATTTTTTTATCACATATCTTTTTTAAGACCTCATCCACCAATGTTTGTTTCTGAGCCTTGGCATAGCCTTATAAATCCAAATGACATTGAATTACCAAAAGAGACTTTTAATTATGAAGAGCTACTAAATCAGCACCCTTTCTTAAAAGAAATGGCGAGAAAATTTCTTAATGAAGATTCATACAAAGAAATTCGTTATAAAGATTTGAAGGATCAAGATAAAAAAAATATTATTGCTGTATACCTTGGAATGTGTGCTGAAGTTGACCACAATATTGGTAGAATTTTAAAAAGTTTAGAAAAAAATAATTTAGAAAAAAATACATTAATTATTTTTACAAGTGATCATGGTGAGTTACTTGGTGAAAATAGAATGTGGGGCAAATTAGGTTGGTGGGATTCAGCCTATAGAATACCTTTGATAATTCATAATCCAGGTGAAAAAAATTATGAAATAGATGATTTTACTGAGTCAGTTGATTTAGCGCCTACAATCCTTGAATGGTTAAATTTAGATATTCCTATTAACTGGAGCGGAGAGTCCTTAATTGATTATACCAAAAAAGGCGGAAGGAAATCAATTAAATCCCATGTTGTTTTTGAATTTGATTTTAGTGAAAGTCACTATTCACAATTTGTTAAAGAAAAAATACTAACACCGGAAGAATGTTCCCTAATTTGTATTCGAACCAAAAAATGGAAATATGTACATTTTCCAAATTTGCCAGCATTATTATTTGATCTGGAAAATGATCCTCAAGAGATGAAGAATTTGGCAGAAGATAAAAAATATCAAGAAATTAAAAATAAATTGATGAGTGATTTATTAAGCCATAGACTTAGACATCAAGACAGACAGCTTTCAAGTTTACAAGTTTCAAAAGATGGTGTTGCAAAAGTTAATGGACCACAATCTAGAAAAATGATAAATTAATTTATGCTTACGACTGTTATAGGAGCATTTCCTAAACCCGCTTTTTTAAAAATAACAGATTGGTTTAATGCTTCAGGCGGCACTGATACAGCTAATCCTACTAAGTTCTATAATGAAGAAATTAATCGGATGGGATCAGAGGCAGATGAAATTTTTCTTAAAGCAGCAAAAGAGGTAATTAAAGATCAAGAAGAATGTGGTATTGATATTTTAACTGATGGTGAAGTTAGAAGAGAAAATTATATTCATTACCATTGTCGTCATTTAGAGGGTGTTGATTTTGATACTCTTACGGAAAAAGTTGCAAGAACAGGCAACTACAAATGTTGGCTTCCAACTATAACGAATAAAATTAAGGCTAAAGAAGAGTTTTTGGTTAGTGAATGGAAACTAAATCAATCACAAACATCTAAACCTGTTAAAGTTACTATCCCCGGACCCATGACTATAACTGATACAATTGCTAATACTCATTACACTTCTGATGAAGAAATGGGTAATGACTTAGCAGTTGCTATTAACGTTGAAATAAAAAGACTTGTGAGTGCAGGATGTAAATATATACAAGTGGATGAACCATTATTTGCAAGAAAACCAGATAATGCACTTGCGTTTGGTATAAAAAATTTAGAAAAGTGTTTTGATGGAATAACTCAAGAAAATGTTGAGAGAATAACACATATTTGTTGCGGCTATCCTGATAAGTTAGATGCTATTAATTATCCAAAAGCACCTTTAGATTCGTATAAGAAAATTGCAAAAGCGTTGGATGACTCTATAATTGATAGCGTTTCAATTGAGGATGCGCATCGTCATAATGATCTAAGTTTATTAAAAGATTATACAAAAACAAAAGTAATCTTTGGACTCATTAAAATTGCAAATTCTAAAATTGAGTCTGAAGAAGAAATTACAGTCAGAATAAATGAAGCTTTAAAATTTATAGCTAAAGAGCAATTAATTGCTGCTCCAGATTGTGGCCTTGGCCACCTTAGTAGAGAGCTTGCTATTAGTAAGTTAAAAGTAATGTCTTCAGCAGTAAAAAAATTTAATTAATTTTTAAAATCTGTTAGTGTTATTTGGTGATTAAACATAATGCAATTCTTGAAGTAAATTTAAAAAATCTTGCGTTTAATTATAAAAAATTATCTAAAATAGCTAATCAATCTATTTGTGCCGCAACGATCAAAGCAGATGCATACGGAATTGGAGTGATCAAAACATTTGAAACTTTATATAAAAATAAGTGTAGACATTTTTTTGTTGCAACTACCGAAGAAGCATTAGAGATAAGAAAAAAAAAATTATTAGCTAATGTCTATGTCTTAAATGGATTAGAAAGTAATGAATTATCAATTTTTAATGACACTAATATTATACCTATAATTAATGATAAAGATGAATATAACTTTGTAATCAAAAAAATAAAACAATACAAAAAATTAAAATTTGGGATTCATATAGATACAGGTCTTAATAGACTTGGATTAGACATAAATGATTTATTAAAACTAAATTTTAACCATAATAAGATTCAAATTTTATTAAGTCATTTATCAAGTGCAGATGAGGGTAAAAATAATTATAATATTTTACAAAATAATAAATTTAAATCCGCCATTAATCTTAAAATTAATGCTAAGTACAATAGTCTCTCCAATTCGATGGGAATAATTTTAGGGAATAATTTTCATCATGATTTAGTTAGACCTGGAATTTCTTTATATGGTGGTCATTTCAATACAAAAATGAAACAAATTATAAAACCAGTTATTTGCTTAAAAGGAAAAATTCTTCAAATAAAAGAAATTAGTAAAAATGAATTTGTAGGATATAATCAAACATATAAAACTCATAAAAAATTAAAAGTAGCAATTTTAGGCATAGGTTATGCCGATGGAATTTCCAGAGTATTAAGCAATAAAGGTAATGCTTATTTCAAAAACAAAACTTTTAAAATTATAGGTCGCGTATCAATGGACACAATAACAGTAGATATTTCAAAAAATGATAAATTAATAAAAGTAGGTGACTATATGGAAATAATTAATCATTCGAATGGAATTGATAAAATTGCAAATCAATGTAACACAATATGTGATGAAATACTTACATCTATTTCTAAAAGAGTAAAAAGAGTTTATATTTAATTTTTATAAACCGTGTAGTTGATTATAATTTGATACTAAGGGAGATGTCCAACTATCTAAAACTTTAGATGTTGTTTTGAATACTGATATTTTTAAGGGATAACACTTAGCAGTATCTGATGAATGCTCAGAACTACAGTCTCCTCCAGGACAAGCGGATAGTACACCAAGTAAATCTACCTCAGCAAAAAATTCTAAAAAATCTCCTGGTCTAACCGGGCTTGCCTTCATAAAATATTGATGTGTGTCAAGAGTAAAACCTGTACACATAAATACATTAAGAACATCATGAACTAAATTTTCAGCTTCTTCTTTTTGCAAATTTCTCTCATTAACTAAAGCCCTTGTGAGATTGGAGTGACAACAGAAATGATATTGATTATTTGAAATTAAATTATTTGTATATGGATCACACCTTGTACCAATAACGTCGTGAACTGAACCTCCATCTTTATCAAATCCGTACCAATCTAGAGAGTCGTATGTAATAGTAGCAAGCGGCCTCATATAAGGGAAAGAACTCCACATTTGATCTTTGAGGGATAAGTGTGTTCCATGTAGAGCGCGCGTTTTACCTGAATAAAATTTTTCTTTATAATTATTAGCATTGAATAAATTAAGATCTCCAACTTGCGGTCCATCAGTGCTCTCTATTCTAAAAAAATATCCTGCTTTTACCTCAAAACATTTTGCATCTCTTGGTGGAATTATAATCTCATCTACTTTTGTTAGTTCTTCTCTTGCTTTCTGATAATTATCCCAATATGGAATTTTCAAAGTATCATTTGGATAACAAATAACAGGTGAATTTAATTTTCTCTCATCCCCATCTGCAGGTTTTTGATGCTGGGTATACTTTTTCATACTTAATTTTTTTTAAAATAATTTTTAATTTTTACAATTATTCCCATTAAAATTATCAAATAGGTTAAGTAAAAAAAGATCCATTTTGCAGAATTAATTCCAGATCCTATCATGATCAAACTTTCAGATATTAAGTCTGAATTTAAATACATCTCTAACATCAGTATTTCTGAATAATTTTCTGCCCAGTCACAAATCATAGCTAAAACAGGGACAATAAGTAAAATTATTTTTTTCAATAATAACGCAATCCATGATGCATACATCACGGTATAAATAACAGCAAAAACAATATCCCAAATTTTTAAAAACTCACTGTAACAAGCAAGTTGTTCTTGATTTCTAATCTCAAAAAAATTTTGAACCATTTCTTTCGTATAAAAAAAAGATAAGCCCAGTGAATTATTTTCACCTTGAAGAAAAAAACAGCTGCTAATATCTCGCAAGAAAAAAATTATGTACAAGATAAACACAGTTGTTGAACCAATTGCTAAATATAAGTTTTTATTTTTTTGAAAAGCAAACATTTAATTGTATGCAATTACACTAATAATCTCAAACATAATAGATGCAGCTACCATTGAAGTAATATTATTCTTCTGATCTTTGGTGGGCATTAAACAAACAACATCACCACCAATTACATTTTTATTTTTAACTGATTGAATCAATTCTTTAGCTTCATCTATTGTAAAGCCAGTAAAACCAGGTTCAATATTTGAAACTGCTGGAGCTATTGAAGCATCTAATGAATCTAAATCAAAAGTGATATAAACAGGATTGTCACCAATTTTTTCAAGAGTCTCATCTATCACTTTTTTAATGCCTCTTTCTTTAAATTCTGCCATCGTTACAACATTATATCCAAGATCATAACTAGGCTGTAGCCAATCCAAGGTTCGAGGGTTACCGCGCATTCCAATTTGCATACTATTATGAGGATCTATAATTCCTTGATCAACAAGATAAGCTCCCCAGTGAGCGGCACTTTTTTTTGCTCCCATAAAATGATCAAGTTGACTAAAAGTATCTGTATGTGCATCAATATGTAAAAATGATATTTTTTTTCCTTTGGTCATTTCAAGATTTTCAGAACCAAGACCTTGAAGAATACCTCCTGTAATTGAATGATCTCCTCCAATTGATACGACAGGCTTATTAGCACGAGCAATTTGAGAATAAAAACTAGTGATATCTTCAATACACTTTTCATTATTATTTGCATGAGGGAGAGCAACATCACCCAAATCAAATATGTTTTTCTTTTTCCAGGGATTAATATTAAAATCTAAATGAACTCTTCTTAATCCTGCAGAAACATGACGAACAGCCCTTGGTCCTAAATGTTGATCTCTTTCTGTTGTCCCATTTCCTGTACTATGAGGTACTCCTACTAGAGCAATATCACATTTAGCTAAATCTTTATTATGTTCACATCTAAACAATGTTGGTATCCCCCACCAATACATTGTTTCCATCATTAACTCATCATTTGAGTCAACCATATAAATTCAATTAGTTTATTGCCTTACTTGGATCAACAAATTCATAATCCAAATCATCTGCAACTGCCTTGTAGGTAACATTTCCTTGGCAAACATTTAAACCTGCAAGGAAATTTGCATCACTATTTAGAGCATCACGGTAACCATTTTGAGCTAGATTTAAAACAAAAGGAAGAGTCGCGGCATTTAAAGCCAAGGTTGAAGTCATAGGGACACCTCCTGGCATATTTGCAACGCAATAATGTACAACGTCATCAATAACATAAGTTGGATTTGCATGAGTAGTCGGCTTACTTGTTTCTACACATCCACCTTGATCAATTGCAACATCAACTATTACTGATCCTCTTTTCATATTTTTAATCATCTCTTTTGATATTAATTTAGGTGCATTAGCCCCTGGGATTAATACACCTCCTATTAATAAATCTGTCTCAGTAACATACTCTTGTAAGTTAATTTCATCTGAGACTAAGGGAATGATGCGATCACCAAATTTCATTTGAAGCTCTTTAAGACGAGCTTCTGATTTATCGACGATATGTACTTTCGCTTCCATACCCGTAGCGATTGTTGCTGCATTCTCACCAACAACTCCCCCACCCAAAATCAAAACATTTCCTGGATTTACTCCAGGCGCTCCACCTATTAATAAACCTCGACCACCTTGAGGTTTTTCTAAGGAATGTGCACCTGCCTGAATAGACATTCTTCCAGCAACAGCACTCATTGGTGCTAATAAAGGCAACCTATTATTTTCATCAGTGACAGTTTCATAAGCAATACAAATAGATTTTGAGTCAACTAAACCTTTTGTTAATTCAGGTGCTGCTGAAAGATGAAGATATGTAAATAAAAGTTGATTTTCTCTTAACATCTTGACTTCCTCAGACTGAGGTTCTTTCACTTTAACAATCATATCTGAGTCGTTAAAAATATCGCCAGCTGTAGATGCTATATGTGCTCCAGCCTTTTGATAATCTTCATTTTCAAAACCTGCACCAAAACCAGCATTGTCCTGAATGAAAACTTCATGTCCATGATTAGTTAGCTCTTGAACACTTAATGGAGTAAGCCCTACTCTAGACTCTTGTGCCTTTATCTCAGACGGAACACCAATTTTCATTATTGATCCTTAAAGTAATTCGTAATACCCGTTCTAAGTTTTTCAATAATTTCATCGATGTGTTTTTTCTCTGAGATAAAAGGAGGAGCAACTATTAAACAATCACCTGTTGCTTTTAAACTTAGTCCTGCAGCAAATAATGATTTGAAACAATTATACCCAGCCTTACCTGGTCTTTCATCCATACGTAGATCAATACCACCCATCATACCATAACCTCTGATGTCTGTTACTCCATCAATATCTTTCAGAGTAAAAAGACCATCTAAAAAGTAAGGGGACATTTCTTTAGAACGATTTATTAAATCTTCTTTTTCAATAATATCCTGCATTGCCAAACCAGCCGCAACTGCACATGGAATTCCTGAGTAGGTATATCCATGAAAAAATTCTATGGCTCCATTTGGTGCCGCATCAACCATTGTATCATAAATATGTTCTCTAGAAGCTACTGCGCCAAGAGGAACTACACCATTTGTGACGGCTTTTGCCATTGTTAAAATATCTGGAGTAACGCCAAATGCTTGAGAACCAAACGCTTCACCCATTCTACCCCAACCTGTAATTACTTCATCGAAAATTAAAAGGATGCCATGCTTATCACAAATCTGTCTAAGCTTTTGCAAATATCCTTTTGGGGGAACTAAAGTTCCTGTTGAACCAGCAACTGGCTCCACTATACAGGCAGCAATATTTTCACCACCAATATGTCCTGCGATACGTTCTAAATCATCAGCAAGGTATTCCCCTGTTTCAGGCTCACCTTTTACAAAAGTATTTTCAGGGAGATGAGTATGTCTTAAATGATGAGTGTTAGGCATTAGAATACTTGAAAATGTTTTTCTATTTGCGACCATACCGCCGACAGATATGCCACCAATATTCATTCCGTGATATCCTCTTTCACGACCAACAATATGATGACGATGTCCTTCACCCTTTGCTTTAAAATATGCAATGGCAGTTTTAATTGCCGTGTCTACGGCTGATGAACCACACATTGTAAAAAATATTTTATTCAAATCATCTGGTGTATGTTTAGAAATTTTTCTAGCTAACTCAAAAGAACCATTATAACCTTGTTGAAATGGCTGAACATAATCAAGTTGTTCAAGTTGTTTATAAACAGCATCTCTTATTTCTTTACGACCATGTCCAGCAGGACTACAAAACAAACCTGAGCTTGCATCAATTAATTGATTACCATGATGGTCTGTATAATAAACACCTTCGGCCTTAACCATTAATCTTGGGTTATCTTTAAAATCATGATTGGATGTAAAAGGCATCCAATGTTCTTCAAGTGAATTCGGTAATTCGTTTCTATTTTCTAAATCCATAACTAGTCCCTAAATTGGCAAATTTAATTAAGCTTTATATTATCCATATAGCTAATCCAAGAGGAATTCTCCCACTAAAGCTTAATTTCGTAGGAAAAATTGACGCCCTAGTATAGAAGAAAAATTATCAATTATGCTAACATCAAAAGAAGCTAAAATTCCCATTAACTTAATATCAGTAGCCAAAAAAACACCTGGTATGACTGCAGGTATAGTGTGTGCAAATCATGATTCTTCCATAGACTCAGCAAAAAAAGCAGTTGAATTAGATCTTATTAGTCCTGTTTTTATAGGTGATAAAAATGCCATCAAAGATAAAGCGGAGCAATTTAAGTGGGATATAAGTTCTTACGAAATAATTAATTCTGTTGATGATAAAGAAGCAGCAATAGCTGGTGCTGAACTTGCTCGGGATAATAAAATAAGAATAATGATCAAAGGTAATCTTCACACCGATGTATTAATGCGAACTTACTTAAAAAAAGAATTTGGACTAATTGAAGGAAAAAGACTAAGTCATATTTGGCACATGACGTTATCAGAAAATGATAAACCTCTTTTCATTACTGACGGCGCTTTAAATGTTGCGCCTAGACTAGATGTAAAAATGCATATTCTTAAAAATGTAATTGATTTTGCAAATCGTATAAACATACCAAAACCAAAAGTTGCTATTTTATCTGGAACAGAAGATCCTATTGAAAGTATGCCTAGTTCAGTTGAAGCAAAAGAACTAATGGATCGTGCTATTAATGAAAATATACAAGCCTATGTGCATGGACCTCTAGCTCTTGACAATGCTATTTCCCCTGAAGCTGCAGCTATCAAAAATATTTCTAATGAGGTTGCTGGACAAGCGGATATTCTTTTAGTTCCTAATTTAGAGACAGGTAATTCATTATCAAAAATAATGGTTTATTTTATGGGAGCGTGTGCTGCAGGGTTTATTGTAGGTGGAAAAGTTCCTGTTGTTGTAACCAGTAGAGCTGATAGCTCTTCATCACGTATTGCTTCTATTGCTGCTTCAGTAATAGCAGCACAGTAGTGATAAATAACAAATTTATAACTGTTACGTTGCTAGCAATTAGCGCAACTCTCTTTGGTTCATTCATGGGGGCAGGAGTAAAGTTGCTCTCTGATGATCTTCATCCTATTATTATATGTTTTTACAGATGTTTAATGGGTTTAATTATTATCACACCATTTGTAGCAAGAAATAATTTTAGAGCTTTGCAGACTGATAATATGCGTTTGCAAATTTTTAGAGCTCTTATCAATATTATTTCAATGATTTGTTGGTTTAGCGCTATTGGCATGATGCATTTTGAAAAAGCCACAGCACTTGGTTTTACAACTCCTTTATTTACCACTGTACTTGCAGTTTTGATTCTTGGAGAAGTTATTCGTTTTCACCGAACAGCAGCACTTTTGCTTGGTTTTATTGGAATTTTAATAATTATTAGACCAGGCTATGTGCCTTTTGAATTTGGTACGATTTTAATGCTAATTGCCTCTTTTAGTTTTTCTTTTGTGCTTATATTTGTCAAAAAACTATCAGCAACTGACTCGAGCCTTACAATTATTTTTTATCACTTATTATATATGACGCCTGTTTTTTTTATTCTCTCATTATTTTATTGGCAAACAATAACATTGGATCAAATTATTATCTTTTCTTTAATGGGTGCCTCTGGTTTATTATCACACTGGTGTTTAGCGCAAGCATTTAAAATGTCTGACACAACTTTTGTTATGCCATTACAGTTTACTAAATTAATTTGGGCTTCACTTATTGGGTTATTTATATTTGCTGAACAACCAGATATATGGACTTGGATTGGAGGTATCATTATATTTATTTCTGTTGTCTATATTACCTACCGTGAAGCTTTTAAGAAAAAAGGAACAACAAAACCTATTCAGGTGGATAGAGCGATTATAAATTAAAAATAATATTTTTTTAATTTTTTTTCACATTAGAAATTGTTTTAAAAATTTCCTTTAAGTCATTTTGATTTTCATAAAATAAATCTTCAGCAGTCTCAATTGATATTTTTTCAAAGCGTATTTCTTTTCCAAAAGACAATTGTGCTAATTTTGCAATATCTTTTAAAATGACTGTTGCAATTTTTGGATAGCCACCAATTGTTGGGTGATCAACCATTAATACAATAGGATTGCCATCACCTGGAACTTGAACTGATCCTTTAACAATTCCCTCAGAGGGTATATTTGGACTTTGCTTAGAGGTAATTTGATTACCATCCAAACGAATACCCATTCTGTCAGCACTTTTGGAAATTGTAAAAGGTGAATTATAAAACTGATTTATTGTTTCTGATGAAAAAAAATTTTCCTGAGGTCCTTCAATAACTCTTATAACATTACTTTTATCAGTTGATGGAAAAGATACTTGTTTTAATTTTTCATTTAGAGATTCTTTATTAAATTCTATCAATTGGTTTTCTTGAATTTTTCTTCCATCATTTGAACCAATTTCAGATCTTACTAATGTTGACCCACTATTGTTATATTTGTTTAATTTAAAGCCACCCGAAATACTCAAATATCCATAAATAGATGACTTTGTAGCTAATATGTCAATTATATCCCCTTCCTTTAATTGATAAGTTTGAAAACATTCACCAATAGTTTCTCTAAAATTTTCAGATTTTTTACTTATGATGAAGTGGACATTTCCTGTAACAGCAATTTGAACATTTCCTGCTTCTAACCTGAGTCTTGGACCTTGATAAGCAAACTCAATAACAGGTTCATTATCATCATTACCAAGTAATTTATTTGCAGTGATGAAAAGATTGTTATCTACAACTCCCCCAGTAGTAACTCCAAAATGCTGTAAAAAATCATAACCAGAATCTTGAAAAGTTGTGTAAATTCCTGCTCTTTCTACTGAAAAATAACAATTACTCATTTATTTTTTGTATTTCTAAAAACTCTTTTTTTGAAATTTTGCAAATTTTTACTTTTGACCCAGGATTGAGTAGTGTTGCTTTAATTTTATTTTTATCAAATAATTTTATTGGTGTTCGACCTATAATATTCCAACCACCAGGACTTTGATTTGGATATATGACACAAAACTTATCTACAATTCCCACGGATCCAGGCGGGACTTGTAAACGGGGAGTCATTAATCTTGGAACATTTAAATTAGTTTCCAAATCTCCCATAAATGGAAGACCAGGCATAAAACCTATCATGTAAACAAAAAATTGGGTTGATAAATGTGAATTGATTATCAGATCTTCATTAATCTTAGTTTTTTTTGAAACATCTTTAATATCCAATGCAAACTCTTCATCATAACATACTGGTATTTCTACTTCATCAATATTTACACTTGACTCAGTTTGTAAACGCTCAATACCATTTAAAAAATTTGTAAGTTCATCTTTGTTTTTTTTTGAGGGATTAAAATGAATCAGCAGTTTATTATATGAGGGAACGCAATTTTTTAATCCTAACGGATTGTTCTTTTGCATTTTTTTAGAAATAAAATTAAATGTGTTAATTACATTTTGATTTATTTCTCTGGTTACCTCATCTCCAAAATCTAATAAAAACGCTTGTTCACTTATTTGATTTACATTTTTAATCATTATTATTGTGATATACTATAATGTATGGAAGCAAATTTAAACTGTGATTTAGGTGAGAAATCTCATCATTATGATGGAAAAAATGATGAAATTTTAATGCAAATAATTAATACCGCAAACATCGCTTGTGGTTTCCATGCTGGTGATAATGAAACAATGAGTCAAACTATAAAGTTGGCAAAAATAAATAATATTAGCATTGGTGCACATCCTAGTTTTGATGATAAAGAAAATTTTGGACGTAAAAGAATATATCTAAGTGAAACAGAAGTAACAAAACTGGTAATTGATCAAATAAATATTTTGAATGAATTAGCTCAACAAGCAGATATGGAATTGACCCATATCAAACCGCATGGAGCTTTAAATAATATGGCATGTGAAAATTACGAGCTATCTTTAACAATTGGCTCAGCTATCAAAGAATGTAATCCTAATCTGATTTATATGGGACTTCCTTTAACAGAAATGGAAAGAGCGGCCAAAAAACTTAACTTAAAATTTGCTGCAGAAATCTTTGCCGACAGAAATTATGATGATAGCGGATTATTGTTATCTAGAGACAAAGAAAACTCTTTGATAACAGAGCCACAAAAAGCAGTAGATAACGTGAAGCGTATGTTAGAAAATAAAGCGATATACTGTTATTCTGGTAAAAAGATTTCGTGTGACATTGATACTATTTGTATTCATGGGGATGGTGTATCAGCTGTAGAGATAGCTGATTACTTAAATAAAGAATTAATTAAAGATGGTTTTGTAATGAAGAAATTAGATCAATTAAGTAAGTTTAATTAAAATATTATTTAATTACATTAAGACCGTCAGTTAAATTTATTTTACCAATATTCTTTGCTTTGTTAAATTCCTTAATTCTATCAAATACATCAACATTAATTTGCCTGTAAATATCAAGTAGATCAATTAACACCCAGTTTTCTCTTATTAGTCCATTTTCAACTCTCCAAAAATCTAAACTACGCATCTCTAAAGGTTGTTTTGATGGCGCTATGCCCATCCATCCATCATTAGTTATTGTTAATCGCATATTAGGCCAGCCTGTTTCACAAACATAATTTCCTTCATGAATCCAATGCGTCTGTAAATCTTCCATACCTTCAAAAGCTAATTTTTCATTTGAGGAACCTCCTTTACGATCCGGCATAGCTCGTAAAAAAGGAATTTGATGCCAATGCCTAAAACCAGCTATGCCTCTTCCTGTTCCTATTCCTGCTGGTCCATACCAATTAACCTGAGGGTGCCAGTATTTTTCTAATTCCATAATTTTTGGATCGGGATTACTTGGATGTTTAGATAGACCATGAAGCATATCTATCACATGGTCTAAATTTTTTTTTCCATCACCAGTAATTGTTAAGCCATCACCCGTCATAGGAGAAGGTGTGCATAAAAAAGCACCTAATTGAGGAACCATAGGCCACGAATTTGCTTGCATCATTAATTCTGGTAAATCCCATATAGATTGCATTTCAGTAATTTGATTATCTTCAATTTGAAAAAACTCATGATACCGCATATGAATTAAATTACCAGTTGGCGGGATATCTAAAAAAGGCTTAAGAAAAGTACCCATATAATTACCCATGGTACCTATCCAATCTTTTCCTTCAGGTGTTGTTCCCGCCATAACAATCATATCTCTTCTTTCTAGATCAGGGATACTTTCAATTAAGGGCAATAAACACTTAGATAATAAATTATCTAATCCATTAAAGGTGCCAAATGGATGACAAAAATGAATTAAAGAATTATTTGAAAAGTATTTATTTAGAGAGTCATTAAGTGTTTCTTTATTACAATTTTGTAACGCCAGTTGATAATCAACAAAATTTTTTTTTAATTCTTCTGATTTCATTATTTTGTTGTCCACCCTCCGTCTATCATTAATGATGATCCAGTAATCATTGAAGATGCATTTGAAGCTAAATAAACAATCGCTGTTGCAATATCACTTTCAGTGGCAAGTCTTCCAAGTGGTATATTATTAATCATTTCTTTTTTAAATTTTTTATCTTTAAAAAATTTTTTCACCATGGGAGTTTCAACGAATGTCGGGCAGACAGTATTTACTCGAATATTATTTTTTGCTAAATCCAAAGCCATTCCTCGCGTTAATCCCTCAATTCCAAATTTTGTCATATTATATATGCTTCTTTTGGGAGCCCCAACTTTACCAAGCTGAGAAGAAACATTAATAATAGAACCACCAATAGATTTTCTATTTTTTTGCTTAGTCATTACTTTTGCACCCATTTGCGCAACATGAAAAGCTGCTTTCAAATTTAAATCAACGACGTAATCCATATCTTCTTTATTAATTTTTGTAAAATGTTCAGGTCGGTTAGTGCCTGCATTATTAACGATTATATCAAGTTTTGAAATTTGATTGAATACTGATCTTAATTCTTCAAAATTAGAAACATCACAATCATAAATTACACATTTTCTTTTTAATTTGATAATTTCTTTCTTTACTTTTTCAAGATCA
>Ga0209631_10003918_pt1 | contig 16790 bp, 17 predicted proteins | sample COG_08_FD_184752 | JGI IMG/M metagenome (GOLD analysis project Ga0209631, IMG submission 184752) | Pelagic Microbial community sample from North Sea - COGITO 998_met_08 (SPAdes) (version 2) | ecosystem: Environmental > Aquatic > Marine > Neritic zone/Coastal water | place: Helgoland, sampling...
GGGCCAACTTTTTGGCTTCTTTCTCTTTGCGCTTCTTTTCGCGCTTCATTTCGCGTTCGCGTTTGCCGAAGGATTGCTGTGATCTACCCAGGATTTCTAATGTTTAGATTAATTTGTCCGAAGGTACGGAAAAGCAAGCGAACGATTCGCTTGATTCAGCATCACTGGCCAACGTAAACCTTTCCACCCGAATGAATGAGGTAAGCAGCCGTGCGAATCGGCGTACCGGATGAGCTCATCGCTCCAACGCTATTTGTACTGACCATGCCGCGTGTCCCATCTGGAAAATGAAGAATGTACTCGGTTCCATACTTCATCGATTGACCTTGAGCGTTCACACCTCGATCCAAAAGAAGGATCTGGGGGTGCATGTGTAAAGCCGAAGGATCCTCTTCTTGGGACTGAACAGCAATGTGGCGAATGCTGGTGAATTGTTGAGCTGGATCGGATAGATCATTGACTCCTGCATTGAAGACCACTGCATCCGCATCAGCGGGCAGCACCAAGACTTCATCCTCTCGTCCAGTCCAATCCAACAAGACCACATGGGGCTGCGTCGCACGTGCGTTTTCACCATTCCATTCCGACCCAAAAATCCCGAGCAATGGGAGCAAGTCAGGCATCGAAATGAGGGCATCTTCATCAAAGTTAGGGTTCCAATCTTGCGGTGATCCTCCTTCATGAGTCGCCTGAGAATAAGCAGTCGGATGCGTGACCCCAATGAAAATGAACATCAATAAAGCAGGAGCAGTGAATCGAAGCATGTCATCATTTTGAAGGACAATGTATGGATTTTAACCTCATGAGAATTCCAAAAGTCTCCCAATTAACATCCAGCAGAAGGGACTCATTCCAAGACCTCAAAGACCAGCGCACCCCACGCAGGCACTTCGAGCAAGTCCCCATCTCGTTCTTCACCGGAGATCACATTGCGGATGCGCCTCGCACCTTCCAAGGTCTCTTCATAATCTGAGAGGTCCAACGTGACCGCTTCTGAAGATTTATTCAGTACGATCATCACCGTTTGTTCTTCCCCCACCCTGAAATACGCATAAACACCACCTTCTGGCACATAATGAACCAGTGCGCCGCTTGCAATCGGTTCCGAGTCGCGCCTCCATTGCAGCAGTGACCTCATTTCACTCTGAAAATCAACGGCCTCGGTTGATAAACCTGCTTGAATGAATCCATTTGTTTTATCGGAGGCCCATCCACCAGGAAAGTCACTGCGAATGTTGCCATGACTGTCGTCACCGGCATTGGACATCAAGATTTCCGTCCCGTAATAAAACTGCGGAACGCCCCGTGTGGTAGCAAAAAAGTACGTCGCCAATCGCGTCAGATTCACGTCCTCCCCGAGCTGAGTGTGCACCCGACTCATGTCATGGTTGTCCGGGAATATGATGTGATTGTAAGCATTCGGATATAAAAAATCATTGCCCAACATTTCATACAAACGAACCCAGTCCGAATGCCATGATTCTGTTTCATTCAAGCACTGCATCAAAGCGTGGTGCAGCGGGAAATCCAACAGACCTGGCAGGCACGATACATATCCATCTGCATTGTCTTTGCCCGCTTGCCAGTAGGCTAAAACCGCCGGATTCAAACTCCACTCTTCACCGCATACATTAAAATTCGGGTATGCCGCCATCACCTCACACGTCCATCTGGCCATAAAATCCGCGTCAGAATAGGGATACGTATCCATCCGAATCCCGCTAACACCCAAAAACTCGATCCACCAAATCGTGTTCTGAATCAAGTAGTCAGCCAAGAGCGGTTGACGTTGATTCAAATCAGGCATTTCCTTGACAAACCAACCGTCTACAAAACCGGCCTTATCGCGCTCCACGGCATAAGGATCCCGAAGCGTCGTCCGACGGTGGGTGGTTTGCGCGTATTCACCCCTGTTGTTGATCCAATCCTCGGTTGGAAGGTCATCCATCCACCAATGCTCAGAGCCGCAATGATTCATGATCATGTCCATGATAATCTTGACACCTTGGTCCCGAGCAGCATCGACCAAGGCCGCGTATTCGTCATTGGTTCCGAACCGCGGGTCAACGCGGTAGTAGTCGGTGGTCGCATAGCCGTGGTAAGACCACTGTGGTTGATTGTTTTCGAGAATTGGGTTGAGCCAAACCGCCGTGAAGCCCATGCCCTGAATGTAGTCGAGATGCTGTCTAATGCCAGCAATATCGCCTCCATGCCTGCCGTGATCGTCTCGTCTATCCCGGCCTTCCAGCATTCCCGGCAATTCGTCATTCGCAGAATCGCCATTGGCAAACCGATCTGGGGTGATGAGGTAGATGGCATCCGAAGCATCGTATCCCTTGATTTCACGCAATGGACGTTCTTTCAATTCAAATGGCGTTCGTCCGACGGTCTTTCCTTTGCGACTGGTCGCATCACGCCATTGAATGAGGAGCGTCCCGGGTTGAGCATCGGGCTGGATGACCAGGTAAATGAAAGCGTAATTCGGACCATCACCGTGCGCAACACGGGCAATGCTTACCCCGGGATAGTCTACGACTGGTGCAAGTTGCGCAACACGATCACCGTGAACCATGATTTGGACCGTGTCCATCGGCATATGCGTCCACCAAAAAGGCGGATCGACTCGGTCGACAAAAGACTGAGCAAAAACTTGAGCGCAGCCCAGCCACACCCAAAGGACCAAAGCCAATCGTTTCATGGCATTCATAACCAACGGAGCAAGCGATCGATTAACTTCGTTTTCCAAGGTGTATACGGCGGCATCAACCAAGCACCCGCCCCATCAAACCGTTGTTCATATACTCCACGAAAATGTGTGAACTCTTTGAATCCATGCTCACCGTGGCCTGAACCAATGCCGCTGTTTCCCAAACCTCCAAATGGAAGGTGGTTGCTTGACACATGAATCACGCAATTGTTGATACTCGCCCCACCCGACTGCATGCGCTCGAGTGCTTCGTTGACAAATGCTTTGCGCTTGCTATAGATGTACAAGGCTAAAGGTGTGGGCCGAGCATTCACCGCCTCAACCACCTCATCGAAGTGAGTGTAAGGCACAATGGGAAGGACCGGACCAAAAATCTCGTCCTGCATCACCTCTGAATTATCGGCAAGTTCTGCGAGAATCGTCGGCTCGACAAGGCACCCCTCAACATCTGTCTGTCCACCGTGAACCAATTTGGCCCCCCTGCGCAGAGCATCCTCGACGAGCTGATTGATACGGTCTGCATGCCTTGGTGCGGCAATGCGCTGGTAGTCTTTATTCTCAGCCACATTGCCTGGATACAATTCGAGCATGGCCGTTTTCAATGCGTCGATCAAATCCTGCTCTCGATGAGCGGGTACAAAAACGTAATCCGGTGCAACACAAATCTGACCTGCATTGGAGAGTTTGGCCCAAACAATCTTTTGAGCGGCTGACTTGAGCGATTTCAAATCGTCCACGATCACCGGGGATTTACCACCCAACTCCAACGTCACACTGCATGGATGTTGTGCTGCAGCTTTCATGACAATTTTTCCTACCGCCGGAGATCCCGTAAAGTAGATGTGGTTGAATGGCATTTCCAGGAGCTCGGTGGCGGTTTCCGCCCCTCCCTGAATCAGCGTCACTTCGTTTTCATCGAATACGACCGATACAATTTCAGCAATAACCTGCGCCGTATGCGCGGTCACTTCTGAAGGTTTGAGCATGACCGTGCACCCCGCTGCAACCGCAGCCACCAGGGGCCGAAACATCAGCTGCATGGGATAATTCCAAGGAGCGATAATCAAAGCAACCCCTTTGGCTTCTGGCTTTACCCAAGACACCGATCCCAAGAGTGCCAAGCCGCCTGGAACCCGCCGAGGCTTCATCCATGATTTAAGTCTCTTTTTAACCTCTTTGATTTCGCTTTTGATTACGAAGATTTCCGTTAAATCCACTTCCTCCGGCGGTTTTCTAAAATCTGCCCACATCGCCGCTTTCAGGTCGTCCCGACGTCGCCAAACTTCATCGTAAAGTGCATCCAACCGCTGAATCCGCTCCCGCGCTGTCAATTGTCGCTGGCGTGGAGCTCGCTGGCGCAAGGCCAAAAAGGACTGTTCGATGATTTCCTTCGCAGGGGATTGAGGAAGTACACGGTGTGTCATAAACAATGGATTTGTAGCAAACTAACACGAACAGCGGTGAAAATCCTCCAATTTCTTCAGAATTTCGGGAAATGCATCGATTTTGGGATGAGCGATATGAAGAGGAGGGCGTCTATGGCTTCGAACCCACTCCTTTTTGGGCGCAACAATTGGCCGAATGCCCGGGTACCCATGTGCTGCTCCCGTGCGAAGGCGAGGGCAGGAATGCTCTGTGGGCAGCAAAAACCGGATGGCAAGTAGCGGCCTTTGACGGAAGCCATGTTGCCACGGCGACATGTTTGCGTTGGGCGCATAATGCTGGAGTCCAAGTCCAAGCCACGCATGCTGACGCATTCCAGTTTCAAGGTCGACAGGAAGGCTATGATGTCGTCGGATTGTTTTATGCTCACATGCCAGAACCCCTCAGGAAGCCGTTTCATGTCCGAGCCATGCAATGGCTTCGTCCAGGAGGAACGCTCTTGCTGGAGGGTTTTCATGCGGAACAGCTCGGGAAGGCTTCAGGAGGTCCCAGGGATGAAAAAATGCTTTTCACCGAACACATGTTATCCGAAGATTTTCAGGAACTTGATGTTTCTCTGATGCAACAGAAATCCGTTGAATTGAACGAAGGACCATACCATCAGGGACCCGCTGAAATCATTCAACTTGTCGCTCGCAAACTACGTTAGACTCACCGCCATGCGCTACCCCACTATTCTACTCATTCCCATTGGCATTGTCGCTGCGGCCCTTACGTGGCAGACTAACGAATCAGGGCCACCTGCCGAGCAGGTCGCCCCTCAAGTTTATAGCCAGTGGTGCAGCAGCTGCCACGGACCGAAAGGCCGAGACTTCATCGACCGCAAGTGGAAATTCGGCAGTTCCGAACAGGATATCCAACGGATCATCCGCGACGGTTATCCACTCCTTGGCATGCCCGGTTACGCTGAAACGCTGAGTGCGGATGACATCAACACCCTTTCTGCTTTTTTGCTCGAGCAAGCAGCCTCGGAAAGAGGATTCAGTCCGACTCCACCCGACGAAATTCAAAGCACAGATCTGCGCATTCGTGTGAACACCCTGGTCAGTGGTTTGGAGACACCGTGGGGAATGGACTTCGTCGACGACACCACTTTACTTATTACCGAGCGCGAAGGGCGTTTATGGAAGTTGTCAGCCGGAAAACTTCACGCGCTGGATGGGCTGCCAAACGACATGCATGTCAAAGGTCAAGGTGGCTTAATGGACGTCATGCATTGGAACGATTCCACGTCAGGGAACGAATGGATTTACCTAACCTACAGCAAAAACAAGCCAGGAGATCCTGACTACTCTGCGACTGCCTTGATACGTGCTCCTTGGAATGACCAAGGCGACTCATTCAACAATTGGGAGGAATTATTCGTAGCGGAACCTTATGAGAAAACCCATCGGCATTATGGAAGCCGAGTAGCAATCGGAGGAGATGGCAAACTCTACTTGACATGCGGTGAACGAGGGATGCGTGATGTGCACCCTCAAACCCTATCGACGTCCCCCGGCAAGGTCCACCGGTTCAACCCCGATGGGAGCATTCCCAAAGACAATCCATTTCTAAACGAACCCAACGCGCGCCCCAGCATTTGGTCGTGGGGGCACCGAAATCCGCAAGGCATGATTGCCCATCCAATAAGCGGGGAAATCTGGACGCACGAACACGGACCCAAAGGCGGCGATGAATTGAATGTTGCCCGAAAAGGCCGGAATTACGGGTGGCCGAAGATCACCTTTGGTCGCAATTATGTCGGAACCATCATCACCCGAGACACTGCCATGGTGGGGCTCCAACAACCGATTCACTATTGGCTCCCATCCATTGGTCCATGTGGCATGGAAATGGTTTACGGAGGCCCTTGGCCTGAAAGTTGGCAGACCGATTTGCTTGTTGGCTCCTTGAGTTTTGAATACCTCGAGCGCGTCGAAGTTGAATCAGGACGCGTGACGAGCCGAGAGCGATTGCTGGATGGCTTTGGCCGCGTTCGAGACATCGCTCGCAATGCGCAAGGTGAAATTTTCGTTGCCATCGAAGGCGCAGGAACCGTATTACACTTAGAACCAATTTTGAGCGAATGAGATTTTTTGTTGTCCTCGTTTTCATCTCCCTGACCCATGCTGGCATGTGGGCACAGACGATCAGTACAAAATTGACCCCGGAAGAGGAAAAGGCGCTGCGAAATTCAGCTGCACCCTCCAATGACACCCTACTGTACATCCGTACGGGGCAATTTCATGTGCATTTTAGTCAAGTTCAATTGAGCAATTGGGCGGCGGGCGGCCAAAGCAATTTATCCCTGCTCACCAAATTTGATCAGAATTGGAACGTGGACCGAGGCCGATTTGGATGGGATTCCGAATTGCATTTAGCTTACGGTCTGCTGCACCGACCAGAAGACCGCGTCATTATAAAGACCGATGACCGGATCGAATGGTCCACCAAACTGGGATATCGCATTACGCCGTCGGGTTTCCTCACTTGCATGGCCCACTTCCGTTCGCAGTTTGCACCCGGCTATGGGCTTGAAAACGGCATTCCCGCGAAAAACCTCTTGAATTCAAACTTCATGGCACCCGGATATGGAGTGATCGCTGCGGGGATGGACTACAAACAGACCGACGGTGGATTAACCGTTTTCATGGCCCCTATCACATTCAAAGCAACGTGGGTTTTGGACGACTCGCTTTCTGCTGCTGGCGCATTTGGAGTGCAACCAGGAGAGAGGCAACGGTATGAAATTGGAGGTTATCTTAAAATGAATTTCACAAAGTCATTTTCGGAGGATGTGTCTTACGCCATTCGGTTGGATCTCTTTTCGAATTTTCTGAACGACCCACAAAACATTGACATCTATTCCGATCACGTATTGCTGTTGAAAGTCAATCCCTGGTTGACCACCTCCATCAGCGTTACCATGATTTATGACGACGACATCACCTTGACCAAATCTCCCGAAATCATTGACCAAGTGGAAGTTCCCAACCTCGGACCCGGTTTGCAGCTCAAGCAAGTGCTATCTGTGGGCATTTCCATTAAAGTCTGACCGCTATTTTTGCACGCACATTCACACGATACAACACCGATGAAAGCATTTGTTTTTCCGGGCCAAGGTGCCCAGTTCTCCGGAATGGGACAGGACCTCTACAACCACTCCGCAGCCATCAAAGGAAGATTTCAGCAAGCCAATGACCTTTTGGGATTTGACATTGCACAAACCATGTTCACAGGCTCTGCCGAAGACCTCAAGCAAACTTCCGTTACCCAGCCGGCGATCTTTTTGCATTCCGTCTTACTCGCGGAGTCCTTGGGCAGCAAGTTTGACCCGGGAGTTGTTGCAGGACACAGTTTGGGGGAATTTTCAGCCTTGGTCGCCGCCGGAGCTTTGTCGTTTGAAGATGGACTTCAGCTGGTCTCTGAGCGTGCACAAGCCATGCAAGCTGCATGTGATGAAGCGCCCAGTACCATGGCGGCGGTATTGGGCTTAGAGGATCAAGTTGTCGAAGAAATCTGTGCCGATACGCCGGGAATCGTCGTAGCAGCGAATTACAATTGTCCAGGGCAACTGGTCATCTCCGGTGAGGTTTCAGCGATTGAATCGGCTTGTGCTGCCTTGACTGAAGCTGGTGCCCGAAGAGCATTGATTTTACCTGTCGGAGGAGCGTTCCATTCTCCTTTGATGGAATCGGCTCGGGAACGGTTAGCCAACGCCATTGCTTCTGCGCCATTTCAAGCACCACAATGCCCGGTCGTTCAAAATGTGCACGCACAACCTGAAACCGATCCGAGTAAGATCCGTGAAAACCTCATCGCACAGTTAACTGCGCCGGTGCGGTGGACGCAAAGCATGCATCGCATGGTCGAATTGGGTGCCACGGAGGTCGTTGAAGTTGGTCCAGGCAAGGTGCTTCAAGGTTTGTTCAAAAAGGTGGACCGCAGTTTCCCGGTGTCAAGCGCAGGCCTGGAATGAAGCGATGAAACGGTTTCAAGCGAAAGTTGAATCAAAAAAAAAGCGAGCTCACGCTCGCTTCTCTCTCTTTTCTTTAAAATCACATCGTCGCTTCGGCAGCGTAGGCATGCAACGTCTGCAACTCGTTTTCAGTTACCAGCAAAGCTTGCTTTAGGCTGCCGTTCTCCGCGCGTAGTTCATCACAACGACGCTGTGCACGTGCCAATTCATTCTTCAAACGCATAAATTCTTTCAGCGTTTGCACCCGCTCTTGGCGTGCGGTCTCCAGTTGAACCATGAGGTCTTGCATACTGCAAAGAACGTTGGAAGAAGTGCATGTTGCAACGTCATAGAAAAGCACTTTTCCACCTTTTCACGTTCATTTCAACAAGTACAGATTTCCGTGTTCTTGCGATCATCCATGGCCTGCCCCTGGGTCGTTGAGTCGATTTCTGAAGAGGAGCAGCACCCCAAAGCCCATCAATCCAAATACGCCTGCGGCTGCATACAAAGACGGGATAACCTCAAGGTCACCCTGAAATTGATGTCCCGAAAACACCGCGCCCACGCCAATTCCAATCTCAAGCGACATCAACATTGTGCCCATTGCAAGCGCTACCCGACCGGGCTTAGCAAGGTCCGCGGTCCAAGCCATAATCGCCGGCATATTGATCCCGACGGACATTCCATAAACAATGCCAGCCAACGCAGCAGTCCATTTGGTCTCAGCAACCGACAAGCCAAACATTCCAGCAGCGAGCATCGCTCCACCGATGAGTAAAAGAGGTACTCGACCATACCGATCGGAGGCCCGACCCGCAATAAGTCGCATGGAAATTGACGCCGCAACAATGATGGTGTTGAATGTACCCTTGTACACATAACCCAATGAACCCACAAAATCTGGTGAAATCGTTAAAAACGTTCCAAATGCAAAAGCAACTGGAAGCAAGGCCAACGCTGCCGGCCAAGATGACCAGTCCAAGACCCCGCCTTTGAATACATTTAAATCAGACCATTCAACTTTTCTCCCGTTGGGCAGCGTCTCAGGCAGCCGCAGTGTCATCAGCAACGCAATCAACCCCAATAAAGTCGAGGCAATGAACATGGCATTGTACCCGTATTCAACCGTAAGCCAACTTCCGATGGCCGGACCTCCAGCCATGCCCGCATTCCCGGCAACACCCAAATAACCCAATGCCTCTCCTCGGCGCTTGAGTGGTGTGATGTCCGTTAACAGTGCGGTCGTGCCGGTCGGTCTAAATCCCGTGCTCATTCCATGGAGCAACCGCAATGCAAGGAACATCCAAACCGCGACCGGAACCCCGCTCCACATGGTATCATTCCGGAACGCCCCAACAGCGACGTAGCCCAAACCGGCCAGCATCGTGACCCACGTTCCAAATAGCATCACAGGCCTTCGGCCCGCTCGATCCGCTATCCGCCCGCTCAGAAATCGAGAAGCAAACGCCCCCACAGTGAATAGCCCAACAATCCAGCCGATTAAATCTGGCCGACCCAATCCCGCCAAAAATCCAGGGAGCTCGGGCATGATCATGCCGAAGCTCGCCATGAAAAGCACAGTGCTCGTGCATAGAATCCAAAATTGAGAAGAGAACATATCGACGTTCTCTGAGGCAGGTTGATTGCTCACTTGCTGGCAAAGGTACCCCCGCTTATCTTGCAGAATGGAATATCCAGCGAAAGTTTTATTGGCATGGGGAGAAGCCATATCAGGCAACCAAGAAATTCGAGACTGGCTCATGTCCAATGGATATCCAGAACTGGCATTGACATGCCATGCATTGCAACACGTGGAATCTGCACGCTCATGGCTTATGAGCAACGCACAACCTCACCTCATGGCCTTGGTCAGGGGTTCAGAGGGAGATGCGCGAGCGGTTGAATGGTTGGAAAAATTCGGATACAGCTATTTGAAAGACGTCGCCCTTGGCGCCGACAACGATGACGAAGCTGTTACACGCTTGTTGAAACTCAATCAGCGTGAATGGGCCGGCATTGCCCTTAAAATAAGGGCTGTAAAAAACCGCATCGAAGCGGAAAACAATGACATGCACCGCATTTCACGCAATTAATTCTCGTAGACCAGATGACTCCAAGTAGCGTCATCGAGTACGTCATTGGCCAAGCGCAAAACATCATCGGACGTGATGGCCTCAATGGCTGCAAAAACAGATTCTAGCCGCTCTACTCGGTCATAGAGCAAATAACTCTTCCCCAAACTCGTCATCACACTGTTGCCAGAATCCTGGGATAGTGCTACGTGGCCGACGATTTGCTGTTTGATGTCGTGCAATTGACGCACTCCCAGTTTTTTCTCTCGCAGCGCTTTCAATTCCTTGCGCACCAGCGACTCTGCTCTTTTGTGCAAGCGCTTGTCTGTTCCGAAGTAAACACTGAACACACCCACGTCACTGTAAGGCGAATAGGCACATTCAATGTTGTACGCCATGCCATGCTTTTCTCGGACATTGAGGCTGAGTCTATTGTTCATGGTTGGGCCCCCTAAATGATTTGCCAATAGCGCCAATCCCAACCGGTCTGAATGGTTGCTTCCATGCGTCAATTGACCCATGACATGATGAACTTGATGGATGTCTTTCTTTAAACGCAAATCAAACGGTGCACGGCCTCCGAAATGGCTGCGATTCAACGTGGCGACACTTGGGGCGATCCGTCCGAAATGTTTCTCGCAGTATCGGAGCACCTTTTTCCACGGTGTCGCACCTACCGCACTGAACACCATTTCATTCGGGTGGTAATGGCGATTGACGAATTGCTCAATCACATCGCGGCTCATTTTTGAAACGGATGCCTCATTCCCAAGAATATTCCCGCCCATGGGATGCCCTTCGAATAAACGTTCTTCGAATTCGTCAAAAATGGAATCCAAGGGACTGTCGCGGTAAGCATTGAGCTCATCCAAAATGACATCCCGTTCTTTTTTGATTTCGTTCGAGGGAAACGTGGCCTCAAACGTGATATCAGCGATCAGTTCAATGGCCCGTTCAAGGTGTTGCTCCGAAAAGGCAGCGTAAATCCACGTGTCCTCCTTCGATGTATAGGCATTGAACTCTCCTCCCACGGAATCCAGTCGATTCAGAATATGAAAAGCTTTTCTATTCTTCGTCCCCTTGAATAACGTATGCTCAATGAAGTGCGCCACACCGGCCTCTCCATTGGCCACTACTTCATCCCGTGTTCCGGCGTTGATGACCAACCCACAATGGGTCACCGGCCGATCAACTTGTTTGTAGATCACGCGGAATCCATTGTCCAATTGAGCCGTGTGCAGTTCTTCGCTGCCCCAATTTGGGAGGGTACGGTTCAAATTGGGGGCCATGGCTTATTTGCTTAGCGGGATTAAGAAGGTGGGGTCAGAACGGTAAATCGTCCTCGTCGTCTCCCGAAGCCGCCATGGGAGGAACTTCCGGCAAAGGTGCATTAGACACCGCTGGAGCTGCTCCAGATGAGGGCGTTGCTCCCTGACCGGGATCCACACGCCATGCATTCAAATCCACATAGAAATTGCCGTTGTACTCACGGCCTCGGATATCGAATTTGACCAAAACCGCATCGCCTTCGGCATATTTCGTGACTTGTTCCGTGCGCTCTTTGGTCGCCGTAAACTTCACATCCTGTGGGTATTGATCTTCCGTAGTGATTACGAAATCTCGCTTATAAAATCCACTTGGAAAATCCTGCTGATCGAAGATCTTCTTGATCTTCCCTTTCATTTCAAAACTCATAACGCGAAGGTATTATGTGGAATCGAACTTTGCCCCTGCTCCTTCCGTTTTTTCTCAACCTAGGTTGAACGTGAGCACCGCCTTCAAGGCATCTTCAACCTGATTGCGTTCAATGCACTCGGCTGCAAACGTATGTATCGCATGTTCCAACGCTACTCCATCCCCTTCATGCTCCATGAACAATTCCGATAATTCGAGCAGCTTAAAGTCATTCACCTCGGTCTCATCTGGCACGTGCAGTAATGCGCCAAGTTGCGCCAAGTCATTGCCCGTCAAAACCTGACTTCGCTGGACTTCAATAGGCAAGGAATCAACTCCAATGCCCGGTGCTACAAGTGGTTTAGGCACTTCGAACAATGCATCACCCGAAGCCCGAACATAGGCGTTACCACCGCATCGGCCCACTAAGTCCAATGCATGAGGGTCTGGCTGACCGTTCTCATTCAAGACATCGGATCTAAAATGCAGGCGTTGAATTTGACATACCACGAGCTGCCCTGCTCCGCCGGCTTCCCCCAAAGAATCCACGCGCAGCACTTTGCATTCGAGTTGCACAGGACTTTCTGCAACCCGCATCGGTTGAATCGTCTCCGAGGCCAATGGCGTGAGACCGGCTTTGGCGAATTCACTCACACCGCGCGCAAAGTCGGCACTTGCCAAAGAGCATTGGTGGACCATGGCATAGTCCACCAGGTTGATCACCACTTCTGGCACCGCCAAAACGTTTTCCAACGTGTGTTTGGTGGTGTTGTCCTTCATGCGTCGTGCCGGACTGAAAATAACAACGGGGGGTTGGGCAGAAAAGACATTGAAATAACTGAATGGAGCCAAATTGGGCTGGCCATCTGCGTCAACCGTGCTTGCAAATGCAATCGGTCGAGGTGCAATGCCGCCCAAAAGCTTACCATGCAAATCCCTTCCACTCAGGGAAGAAGGATCAAACGAAGCGAACGTGTGTTGGTCCATCGAGCCTTATTGTTTGGCGCGATGGTTTTCCACCTGTTCAATGGAATTCATCACTTTTGCTTTCAATGATTCTTTGAAGGCAATCAATCTTTGGGCGACCTGTTTGTCTGAAGTACCTACGATTTGAGCCGCCAGAATACCCGCATTGCGCCCACCATCCAAAGCTACGGTGGCTACCGGAACACCAGCAGGCATTTGTAAAATACTCAGAACTGAATCCCAACCATCAATGGAGTTGCTGCTGTGAATCGGCACGCCGATGACCGGCAAGTGGGTCAGGGAAGCTGTCATTCCTGGGAGGTGGGCTGCTCCGCCTGCACCGGCAACAATCACCTGGATTCCTCGGTTGGCAGCTTGTTCTGCGTGTTCGAACATGCGTTCAGGAGTGCGGTGGGCTGAAACCACTGTCATTTCCGATTGAACCCCCAATTCTTCCAGCACTTCTGCCACTTTTTCCATGACTGGCAGGTCACTTGCGGATCCCATAATGATGCTAACGCGCGGTGAATTCATTCCTTTAGGATTCTGATTGGGTGTTTTCACGCCCTTCGATTTGGTCTCGCAAGCGTGAAGCTAGTTCGTAGTCCTCCCTCGCAATCGCTTGTTTTAATTCTTTCTTCAGTGCTTTGGTTGAACGCTCTTTGACCTCCTCCTCTGGCGCGACTTCAATTTCTGCGCTCGCTTCAGCTTCCTCCACACGCTCCATTTCTTCAGGTCCTATCCCGGCCATCTTCAGCACTTGCTCCGCACAGTAAATGGGACAACCAAAACGATAGGCAATGGCAACAGCATCACTTGGCCGGCAATCAATTTCCTCTTCTTGGCTTCCGGAGACGCAAAGCAGCTTAGCAAAGAATACACCCTCCACCATATTGTAGATGACCACTTCAGTCACTTGGATGGCAAATGTTTCGAGCGCTGATTTTAATAAGTCATGGGTTAGCGGTCTCGATGCCTTCATCTTCTCGATTTCAATCGCGATGGCTTGTGCCTCTGAGCCCCCAATGACAATTGGCAGCTTCCTCGATCCCACGACCTCTCCAAGCACCATGGCATATGCTCCGGAGGACGAACCGCTCAAGGCGATATCAGAAACTTCAACTTCTACCTTTTTCATCTCTGAGGCGTTGGGTTAAAGGTACATACTCTGCAGCGATTAGCTATCCAGAGCTTTAATTGCTGCGGTCAACTTTGGCAAAACCTCAAATGCATCTCCAACAATTCCATAATCAGCTGCCTTGAAAAAGGGAGCCTCCGGATCGGTATTCACGACGACGATTACCTTGGATTGGTTCACTCCGGCCAAGTGCTGGATTGCACCTGAGATGCCCGCAGCGATGTATAAATTCGGACGGATCGTTATGCCCGTTTGTCCGACATGCTCGTGATGCGGACGCCAGCCAATGTCCGAGACGGGACGTGAACAGGCCGTAGTCGCACCAAGCGATTGAGCCAGCTCCTCCACAATCCCCCAGTTTTCTGGCCCTTTCAATCCTCTTCCAGCACTCACGACGAGCTCTGCTTCTGGCAAAGGAACTTGGCCGTCTGCGCTCGCCGCCTCAAAACCTTTGACGACTTCTTTTGCCACACCCAACTCCGCAGAAAACACCTCCGTTGTTGCACCACTGCCATCGGAAGTGATTCCAAAAGCGTTGGGTGTAATGGTGTAAACCGACTTTGAAGTTGATACGTCCACATCTGCCATGGCCTTGCCAGAAAACACGTTTTTGCGAACGGTCCCGTTTTCAGGTAATTCAGTCACTCCTGCTACGAGTCCAGCTGTGAGTCTTACAGCTACCCGAGGCGCTACGGCTCGGCCAAACGGATCATGACTTGCTACGACACTTATTGCACCGACAGACTCGGACGCAGCGGTCGCCAACTTAGCCCATTGTCCACTATCTGTTACTTCTTCTGCATGATGGAGGATCCGTGCGACTCCGGTGGCGCCTAAGGCCTCTGCGTTGCTCAAGGGTCCAGCGGCGATGGCAATCGCTTCACTGCCCTGAGCTCGAGCCCATGCAGCAGCATAACTTGCTGCTTCCAATCCCGCCTTCGTCGCGGCCCCATTCTTGGTTGAGATAATTGCTAATACTGACATGGCTTAAATGGCTTTGGCTTCTTCCCGAAGCAAACGAATGAGTTCTTCTGGACGTTCTGCATCGATCATTTTGCATGCGCCTTTTTCAGGGGGCAAAGTGAATTGGCTGATTGTTGTAGACGGTGTCGATTCTGCTGACTCAACCGTCAACGGTTTTGTTCGGGCCGACATGATGCCCCGCATGTTTGGAATGCGTTGCTCTGCCATTCCTTTGGCGGCGCTCAAAACAAATGGACATTGAACTTCCATGATTTCCTCTCCCCCTGCAGCTTCTCGCTTCAATGTCGCTTGACCACCATCCACGTCTAACTGGGTCGCGTTCGAGATAAATCCACAATCCAACATTTCTGCAACCATCGCTGGTACAACCGCTCCATTGTGGTCGATGGTTTCCTTTCCACACAAAATGATGTCGTAACCTCCGCTGCGGGCATGCTCTGCGATCAGTTGCGCAACTTGCATCGCATCGGTTGGCAGCGCATCAATCCGAACGGCGTCATCAGCTCCGATGGCCAATGCTTTTCTGATGATCGGATCACATCCTGCATCACCTACCGTTATCGTGGTCACTGTCCCTCCATTTTTTTCTTTCAGTTCAATGGCGCGTACCAACGCGTACCATTCATCGTATGGATTGACGATGTACTGCACCCCTGAAGAATCGAATTCTGTGTTACCATTTGTGAAGGCAATTCGACTCGTTGTATCAGGTGCTTGGCTAATGCAAACGAGTAATTTCATGCTACAAAGGTACACTTTCCCTGACCAAATGATGCGCTATCATCCCGTGTTCACATGGTTTTTTGTGATTCATTTCATAAAAAAAATTCAGCCGAAATCGACCGATAAACTTCTGGGTTTTGTTCCATTGTTTGTTGACTTATCTTTGCCGACCAATTCAACAGGGTACACGCATGCGCGAAGTTCAATACAGACAAGCAGTGGCCGAGGCCATGAGCGAGGAAATGCGAAGGGATTCCAGCGTCTTTTTGATGGGCGAGGAAGTCGCAGAATACAACGGAGCATATAAAGCTTCCAAAGGGATGCTGGAAGAATTCGGTCCAGAACGCGTCATTGATACCCCCATTGCTGAATTGGGATTCTCAGGAATTGCTGTAGGAGCAGCGATGAATGGACTTCGTCCAATCGTCGAGTTCATGACCTGGAACTTTGCCGTTTTGGCGGCAGATCAAATCATCAATCACGCTGCGAAAATGTTGCAGATGAGCGGTGGCCAGTACCACGTACCGATTGTATTCCGAGGCCCCAACGGAACGGCCGGTCAACTCGGTGCAACGCACAGCCAATCCTTTGAATCTATGTACGCCTCCATCCCCGGATTGAAGGTCGTCACACCCTTTACTCCATACGAAGCGAAAGGCCTGCTCAAAAGCGCCATCCGAGATAACGACCCCGTTTTGGTGATGGAAAGCGAAAAAATGTACGGCGACAAAGGCCTCATTCCAGACGGTGAATTCCTCGTCCCAATTGGAAAGGCCAACATTCGTCGAAAAGGAGATGCGTGTACGATTGTATCGTTCGGAAAGATTTTAAAAACGGTCCATGCTGCTGCAGACGAATTGGAGAAGGAAGGCATCGAGGTGGAAATCATCGATTTGGTGACCATTCGTCCGCTTGATTTGGACACCATCATCCAGAGCATTCAAAAAACCAACCGACTCGTTATCGTGGAAGAGAGTTTCCCTGTGGCGAGCATCAGCAGTGAAATCGCCTATCGGGTTCAGCGAAACGCCTTTGATTCGCTGGATGCTCCCATTGTGCGTCTCTGCCAATCGGACACCCCTTTCGCCTTCTCTCCTCCCCTTATCGATGAAGCGTTGCCGCAGGTAAAGGACATCATGG
>Ga0209631_10003919_pt1 | contig 16789 bp, 23 predicted proteins | sample COG_08_FD_184752 | JGI IMG/M metagenome (GOLD analysis project Ga0209631, IMG submission 184752) | Pelagic Microbial community sample from North Sea - COGITO 998_met_08 (SPAdes) (version 2) | ecosystem: Environmental > Aquatic > Marine > Neritic zone/Coastal water | place: Helgoland, sampling...
ATGAGTACTTGGTTTGTAAGGAAAATGAAATTTTAGCAATTATTGAAGAATGAGTAAAGTAACTATCGTAAACTACGGTGACGACTCCCGTAAAAAACTGATTGATGGAGTTAATCAATTAGCAGATGCAGTCGTAACAACTTTAGGACCCAATGGTCGTAATGTTGTTATACAAAATGAACAAGGTATACCTCAAAGCACTAAAGATGGTGTAACTGTAGCTAAAGCTATTGAACTCGAAGACACAGTAGAAAACACGGGAGCTCAATTGGTAAAACAAGCAGCTATTCGTACTGCTGAACAAGCGGGTGATGGTACTACTACTTCTACTTTGTTGGCACGTGAAATTGTAAACTCTGGCATGCGCTACAGTGACAAGGGGCATAACATTGTAGAAATTAAACGTGGTATTGATAGATGTGTTAAAGCACATGTTGATTACCTTAGAAAGATATCTCAAGATATTTCAAGTGAGGACCAACTTCGCCAAGTAGCTACTATCTCAGCTAATAATGATGAGGAAGTAGGTGAATTAATTGCTACTGCAATGGAAAAAGTAGGACGTGATGGAGTAATTACTATTGAAGAGTCACGCACAGGTGAAACTTATCTTGAAACTGTAGAAGGTATGCAGTTTAGTAGAGGTTATAAATCACCTTATTTTGTTACTAATAATGATAATTTAACTTGTGTTCTTAAGGATGCTGCAATTCTTTTCTATAATGGTAGAATTGGTAATGTTAAAGATCTTCTTCCATTATTAGAAAACTTATCCCAGCAAGCAAAATCTCTTCTTATTGTTGCTGAAGACATCGACGGTGAGGCGCTCGCTACCCTTATTGTAAACAAAATGAGGGGCATTTTGAATGTTTGTGCTGTTAAAGCTCCTGATTTTGGTGATCGTCGTACTTTGCTTTTACAAGACATGGCTACACTTACGGGAGGTCAAGTTGTCGATAAAGATAAAGGTATGAAACTTGATAAATTTGACCTTAAATGGTTAGGAGAATGTCGCACAGTTACTGTTACTAAAGAAACAACTACTATTGTAGATGGGGCTGGTGAGGAAAAACAAATCGAAGAATTATGTACTGAACTCCAATCCCAAATTGAAAATTCTACTACTCCTTTTGAAGTTGAGAAGCTGCAAGAACGTCTTGCTAAACTTACTGGGGGAGTAGCTGTTGTTCATGTTGGTGGTAATACTGAAACTGAAATGAAGGAAAAGAAAGATAGGGTTGATGATGCTCTTCAGGCAACTAAAGCTGCTATTGAAGAAGGTATTGTTCCTGGTGGTGGTTTGGCACTCCTTAGAGCAGCTCATAATGTAGAGTGTGAAGTTAATATGGAAAATAACGATCAAAAAATTGGTTGTTCTATTGTAAAATCCTCTCTTCGCAAACCCTTTAAACAAATTCTTACTAATGCGGGTGTTGAAGACGCTTCCCGTATTGAATTTAGTGTAACATCTGGAGAAAAATTAGGTACAGGTTATGATATAAAAACTGGTGAGTTTAGTGATTTCCTTAAAAAAGGTATTATTGACCCTACTAAGGTTACGCGTTGTGCTCTTGAAAATGCAGCTTCAATTGCCGGTACTATTTTATTAACTGAATGTACGGTAGTAAATAAACCTCAAGAAAATAAAGAAGAGGTTGGAGCTATGCCTGGAATGTTTTAAATTTAGATAATGTCTGAATTCGAAACAGTAGAAGAAAAACAACTGATTGCAAAGAGAGTTCCACCGGGTGACCGGTGGACTCTCATTGCACCTCCAGAAGGCACAGTATATGATTCACTTACAGATACTTTAGAAGCATATTTTCAAAAAACTAAATTTAATAAAGCATTTTACCTTGATCCTATTGGAAGTGCTTTATATGCTGTAGATAGAGTAGAAGTAGAAATTAAACCCGAACCAATTAAAACATTTGACTTTTATGGAGATGGCTACAACTAATAGTTTATGGGTTGAAAAATATAGGAGTCAAACCCTAGAAGATTACATTGGAAATGAACACCTTAAAGGTGTTATGGCTAGGTATATTGATGAAAATGATATGAATAATATGATTTTTTATGGCCCCGCAGGTACAGGTAAAACCACACTTGCTAAGCTATTAGTTAAAAATCTTAACTGTGATTATCTTTACATTAATGCTTCAGACGAAAGGGGTATTGAGACTATTAGGGATAAAGTATCAGGATTTGCTAGTACAATGTCTTTTAAACCTCTTAAGGTGGTTATTTTAGATGAGGCTGATTTCTTAACAATTCAAGCTCAAGCCTCACTTCGAAATGTTATTGAAACATTTTCTAAAAGCACACGATTTATCTTAACTTGCAATTATGTAGAACGTATTATTGATCCACTTCAATCACGTTGCCAAGTACTTAAAATTGTACCTCCTAGTAAAGGAGAAGTAGCTAAGCATATTTTTAAAGTATTATCTAAAGAAAATGTACAACATAGTACTGATCATCTTAAAGATTTAATAAATCAATACTATCCTGATGTGCGTAAAATGCTTAATGTATGTCAAATGTCTTCTAAAGATGGTGAGTTAGAACTAGATAAACAAACACTTGTATCAAATAACTATGTTGATAAGGTAATTGAATTGCTACCTAATAAAAAGTCATTTAAACAAATTAGACAGGTTATCGCCGACTCTAATGTAAATGATTTTGAATCGCTATATAAAACGTTATATGAACGTATGGACGAATATACATCACGACCTGCTGAAGCGATTATTATTATTGAAGAATATATGTACCATTCAAACTTTCGTATTGATAAAGAAATTAATGTAATGGCGTGTATTTCTAAACTACTTGAAATCTCTGGTAAAGTTGTTTTATAAAGACATCATAGAATTTGGAGATCGAAAATTCTTATTGTATCGTATAATAAGAGAAACAGAAAAAACAACCCAAGAAGCTGTTAACTTGGTAAAAAAATATTGGCATTGTGATACAGTTTTAAAAAAAGAAAATACATATTACTTTTGTAATGAAATTAAAGAAATAAATTATGAAGAAATCAGAAATGACCCCCCAACAACCTCAAATTGATTTGAGCAAAACTACCTCTATGGAAACTGAAAATGGTGGTAAAGTATGGCAACAAGGATTTATCCTTCGCAAAGTTTCCCGCTTTATTACCAACAGCCCAGAGGATGCAGTAATGCCTATTCCTGTGTTTTATGACCCCGAAACAGGTAAAATCTTAGGACAAGGTTTACCACCTGAAATTCGAGGTGATTATGACACTATTTGATTGGTTAAAAGAACTAACAGGTAAAAAACGGGATTGGGACTCTTTTTCGGATAAAGAAAGGGAGTCCTTTAACCCCTATATGGTTAATCGTTTTTTATCTATGCACCAACCCTTTATTGAACTAATAAATTACGTACAAACTATACCTTATACTGATAAGAAAAAATATTACACAGTGTATTGTGGTTTATTACCAAAACAAAACGTTTGGTTAAAATATATAAAACCAAAGATGAAACAACCCACACCAGAATTAATAAATGCCATTTGTGGGATATTAAATTGTTCTAAACGTGAAGCACGTGAAGAAGTTATTTTATTAGATAATGATGTGCTAGAGGAAAATTTATACAGAGCAGGATATCAACCAAGTGAAGTAGCAAAAATGTTTAAATAATGGATTATAAACATTATATTATAACTATATTTAATTATCCTAATGATTACCCCCATTTAAAAGAAAGGTTTAATATTTTTAATAATTTTACAAAACCTTCAATAGAGGCTCAAAGTAATAAAAATTTTACTTGGATAATTCTTGCTAATCCTAATCATATATCTTTATTTAATGAATTTAAAGGGGTTGACGCTCATATAGTAAAAGGTGAAATTCACAATCAAAGATTACCCTCTGTAAGCTCCGTAGCTAAAGCAATTTATCCTTTTATAAACAGTAAACCCTTACCACAATATATAATATCTACTAGGATATGTAATGATGATGCCATTCATGAGGATTTTATAAAACTAACCCAAGAAAAATTTTTAAATAATATTTCTTCTAGGCTTTTAGATTATAAGGGGTATAGATATTTAGTAAATACTAAGACTTTATATACTCAAGAAAAATACCATAGTAAATTTCCATCTCCTTTTTGTTCTTTAGTATACAAAAATGATTACCAACCCCTTACTATAGATGTAAAGAGACCTGCACCCCCCCAAGTAGTAATAGAATATCCCCATAATGATTTACATAAATTTCATCCTTTAGTTTTAATAAATGAAGAAAGAATGTGGTGTCAACTTATACATGACCACAATTTATTAATGAAAGGTGAGGGAACTTTAAAAGTTAGTTTAGATAATTTAAAGTTTTTTAATATAAGTAAATGAAGATATTGTGTATTATACCTTGTTACAATGCTGCTACTACTATAAAGGGGGCAATTGAGTCTGTAGTTAATCAATCCTATACCAATTGGGAATTAATTGTTGTAGATGATGCCTCTACAGATAAATCTAGAAAGATAGCCCAAAGTTATGCTAAAAAATATTCTAATATAACTCTACTTGAAAATAAAAGTAATAAAGGATGTTATTACTCTAGAAACAGAGCTCTTTATTATTCTAAAAACAAAAAGTGGGATATATTTACTGTACATGATGCTGATGACACTTCTACCCCTGATAGATTCCATCTTTATATTCATGCATTCGAAAGAAGTCCTAAACTATCAGTGCTTTTAGGTATATACAATGGGAAAAGATATACGATGATGTCAAACGACCCCAAAATAAAATACATAAAAAAGGGTATAGCTACCGGAGTTAATTTTTACAAAAAAGATATATTTAATATTTTCGGTTATTTTTGGGATACTAGATTTGGTGGGGATATGGAATATATTATGAGAATAGGAGAATATTTAGCCAGAATTTGCCCAGAAGATAAACCAATTTTAGAATTTAGAAATGAAATTATACAAAGACTTAGCTATGAATTTGCTTATTGTTATACTACAGGATTTCATGTTAATGGTAGTTTAACCCAAACCTATCATAAAAAAGAAAGATTAGAATATAGGGATCATTTTCAAAATAAACATGTAGAATGGGATAATCCTGAAGATTTTTATATAAACTTCCAACCTACCCCTGAAGACATTAATTAATAAAAATTAACAAAATAATGGATAGTATAGTAAAATCAGTTATAGAACAATTTAAAACTCGATCAGAGTTTGGTGAAAAAAAGTATGGTGTTAATATGGATCGAGATGATCTTAAATTCAATGAATGGGTTACTCATATGAAAGAGGAACTTATGGATGCTATACTTTATTTAGAAAAACTAGAAAGACTTTCAGATGATAGCACATCAAAGCCCTGATTTTGCTTTAGGAAATTTTATTATGGTAACTCCTGCTATTAAAAAATTAGCAGAAGACTTAGGAAAACCTGTAGATGTTGTTTTTACTAAGGATTATGTAAAACAATGTTTTTTAGACTGTCCTTTTATAAATCACATAGATTCTATAAAAGATAAAAATATTGTTATTGATAGTAATATGATTAATTTAACTATACCTGATTATCAATATTCATTTCAAAAAATACACAATATACCATGGACAAAAGAGTACCACACATATGTAGATTCCCCCCAAGAATATAATTACTCAGACCAGGATTATTTATTAGTTTTAAATGGTTTAGCAGGGGGTCACTGGAAAGGAAAAAAAGAAACCCCCCAACATATACATAAGTTAATTAAAACCCATTCTAATTTACCAATATGGTTTACAGGAAACCAAACAGACTTAGATGTTAATTCCCCTTGGATAGAAGAAATGGTAGATAGAATTGAATTAAATAATATTAGGAAATCTTTAGCCATAATAAGGGATGCTAAACTTATTATAGCTAATGACACAGGGTTGGCTCATGCTGCTGGGGCTTTAAATAAAAATATTTTAATACTTTGGAAAGATACTCCTTTTACAAAAAACCAAAATCCTGGTAAAAACACAAAATATGCTTTAAAGGATGAATGGGAACAAAAAATTATAGATTACCTAAAATAAATGAAACATAAAAATTTTTTAATTAGCAGTAATGGTAGATCTGGAACTATGTTTTTATCTACAATAATGAATAAATCTAAAAAATGGGAAGTTAACCATGAACCCAGAGGGGAATATGAAGAAAATTTATATAAAACTGGTAATTCTGTAGATAAAAAAATTATTAAGGATTTTGAAAAAGATTACTATGGTGAAGTAAATTCTAGATTAAGATTCTTTTTTAATGATATCAACACTTATAAGAAAGGCATAATTTTTAGAGAACCTAAAGACATAATCACCTCAGTTGTAAATAGAAATAAAAATCCTAATGAAGTTATTAGAATTATTAACGAAGTAAATATATTTTGGCTTAAATTTAAAGAGTGGTTAGAAATTAATCCTAAAATTTTAAAAATTGAGTTTAATTTAATGGTTAAAGATGCTACTTATTTATCTAATGTATTAGATTTTTTCGAAATCGATGATGTTAAAATTGACAATACATTACTTACTACAAAAATTAATCAAAACCCTCAAATAGAATTTAAAACATTTCAAGATATACCAAATGAATATAAACAAGAATATAAAAAATTAAAATGGGAATGAATGGATTAAATAAACAAGAAGTTCAAAAATATTGGGTAGATAGGTCACAACAACAGGGTAAAAAAACTGTTGGCTTCATAGGTCATGATCTAAATCAACAAAATAAAGAATATGATGAAAAAATTTCATTTGTTTTACCTTGGGTAGATCGTGAATTATTGACTTTAGATTATGGATGTGGTGTTGGAAGATGGTCTTGGATATTTGATAGGTATATTGGGGTTGATATTACCCAAAACCTTCTTGATGTAGCTATTAAAGAAAATCCTTATAAAAAATATTATTATCTCTCTACACCTACGTTAGAAAATTTTACTGCGGTTGATTTAAGTCAAGTAAAACAATTTTTTGCTTCTACTGTACTTCAGCACTGTGATGATGACTTATGTGATAATATTATTCAAACTTTTGCATTACATAAGCCTGTTTCTCCTACTTTTATATTATATGAAACATCAATTAAAGAAGGAGCATACCACAACAAAGGCAGATCAGCTTTAGAATATGCTAACATTATAAGTAAACATTTTTCTGTAAAGGAGGTTAAATCTGAGGAACATTTAGTACATAACCAACCTCATACGGTAAGTAAAATTATTACCAATGCCTAAAAAACCTCAAATACTTAAGGAGATACAAAATAAGGAATTGCCTGAGGTAAATTACGCTTACCAAAAGACAATTTCTTACTCACAAATGTCTATGTATAGGAGTTGCCCACACAAGTGGTCACTTCAATACAAGGATGGACATTATCAAAATGAACAATCTATCCATTTCACTTTTGGAACATCCATGCATGAAGTAATCCAAGATTGGCTTACTACAATGTATGAAGAATCAGGAGTAAAAGCAGATGCTATGAACCTGGAAGGAATCTTCCAGGAAAAATTTATAAATTTATATAAAGAAGGTTATACTAAAAATAAAGATACCCACTACTCATCACCTGAAGAATTACGTGAGTTTTTTGAAGATGGGGTAGCGATACTAGATTTTCTTAAAAAAAGACGTAAACAATATTTTGGCAATCGGGGATGGCACCTGGCGGGTATTGAATTACCTATTGTAATAAACATTGGTAACAATTTAGTATATAAGGGTTTTATTGATATGGTATTATATCATGAACCTACAAATAAATTTTATATATACGATATAAAAACGTCTACTAGGGGATGGGGTGATAAAGCTAAAAAAGATGAAACCAAGCAAATGCAGCTTGTACTTTATAAAAAGTTTTTCAATGAGCAGTATGGAATTCCACTTGAAAACATAGAAGTAGAGTTTTTTATTGTACGTAGAAAAATTTGGGAAAATAGTGATTATCCTATCCATAGAATACAACTCCATAGACCTGCTGCTGGTAGGAATAAACTTAGGAAAGCAGACACTATATTAGAGGAATTTATTAACGATTGTTTCACTCCTAAAGGAAAACATCAAGATAAAGAACATCCTAAAGTAGTATCACCTTTATGTAAATGGTGCCCTTTTAATAACAATAAAGAATTATGCAATAAAAAATGAAAAAATTAGCTTTAATTAGTACTTTTTGCAACACAGAAGAAAAACAAAATTTATTAAGAAACACTATAAATGCTCTAAAAAATGAAGGAGTAGATGTTATGTGTTTATCCCCTGCTTCTATACACTTGCCCCTAGATATAATAAAAAAAAGTGATTTTGTTTTTTTTACAAAAGAAAATCCAATACTAAGATGGCCTGTAAGAGCTTTTACTCAATGGAGAACAATCCTTACAAAAGAAGGGTGGGTTAAGTTAGAAGTATTTCAAGATGATTATGGGTGGGCTGACCTATATCAAAGAAAGAAATTAATGGAAATGGGCCTGACATTTGACTATGATATATTTTATAACTTAATATATGACACAGAAATAAGCAAAGAGCTAATCCAAGAAATAAAAAATAATGAATTTAACTATGTTCATCCTGTTATAAAACCGTATACTGATACAGTATACCCTTCATCGTTACAATTTATGGTTCTTGATAGAGAATTGACTAAAAAAATACTAAAAGAAAACACACTAGAAAACTACAGAAAATATAGTCAACAGGGAGCAGAAGATATAGTAGTACACTGGCAAAGAAAATTTAATATCCCAACAAAAGGAACCCCAGTACAGGAATTAAATTACATCCATCAAGACGTTAATTTTTGGGATTATAATCTACATAATGATTATGAATTTTTTGTAAATAAAACAGAAAAACATGGTGACGATAATGGGAAATTAAAAATATTATTTCATAATATAAATTCAAATGGAAAAATAATAATTAAGGTTAATGATCTTGAACATGTTGATACTTTAGTTAAAGATGAAAATAGATTAATTGAATTAAATATAGAATGTAACAAAGTAAACAAATTTAATATTTCATTTAATGAAAAAAATTATGATTTTACTAAAAAATATTTAAGTATTAATAAAAATTACATTGCTTTTATTTAAAAAATAAAATATTTTAAATCCCCATATATTTATATCAAAATATACGCTATGAAAAAAGATATGACATTAACAAGTGTAAAGGTTCAAAGTGAGTTATTTGATGAGTTTAAAGTAGCTTGTGTTAGACACAAGTTTTCTTTCCAAAAACTTGCTGATAGGTGCATTCATTTGTATCTTATGGATGAGGATTTTAAAAGACAAATCCACAATCACACTAATTTAGATTTATAAAAATAAAATTTTTAATGGAAGCAGTTACGAAAATGGAAGGGTATATACCCCAATCCAAAAGAAAAAAAATTCTCTTACTTTGTGATGATCTTAGAACTCATTCTGGTATAGGAACTATAGCAAAAGAAATAGTACTTCATACATGTCATCATTATAATTGGGTACAAGTAGGGGCTGCTATTAAACACCCTGAAGCAGGCAAACCTGTAGATCTTAGCCAAGAAACTAATAATATAGTAGGCTTAAGTGACTCCTCAGTTAAAATTTACCCTAATGATGGATATGGAGATTCTAATCTTATAAGAAATCTTATTAAAACAGAAAAACCTGATGCTATCTTTATATTTACAGACCCTAGGTATTGGATTTGGTTATTTCAAATTGAAAATGAAATTAGAACTAAAATCCCTATAGTTTACCTTAATATTTGGGATGATTATCCTGCCCCTATGTATAATAAAACTTATTATGAATCATGTGATTTATTAATGGGTATTTCTAAACAAACTGTAAATATTAATAAATTAGTATTAGGGGATAAAGTAAAAGATAAAATTATTTCTTATGTCCCCCATGGTTTAAACCATAAACTGTTTTTCCCAATAAAGAAAGAAGACAACCAATGGGATACTCTCCAGGAATTCAAATCTAATTTATTTAATGGGGTAGATTATGATTTTGTTGCTCTTTATAATTCTAGAAATATTCGTAGAAAACAAGTACCTGATACTATCTGGGCTTTTAAACAATTTGTAGACAAATTACCTGAAGAAAAAGCTAAAAAATGCGCTTTAGTTTTACATACCTCTCCCATAGATAACAATGGTACTAACCTCCCAGCAGTAATAGAAGCTTTATGTGGTGATAATCCTGAAAAATATAATTTTATATTTTCACAACAAAAATTCTCCCCTGAACAAATGAATTATTTATATAATTCTACTGATGTCCAAATTCAACTTACTTCAAATGAAGGATGGGGATTAAGTTTAACTGAAGCTTTATTAGTAGGAAATCCTATTATAGCTAATGTAACAGGAGGTATGCAAGATCAAATGAGATTTGTAGACCATAAGGGAGAATGGTTTACCCCTGATAGTAAAGTACCTTCAAACCATCGAGGCACATATAAAAACCATGGTAAATGGGCCTTACCAGTTTATCCTTCTAATATTTCTATTGTAGGGTCTGTACCTACTCCTTATATTTTCGATGATAGGTGTGATGCTGGGGATGCTGCTAATAGATTACTAGAAGCTTACGAAATGGGTCCCCAAGAAAGAAAAATAAGAGGTAGTTTAGGTAGGCAATGGGCTACTAGTAAAGAAGCAGGATTTACTTCAGAACAAATGGGATACAGAGTTATGGATAATATAAATAACCTATTAGAAACTTGGAAACCTAGAAAAAAATATAATTTAATTAAAGTCGACAAAATTAAACGTCAATTTACCCCCCATAATTTAAACTACTAATGAAACCTTTATATATAATAAGTTGCCCTATTGATACTTACTCGGGATATGGAGCTAGATCTAGAGATATAGTTAAAAGTATTATCGAATTAGATCAATATGAAGTTAAAGTCCTTCCTCAAAGGTGGGGAAATTGCCCTTGGGGTTTTATTGAAGATCACCAAGAAGAATGGGGATTTTTATCGGAACACATGTTACCTCCTGGTAACCAACTCCCATCCCAGCCGGATATTTGGTCTCAAATAACAGTACCTAACGAATTTCAACCTATAGGAAAATATAATATAGGCTTTACTGCGGGTATTGAAACTACATTATGTGCCCCTCAATGGATTGAAGGTTTAAATAGAATGGATTTAAACATAGTATCCTCTACTCATTCTAAAAAAGTATTTGAAACTACTCAATTTTCTAAAGAAAATAATAATGGGGATAAATTAGGAGATATTTTTTTAAAAAAACCTATAGAAGTACTTTTTGAAGGGGCTGATTTAAGTAAGTATTTTCCATCTAAACTTCCTAATTCTATAGATTTAAGTCAAGTAAAAGAAAATTTTGCTTATTTATTTATAGGACATTGGATGCAGGGGGATTTAGGAGAAGATAGAAAAAATGTAGGATTGTTAATTAAAATTTTTCTTGAAACTTTTAAAAATAAGAAAAAAACCCCTGCTCTTATATTAAAAACTAGTGGGGCAGGGGCTTCATACTTAGATAGGGATACAATTTTAAGTAAAATAGATCAAATACGTTCTAGTATAGAAGCAGATACTTTACCCAATATTTATTTACTCCATGGAGAACTTACTGATGAGGAAATAAATAATCTTTATAATCATAAAAAAGTAAAAGCAATGGTTTCTTTAACTAAAGGTGAGGGTTTTGGTCGCCCTTTACTCGAATTTAGTTTAGTAAAAAAGCCTATAATTGCTACTAACTGGAGTGGTCATATTGATTTTTTAGATCATAAATTTACGCCCTTAATCCAAGGTGAACTTACACATATCCACCCTAGTGCAGTTGTAAAAGACATGTTAGTAGAACAAAGTAAATGGTTCTCAGTAAACAATTCAGAAGTTAGTAATAGACTTTATGATGTGTTTACTAATTACCAAAAATATGAAAAAGGAGCAAATCTTCAATATCATAAGAGTAAAAATTCTTTTAGTTTAAATAATATGAAAAATAAATTTCAAGAATATTTAAATATTTATGCTCCTCCCTTAATAGAAACAGTAGAATTAAAACTACCCAAATTAAACTTACCAAAATTAGAAAAAAATGGCTGAAGATAAATTAATTACATGTCCCCGTTGTGGGAGTGATGCTTGTTATGAAACTCAGGAACAATATAATTTAATTAATAGAATATGCTATGGTTGTGGTTTTATGACACACAACTATATGAAAAAAGATAGTGAATTTCTCCAAGAACAACTTGAAGTCCTTCCTGAATTATATAAAGAATTAACATTTATAGACGATAATGGGTACCATTGGATCCCTAGTACAGTTAACCTCCCAGACAAAGGAATGGTTTATGTAAATGGGACTGGGGAAAATAATTGGGGGTGGACAGCTGTTCCTGTAACTGAAATACCTGAGGATGAAAAAGAAAGATTTCCTATAAAGGATAAACCTGGAGAATATCACACTCATAAAATGGATCAATCTTCCTCTAAGAATTTTAGTGAACGTGATTATATAGGAGCTCTTGATTATATTGGGGTCTTTAAATCAATAAAATAATGGTAATAAGTTACGCTATACCTGTATGTAATGAGTGGAAGGAGATAAAATACCTTATGGATTATCTTTTTAAACATAAACGTGAACAGGATGAAATTGTAGTACAATGTGATAAAGGCAATACAACTCAAAATGTATATGAGATATTAAAAGAATATGCTGAGTTTAACATGCCCTATAAACATATTGAATTTCCATTAAATGGGGATTTTGCCTCATTTAAAAACAACCTTAAAGACAACTGCTCAGGAGACTACATTTTTCAAATAGATGCTGATGAATACCCAGATGATTATTTGATGGATACTATTGAATCTATGATTAAAATGAATGATAAAGTAGACGTGTTTTGGGTTCCTCGTATTAATAAAGTTAATGGGTTAACTAAAGAACATATCGAAAAGTGGAGATGGAATGTAGATAACAAAGGTAGGGTAAATTTTCCTGACTACCAGTGCCGTATTTTTAAAAATATTAAACGAATCAAATGGAAAAATAAAGTCCACGAACAATTAGTAGGACATAAAACTCAATCCCAATTTCCAGCTAATGATGAATTTTGTTTGATTCATGTTAAGGATATTGAACGCCAAGAAAAACAAAATAAATTTTACGAAACATTATGAAAAAAGTTATGAAAAAAGTATGGTATGCCCCCTATAAGTTTGAATCTTATGGTGAGGAAGAAATTAAAGCAGTAGAAAAATCCCTTCGTTCTGGGTGGTTAGGTGGGCAAGGTCCTCAATCTGTTAAATTTGAAAAAGAAATAGCTCAACGTTTTGGTAAAAAACATGGAGTATTTGTTAACTCAGGTTCTTCGGCTTGTCTTTTAGCAATTGCTTCTTTGGATTTGCCTAAAGGAAGTAAGATTATCACCCCCGCTTGTACTTTTTCAACTACATTAGCCCCAATTATTCAGTTAGGATATATTCCTGTGTTTGTAGATGTTGATCCTACTTCATATTGTGCTAAAGTAGAGGATATAATGAAAGCAGTAGATAAAGATGTTAAAGCTATTATGTTACCTAATCTTATTGGAAATAAACCCGATTGGGAGTCTTTAAGGTTTGAATTGAATAATCATAATAGGCAAGATATACTTTTAATAGAGGATTCGGCAGACACTATTACTAAAACAGAATGTACTGATGTATCTACTACAAGTTTTTATGCCTCGCATGTTATTACAGCAGGTGGTGTAGGTGGTATGGTAATGTTTAATGATAAAAAACATGTTACTCGTTGCCTACAATATAGAGATTGGGGCCGCATAGGAGACGATTCAGAAATAATGGATGATCGTTTTAACCATAAGGTAGATGGTATATCTTACGATCATAAATTTTTATATGGTGTATTAGGCTACCATATGAAAGCTTGTGAAATGAATGCTGCTTTTGGTTTAGTCCAATTAAAGCGTTTTGAAAAGTTTTCTAAAATTCGTAGAGCTAATTTTGAACGTTATTTAGAAAATTTACAAGGGGTAGGAGATTTAGTTTTACCTAATGATAGTATTAAACCTAATTGGTTAGCAATCCCCCTTCAAACAGAAAAACGATTTGAATTGTTAACTTTTTTAGAAGAAAATAATATCCAAACCCGAGTAACCTTTGCTGGTAATGTTACCCGCCACCCAATTTATAGAGAATACCTCCAAGAGTTTGAACACTCAGATACTATTATGAAAAACGGATTTTTGTTGGGGGCACATCATGGTATGACTATCGAGGATGTTGATTATGTTTGTGATAAAGTTAAAGAATTTTTTAGTAAGTAAAAATGGAATATTTTAAATATGATATCAAAAAATATAATTTTAGAGAAATTATTGAAAAAATATTTAAAATATCTGATATAGAGAAAATTCATGAAATCCAAAATTATGAATTATTTCAAAAAGGAACAGACCAATCTACAATTTGGCATAGAAAGTATTATGATAATTTAGATAAATTTCTTCCTACTTATAAAGCATTTATTAACGAAGTTATAAAACCTATATTTGGAGAAAATATTGTTTATCAAAAAATTCCTACTTTTAGAACTCATTTAGTTAATAATCTAAGTGTATTTGAGTTTCATAAAGATAACAGTTATCAACATAATAAAAGTGAAGTCAACTTTTTCTTACCATTTACAGATGCTTATGATACAAGCACTATTTGGGTGGAATCCGAAGAAGATAAGGGTGATTATACCCCTATGAATACTTTATATGGTGAAACTGTAAAATGGTATGGAAATTATTTAACCCATGGGAATAAACAAAATACTACACAAAATACTCGTGTAAGTGTAGATTTTAGAGTTATTCCTTTATCTAAATATAATGAAGAAGATGGAAGCGCTATCTACACAAAAATGAAATTTCAAATTGGGGATTATTATAAAGTAACAAAATGAAATTTATTATTTTAGGGGATGGACTTTTAGGAACTGAGTTACATAAACAAACGGGGTGGGATGTAATTTCTAGAAAAAAAGATGGATTTGATATTACTCAACCTACATCTTTTAGATTATTACTCCCTTATCGTTCTCCTAATACTACCTTTATAAATTGTATTGCCCACACAGATACTTATTCTAATGATAAACACCCTCATTGGGAAGTAAATGTTAAAGGTACTCAAAACTTATTGAATTTTTGTGACAATTGGAAAATTAAATTAGTTCATATATCTACTGATCATGTCTACTCTAACTCAAAGCAATATGCTACTGAAGAAGATGTACCAGTACATTGTGAAAACTGGTATGGTTACACCAAGTTAATAGCTGATGCTTTAGTTCAACTTAGTAACCCAAAACACTTAATTATTAGAGAAACCCACAAACCCAATCCTTTTCCTTATGAAGCAGCATGGGAAGATCAAATTGGAAATTTTGACTATACAGATAAAATTGTTTCTTTAATTATTTCACTGATTAATAATAAATGTGAAGGCATATATAACGTAGGAACTGAAACTAAATCTATATATGATTTGGCCCAACAAACTAAACAAGTAGTACCTATCAGTAAACCATATGATGCTCCTTCAAATGTTACAATGGATTTAAACAAATTACAGAATGTTATTAAAGGAGTTAGTTAACAAATCAGTTTATGGGACTATAGGATATATAGCATCCCAGGATGATTTAAATATTCTAGAAAGGTATATTCTTTATAACTTAAAGGTTCTTAAAGAATATAAACAAATAATAGTAGCTACTAATTATGGGTCCTCTCTTCAATTAGAAAATAAAAACTTATGGAAAAAATATTTTCCTGATGTTATATTAATTGACTCTAAAATTAATAGAGGACACAATCATGGTTACACTGATTTAGACAATTTAATATTCGATTATTGTAAGGAAAATAATATAAAATGGCTATGCAAATCTGCTAATGATGTTATTATAGAAAGTGACATTTTAAATAAAGAAATACCCGAAGCAGATTTTTATTATCTAAATGGTATTGGTCATGGGGGGATGGTAAAATACAACTATGATTATAATTTAATTATAGAAAAAGATTTTTACCCACAAACTAACTTTTACTTTATAAATGTTTTCAAAACAGATTATTTAAATGATAAAAAGTATTTAGATGAAACTTATGAGTATATAAATTCTCTAAACAACTATAATGGAATGATCTGGAATTATATTAAAGGGTGGACATGTGAAGATTTTTTAAAAAAGGTAATTGAAAGAAACAATTTAACAAAATACCATTTAGTTTCTGAGCAATCTTATAAAAAGTTGTTAACCCATATCCGTGAGAATGTTATACACGATCCTTCCCACAAAAATATTTTAATAGAAGGAATATGCCATTATGCTCTTCCTAATCACCCCGTAGTAAAAATATGATTAAAGAATTAGTTTATGAAAATAATTTATAGAATATCAGATGCAGGTTATAACAAAATAAAACCTGATTACATAAATAACGAAGTATGTCTAAAGAATGCTACTGAAGTATTTAAAGATGCCGATTGGTCTATTATAGCAGATAATGTTTCGGAACCTACTGAAAACATGATCCGTAAGTATATTGCTGAGGATTGTATTAAATGGGTTTCTGTAGGACACGGTGCTGGAACGTTTAATATGGCATTAGATGAAGCTCTCATGTATCCCGATGATGAAATTATTTATTTTATTGAAAACGATTAT
>Ga0209631_10003921_pt1 | contig 16778 bp, 10 predicted proteins | sample COG_08_FD_184752 | JGI IMG/M metagenome (GOLD analysis project Ga0209631, IMG submission 184752) | Pelagic Microbial community sample from North Sea - COGITO 998_met_08 (SPAdes) (version 2) | ecosystem: Environmental > Aquatic > Marine > Neritic zone/Coastal water | place: Helgoland, sampling...
AAACACCTCCTAATTTCCGAACTTCTAGCTTACAATGATTTGCCAAATACAAAAAAGCCTCAGAGAGATTCTCAAAGGCTTTATCAATTGTTATTAGGCAATTATTAGCTGCAGATGCATTAATTGAAACTTGTGTATCATATTGCTCACTTAAATTTAATAAGACGTCATTTAAAGAAAGGTTCTGATAGGTTAATTTTACCTCCTGTCCAATTATTGTATTGCACAAAACCCCCAACCAAAGGACTATGATGTTATGTTTAATCCTCACTAATCTGAAACCGTATAGATATTGTCACCTGATTTTTCTATATGCAAATTAAAACTAAAACAAACGGATTCCAAAACTTCAGTTAGAGAAGCTTCTCTGCTCAATGACCCACTAAACCGCATTTCTTTCAAATTCAAATTAGAAGCTATAATTGTAACGTTATAATGTCTTTCTAATTCACGGATTACTTTTCTCAAAGGAGTTGTATTGAAAATAAACTCATTCGTTCTCCATGCCAATATTTCCTCTCCCTTAACATCTTCAGAAATCTCAATTTTACCGGTTGACGACAACACTGCCAATGTGCCTGGAAAGATAACTTTGAAGTCAATACCTCCTGATACCTTCACCTTACCTGTTTTACAAAAAACTTCATAAATACCATCTTCTGCCAAGATATTAAATGAGGTGCCTAAAACCTGTGTGGTACCATTTTTAGAAAAAACAGTGAATTCACTTCCTTTTTCTACTTCAAAAAATGCTTCTCCTTCAAAACTTAACTGACGATTAAAACTCCACCAGTATGGATTATATTGGATTGAACTTTCACCATTTAAAAGAACCTTAGAATTGTCTGGCAATATTAAGGATAGTGTACCTCCATTAACAGAATTAAATTCAACGGTGTAAAATTTCATAAATCCCACTAATCCAAACAATATTGCAATTGATGCCGCGATTGAATAACGTTTCCAATTAACAGAAATCACTTTCGTTTGTTTTCTTAATTGCTTTGATTCAACTTCAGTTGTATTGTTTAACTTAACCTCCATTTTACTCCAAACATCTTCCTTGCTTTTGGAGAAACCAACCTTTACTTTAGAAAAAAAGTCTTTCTCCTTTTCTTCATAAAATTCGTTATGTAAGTTTTTATTTTCCATATTTCAATTCTTTACGAAGAGTGCGCAATGCTAAACTCATTCTCTTTTCTATGGCCTTTACACTAATATCTAAACGATCGGCTATTTCTTTATAAGTCAAGTCTTCCATTCTACTCATTAAAAACACTTCTCTTTGGTTTTCCGGAAGAATGGATAAAACTTCTTCATATTTAACTCTTAATTCGTCATACTCCAAAAGATCCTCTGGAGTAATACTTTCTTCTTCGTATGTCAAGTTTAATTCAAATTTTCTTGCAGAATCAAGTTTACGGTATTGCGATATCCATAATTCCTTGGAAATCTTGTACAATAATCCTTTAATCTGATTTTCGTTGTATTCGAGGTTCTTTTCCCAGATTTTCATAAAGGAATCTTGGGCAATATCCGTAGCCACTTCCTGATCCCCGCAGCGGAAATAAATAAAGCTTCTTATTGGGTCAAAAAATTTATTGAAACAGCTGTTGAATTGATCTTTTGTCAAGGCGGAAAGTATAAAAGCAGCACCCTTGATGGTGCTGCTGATAATTTAATTAGTTGAAATACTCACTTACTGTGAATGTGTACTTTCCATCATCAGTGGTCTTTATAGCAATGTCATCGCAGGTTCCATCTCCAAAATCTACAGTAGCCGACCAGTCACCAGATTTAACTTCGTAATATTTTATTATTCCTGAAACAATAAAATTACACTCATCTGATTTTATAATAGGCTGTACAATTACCTTCTTGTATTTAGACTTTTTTCCCTTGTAGTAGTCCTCATCCTTTTTTAATTCAATCCCTGAACTAACACCATTAACATTTGCTAAGGCTTGTGAATCTGAAGTTCCATTTCCAAAATCTACAGAGGCTAATAAGGCACCGTTCTTGCTGTACTCAATAACTCCTTGAGTATAATAGCCATCTGCTGATGACTGAGTCGGCTCCACTACATTAATCTCATAACCTGATTCTGCTAAGTTTATTTGACTCTCTTCTGTAGAGATCTCATCTGCGAAACTACTAGCTAATTTTGCTTTCGAACACGATGTCATTGCTAATCCGGCTAATGCCACGGCTCCTAAAAATTTCATTTTCATATTTATGTTTTTTATTGTTATACTTCTACACCGCACAACATCAAATGTACCCTACTTTTTTTAAAAAATAAAATTAATAACAATGAAGAACTTCAATCTTTACGGGGATTATCAGATCTTCTTCAAATCATTTGTCCTAATTGTGATTAGGAGATACAACGAAACCCTCTCACCTTCTTCCCATCAAAAAATAATAGTTAATCCAATCTAATAATCTAATTTCAGTTATTCACAACAAACTTAATAACCGTATGCTTATCTCCAGAAATTCCTTGCAAGAAGTACACTCCTGTTTCTAAATCCAATAAAAATTGGGTGTTTTTTGATTTTTGAACAACTCCTCGATGAACAACTCTTCCTGCTGCATCAACAATCATGAAACCTGTGTTTTCATTCAAGCCGGACACATTAAAAGTACCATTATTTGGATTCGGAGAAAGTATCAATTTTTCATCTAAATTCTCGGAAAGTGACAAACAACTGACCAATGTAGCTTCAAGTGAACTTGTTCCGACACATCCAATCGCATCTGTATAAACATAGTTTATTATATATGAGCCTACACCTCCTGCGAAACCAGGATCAAATACATTGCCTGACAAGCCTGGACCTGTGAAAGTGCCACCTGATGGAGTTCCCGATAATGTAATTGGATCAGACCCATTAACACATAGGGTATCTAAAGTAGATGGAGTAATTGAAACTATCGGAAGAGAGCTTACTGTTATTGTTATCATATTTGTATCTGAGCAGCCATTAATATCAGTTCCTGTCACCATATATGTTGTTGTCGCAGTTGGAGAAACCGATATACTCGAACCCGTTCCGCCATTGTTGTCCCATGAATAAGAAGACGCCCCTATTGCTGACAAACCAGCAGTAGATCCATAACAAATAGAAAAGTCAGCAGCCGTTGTAACAACAGGAAGCGAATTAACAACTAAGCTAACTTCTCCTTGAGCCTGGCAGCCGCTTGCATCAATTCCTGTAACTATATAAGTGGTATTAGCTGATGGGAAGACTGTTACACTTGCACCGGTCCCTGCACCATTGTCCCAGGTATAATTGGATGCTCCTGAAGCAGTTAATATAACATCATCACCTAAACAAATAGCAACATTACCATTTGTAACTATACTAGAAGGAGAGCTCTCGATTACCTCAATAAAAGCTTCAGCTGAAATACATCCTGATAGATCAGAATAATATACTGAATAACTCCCTATGGTGCTTACAGAAATAGTTTGAGCCGTTTCATTAGTCGACCAAGTATTGCCCGAAGCATATGAAGAGGTAAGGTCAGCTGACTGTCCTGGACACAAACTAACGGTATCTCCCTGACTAATTATAGGTTTGCTAGGAGTGTTAACATCAATAACATTAGCCAAGATATCTTGCGCAACACATCCGTTGGCATCAGTAAAAGAAAAGGTATACTCGCCGGGGTCTAGACCACCAGCTGTAAAAGGTAAGGTCACATTACTAGCGTTTCCTGAAACAGGACCTATCCATTCAAGGTTTCCTATTCCTCCAGAGCCAATGGTAATAGAACCATCAGACACATTACAGGAAGAAGGGCTTTCAGTAGATGCTACACTAACAGTAGGGTTAGCGTTTACAACAATACTAACTTGATCAACATTTACACAACCATTACCATCTGTTCCTGTAACCTCATAAGTAATTGTTGAAGAAGGAACAACTGTAATGTTAGTAACACTTCCCAATCCATTATCCCAGTTGAATGAATCTGCACCAGTTGCAGATAATTCTAGAGTATCTCCAAGACAAACATTCATTGAACTAGCACTTGCAACAACACTCGGCAATGAATTGACTGTAATCGTTTGAGCGTAAGTATCACTACCAAATGCATTTGATGTGGTTAAAGTTACTGTATAAACTCCACTTGTAGAATAATTATAAGTGGGGTTCTCTTGACTACTTGTTCCAAGTAAATCTCCGAAGTCCCAAGACCAAGAAGTCGGACTACCAGTTGAATTGTCTGTAAAGTTAACGTCTTCACCTAAACACAAGTTACCACCTGTAGAATAGTTCGCTACTGGCGGATTATTCATCTCTGTACCATCAATATTTATGTTATCTATGAATAAATTATTCCCAGCAATACCATTGTTGAAACTTTCGAAGCGAACAACTACAGAAGACTCTCCATCATAGGCAGATAGATCAATTGTAAAACAATCTGCTCCGATAGTTCCAGTACACCAATCTCCAACAACTGGAATAAATTCTACAGTATTTGTATATGCTGTTGCCAATGATCCAGTGCCATCTTCTGCATAACCCGCAATTCGATCAAAGGAGTTGCCGCAATCGGTCGACACAAGAAGCACCAAAGAATCTGCTGAACTAACATTGTATCTTCTGAAGGCATGATCAAAAGTCATACTAACGTTTGTGTAATTAGAAAAATCTAACGGCGGAGTCTGCATTCCATCTCTTTCAAATCCATTACCATAATTATAAAGGTCCATTTTTGCGGCCTTATCTCCAGGAGAACTTCCAGCTACCTCCAAAATCTCCCAGGTTAATCCATTATCAGGGTTCGTAACCGTCCATGAATTAGTGTTGAAACTATTGGACTCAAAATCTTCACTGAAAGGCAGCGATTCTGAACCTGTAAAAAGAGTAAATCCAACATCACTTTGATCATTGGCTAGGTTCAGATCTGCAGACCCATTCGGCAGATCAGTAAAAGCAGTAAAAGTGTAGGAACCACTCGCTACCGAGATATTTGGTAAATTGACTGTGACACTCGCTCCCTGAGCCAGACTGCCTGTCCATGTGAATGTCTGGCTAGGACCACCATAACCGTAAACTATATTAACCGATGTTAATGTTGATGTTCCATAATTGTTCAGTTGAACTACCGGGTCTATCGATGAGCCGCAAATGGTTCCATAAGGATATGAAATACCACTCAAACCTGCATCGAGAGAAAGGTTAGATGTAATACAAAAATTATGGGTTGTTTGACTACCAAAATCGCCATTCTGCGCTGTCATTTGAAAGAGGTTAGTTCCTGTTTGGTCCTCCATGAAATAATCTCCATCAACATTGCAGGTCCATTGAGAGCCATAAAGACCATCTCCATAAGAGTCATTTATGGTAAAAATATAACATCCTGGTGCCAAACAAACGTCTTCAACATTTGTTACTCCACCGGTAACATCTTCATATGGACCTCCTAAAGCCATAGTAACACCAGTGCCGTCTTCCTCAATTTGCCAGGAGGTTTCGGAGCCGTAGCAATCTGTAAGAATAGTAAGGGTAGCAATTTGACCATTAGCTACAATCGTGAAATTCGATGTCTCGGAATTGTTAGCAGCATTTTGATCTGTTGTTCCATTGGGATTTAAAGCAGTAGCTGTGAGCATATGAGCCCCTGCAGCAGGTGTTTGGCTTGGGAGCGTAATAGTAACAGATTGCCCTTGGGTAAGATTACCGGTCCAATTGAAAGTAGAGACAGGACCGGCGTCTATTTGATATTCTAAATCAATCGAAGTTACAGTGTTTCCGCCAAAATTCGTTAGAACTACTTCTGGATCAACACTTGCTGAACAAATAGAACCAATTGGATTCTGTATAGATGAAACACCCACATCTAAGTCGTAAGTATATTGATTCATACATAGCAATGACTGGTATGCATTTATTCTTCCTTCACCAAGCTGACCGATATAATTTGAATTAGCACCGTCAATATTCTCAGATGAACTAAGCAAACAATTAACAACTTGTTGAGGAGTTGCCGAGGGCGCATGAGAAATCATAAGCCCCACTAGACCTGCTACCATTGGGGAAGCCATTGAAGTTCCTTGAGTAACTTGATATGAGCTTCCTTCATTCGTACTCAAAATACTCGAACCAGGAGCTGAAATACTTACCCATGTTCCATATTGTGAAAAACTTGATTTAACATCTCCACTTGTTGTAGAGGCAACTGAGACAACGTCGTCATACGCTGCCGGATAAAACTGTTGATTTGTGCCATCATTTCCTGCAGCAGCTATGAGAATCGAACCAAGATTCCATGCATAACTACAAACATTCTGTCCGTAGTTAGATGAGCCTCCTCCTCCCCAAGACATATTAATTACATCTGCACCGTTATCTGCAGCCCATATTATTCCATCGTAGCCACTTGTCAACGATCCTGTATTACAATCTCCTATTTTTACTGGCATAATACTTACATTATATCCAATTGAGGCAACACCTATATTATTATTCGTTTCTGCACCTACGATTCCCGAAACATGAGATCCATGAAACCCATCGTTACCTCCGCAAGGTGAAGGATCGTTATCGTTATCTACAGCATCCCAACCTGGCACCATTTTATTAACTAAATCTGGATGACTAATATTAATTGCATTATCGGTCACCGCAACAACTATGTCTGATGAGCCTGTTGATATATCCCAGGCTAAAGGAGCATCAATTTGAAATAATCCCCACTGCCCGGAATTAAAAGAATTAGAATAATACTGATCGTTAGGTGTTAGAAAACTCTCATGCAACTCTTTTTTCTCTGCATACTGAAGATCATCTATCTTTTTCAGGTATTTAACAAAATCCTCTACTTTATTAATCTTGCTGAACTCGACCTGATACGTTCTATTTAGTAACCTATCATCAATACCTGGATGCAGTTGAATTACCTGATGAACTCCGAACAATTCTTCAACATCTTTCAAAAATGAAAAGGCCCGAGTTTGCACGTTTCCGGATTCAGATAGCGGTTTTTTTACGCTCTGTTTCAATTGAAAAACAACTTTCCCGTCTTGATACCAGCGATCTATCTTTTGGGAATAAATATTAAGGACTGAAAAACAAGTAAATAGGGTTATAATTAAATATTTCACAAAAATTGGTTTTAAGGTTTAGAGGTAAAATGTACAGATAAATCGGTAAAAAATCAAAACCAAATTGATGAACGGTAAAGTAAGCCTTGACTTTATTGTGCTTCATGTTTCACTCTGCCTTCGATCTGCCAATCTATTGGGAATTTAATAACTATCTTTAAGTCATTAGGTTTTGGCTAACTCCTATTTTCTGGTTTAGTCATGACTGCTTGCTGCTGTTTCGGATGTTTGTTTTGTTTATTTCTCTTATAAGTCTTCTGTTTTGGAACTCCATTTGGCTTGGTGTTTAACTAACCGTTCTTTTTTGTAACTTTATTCATAACTTTATGAGCTTGTTCGTATTATAGAAAATACAGCGATCTTTAGCTAGCGAAGATTGAGTTCTACAATGGCTAAAATCCATAACCATAATTAAGCCATGACAAAAAATAGTGAGGTTAACCTAAAAACAATATCCCCCAAGATAATCCTTGTATTATTGTTCAGTACTCTAATTTATCTCTATTACCCATTTATTCAGAATTATTCAAACACACCGAAATGGATCGCAATTGGCACCTTTATGCTCGTTTTAGCCATATTTAGTTGGAAAAAAAAAATTCCTTGGTCAATCGGGATGAGCATCTGGTTTTTGTTCGTACTCAATTATCTAATCCAATGTTACTGGTCATATAACTTTTGGGACTCTGTTGTTAGGGCCACTCCTTTCATACTATCGCCATTAGTGGTTATTACTGTTGTTCGTTGTAACACTAATTTAAAGTCATTTTATGGAACCATAGCAAAAGTGGTCAGCTTTTCTATTTTACCGATTATCCTGTATACACTTATTAGTATAGGATTGACTCAATTGTATGGTGATTACAATCATCAAACATCCTATAATTATAGATTCACCTTTGGGCATAGAAATCAATATTCTCAATTTATAACCCTCCTAATTCCGCTAATTTTTGCGGGAGTAATTTATGCAAAATCAAGATCATTAAAAGCATTTTATTTTACACTAATTATATTAATTTACATTACTGCTGTTTTGCTAATGTCTCGAGCGGTTTTCATTATTCTCTTTGGCATATATCCGATAGGGATAATCCTTTATTCGCTAAAGAAAGTACATAAAAAATTGAGAGTAGCGTCATTTGGGTTATTGGGGATGCTAATTTTAGGGGGGATAGTTATTGTAATGATCCCCAGCCATATAAGGAATAAAATCCCTGTTATAGGAGAATTAATTACGACAAGCCATGGAAGCGGCAACGAGAGAATTCGAATTTGGACTAACTCAATTGAATTATGGAAAGAAAAGGTTGTTTTGGGCCATGGATCCGGAAATTGGAAAATAGAAATACTCCAAACTCCACTAATTCATACAAAAGCCGAGAATAGTATTATCTTTTTTCAGAGAGCTCACAATGAATTTATTCATTTCGGGGTGGAGAATGGGGCGTTAGGGGTTATTTTATTAATTACCTTTTTTATTGTTGGCATTGTGCAAATGTTTAAATCTAACATACACCCAAATGTTAAGGGTGCATTTTTGTTTGGCGCTTTGGCGTTTATTTTTATTGCCAACTTTTCCTTCCCATTGGAAAAAGTAGAGTTATTAATTCCGCTATTCTTGTTTTTGCTACCTGGATTATTTAATACGTCCAAGGCAATATCGAGGACTCAACAAGTTGTATTAAAAACAGGAGCTTTAATAACCACAGTTGGGATTATTATTGTCGCATCTATTAAGATTAGAAATGAGAGGTTATACTTTGATTACAAGATGTTTAAAAACCCACTTGATTTGATGAAAATAAATGAAACATTTTATACAATCGATGCTGTATCCACTCCAATCGCTTGGAAAAAGGCGAACATCTTATATGGAACACAAAATTATGCACAAGCTTTAGAAAAATACAACCACGCTATACTGCATAATCCAAATCATGTCCATGTTATAAATAATTTGGGTAGCTGTTATTATGCATTAGGAAAATACGAACTAGCAAAAGAACAATATAAAAAGGCATTGAGTATCAATCCTAGTTATGTTGAAACTTTAATGAATTATAGTGCCTTAAACTTGAATATGGGTAATGTCGATGAAGCATTGAACACAATTCTCAAAATTAGAATGGAAATAGAACCGAAAAACTATAGGTTATATATTATAGCTATTGGAAAGGAGAAATTTAACTCTCTTATTGAAATACATACTGAGCCAAATTTTGAAAATTATTTACTTCGAAACAAAAATAACGAGGATTTACTTTATGAGATTTCGGTAAGTGCCAGACTGTCTGGAGCATGCTACGAAGATGAATTGAGAATTGATTTTATGAATAAATTAACCAATAGGTAGATTAAATTCCCTTTTTTACTGATTTTCTATCAGTTAAGCTCACATTTATGTAGGAATTCTTTTATTTATTTATTAGATTTACTCGTTAAAATTTTTTATTAAAACTAATAGTTTATGAAAAAAATAATTACCTCAATAGTAATTTGTGTCTTTGGCCTGAATATACTTGGTCAAACGATTACGTCCACAACGCCTGGAGAAGTTCAACTTAATGACGTTTTACCAATTACAATTTCCACGGACAATGGGAATTTTCTGCAAGCTTCCACCAGCACATTCGTTTTAACTGATGGGACACAAACTTTGTCCCCCGTTTCTGGTACTTTAACTATCGTAAACGACAATTTACTTTGGGCAACTTTTGATTTCGGTGCAGGATGGCTATATGAAGGTCAATTGCTAAATTCGCAAGTTTCGAATGACGTAGATGGAGTCATGTTCTCAGCGGATGCTGTTTTGATAACAGGTCCAAACACAACCGTTAATTTTGCTGAATCTGCAATAACTGTGGACGAAAGTGCCGGAACAGTTACAGCAACTGTGAATATCTCTGATGCACCTGTTTCTGCAACAAGTGTTGAAGTGGTTTTAGGAACATCAACTGCAACAAATGGGCTCGATTTTATTTATACATCACCAACTACAGTTACTTTTCCTGCAGGTTCTACTGCTTCGCAAACAGTTACTTTTACTATTATTGATGATGGAGATGATGAACTGCTCGAGAACATCGTTTTGAATTTAGAAAATCCCACTAGTGGAACGCTGTTAGGAGGAAATAGCTCTTATACTATTTCTATAACGGATAATGATGTATCACCCAATCCGGTAATTACTTTTGATCTTGCATCTGTAACGGTAAATGAAAACGTAGGAACGGTTACTGTAAATGTTGCCATATTAAGTGAAAATGGCAATGCAACTTCAGTTGATGTTGTATTAAGCTCGGCAACCGCAACAATTGGTGGAGATTTTACCTATACCTCTCCAACTACTGTAACTTTCCCAGGAGGATCTTCCACAGCACAAGCAGTTTTTTTAGGAATTATTGATGATGCAATTGTAGAAGGAGACGAAAACATCGTTTTGACCTTACAAAACCCAACAAATGGAGCAACAATTGGCTCAAATGCAACAGCCACAATTATTATTACAGATAATGAACCTACTAGCCTCGTTGAAAATAGCTTGGAATCAATTGTTATGTTTCCCAATCCAACATCCAATGGAAGCATTGCCTTTAAAGGAATAAATGATCCAAATATAAAAATTGAAATTTCGAATATTATTGGACAGGTGGTGCACAAAAATACGTTACCCACAAACGGTGTGATTAACCTAACGGATGTAAGCAAAGGAACTTACATTGTTACATTGTTTAATGAATCTGATAGAATTTCTAAAAAGCTGATTATTGAATAGGCAACGTAATTATGTATACATAAAAGCTTGTCCTTTGGGACAAGCTTTTTTTATTATCTGTTGTCTAGTCCTGAAATAGCGTTACACTAAAAAGCGTTATGGAAGAAAAGAAAAATGTCGGTTACACTCACCTGTAGACTAAACAAATTCTTTATCAATCTAATAATCATTTTACTTTTCCAGGGGTTATTGAATAATCTTAAAACAGAAAATTCTAATCGTGTTAAAACAGCTTTTAACCTAAATAACTTTCAAAGTTTGATGAAATATATCCCCTTTTTTTGCAGATAAGCCATTCACATCAACCTGTAAATTTTGGATGAATTTTAGGCTTACATTGTGAGTTGGATGCAGGAAAATTAAAGGCAACAAAGAGGGAGGGAAAGCAGGGTAGCTGTTTAACACGTTTAAAGATAGGTACAGAATATAATTAGGGGCTGTATCTCCAGGCCCTATTAATTGTAAAAAAAACTATTCAAAAACACCACTAACAAAAAATTTAAACCGTTAAAAACTATTAGTAGGAATAAGAAAGATGTAAAATCTCCCCGTTTTTACCATCTCTAATTTTTTTAGAGTAAATAGAATCATCTTCAAAATTTCATTAGTTTAGTGCTATTAAACAACTGCATAAAACTCGGTTTAGCAAAAATAATTTACTCAATGAAACTTCATGGTCTAGATAGTTTGCGTTTTGTCGGATTTTTACTACTATTTATCTGTCATACTGTAGGGGTAGAATATTATGGTTATAAGGTAGTTTCTTTCTTTTTCATTTTGTCTAGTTTTTTACTAACCTATTTGTCGTTAACAGAGATTGATAAAACTGGGAGGTTTTCGAAAACTAATTTCTTTATGCGGAGGATGTTACGAATTTTCCCATTGTATTACTTAGTACTACTTTTTTCTTTTTTTCTTCTTCCAATCTTATCAAAATCCATGGGGATGGATATCACTTTGCCTGAAAAAAAGTACTTGTATTATTTTTTTCTCTCAAATTATGATAACAGTGACCATCTATTTTCCTTAAAATTCTTATGGTCAATTGCTGTTGAGGAGCAATTCTATTTGTTTTTTTTATTGCTTAGTCCGTTGTATAAAAAGTACTTCTTAATACCTCTATTACTAATGCTAGTTATCTACTGTTGTTACATGAATTTAATTGATCATTTTGAATTAACAACTTTTGGGAAAATTTTTCCGCATTTTGCTAATTTCCTTAGTGGCATGGCTGCGGCTTGGTATTTTAAATATAAAACTTATACATTAAAATCTGCTCTTGTTTTATTCATTGTTACGTCCCTTTTAGTATTTGCTGTAAGCTCAAACGACACATTATTTAACTTACTTGTTTCTATCGACTTTGGGATACTTATATTACTCACTTTAAAATTCTTTAGCACAAAGAAAAATCAAAATTTAAAGTTCGTTTCAATCATGGAAAAACTAGGTGTGTACACCTACGGACTTTATGTTTACAGTGGCTTTGTGATTACATTTGGCCTAAAATATATTGACCAAAGTAATTTGTTGATTGCTATTGTTTTGGAATTGCTTATTTTGATATTAATAGCTTCATTGTCTTATCATCTATACGAGAAACATTTTTTGCAATTAAAAAAATACTTCCGCTAATAAAAACAATAAGAAAGAATCGTTAAATAAATATTGCAGTCTTGACAATCGTATAATTGGTGCAAATTATTTTAAAATAAACATGGAATTTTCCCTTATTTATTCGTTAACAATTATCCTTATTACTTGCGCTTTGGAGGCGAACCTAACTAATGATTAAGAGAGTAAGCAGAACAAAAAAACCCGTCTCAGCAAAGCCGAGACGGGTCAATATTGATAATCCAGTTGCTACTAGAAGTAGAAGTGGAAATAAAACTGCGAATTAAAATTATCTATAGATGTAGATAATGTTCTAGAACCCAAACTTTCGATAGTTGTGGTTCTAACTCCTCCAACGGTCCCGTCGCCATTATCCAAAAACGAGTCATATTCCTCATATGTTGTTTTTGATTTACTCGTGTTACTAATCATAGCTGACCAACCAAATTCTGTTCCAACACAGATTTTAGGAGCAACAAAGTACTCTACTCCAACAAATCCACGAACACCTATCCCAAAAGCAGAACCGAATCTCTCTTCTGTAACTCTCCCGTGATCAGCATTCCAAAAACCAACAGATGAAGTCGGAGCGACATTTGTAGCTGTTATAGCATTACCATAGTTGTAATGGTTGTGAGCATTAGACCAAGATAAAATAGCATCTCCACCATAAAACCCTCGTACTCTAGATGAGCCTCTTCTCCATTCCAAACCAAGAGAAATATGATGTGAAGAAGTATTCTCTCTTCTAGAATCTTTAACTAAAGAATCTGGGCTATTCACCAAATCATCAAAAGTGTTAAATTTTTCAACATGGTCACTTCCCATTATATGAAAACTTCCTCTAATAGCAGTATTATCCGAAGTCATATATTTTCCAAAAATAGCAACGGCATTGAAAGCAGGGTTCGTTAGATAGGTACTATTACCTAAATTATTGCTTGCAGTAAATCCGAACATATTCCCAACAAATCCTGATAATGTGGATAAGTTTGTTCCCAATCCAATGGCAAATTCCCCTTTAACAGGCATAATATCTACGCCATTTTTGTTTTGTATCTGATTGTTAATTTGGGCATTACCCTGATTAACGTTTTTTTCTTCTGTTTGCTCATCGGTTTGGGCGTTTACCAAACTGGCAAAACCTAAACCTAAGGCAATAATTAATATTTTTTTCATCTTTTAAGTCGTTTTAATTTGTACTAATCTAAATCGTAAAACTTAAACGATTAAAGGTCTTGGTAAAAGATAGAGTAGTCAACATCATAAATTTTGATATCTCCTGACTCAAGTGGACCGTAGCTTTCTCCCTCAAAACCGCCTATTTTCCAGATACAGTTATAAGTAGAATCTGCAGTTTGAGCAACGTTCGTTCCATTTCTAGTGGATATAAAATCAGCAAAGCCAAAGTTAATTCCAACAGCAGATTCACCAACACCTTCTGTAGTAACCACAATTTCATAAGAACCATCAGAAGCTAATGTAACCGGACTCCAGATGTTTTCTCCTTCACCATGCGGTCCATCATAATAAGCCCACATTAACGTTAATCCCGAAAATGGAGAAGAAACATCACATAACTCTTGACATGGGTAAGGCGTATTACAATCTGCAAAAACCCCTTGATTCCAGTCAGCATAGATATTACCTCTTAGTGTTGCCGTTCCGTAATTCTCAGCATTTGTGTTTACAGTACTAACAGAAGCTTCGTTCTTTAGAGCAACAGTTGCACCTGCATAAATTAAAGCTGACTTATCGCCCAATGTTACTTCAACTGCTTCCGAAAGGGTTGATCCGTCTTCAGCTAAAATAGTTTTAGTTGTGTAGATATCTTGAAATTTGATATTCACCGAAAGATTAAAAGCCTTATCCGGAGCTGGAAGTGTTAACGTATAGTCTCCAGCTGCATTTGTAACTGCAGTAAACGTTCTTACTTCATAGTCATAAGTATTATCTGGACTGTGATCTAAATCCCTAGTATCGATTTCAACAGAAACTTGCATTCCGCTAACACCCTCAGGATTTAACCCCTCAATGTATACTCCATTTTGAATGTCATTAGTCTGATCTAAATCAGCCCAAACATTACCGGTAATAACAGCCTCTCCCAACTCTACAGTTGCGGGCTCTTCTTTTTTGCATGATGTAAAAACTATTGCAGCAATTGCCATAGTCGAGAAAATTTTCTTTTTCATAACTTTTTTTTAAATTTTCGTAAAAATAATACTATAAATAATATTTGCAATTTTTTATTACTATTATTTTAACACCTAACATTATTAGCATGTTACATGCTAATAATTAAACCATGTAGCAATTCACAAGCAATATATGCGTCACCCACTGGTCACCTAACTATTGGATCCGGAAATACTTTGCTCAAATCTTGTTTAGCAAAATTTGACCAAAGTTTGATTACGGTTTTGGAGCTAGAAGAAATCAACAATTGGAAATAATGTTTCCCAATCAATTTAATGAAACAGAAAAGCAGAACTGTTCGATCTAGATGAACAACATTTGCAACTAATAGCGATTAAGAAATTGACATTAATAAAATAATGTTCTCTAAATACGATATTTAAAAAACAATTACTCCCTCACTACCCTAACCATTTCATTTACATCGCTATAACTTACCTTAAGAACATAGATTCCCTTGGCGTGTTTTTTAAGAGATACAATGGTGTTTGGGGTGGTTTCTAATAACCTTCCTTGTACGTCGTACACAGCAACATTAACACCTCCGCTATAACCCTTTATATCTATGGTTATTTGGTCGGATGTTGGGCTGGGGTAGATTGATAATTTGCTGTTTGGCTGTTGCAATATACTTTGACCTTGACCTCCTCCCTCATTTATATTGGCTCTATTCGATCGCGTTGAATTATGATCCTGTGCCTTCGTAGAGGTACAAATACTGGCGGCACTACTTCAATACTATAAATCAAGGTATTGGACGGTATTAATGGAGATTGCTAGTGATAGTTCAAACTTTTTGGAGAATTTTAGAACACTTACAAGTTTATGATTATCAGAGTCTAATATTCTATTTCACTACGTTAAAAATCAAAATTTAATCAGTGCGTGCACTTAATGAATGATAAAAGAAAACATTCCCAACACGATTAATTGTCCTATATTCGTCCCATCAAATGAAGTATCAAGATAATAAAATTGCGGTTGTTATTCCGGCTTACCGGGTGAAAAATAAGATATCTCAAGTATTGAATTCTATTCAAGACTTTGTGAGTTATGTTATTGTGGTTGATGATTGTTGTCCAGAAGAGTCAGGTACTTTTATAGAATCTCAAGAATATAACTCAATTCAGAATTTAGAAGTTATTTTTCATGAGAAAAACAAGGGGGTTGGCGGAGCTGTAGTTACTGGATACAAAAGAGCGTTGGAGCTAGGGTGTGATGTTGTGGTTAAAGTTGATGGAGACGGACAAATGAATCTAGATTACCTTCCAAAACTTATTGCTCCAATACTTGCGGGAGAGGCGGACTATGCGAAAGGGAATCGTTTTGTAGATTTTAAAATGCTTCGCAAGATGCCAAAAATCAGATTGATTGGAAATAGTATTTTGTCTTTTGTCTTAAAGGCTGTTTCAGGATTTTGGAATATCATGGATCCTACAAACGGCTACACCGCAATTAGTGGAGCTGCATTAAATAATATAAATTTAGAAAAGCTTTCTGAACGTTATTTTTTTGAATCAGACATGCTCATTAATCTGAATTTTCAGAGGTGCATTGTAAAAGATGTTCCTATTCCTGCCCTCTATGATGACGAGGAAAGCTCTCTTTCAATTACAAGAACCCTTTTTCAATTTCCTTTTTACCTAATAAAGGGATTTTCGAAACGAATCTTCCTGAAGTACTATATTTACGACTTCAATATGGCATCTATTTATTTGATTTTTGGATTACCGCTTTGGTTATGGGGGTTAAGTTTTGGAATATATCAATGGTGGTGGCATATAGACCATAATCTTTTGGCTTCAGCAGGAACAGTAATGCTTGCAGTTCTGCCATTAATATTAGGAACTCAATTTCTCCTTCAGGCTATTCAAATCGACATCGAGTCGAGTTTAAATCCGCCCAAGTAATTAATATGAAAAGCAAAACACTTTACGCCTGCCTGCAGCAGGATTATCTCGCTATCGCTAATGATCCTTTTCGAAATGGTTGTTATGCTCGAGCATAAAGCTCACATGCATCCGCATGTACTGGCTTTTTTCTTTTATCACTTCACATGAGCAT
>Ga0209631_10003923_pt1 | contig 16774 bp, 21 predicted proteins | sample COG_08_FD_184752 | JGI IMG/M metagenome (GOLD analysis project Ga0209631, IMG submission 184752) | Pelagic Microbial community sample from North Sea - COGITO 998_met_08 (SPAdes) (version 2) | ecosystem: Environmental > Aquatic > Marine > Neritic zone/Coastal water | place: Helgoland, sampling...
AGGAAGGAAAAAATGGGGAGAACTCGTTAACAATTCACGAAATTTAGCTATTAAAATCAGCTCTATGATTGACAACAAAGAAGACAGAGCTTTTTTCTCAAGAATGATTCCGAATTATGCCTTCTCAATGAAAGAGCATCTGAGAGGAAAGGTAATCATTGAAGAACTTAAATTAACAGATACTGAAAAAGCAGCAATAGAACGCACGGAGCATAAACCCAATTTTGTTGCCCATTCAATGTATAAAAAACTACATGCCATAAAAAAAGAAAAGAGAATTTCGGAAGAAGAGTTCCTATCCATTGATAACAACCTGAAAACCTTCTCTGATATAATTGGAGCATGTGAAAGAATAAGAAATACTCCTATTCCTTATTCATATAGCTTGTTTTTAAAGAAATTCATTTTTCTATATGTTATGACACTTCCCCTCGGTTTTGTTAGTAGTTTTGGATACTACACACCAGCAATCTCAATTTTTATATTTTACATTCTCGTCAGCATGGAAGTTTTGGCCGAAGAAATTGAGGATCCATTTGGAAAAGACGCAAATGACTTACCAACAGGCAGTTTATCCAAAAAGATAAGAGCCAACGTTCAAGAAGTTCTTCGGTAACCAACTCAAATATTTCAAAAACATTCATCGTTATTTTGCGATAATAAATTATTAATCGTAATATTGCAATTAATAATGGGAGTAACTAAATCAGACATATTTACCACAGATCAAAATGAAATTGCTTTAATAGCAAAAGCAATTGGACACCCCGCAAGAATAGCAATATTGCAGTATTTACTTCAAAAAAATGCTTGCGTCTGTGGCGACATAGTTGGTGAAATTGGATTAGCACAAGCTACCGTTTCACAGCATTTAAAAGAACTAAAACAAGCAGGACTAATAAAAGGTGACATTGATGGAAGAAGTGTTTGTTATTGCATAGACAATACGAAATGGGACCTTGTCAAGAATTTGTTGTTTGAATTTTTTGACCAAAAACAAGATGCTAGCTGCTGCTAAGCCTAAAAAAATATTATGAAAACACCTCAAGAATTAAAAGAAACCGTGAAAGAGAAATATTCTGAAATAGCGAATCAATCCAAAGAAGAGAATGCTGTATCGTGCTGTGGAGTTGGCGTAAGCTGTGGAGTTGATTACACTATATTCTCTGAGGATTATACAAAGCTAAAAGGGTACAACGAAGATTCAGACTTAAGTTTAGGATGTGGAATCCCTACGGAATTTGCGCAAATAAAAAAAGGAGACATTGTTTTGGACTTAGGGTCTGGAGCTGGAAACGATTGTTTTATAGCAAGAGAATTGACAGGAGAAACAGGGAAAGTTCTAGGGCTGGATTTCACCGAGGAGATGGTAACAAAGGCTAGAATTAATGCGGATAAACTTGGCTTTAACAATGTAGAATTCAGAAAAGGGGACATTGAACAAATGCCGATTGGAGGCGACTCAATCGACGTGGTGGTTAGCAATTGTGTATTGAATTTAGTTCCGGACAAAACAAAAGCATTTAGTGAAACATTCAGGGTATTAAAGGCAGATGGTCACTTTAGCATGTCGGATGTAGTTTTGAAAGGAGAATTACCTGAGGGATTAAAAAACGATGCAGAAATGTATGCGGGATGTGTTTCTGGAGCAATCCAAAAAGACACATACCTTAAAATCATAAAAGAAGTAGGGTTTGAAAATATATCCGTTCAGAAAGAGAAAGCTGTTATTCTTCCAGACGAGATTTTGAAAAACTATTTGTCTGATGCCGAGTTACTGAGTTATAAAAACGAAGAATTTGGTGTATTTAGCATTACTGTTTTTGGGCAAAAGCCTTCATGTGCACCTAATTGCTGTTGTTGATCCTAGACAAAAGACTAATAGACGCAAGATCGCTTCGCTCTAAGACTCTTTGTCTTTTGAAAAGCAATACATAGACAAATTTAAAAATGAAAAAACAAAAAATTCTAGTTCTATGCACTGGAAACAGTTGCAGAAGCCAAATGGCAGAGGGTTTTTTAAAGCACTATGCAAGAGCAGAAAACAAAAATGTAGAAATTTATAGCGCAGGAGTTGAAACTCATGGAGTAAACCCACTTGCTATTAAAGTAATGCAGGAAAAGCAAATAGATCTATCCAATCATACATCTGATTTGGTTGATGCTTATTTAAATTCGGGAATCACACATTTAATATCCGTTTGTGATCATGCGATCGAGGCTTGCCCGGTATTCCCTGAAAATGTAGATCACACCCATCATACATTTAGCGACCCGGCTAAAGCTTCTGGTTCAGACGAGGAAATCCTGAATTCATTTAGAAAAACAAGAGATGAGATTGAATCATTTTCTTTAAACTATATAAAAGACACCTTTTAAAATGAATAAATCTGTACTAGAATTTACTGGTGAATTTATTGGCACGTTCGTCATTGTATTTTTTGGCTGTGGTTCAGTAATATCAGCCACGTTGTTTGAGAGTTTCAATGGACTGTTTCAAGTTGCTTTTGTGTGGATCATCGGTGTCACGCTCGCTATTTATTCTTCAAGAAGATATTCCGACGCCCATCTCAACCCCGCAGTTTCAATTGCTATGCTGGTTGCAGGAAAAATGAAATTGAAACAACTACCTCACCACCTTTTTGGCCAATTTACAGGCGCTTTTGCCTCTGCAGCTTTTCTTTACTTAATTTATGGAGGATTTATTGCCGACTATGAACTGGCACAACAAATAACACGAGGAGAAGCAAACTCTATTATTACAGCGTCCATGTTTGGAGAATTCTTCCCCAATCCAGGATTTAGCGGCATTATAAAGAGTGCTTCTGAATGGCAAGCAATTGGTGCTGAGTTTTTCGGAACATTCATTTTGGTTTATATGATATTTTGGCTAATACATCCGAAGAATGAATCGCAATACACACCTCTTTTAATAGGAATGACAGTAGGTGGATTAATATGCCTATTAGCACCTATTTCTCAAGGTGGCTTCAACCCCGCTAGAGATTTTGGACCGAGACTTTTCTCCTATTTTGCAGGATGGGGAGACGCAGCATTTCCAGCACCGTCTTTTAGCTTTTTAACTGTTTATATATTAGGTCCAATCGGAGGAGGAATATTAGCATCTTTAATTTTTAAACTATTCCATAGAGAAAAGTTTATCTAGTCCCAACTACATAGAATTAATGCCACTTATAACTTTCGATTTCCCATTTTAATTTTTTTCTGTAACTTTCACCTAAATTAAAACGGAACAGATGAAAAAATTATTTACTCTTTTAGCAATAGCAATGTTTTTTGCTTCTATTAACACCAGTGCTCAATGTGTTGGAGATAGGTACAAATTGGAGATATTTAATAATTTTAATCTTTCTTCCGATATCGAATACGGAAACAACATTAATTATGCTGGATTCGCTGAAGACTTAATCCTTGATGTATACCAGCCGAATGGAGACACCCTAGCAAATGGAGATTCAGTAACTGATAGACCGCTTGTGCTACTTGCGCACGGAGGCAGTTTTATTGGCGGGTCCAAAACGGGTTCAGACGTAGTTCCATTGGCAGAGTCATTTGCCAAAATGGGCTATGTAGTTGCATCAATAAATTACAGATTAGGGTTTTCAAACCCATTTGCTATTGATTCAATAGACGGCACAGAAACTGTTGTCAGAGCAGTTCATGATTATAGAGCAGCGATCAGATATTTCAAAAAAGATTTTTCTGAAAATGGAAATATTTATGGAATTGACACCTCTTTAATTTTTGCAGGAGGAGTATCTGCAGGTGCTATTACTGCTGTTCATGTTGCCTATATGGATAATCCATCAGAAATACCAGATTACATTGACACCAATCAAGCAGGTTTAGGAGGAGGAATTGAAGGACTAAGTGGTAACATAGGATATCAATCAAAAATAACGGCTGTAATTAACATAGCAGGAGCGCTGAGAGACACCAACTGGATGAATATGGGCGATCTGCCTATATTAAGTTTTCATGGAGATTTAGATGTGACGGTACCCTATGCAACTGATGTTATACCAAGTCCTTTAGGGGGTGACGTTATGAAAGTAGATGGAAGTTTTTCTATTCACAAAAGAGCAAACAATATAGGTATCGAAAACTGCTTTCACACACACTTTGGAGCTGGTCATGTGCCGCACACTGGAAATGCAATCTATACCGACACAACAATAAAAGTGATGGCGAACTTCATGTCTTCATTTGTTTGCAATGAAACTTTAGTTTGTGGAACGAATGATACTCTAATTGACTTTAGCATAGACCCAAATGCTCCAAATTCTCCAGTTTCAATTTATGAAAGCTTTGTCGATAGAACCAAAATATATCCAAATCCATCTTCAGATATAGTAAATATAGAATCTGATTTTGCAATCCAATCGATTCAACTAACTAATTTACTCGGTGAAATTGTTGTTTTGAAGTCGAGTTTAAATTTAAATAAAACACAATTATCTAAAAACAATCTCCCGAATGGCGTATACATTCTTACGTTAAATACTGTTAATGGACCTATTACAAAGAAAATTAGTTTTAATTAAGTCAATTTAATAATTTCAAAAAAAGGGGAAAAGGAATGTTTTCCCCTTTTTTTATACTTTTAACGATAATCAATAATTTTGGAAGCTATCCATACGTAATAGAAGTATGCTCACTAGCTCTTATTTTTCTTTTTGGTTGTTATTTTAACCCCATAACTTAATAAAGTCGCAATATTGGCCTAGCGTCTATCTTATAAGGCTACCGCTTAATAAAGCCGCAAAAGAATATAACTGATCCTCTTAATGTAAAGCTGCATTTTGATAGCCTGACAAATACATTTGTCTGTACAAGACTAATTCCCTTTTATTAAGCTTCAATCGCCACTACTTTTACAATTTCTGGTGCAGTAATCTTTAATGTTTCTTCTAAACCAGCTTTAATTGTCATTGTGCTCATGGAACATTCTTGACAAGCTCCCAATAATTTTACATGGACAATGTAATCTTCTGTAATCTCAACCAACTCCATGTCACCTCCATCATTTTTTAAATAAGGGCGTAAAATATCAATTGCTTGGTTTACTTTTTCTTTTAGCGCATTCATCAAGTAGAGCATTTCGGTTCACCATATTCAACCTCAACAACTTTTGTCTCTGATAAGTTTTTATTTCTCCATTCTATCTGTTCAAGAACCTTATCGCACAAGCCTTTAAATGCTAAAGCTACAGGAGTATCCTCTTGCAATATGGCAGGACGGCCAACATCTCCGCTTTCACGAACACTTTGAACTAATGGTATCTCTGCTAAAAGCGGAATATTTAATTGAAAGGCTAAATCCTTAGCGCCTTCTTTTCCAAAAATATAATATTTATTGTTGGGTAATTCTTCTGGCGTAAACCACGACATGTTTTCTACAATCCCTAAAATAGGAACATTTATAGAATCTAACTGAAACATATCCACACCCTTCCTAGCATCCGCTAGGGCAATGGCTTGAGGAGTACTTACAATTACAGCTCCAGTAATTGGTAATGATTGCACCAATGTTAAATGAATATCTCCTGTTCCAGGAGGTAAATCCAATAACAAATAATCTAATTCTCCCCAATCTGCATCAAACACCATTTGCGTTAATGCTTTGGTTGCCATAGGACCTCTCCAAACCACTGCTTGGTTTACATCTGCGAAAAACCCGATGGATAATAGTTTAACTCCATAACTTTCTACTGGAACAATCAATTGTTTCCCATCAACTTCCTTCCCCACTGGCTTTGCGTGCTGCACATCAAACATAATTGGAGCCGATGGCCCATAGATATCAGCATCGATTAAACCTACTTTATATCCTTTTTTTGCCAATCCAACTGCAAGGTTTGCGGTAACGGTAGATTTTCCTACGCCACCCTTTCCTGAAGCAACTGCAATAATATTTTTGACATTTTGCAACTTACCTATAATAGGCGCTGCTTTTTTACCAGGTATTGCTTTCTTTTCGCTTCCTTTATCTTGAGCAATAATAGTACAATCAACTTTCAAGTCTTTATCAATTGTACGCTGTATAGCAAATTCACAAGCTTCTACCATTCTCTTTCGAGCATGCATTGCAGGGTTTTTTACTTTAACAGTAAATGTAACCTTCCCATCTTCAATTATGATATCAGACACTAGATTTAAAGAAACAATATCCCCTTTCAAATCTGGCTCTGCTACATTCGACAATGCCTTCAACACATCCTCTTTGGTTACTTCTCTCATCTTGTTTAGAATTATTCTTAACAAAGGTAAACATTTCTCTTTAAACTCTAACCCGATCCTTTACCAAAGAAAAAAGCCACTAACGACATATCATTAGCGGCTTTTTTATATCAAATTTTAATAGTTCTACATTATTTCTTATACAGCAATTTCATCATGAAATGTTTTAACTATTTCATGCAATGCATTTAAATCCTCTTTTGTAAAATCAGCACTAGACTTTTCAAATATCTTTTGAACTTCCATCAACTCATCAGTTATCATTTCGTCTCCCTCCATATCTTGATATACTCCAATCAAATCAGAAACTGCCTGTTTTTGACCATATAGTAAGTTAACCGTTTCATCGGTTAAATCTACATCAATCAATTGCGCTGCAGAAATGTATAAGCTCTCAAAAATCCCACCCAACATAACATGAGCCGCCACCTCTAACTTTGAATTTGACTTCAAGTAATCCTCCATCATAAAATACTGCTCATACATTAGTTCAGACATTTTACCTCCATCTTCTTTTGCCTCGTCAAAAGCATCTATCGCATCACTGTCAATCACCATTCCACAATCTAAATCTATATTTAATTGGTTGATTGAAGCAATATATTTCAATGCCATATCTGGACGATCGTAAACAGATAAATAAGTAACATCAACACCCAAAGCCCCTAATGCTAAACCTTTTGTAACAGAAGATCCCCCAAAAGATCTTTCTTGGTCCATAGGAATAACTAAGCCTTCTTGAAAACGACCAATTTCTTTCATTCTTACTTCGGAAAGCACCATAGAAGGTCCAGTAATATTATTTCCAATTATCAAATCAATTTTGAACTGCAACTCTTTATCCAAATCATCCGATTCTAATACAACTTCCTTCTCAACAACTTCTTCAACGTTTTCTGTTGTTCCTTCATTTTCATGTTTCACCTCTTCATTTTCTCCAGAGCAAGATGTGAAACTAAAGGATGCTATTAATGCTATTAAACTGATTTTTGTTATTTTCATAATTGTATTAATTGTTTGTACTGGTTGCAAATCTACAAATTGAGATAAACTTATTCTAATAGTTACCATTCTTTATTCTTACATACTCAAAAAGCTAACTCCACATTAGGGTCCCAAAACAATTCCTTAAAATTTTGAATCTGTTGGTTTTGAACCTTGACTCCCTCATTTTCCAAAAGTAATTGCATTTTTGTGGGTGTAGAAAAATGCTTCGCCCCAGAAAGCAAACCCTCTCTATTTACAACTCGATGAGCGGGAATATCCGTTCCTTTTGCGGCGTTCATAGCCCAACCCACCATACGCGCAGATTTAGCCGTACTCAGGTATTTAGCAATTGCTCCATACGATGTAACTCTTCCAATTGGTATGAGACGTGCAACATCTTGTGCATTTTTAAAAAAGTTAGAATTTTCTTCCATTTATTTGGTTATAACAAACTTTTTACTCAATGTTACCTTAGTTGTAGAATTATAATATCTATAAGAATAACTACCTGCACTTAGTGAGGTTAAGTCCATATACAGATGATCCGTTATGCCATTGAAGACTTTTATAAACTTTCCTTGGGAATCATAAATCTCGATTGTGTAATTAGATTCTAAAAGATCTTCTCTATAAAAAAAAGCACCTCCCTGAACTGGATTGGGATAAATTCCGTGCTCATTTTCTTCTACCTGAATATTTGGTGGGGCATTATAACCCAGCAAAAACAGTCCATACTTCCTATCCGAAACCAATAATCTTCCTGACGGTAATAGGGCGTAAACCCCCCAAGCCCCTTTAAATATATTTGTGCCGGTATCTTCATCTGGGTAAGTATCGTAAAATGCAATTCGTTTTGGATTATTAATATCTCTCACGTCATAAATTTGTAAACCGTCATTATAATAAGAAAAATAAGCTATCCCATCTTTCAGCATTACGTTATGTGGGAAAGTATTTTCGAAGGAATCCGGTTTATCTAAAGAGGTAACATTGATGTCTGCTATATCTGACACGTCACACATTTTAAATCGCATTCCTAATGTTTCATCACACATTACATAAGACTTTCCATCTTCGCTCAACCATCCGGAATGATTATAACCTTTATCTTGATAGAATTCCATGCTGCCTAGTGCAATTGGCATAGTTGGAATACTAAAATCAGCAACTTTTAAGCCTTGGTTGCCTGCATTTATAAACGCTGTATCGTTTCTTACATAGATATCATGAACATAGTCAACAAAATTATAATCATAAACAAGTACAGGGTTGATGGGGTCTTGAAGTGAAATTACTCGTAAGGCATCTCCACCTAATTGACTAGTATTACCGCAAGAATACAGTAACCCAGATGACTCATCTATAAATATATTATGAGCGCGAACAATCAACGACGAATCATCATAAGTAATAGGAATTGAGTCTGGCAAATAATGTAAATCATATATCCTTAATGTGCTACTACCCTGATCACAAACTTCATATAGGTACCCATTATAATCATGGTAATCTCTATGCACAACATCATCTGCCGAATAAGAACCATTAAAATAACCAATTGAATCTAGATTATTCTCGTCGGTAATTTGAAAGAAGGAAGTTCCATACTTTGAACCAATAACAGCATATTCTTGACCGCCTTGCACAAACCCCCATACTTCGTTGTAAACTGCATCTCCAAACGGGAAATCAGCACGAAAGTTATCCAGCTTCCAAACATTTTGTGTCTGGCAAGTTAGCGTGACCGAAAAAACAACTCCTAATACAGTTAGTAATAACCTCATCAAGCGTAAAGTTAATTAAAGTTAATTAATGATAATAAAATGATGCAGGAAAGGTAACCAAGTCTGTTTTTTAAATTATATTCGTCAATCCAATAATGAAGAATTTAGTAATTATACCGACTTTCAATGAGAAAGAGAACATCGAGAATATTATTCGTGCTGTGTTTGGTTTAGATGAAGTATTTCATGTATTGGTAGTAGATGATGGATCTCCTGATGGGACCGCGGCAATCGTAAAGGAATTACAACATGAATTTACAGGCAAACTGCATATTTTAGAAAGAGAAGGCAAACAAGGCCTTGGTACTGCATATATTTATGGGTTTAAATGGGGAATAAAGAATGACTACGATTTCATTTTTGAAATGGATGCTGATTTTTCTCATAACCCAAATGACTTGCCACGACTTTTACATGCTTGTCGTGAGGATGGTTTTGGAATGGCAGTTGGCTCACGTTATTGCAAAGGAGGCCGCATAGAAAACTGGCCTTTTACAAGATGGTTAATGTCTTATTTTGCATCTGTTTACGTTCGTATGATATTATGGATAGGGGTAAAAGACACCACAGCAGGTTTTGCTTGTTACCAAAGAAAAGTATTAGAAAAAATAGAATTGGATGATATTTGGTTTATTGGTTACGCTTTTCAAATTGAGATGAAATATTCTACCCTTCGATCAGGTTTTAAAATAAAAGAAGTTCCTGTTACTTTTACTGATAGAGTATTGGGGCAGTCAAAAATGGACATGAGTATTTTCAAGGAAGCTTTCTTAGGAGTAATGAAATTGCGTGGAAAGAAATTTTAGAATCATCGCCCTTTGCTCATCGAGTGCCTCAGGGCGCTGGGCTTTTTTCACAATATTGCTATACTAGACTTTAAAGAGGGCTGAGGGACTCGAAGCCCGGTTTGTAAATAAACAAAAAATACTATCCTAAATATTCAAATCTTTACGAACTTTGCTTTCAAATTATTTCAGTATGAAAAGTACACTTATTACTAATGCTAGAATTGTAAATGAAGGGGAAACCTTCATGGGTAATTTATTAATAGAAGGTGAGAGAATTGCAAAGATTTCAAAAGGAAATATCGCATGCAACCCTGATGCTGCTATTGACGCAAAGGGTCAACTACTACTACCTGGATTAATTGACGACCAAGTTCATTTTAGAGAACCTGGAATGACATACAAGGCTGACATCTATACTGAGTCAAAAGCTGCAATAGCAGGTGGGATAACTTCATTTATGGAAATGCCAAATACAATTCCAAATACAGTTAAACAGAACATTCTTGAAGATAAATATGACATAGCTGCTGAAACCTCATTAGCCAATTTTTCTTTCTATTTTGGAGCCACGAATGACAACCTAGATGAAGTTTTAAAAACGAACCCTAAAAATGTATGTGGAATAAAAGTTTTTATGGGATCTTCAACGGGGAATATGCTAGTGGATAATACTAAAACGCTTGAAGGTCTTTTCTCTGAATGTAAATTATTGATAGCTTCTCACTGCGAATATGAGCCCATCATTAGAGAAAATACCGACACTTATCGTAAACAATATGGAGAAAATCTCCCTATGAAATACCACCCTATGATTCGTAGCGAAGAAGCTTGTTACCGTTCATCTTCAATCGCAGCCGAACTCGCGACTAAGCATGATGCTCGTTTACATATCTTACATATTTCCACGGCAAAAGAAATTAGCATCTTTGATAATGACAGACCAATATCAGAAAAGAAGGTTACAGCAGAAGCTTGTATTCATCATATGTGGTTTTCTGATGAAGATTATGAAAGCAAAGGAACTTTTATCAAATGGAATCCTGCTGTTAAAACAGCAAAAGATAGAGAAGCTATAATTGCAGCGGTTAATAATGGGGCTATAGATGTTATTGCAACAGATCATGCTCCGCACACATTAGAAGAAAAAGACAATGCCTATTTCAATGCTCCATCTGGAGGACCATTGGTTCAGCATGCACTAGTTGCATTATTAGAAATGGTTAAACTAGGAAAATTTACCTTGGAGCATATTGTTCAGAAAACGAGTCACGATGTAGCAACATTATTTGAAGTTAAGGATAGAGGTTACTTAAGAGAAGGTTATTTTGCTGATCTTGTTTTAGTGGACTTCGAGAATGAATGGCAGGTAAACAAAGACAATATTTTATACAAATGTGGTTGGTCACCGTTTGAAGGAACGACATTTAAAAGTAAAGTAACGACAACATTTGTGAACGGAAACCCCGTTTACCAAAATGGGATATTTGACGAATCAACAAAAGGAAAACGAATGCTTTTTAACAGATAGTGGCGTTTAACAAATACATAGCTATAAGTCTTATTTTTTGTACGACTCTATTATTCTCCTGCGGAGGCAAAACTGTGGAAGAACAACCTGAAAATTTAATTCAAAAGGAAATTTTTACCGAAATGATTCTCCAATTGCAACTGATAGAAGCGCATCTTAATGAAGCAAGGGTAGATCAATCAGTCATACGAGATAGTGCCAACAACTTTTTTCAAGAAATCTTTGAAAAACATGGGACATCCTTTGAATATTTCAATAATACTATGAACTATTACGCGTCTCAACCTGAGGAACTACAAGGTATTTATGATGCTGTATTAGAATCACTCTCAGAAATGGAGGTTGCACTCGTTGACGTTAAGATGGATCAAGATGCTATTTCTCCATTGGGAAAAAAACAAGTAGTAGATGTCATCTCACAGCTACCTATCGCTCGCATATTTAAGGAATCTTCCTATAGTTCTGACCAAACGAAAGATTCTCTTTTCAAATATATTGCTGCAAATATTTCTTTATTTGATTCATTACCTTACAATATTGAGTCATTTCAAAAAAGCTATATTGGCCTAACATTTAACCAAAAAAGGTACCTATCTTTTAGAGAAGAAGTCAGCCTTATGTCAGATTCTATTGAAAAGAATTAACTTATTGATTCCCGCTAATAGCTTATAAATATCCTTGAAAAACACTATTACAAAATCTTTCTTATTTTTACTCTAAATAACAAGCATCATGGTAAAGCAAAATCTATTATTATTTATTGGAAGCCTTCTTTTTTTAACTTCTTGTGGAGGTTGGTCGGATAAAAACAAAGCAGAGTATCTTAAGATTTGTAAAAAAAAGGATCTTAGTAATGAATTTTGCGACTGTGCCTTGGAAAAATCAACTGCAAATTATAGCGATTTTGCCAGTGCGATGAATGATGAAGTTGGTTTAGGCAAAATTCTACTCGATTGTATTAAAAAAGACGGAGTTCAGGAGGAAGAACAAATGAGTAATTAAATCTGTCCTTTAGTGAATAATAGGCCCATTGTTGAAATTCGCAATATCAAACTTCCGGATGATATTGAATTAGTTCGCAAATTATGGACAGATTACCTAACATGGGGAAATGAAATGATGCAAATGAGTTATGGTGTTCACCCTCATAACCCCACTAAAATAGTTGAACAAGACATTAAACAAATTGACAAGTATTTACCGCCAAATGGGCTTGTTTTTCTTGCATTTATTGACAATAAAGCCTGCGGAATAGGTTGCTTAAATAAACTTAGTAGAGAAGTTGGTGAGCTTAAACGAATGTTTGTAGACCCTTCTTTCAGAGAACTTGGGGTAGGAAAGGCTATACTGCAAACTATAATAAATACAGCAAAAGAAATAGGGCATAAAAAAGTGCGACTAAATACGCCAAAGTTTATGAAAACTGCTCATTCTCTTTATGCAGGTTTTGGCTTTAAACCTATTTCGGTTTATCCTGAGGTAGAAATTACGGAAGATTTTAGAGAATATTTGTTGTTTATGGAATTAGAGTTAATTTGAAATACTTGACTGACCTATTTTTGGGGTAATGCATTAAGAAATAAGTGTTCTAAGGTTCTAATGTAGCACAAGAACTAACGGTTAATTAAATTACTTTACTTTTCTGAACAAATAGATAAAGAATAAATAAGCAAGCTAATACACTAATAATTACATTTAGTGCTGCCATCCAATATTGTCCGCCTTTCATTAAATTAAGCGTTTCAAGGCTAAAAGTAGAGAATGTACTAAACCCTCCACAAAAACCTAAAATCAACATTGCTCTTAATTCTTCAGAATTAACTTTATCTTGGAAAACCCCTACTAATAAACCAAGAACAATACAACTGAGCAAATTCGCCAAAAGCGTTCCCACAGGAAATTTGGCATCAAACAGCTTAGAACCTAAAATTGAGACCCCAAACCGAGAGATACTTCCCAATCCTCCTCCTATAAATATTGCTAAGAGCACCTTCATTTTGTACTAAAATTAATCAATTTTGCTTTGATGATTACCTTGTACATAAGAAAGGCTATTGACATTCCTAATAGAGCCCCGCACAGCACATCACTCGGGTAATGAACTCCAAGGTAAATTCTACTATACCCTATTAATGCAGCCCATATTAAGAGAAAGTGTAATGAATATCTTATTTTCTTTTTTAACCATAAGCCTAATAAAATAGCGATAGAAAACATATTAGCGGCATGGGAAGACACAAAACCATACATTCCTCCATGGTAATTATTAACATAATGAAGCTGCCCCTTTATTTCGAAATTTTGACTTGGACGTAATCGTTCAAACATCTCTTTAAATAAATATTTAGCTGATAAATCTGCTAATCCAACTGCTGCAGCAGTACTCAATACAATGATCAGAGTGGACTTCCAGCCAAAATTTTTATAGAGTAAAAAGACAAATAACAGATAAAATGGAATACCGAAAGCTGGCTTACTAACCCACCACATAATGGTATCGAGGAAAGGAGAATTGGCATCGTTAATAGCAAATAGAAGTTGTCTATCAATCTGTTCTATTTTCTCAATAAGACCCATTTATTTAAACCTCTTAGGCTTATCAATCGCAAAATCAGGATTTAATCGCATCCATAATACATCTTTCAATTCAGTGATTCCTTTTTGACTTACAGAAGAAATAAAAACAGATTCAATCCCTTTGGGAAGTTCTTTCCTCACCTCTTCAATTAGCTCTTCATCAAGCATGTCACTTTTTGTAATTGCCAATACTCTTTCTTTATCCAATAATTCTGGATTATACAGTTTTAATTCATTCAGTAATATCTCATACTCCTTTTCAATATTAGTAGAATCTATTGGCACCATAAAAAGCAACAGAGCATTTCTTTCAATGTGTCTTAGAAAACGATGCCCCAGTCCTTTTCCTTCGTGCGCTCCTTCAATAATACCCGGGATATCTGCCATTACAAATGATTGATATTCCCTATATTTAACAATTCCCAAATTGGGAATTAAGGTAGTAAAAGGATAATTAGCAATTTCTGGTTTTGCCGCAGAAACCACTGATAAAAGAGTTGATTTACCTGCGTTTGGAAACCCTACCAAACCTACATCTGCTAAAACTTTTAATTCAAGAATTTTCCATTCTTCCCGACCATCTTCACCTGATTGGGCATAACGAGGAGTTTGGTTGGTAGAAGATTTAAAGTGACTATTTCCAACTCCGCCTCGACCACCTTCCGTTAGTATAAATTCTTGCCCTACTTCTGTTATTTCGCAAATAATATCTCCAGTTTCTACATCTTTCGCAATAGTTCCTAATGGCACATCTAGATATTCATCTTTTCCTTCTCTTCCTGTACTCAAACTTCTTCCACCAGGATATCCCTGTTCAGCAATTACGTGCTTTCTATATTTAAGATGTAATAAGGTCCAGTGATTTTGACTCCCTCGAATAATAACATGACCCCCTCTGCCACCATGACCACCATCAGGACCTCCAGTCATTGTTAGCCTGTCTCTATGAAGATGCGCAGAACCTGCGCCACCTTTACCAGAGCGGCAACAAATTTTTACGTAATCTACAAAATTACTATCGGCCATTATTTTGTTATCTCAATTGAATCGAATAATGATTTAGTAATATCACCTATCGATCCAACTCCATTAATATCAATTAGTTTTCCTTGTCCTTTATAATAATCTGCAACAGGTGCAGTGCTCTTATTATAAGTGTTAATTCTGTTCTGAATAATAATAGGGTTTGCATCATCTTCTCTTCCAGAGTCCTTTGCTCGTCCAATTAACCTTGTTTTTAATTCATCTTCAGGCACAACCAGCGACAACATCATTGTTACACTTGTTCCTTTAGCAGCTAAAAACAGATCTAATGCTTTTGCCTGCCCCGTAGTTCTGGGAAAACCATCATATATAACACCCTTTGCGTTTGGATATTTTGTAACCTCAGACTCCAATATCTTAATGGTGATATCGTCAGGAACTAAATCTCCTTTATCAGAGTATGATTTCGCCAATTTCGCCAAGTCAGATTCTGGATCTAATGCTCTAAACACATCTCCAGTAGAGATATGCACCAAGTCATATTTTTCCTTTAACCTATCTGCTTGTGTTCCTTTTCCTGCACCCGGGGGTCCAAATAATACGATGTTCAACATACTTCTATTTTATTCCGTTATTATATAAATATCTTTTAAATTTCTTCCTAACCCATCATAATCTAATCCGTACCCAACTAAAAACTCGTTGCCAACTTCAATAGCAGCGTAATCAATAGAAATGTTTTTTTGATAAGCTTTAGGCTTGTATAAAAGGGTCGCTATTTTTACTGAGGCAGGTTTATCTTTTCGAATTAACCCTACTAATTTCTCTATGGTATTACCAGAATCTACGATATCTTCTATGATTACAACATGGCGATTTTCAATAGAATGATTTAATCCGATTAATTCATTGACAACACCTGTAGTATTGATCCCTTCATAGGAAGCCATCTTCACGAAACTCACTTCACAATTTCCAGTAAATTCACGCACTAAATCAGCTACTATTAAAAATGACCCGTTTAATACGCCAATAAAAACCGGATTCATTCCCTCATAATCCAACTGAATCTTTTCAGCCATTTTTAAAACAGCAGAGTTTATCTCCTCTTTAGTAATAAACGGTTTAAATTTTTTATTGTGTAATTGAATCATGCACATTAATTATGATTTAGACTTGTAAAGATAATAAATAATGAGGCGTGAATACGAAGATCTTATATCTCTTCTGCAGACTTTAAAACTTTCAGCTCTAAATTTTTCTTGAATACCTCTAAATTCTCAGCAATGGAATTATCAAAGGCTCCTATAATTTGCGCAGCCAATATACCTGCATTTTGAGATGCATTCAACGCTACAGTTGCTACAGGAATTCCATTGGGCATTTGTAAAATAGAAAGAATTGAATCCCAACCGTCTATAGAGTTTCTACTTTTTACGGGAACACCAATTACAGGAATTGTACACAAAGAAGCTGTCATTCCAGGCAGGTGGGCTGCTCCTCCGGCTCCGGCGATAATAACCTTTAGACCTCTTTCTCGAGCGTTTTTTGCATACGCATACATCCTATCTGGAGTCCGATGGGCTGAGACTACCGAAATTTCATATCCTACTCCTAGCTCCTTTAAAACATCTGCAGCATCTTGCATTACCGGTAAATCCGACTTACTTCCCATTATTATTCCTACTTCTGTCATAATATTTTGAATTTCTATTTACCAATTACTTTTAATATTTTTTTTACTCTTAGCGCCTTTTCTTTTGCTTTGGCTAATGATTCATCTATCACCGTAACATGTCCCATTTTCCTGAATGGTTTTGAAATTGATTTCCCATATAGATGAGGATAAACACCTTTTAGTTTTAA
>Ga0209631_10003930_pt1 | contig 16752 bp, 10 predicted proteins | sample COG_08_FD_184752 | JGI IMG/M metagenome (GOLD analysis project Ga0209631, IMG submission 184752) | Pelagic Microbial community sample from North Sea - COGITO 998_met_08 (SPAdes) (version 2) | ecosystem: Environmental > Aquatic > Marine > Neritic zone/Coastal water | place: Helgoland, sampling...
TTCAGTATCAGCGAAAGGATTCTTTGAGTCTTTGGCGTACGTACCGCCTCGACCGCGAGACGTGCACGTTGCAGACTTTATATTGGACGTTGTCATCAAATCATCCAAAGAAACGACGTCGCGCGTGTGCAGAGACTTTGCGGTTTCAGACATCTTCACGCTCAACGAAAACACGATAGAAATGCTCGCTATGGAAGCGTCGTCGGATGCAGTCGTGGGAAATGACGGCGCTGATGACGAAGAACGAGGAAACAAAACAAAAGGTAGCGGTAGTGCTTGTTCCTCGGCAAAGAAATGTCTCGCGCCGATGAAGGTTCAGATTCAGCAACTCCTCGCACGTTTGCGCAAAAACGCCACTCGGCACCCATTTTTGATTGCCACGCACTTCATCGCGACGCTTTTCACAGCCATTGCGCTCGGTGCAATATTCTATCAGTGCGGTCGAGACACCGGCGGCGTGCAGAATCGAATGGGATGTTGTTTCTTCATCCTTCTATTCCTTACGCTTATGTCACTCTCCTCCCTCCCCGTGTGGAGAGAGGACGACTTATTGTCCAGGCGCGAGATTCTCGCCGGTGCGTACGGCGTGGATGGTTATTTCGTTAGTCAAATCGCTTTCGATGTGATTGTCGTTCGGGCCATTCCGCCTTTGTTCTTCTCTCTCGCCACGTATTTCTGCGTCGGTTTACACTTGAATTTTTTCTCGTTTGTAAACTTTACGTTCGTGTGCGTGTTGACAAACATCACGGCTTCGGCGTTATGTACTTGCGTGTCCATCGCAACACCATCCAATGCGTCCGCAAATGTCGTCGGTATGCTGTTATTGCTCGTGAACGTAGTGTGCGGCGGGTTTCTACTCAACGAGGAACAACCGCGAGCGAAAGCGGCGGACGGGAGTGGCAATCGCCACATCTTGGTTAAAATCTTGACGAGATTAAGCTTTATTAACCATGGTTTTCAGTCTATGATGATTGGCGAATTCTTAGACGCGGGAACTTTTTATTTTACGCCGAAACTGGTCGAAAGTGATCCATCCAAGAAATCTTCTCCGTCGTCTGGCGGCGGCGACGTACGCGTTCCGGTTTCCGGTAAAGAAGTCTTGGATTTCTTCTCCTTCGGGTCCACGAGAAGTGAGATGCGAGTGCACGTGGTCGCATTGGCCTCGTTAGCGTGCGCGTATTTAGCCATCGCGTACTTTTTGCTCAAGTTTAGAGTCAGGTATTAGATATTATAGATTGTAGTTCATTAGATGTACTGGAGGTAGTTCAAGTGATTCGCTCGCTTTCATTCGTAAGTAAAAAATTCAATATTCGTTTTTATTATTATTCGTTGTCGTCAAAGCTGTCGAAAGCATCTCTCGCCATCGCTCCGGCAGCTTCTTCGCGGTGAATTTCTCGTTCGCACTTCTCGTCTTCTTCCGGATGTAATCCATCCACGTGCGACATAGTTCTCAACGGTCTCAACTCTTTCGTCATGCACAAGTGTCGTCCGCTGCTTTCTTCTCTGATGTCAAAGACCGAATCGGTGGAATCTCCGGAGGAGGAAGCGCCAAAACTCGCCGCGGTGGCCGAGAAGCTCTTTTCAACCACCCACCCATCGGCTTCCATGTTTCGCAACGCCTCGGTGGCTTCTTTCATCGCTCGTCTCGCGTCATCGAACGACCTACACTTTGAGAAATCAATCAGTTCGTTCGGATCGACTTCCTCTCGCAAGCAGTTGACGTTCAAACCTTCGTTCATTAAATCTTCAAAAGACATGAGACGAAAGATAAAATCGCCCTCAGGTTTCCTTTTCAAAACTCTCCCGAGATCATCTTCTAACCATCGCCAATTTCCGTCGATGTCTTGTGCGAGGTGGAGTTCGAGCGGAAGCTTCATCTCGGCGATGTAATTCGCGTCGCCGCCTAATAAAGCTTCCAACAAATCCTCGTCGTCTTCGTAGTACTCTTCTTCGTCGTCTTCGTAGTACTCTCCTTCGTCTTCAAAGCTCCCACCAGTCTCTTTCCGTTCCGAATCGTATCTCTCTTCGATGCGCATGTAATGTTCCGTCTCTCTCAAAAAATCTTCATGCGTGATTTCCAAGTCATCTTCGTCCAAATCTTCAAAGTCTATGCCGAGAAACGAAAGCGCCTCGTCGTAGCCTTTCGCGTGTTTCGGCAAACACAAAACGTTCACATAGTTCCCAAGAAAATCAGAAACCGTATCCGGCACTCTCGACGAGCATAACTCTTTATACGCTTCCACCGCGTTGACGTAATCCAAGACGCGTTGTAACTTCACAGAAGATCTTGCCGCGTTATCTCTCGCCTCTTCCACCGCCCACTCTTTCTCTTCGATTAAAAGCTCCAATCGTTTCTTTTGCGTTTCGAATTGTTCTTTAGAGAGTATCGTGGTCTCGTGTTTCGGGGCTTGATCTTCATCTTCTTCCACGTCTTCTTCCTCCTTCGACGAACACGTCTCTTCTCCCTCCTCTTTCGTTTTGGTATTATTATTATTAGTAGTATTATTATTATTCGCAGTCGCCATCGTCGTCGCGGTAATCGCGCCGCTGCTCTTCTTCGCGCTCCTCTTCGGCACGGAGCTGTTACTGATCGTCGCGTTCTCTTTCGTCGTCATTGTTCTCGTCGCGTTGTTGTTGTTGTTGTTGTTGTTCTTATTAGTATCATTACTTTTCTTCTTCGTCGCTGCTGGGGGCACTTTCTTCTTCTTCGAGTCGCGCGAAGCACTCTCCTTCTTCGTCGGCTGCTGTTCCCGCGCGAACGAAGACGACGACGACGAAGCCGCCGCGTGGTCCTTGTTGTTGTTTCTCCGCGGCAAGTCCATCTCCGGATCCAACTCGTTCTTCGCGCCGGCGTCGACGTGACTCGACGAAGAAGAAGCCTTGGACGACGACGACGACGACGACGACGACGACCCGTTGTTGGTACTACTGCTCGCACTGCTCATCTCCTGCTGGTTGTTCTCGTACTTCTTTTCCTCTTCTTCAAAAAAATCTCCTCCTCCCGGTCCCCTCGCGAGCGCGTTCGTTCGCATCGTCCTCCGCCTCCTCAAAGGCACTCCTCCCGAAGGCGACGTGGGCGCATAATTCATTTTCTTCTGAAAGGCTCTCGAGGACTTTGACGTCGAGCACGCGACGCTCATCGCCGAGCGACTCGACGAGTGCATCACCGCGTTGTTGTTCTTTCTCATCGCGGTCGTCGACGAGAGCATCATCGATGCATTCGTCGCCATTTTCTAAGAAACACCAAGCGCGTCTATTGGGGAAAAATCAACGGGAAAAATATCCTTTTACGTTCAAATTGATTTCTGCTTTGGATTCAAATTCGCGCGAGAAGAAAAGCGATAGCACGCGTCGTTATTATCGTCGTCGCGTTGTGAGAGAGTCTTCTCCTCGTGTTCGTGGGTTTGAGACGCGCGTTCGCTTTTAAAGCACTCTTCGCAAAGAGTAGTGGTAGTATATACTCTCTCTTTTTAAGTGAAGATCCACCCGCAACGAAGGCTCTCTCGTAAAGAGTCAACGGCACGGAAAAGAAGATACGAAGCAGATATTTCATCGCGTACAAGGTTCTTGTGGCTGCGGTGTCTCGAACATATCTTCTCGAAAAACTACCTTTTTTTCACTTGTTTTTACTGTTTTTTCGTTTTTGCGGATCATTAATTTTTTTGTCTGCATTACATGTGAACAGAGGGAATACTAAATCTTCCTTTCGCGTCCGCTCACGACGAAACGCGCGAATGCATTTTTGCCGCGTTTAGAATGCCGATACGCGTTGATGCACGCATTCGGAGGAGAGACCGTAGTACTTGGTCGATTTATTATTCGCTTTTCCAATATCGACGCTGCGATCGCCAAAGCGTCGACGTCGAAAAGCAGTGCTCTCGTTTTATTCTTTCCAACACTTTTTGCACTTTTTGCACTATTTGACAGAAAAGAATAAAAAACGTTATTCCACACCGACGACACCGTTGCGGACGAGAACCAGTTTAAGATCTCTCGACAAACGCTCGATTCTCTCACTCGGTGCGTCTTCTGTCGTCGTTCCCTTTCTTCGTGGTCGCTTTTCTCTTCTCTCGTCGCGCGCTCTCTTTGATGGTTTGTTGTGCTTCTTCTTTTTATATCTCTCTCTCAAAGGGGAGGAACTTTTTTATTCTGATGGTTATTCCCGAGCCAAGAGCGCGCGCGATGATGCCGCGCGCAGCGCGTCCTTCTTCGAATGCTAAGCATTCCAGACGAAGACCGCAACGCCGCGATATCGCGCTTTTTCGTCGTCTCGCTTTGACACCAAAAGCCTTCCTCAAAACGGAGGACAAACGCGCGCGTCTGTTCGAGAAGTAGAAGAGGAGAATATAAAAGAAAAAGAGGGTGCTCAGAAGTTGTTCTCGGTGCCGGGAATATTCTCGAGTCGAGGGCGAACGCTTTGAAAACGAAGGAGAGCGCGACGATGACGAGGAGGATGTGTCAGATGAAAGCTTTATCAGGCGGCGACGCGAATGATATCGTTGTTTTTACTACCACGCTCGTCGACGAGAGTGCCGGATGCGGTTTCTCATTGTCGGTGCCGGGAATATTCTCCTTTTTGTTCTTCTTTTTGATGCCTTTGTTTTTGGACGACGAGACCTTTCGAACAACAGTATGAAAAGTGACGAACCACAACGTCACTCACGCTGCTATGATGACTGACGCGCTCTCTCTATCACAGAAAATGATGATGAAATCTGCCCTCGCGACGATTTTGGTCAGCACCGCGGCTGTGCTCAAAGCCGACGCCGGCGCGCTCAAACTCACGATTCTCTCCATGAACGATCATCACTCCAATCTCGATGCGGATAATCACGATTTGACCGTCTCTGACGCCACCACGAAAGCCGTCACGGGCGAATCGGTGAACGTAAAGCTCGGCGGATTTCCGATGACCGTTGCCGGGATGTCGGCGTTGACGACCTCGGAAGAAGCTGCCGGACAATCCGTGATCAAACTCCACGCGGGAGATGTCTTGACGGGCGGTGCGTACTATTCGTGGTTCAAAGGCACAGCTGACGCGAAAATGATGCAACACGCGTGCTTCCATGCTATGGTCATCGGTAATCACGAGTTTGACGACGGTGACCAGAACCTCGCCACTTTCATCGATAATTTGAGCGATGCGGCTGTGTGCGCGACTGGAACCAAAGTACTCAGCGCGAACGTTGTCGCTGGGGCCTCCTCTCCTCTGCAAACCAAGTACGCCAAGTCGCACGTCTTCACTCTAGGGGGAGAGAGCGTCGGCGTCGTTGGCGTGACCATCAAGAGAAAAACGATGGAATCTTCCTTCCCCGATGCAGGTACGACCGTCGAGGATGAGAAGACGGCGGCACAGGCTGAGATTGATGCGCTCGTTGCTTCTGGCGTCGATAAGATCATTCTGCTTACACATATCGGCTACGCGTACGACGTAAGTTGGATGGCGACGCTGAACAACGTCGACGTCATCGTTGGCGGTGACCAACATGAACTCCTTGGCGACGCTTCTGATTTGATGGGGTTTGCCACTCCACACGCCGCATTTCCCGCTGAATTAACGAATGGAAGCGGTAAGAAGGTTTGCGTCGTGCAATCTTGGGAGTACTCAAAAACCTTTGGGAAGCTTCGAGTAGACTTCGATGCGGACGGCGATGTCACGAGCTGCTCTGGTAAGCCCCAGTTTGTATATGACTCGACTTCATTCCTCCAAAATCTCGTCGATGCCGCGGGAGAGGACTACACCGAAGCCTTCGACGACGCGAAAAAAACCGCCATGGTTTCTCACCTCGATACGCTCGACAACTGGCACGCTGTTACTGCTGACGCCGCTACTGCGGCGTCGTTCGAGACGTACAAAACGCAAGTGGACGTACTCAAGACGCAAAAGATTGCGGACGTGCCCGAAAATATCTGCTTCGAACGCATTCCCGGTCAAGGACGCTCTACGTTATGTGAAACGTCGGCGTCGTATGAACACGGCGGAGCGGCGTGCCAGCTCGTCGCAAAAGGGTTCCTTCACCGCACGAAGAACGCCGATATTTGCGTTCAGAACGGTGGAGGATGCAGGCAGGACATTAGTGCTGGTGACTTCACGAAAGATGACGCGTTTTCAATGCTTCCTTACAGCAACACCATTGTGACGATGGATATGACCGGTACACAGATCATCGCGCTTATGGAAGACGCCCTCGATAATGCGCTTTTTGGCGGGTCCACGGGCGCGTACCCCTACGTCGCGGGACTGCGCATGGACGTCGACATGAACAAGACAAAGGGTTTCCGCGTGTCGAACGTGGAAATTAACTCGCGTCTCGCAGGATCCTGGGCCGCCATCGACATAACCAAAACGTACGTTGTTGGTACGAACAACTACATCGCCGCTGGCAAAGACGGATACTTGACGTTTGGCGAGGTCACCGGAGTTGATTCTTACATGAATTACGCGCAGACAATGATGGATTACGCGGAAGAGGTGAAAACTCTCACCGCGCCGGCAAAAGCGGAAATGACGACACAATCGTACATCGCCCCGGATGGTACTGCGCACACCGTTGTAACGCCTCCGGCGAGTTCGGGCGCCACCATTTTTGGTCACGCCGTCGCGCTCTTCGCTTTTGTTGGCGCCTTCGCTGCGGTGATGTAGAGAAAAAGACTATTATGACTGCCCGAAGAAGAGAGGAAAGAATCAGAAGCCAGAAAAGGGCAAGTGAGCATCATCGTCCGAGAAAACGGTATTATTAAGGACATGCCATATTTATTCATTTTAAAAGACTATACTCTTAACATAGTATCCATCTTAACTTTTACGAATCGTCAATCCATGGCTTCCAAGCACTTATCGTACATCTCTCCAGCTTTGGCTAATTCGCCCATGTCGGTGTACACGTCTCCGAGCATGCCGAAAACGGTGCTATCTCTGGCGACGAGTAGCGCGTTCTCGAGCGTCGCCGCGGCTTTGGTTAAATCACCCGACGCCTGGTACGCCGTCGCCAAACCTTTTCGCGCGGAGAGCGACTCTTCGATTTTATCTTCCTCGTCCGCGCTACTAAACGCGCCGCCATCCGCCGCCTCGACGGCGTCGTTGAACAAACCGATCGCCGATTCGTATTCTCCGTTCGCGTACGCCGATTTCGCTTTTCCAATCAATACCATCGCCGGGCTGCTCGAAGTCGTCGAAGAAGTCTTCTTATTGTGCCTCTCGAACCGTTCGTCCTCGACGCGTTGCATGATCGCGCGCATCTGAACGTTCAATCGTTCAATCTCTTGTCTGCGTTTGCGACTGAGCACGCCGTTCAGAGAGGCACCGATGAGCGCTAAGAGCTCCAAAGTCGCCAGCAACGGCCAATATTTCCGGCCGAAAAGTTGGAGTTTGGACAAATTCTCCGGCGGATTTATCGTCTTCGCTTTGTTCGATGAAATCTGGACGAATTCGCTCCTCCTGTGAATAGTGCTCGCTCTGCTTTGTTTCTCCCCGGGTTTCAACTCGTTCAGAGGTAACGATGCAGAAATGGCATCGTCGTCGTTAAAAGTATTCTTAATATTGTTGTTTACGTCGTCGTCAGAAGTGCTGCTGCGACAAAGAAACGCGCGTAACGCGTCGTCGCTCCTTTGAGAAGAAGAAGAAGAGGCAAAGCTCGACGATCGTTTCCCGAAGCGGCTTCGATTGGAATTCTTTCTCGTCGTCGTCCTGTTGCACTCGTTTTCTCTTCCTCTCGAAGAAGAAGAAGAAGAAGAAGGGGAAAACCCACGCGTGGGAGGACACCGTTGCCGCCGATTAGATGTGGCCGCGACGATGCGTTGGTGCGCGTGTTGCGCGTGAAAGTGTGTCGTGGAGTACATTTTTTTATGGAGCAGAGCGCTCTTCGATGGAGCAAAGGCAAGCGTTTCGGCGGTTTACGTAAACAATTCCAATCCGGGCGTTTGCCGTCTCCGCTCGGCGCCAATCTCTCTAATTCTTGTCTTGCGTTCAGATTCTTTCAGGCGGAGTTTGTCTCTTCTTCGTCTGTGTATTCTTTTGATTCTTCTTCTCTTCTCGTTTTCTTCGTTTTCTTCGCGCCGGTGTTGGTTCCGTTTTCTTCGCTCTTCTTCTTCTTCTTCTTTGTCTCCCGCGGATTCGCCGAATTCGAGGAATCGGAAAAGCTTCGACGAGGACGACGAAAACGATGGGTCGTCGTCGTTGTCGTCGTCGTCGTCGTCGTCGTCTTTGGTGGCTCTTTCGAAAACGTCGGAGAAGAAGAACGGAGAGGTTTGTTTTTGAGAGACGAAGTGTTCTCGTTCTCGTCGTTGATGATGATGATGTTGTTTTTCTTCTTCTTTGTTTTCTTCTTCGTCTCGTTTGAACGAGGGCGCTCCTCTTGCCGCCACCGTCGCTGCTGTCGTTGTCGTCCTCGTCGTCTTCGTCATCCGTTCCCTCCCGTCTCGAAACCCGCTCAATCGCTCTCGATTTCTCTTCCTCTCCTGGTCTTTCACGAACTCGCCGAGCGGATCCAAATCTCGCAATATCTGCGCCAACTCTCCGGGCATCTTCGACTCACCTTCCTTCACGTCTAAAATCTTCACGCATAAATTCTTATAAAACTGCACGCTCCTGTGTTCGAACATGCCTCCTAACACCCCCGTCGCGAGGCCAATCATCACTCTCGCCCGAAATACGTTCCTCGCGTTCTTAAACGTACTCTTCCCACTCGTCCCCATTTTTAAGCTTTTCACGTCCACGCTCGCGAACCCAAAAACTCCGGTTATCGAGAACGCGAACAGAACTCGCGAGACGGACGAATACACGAAATCGCGCACCGTTTTGTTCTCCTCGTGAGTAGGTTGGTAGTTTTGCGAGATTTGTCGAAGGGAGAGTTCTCGCAACGCTTGCTTGGCGTGGATTGCGTTCAACTCGTCCACTTTCGCGGGGAGATTTTTCTTCGTTTTTGTGTCGATGTTGTTCTTCGATGACGACGGTTCAAGGCGTTTGGAAGAAAATTCCTCGTCGTTTAAGGCAGAAGCAAAGGAGGAGGAGGAACACTCCGCGACGGAAACGACGGAGGAGAACAACCAGCGGGGAAAGAGGTGATGATTTTTACGCGCGTTCATTTAATGTTTTTGTGAGGATGTTTCAACTGTTTTCTTTCTTTCTATTCGTAATAATACAACACGAAGCGTATGCGAGCGTCTCTATTCTAATCTGTTAATCTGTGAAGAAGGAACGAGAACGAGAGAGCGTGAGTAAGGAAAGGAGAAGGAGGAGAATCAGGACGATTTTTCGAGAGAGACGATCCGATTTGAGGACGACGCTTAACGCGCTCGTAGTACCACTTTGCCCCGCGTTTGCGGGAATTTTCATATACACAAACAACACATCACCATCACCATCGCATTCTTTCAGAAGCCATTTTTTCTGCTCATCGTTTTTGTGAAGGGCCGCCGTTCCAAAAGGCAAAACATTTCTCAACGTCGGACGGTAATTCCAAAAAAAGTGTATCATCACCAAGAATGTATGTGTGTTGATGTGTGTGTGTAAGCGTGTGCTCGCGAGCGCGCATTTGCGCATCTTCGTTTGCGAGAGAAGACGAAAAGATTCGAGACGACAAAGAACGTACCTATTTTATTCACCCTTGCGCGTCGACTTCTTCCCAAGACGTGATACTGTGACTGTTCATGGCTGCGTACGAGTTTGATTTGTGTTTCGGAACGAACGTCCAATCGTCTTTCGGTTTGCCGAGGAACATTTCGCTGACTTTAATCCAATCTTCGACTTTATCCGAGGCCAACAAAGTTTCCATATCGTTTCGACCGAAATATCGTTGCGGACGCAAATGCATCTTTTGTACGCTCGCGTGCTCCAAAAGACCAACCGGGACGTATCTGTGCGTGTAACTCATCCATTCGCATAGAAATGTTCTCGTCTTTTCGACGCCGATGGAATCCGAACCCCAATGTTCGAACCCGTAGTTACAAAATTCCGCAAAGTACTCTAAACGCTCCGAGGAAGAGACGTCGATGTGCCTTTGCTCTTTAATCTCTTGGAACAACCACGGTTTGATAATTGCACCTCGACCAATCATGCACGTGGCGACGTTTCCAGAGTCCACGTGTGCGTTGTAATCTTCGTAGGTATACACGTCGCCGTTGCCGATGAGCGGGACGACGCCGTTTGAAACAGTTTGAGCGATTTTCCCACACTCGTCGATGTATTCCCAGTCCGCCAAGCGCGAATAGCGTTGCGCGCGCGTTCGTCCGTGTAACGTCACCGCAGCGACTTTACCGAGCCAACCGGCGTTGAGGGAATCTCGAGATGTCGAAGACGGCGGCGAGCAACATCGATTGACGATATCGTGCGCGTTCCACTGTTGCTTGCGATCGTGGTAACCCATTCGAATTTTGATCGTCAACGGAATCTTACGCAACGAGGAGCTCGCCGCGTCGATGATTTTCTCCAACTTACCGGTTTTAAGTTGCGTGAGCAAAGTTGAGCCGGCGCCTTTGGCGCAAACGCCATCGATTGGACATCCCATGTTGATGTCGATGAAGTCGCATTGGACTTCGTTTTCAATCAGTTCCTGTTGTTGTTGTTGGAAGAAGAAGAATAAAAATGGTAAACAAAGTTTGTTGAAGACAACGATGATGGTGGTGTACAATATTACTCTGCATCGATCGAGCGGTCAGACAGCACTGGGAACTCACGAGCTGTAAAATAGCCAGAGAATGCGAACACTCCCCGGCGCTTCCTCCTTTGCGCCTACTAGGGCTGCGGCTGCCAAAGAAGTCCCAAGGTTTAATCATCACCCCGCTCGTTATATCGCTTAATTGTAGTACACGCGCAAACAAACAAACAACATGAAAAACAAAACAAAACAAACGCACCACGCATCGGCTGACTAAATCGGGGTACCCGCCGCATATTTGGACCCCAAACTTATTCGTCGCACTCGATTCGCACGCGTGTCTTCGCACCAGCGCCCACTCGCGTCGATCGCCGGCTAACAAGTTTGAAGCCATCGCCATCTCCGATATCGTAACGTCTGCCCCAAACTTCACGCACATGCGTCGAAACGGCGCGTGTCCAACCGTCGTTAACGGTGCCAAGACTAACTTTTTATTGAAATCGATCGCGTTCTTCTTTACCGTTTTCTCCTCGTTCTCGTTCGCGTTCGCGTCGTCGTCTTTGTTATTTCGATTTATCGCCGTAATCTTCCTCTTCTTCGCTTTCGACACGCACAGCAAATCATTCCCGACCATCTCTAAATACTTTGTCGATCTTGGCAAAAGATACGTGGACTCGCGTAATTTTTTCTGCAACCAGTCCTCCATGGCGTTGAACTCTTCGCTGCCTTCGCTCCGTCGCCACTCGAGCAACGTTTTCGACTCTTTCGCGTTATTTTCGTGTCGATCGGAAAAATAACACCGAACTCCAAACGGACATCTCACATCTTTTATCTTCTTCTCGTACGGACACTTCACGTCTTCCTCGTCCTCGTCGCCGCCGAGAAAGCATCGCCCATCCGGGAGGTTCCCGCCGCCGAACCAAGAGTCTTTTCTCGCCTCTAAATACTTCTCCGCGTCGTGCGCGCGTTCGCACGACCCGGTCGATTGAAACGTGCACTCCTTCCCAACCGCCACAAAATGACACAAATCATTCCTCATCGAAAGGTATTTCTCTCTCTTTCGTTGCTTTTGTGACTTTGTGCCTTGTCGCAAGCCGTTTTTGTTGCTCTGTAACACCGTCGCCTTTCCTCCTTCTTTTCCTCCTTCTAACGGTTTCTTCGGTCCGTCGACATTCTCTTCTTCCGGGGAGGACGGGTCTCGCAAAAACTGCGCTCGAATCGGTAAGAACCCTTCTTTAACGAGTGATTCTATCCTTTTTCTTTCGAGGACATCTTTCGAGGACATCTTCTTTGCAGAGAAGAAGAAAGGAACGTCTCAAGTGGAAATCATATTTGCGCCGCCGATTCTCCTCCGAATGGATGACGAGAAGAAGACGAAGAAGGAGGACAACACGTGGAGAGAGAAAGAGACAAAAACATGTTGTTATTAGTAAGTCTTCTCTGCTGCGCGCTTTTTCGCGGGGATCAGTCGTTCAATCTCTCTTTCTCTCTCGCAACAAAAGTGTGTGAGGGTAAGTGAATGAAACAACGTTTTTTGTGGGGACTTTTGAGTGCAGATTACACGGGTGTTTTGATTACATTTTTACTCTTTATCGCTCTTCGTCTTCTTCTTTCGATTGCTGCTGCGCCAACCACTTTTCTCTTCTCAAACGAAGCGCGAGGGAAACTTCGTCCTCTTGCTCTTGTTCTTGTTCTTCTTTTCGTTCTTCTTCTTCTTGTTCTTCTTCGATCTCCGTAGGGTTGGCGGCGTTGGCGTTGGCGGTCATCGCGGCGGTTATGATGGACGGCGAAGCCGAGCGAGAGTGTCGGAAGGCAATTTTTTTGGTGTCTTCCCCGTGTTGATGTTGCGAAGATAAGGAAGAAGGCGGAGGAGGAGAACTCGTCGTCGTCGTTTCAGCGGTTCGGTCGAATTTCGCTTCCAAAGGAGGTGAAGGTTTGTTCGGGCGCTGCTGCTGCTGCTGCTGCTGCTGGTCTTCGAGTTTTTGCATCAACTCGTTCACTTTTTGTTCCAACGCGGAGATTTTCGCGTTCGCGTTTTGATCGTTTTTCTCCATTTGCGCTTGACGACGGTTGTACTCCTTCTCGTATTGCTCCGGCGTGAGCGGCATTGGTTGTTGTTGGTGTTGTGAATCGATCGGAAACGGGAAGTAGCTACTACCGCCGTTGATGTTTGATCCCGGAGGAAGTAAACCGAGCGGCGCGACGCTCATGAACGCCATTTGCGCTTGTTGCGCGGCAGCAGCGACGGCGGCGGCGGCGGCGTGCGCCATGCGACGCGCCGATATGTCTTCTTCAGACAGCGACGATTCGTCGTTTGCCATGTTCGTCGCCGCGGCTGAGATGCCGGCTTGGTAGGACGCGTTGATTGCGGCGGTACCGGGAGTCCACCACTCGCCGCCCGGGTTGAGATTTGCCAAAGGAGAAGGCGCGATTGGTGTCGTCATGTTCGGCGGCGGCGTCGCTCTCGTTTGTTGTTGATGTTGTTGTTGTAAAAATCTCGGCGATGGTGGTGTGCGCGCGGGCGTACGCGTCGTCGACGCAGCGACGGCAGTAGCCGCCCCCGCCGGTTCCCTCGAAGAAGAAGTAGTCGTTGAAGGCGTTTGTTGTTGTTGTTGTTGCTCGCCTCCTAAACGACGCTCGAGGTGCTCTAATCGCTGCTCCCGAACGCGTTGCGCTTCTCCGTCTGCTTCTGCACCTACTGCCGCCGTTGTCGTCGAAGAAGAAGGCGCATCCGTTCCTCCTCCCGGTACTCCTCCTTCGGTCGCCGTCACCCCGACGCCTCCATTCTCTCCTCTCTCCCTTCTCGCTCTCTCCTCTCTTTCCCTTCTCGCCTCTGCTGTCTGCGCGTCTAATCTCGCCTGCACTTCCGGCGCAATGTACCCCGGCTGCAATTCCGGCGGTAACCTTTGCCACCGCCCTTCCTCCCTCTCTCTCTGTCTTCTCTCCAACTCTCTCTCTTCCTCCGGCAACACCGACGCGCGACACGTTGGACACGCCTGTTGTCTCTCTAACCACGATCTCAAGCAGTGCAAATGAAACGCGTGAGAACACGGCAATTTCTTCGCGCGCATTTGTTTCGGTATCGGCGTTTGACTCCCGTCCGCGTGCGTCTGGCACGTTTTCATCTTCTCTCTGCACACGACGCACGTATCTTCGCCGCCTCGCGCTAAGTCTAAATCCTCCCCAGTCGCATCTGGAAACCTCGAATCTAAATTCGCCGTCACTCTTCTGTACCTCAAAAATGCCGCCACTCGATCTTTAAACTGTCTAAACGTCACGTACACGTCCCTCAACAAATGTATCGGCAACCCGTAATAGGCGAAGATGATGGAAAAAAACGCCACGTACACGCACAAATGCACCAAATCCGCGCACAGCTCTAAATAAAACACGAACGCGCCTTTCCCTTGCCAATTTCCATCCATCGCGCGATCCACTATCGTCACGAAATACTTCGCAAACCCGACGCACATTTTACTCGCCAAAATAACGTGCTCGAACCCGAACAAAAGCACCACCGAAGGTCCTTTCGCGACGACGCGTTCAATCGCAAACTTCACGAACGCCACGTCCACGAGTAACAAACACACCATAAAGCTCGTGATTCTAAATCTGTCGATCGCTCGCACTCGCGGTGCCGTTTCCATGTGTTCCGCTCGGTCTTTGCACAAACCGTGAAACGCCTTCAAGAACAACAAAGAGGCGAACAAGGAGACAAATCTCAAGTTGAATTCCTCTCTGAATATAGTCATCGCCAAACACGTCTCCATGACGGCTTCTCTGGTCCGTTCGTGTAACCGCTCGACTTCGCTCTCTCGCAACGCGCCCAGGAATACGGTTTTCACAACTTTCGCCAAGGTAAACGCCAACGCGAACGCGACGTTCGCCAAGGACACGACGGAAATTTTCGACGTCGAGAGATACAACATCGCGCTGAAATATTGCTCGCGAGTGAGTAAAGCGTGCGCGACGATCAAAGAGGCGATCAAAACCGAGGTTGTGACGTAGGAAAACGATCGCGAGAGGCCGAAGAGACGACGCATTGTTATTCGTATTGTTCAAAGTGTTATTTGTAGGAGATCGCACAAAAACCAATTAATGACGAAAATTGCTTCTCGAGGCTTCTTTTTGGGAGGAATTTAATTGATGAACAAAATGCACACACTCGTATCACCGACGAGAACTTTACAACAGTATACAATCTTTTAGTACGAGTCAATCAGAGTACTACATATATATATATATATATTCATTCTTCTCGGAGCGTTTTCGTTTTCAATTTCGCCTGTTTCAAACTCATCTCCACTTGGTTTAATCGGTCTTCGACGGCGAGTTTCCGCTCTCGTTCTTTCATGGATTTGCCCGCGCCGTTTGAGAATTTCGTGGCCAAGAGTTGGAGGAGATGGTCGCGTTCGGAGGAGAGGAGGGTGATGTTTTTTTCGTTTTGCGAGATGAGGAGGAGGTTATTGGCGCGGAGGTCGGCGGAGGTCGCGTATGGAGGGGCTTTGGTGGCGTCGGTTTTGTTTTCGTTTTTGGCGGATCCGTTTCGTCGAGAGACGACGGGAGTTTTCGAGACCGTCAAGGCGTCTTCGGTGGCGTCGCGGAACCAGGACCAGGATGGAGATTGGAGTCGGACGGCGTCGGTTCTCGTACCGGCGGCAATGTTTGGCGTTGTTTTTGCTGTTGCATGCGTCTCAGTAGTAGCTCTTTTCGTTTCTTCTTCTTCTTCTTTGTCTTCTTCTTCTCGTCGATCAGCGGCGAGCTGAGGATGCCTTTTCATCGGACTACTCCTAACAATTTCCGAAATCGACCTTCCAGACTGTTCGTTCATCGATACAATCTGTTCCATTCTTCCTTCCATCTCAGCCGCGGCTGTTCGTAATCGAGCGTTTTCTCTCTCCAACTTCCTCGAATTCGCCCGCATCGTCAACGCGTGCTCCCTCGCCTCGTTCTTCTTCCTCTCCGCCTCTTTCGCCATCTTTGCAAATTCCTCAATCTCTCTCTCCCGTTCTCTCAACAAAGTAATCGCCTCGCGCACGTCTAATTTCATCCTCTCTTCCTTCGCTTTCGCCTCTGCCGCTCGCTCCTCGCCTTCCGCGCGTTTCCGTCGGTCCAACGCGCACACTTTTTGCAACTCCTTCACGGACTCTTCCATCCGTTTCAGTTTCTCTCGTAACTTTTCATTCTCTCGTTCACATCTCGCCGCCTGTTCGGACTCTCTCTCGGCATCCTCCAAAGCGTCCGCGGCTCTCAACTCGCACGCTCGCAATTGCGACGCGAGAGATTCTACCAATAACGAAGAAGACGCATTCTTCTTCGACGAAGACGAGGGACTCGCTCGCATCGAGAGCATCGACGACATCGGCGTCGTCGCCGCCTGAAAACGACCACCAGAACGCGTCGCCGCCTTCCCGTGACTCCTCACCCTCTCGTCGTCGTCTGAATCGTCGTGGCCTTTATCATCGTACTCCAATTCATCCGCGCCAAAATCCACCCGTCTCTCTTCTCTCAAAAACTCCGGCCTCGCAAACTCCCGCGGTAACGGAAACGGCGGCGGTTTCGGATGTTTTCGAACGCCTTCGTCCTCGTCGTCGTCGAACGCGCTAAACGCCCCGGCCCAGGATTTTAACTTTGCTTCTCTCTTTTCCATCGTCATCGCTTCTCTTTCTTCTTCTTCATCTCCCAGTCGTCGTCCGTCGTTACTATTAAACTCCTTTTCCTCCTCTCGCTGAGGATGCATCCGCTGCTCAAATTGCGCTCGATTGTGCATCATCTCTCGTCGCGTTCTCCGCGCAATTTCCAGCGCATCTTCGAACTCTTCGTCTGAATCGTCTAATTCTGAAGAGTAATACTCATACTCATTCTCGTTCGACCGTCCACCACCGAAGAACATGTTATCTCTTTCTTTCTTTCCTTATTAGGGGAATCAAAAGCGCTCAGAGGGGAATAAATCTCTCTCTGATGTTTCTCTTTTGCGTTGTGTTTAATGAAACGATGAAAGATGACGACGACGACGACGAGTATTCACGACGCTCTTCTTCGTGAAGTCTCTCTCAAACTCAGATGATTTTTGAGAGCGTTGTTCTCTCTCTCTTTCCGCGCTCGCTCGTGTAATGCAGTTTGGGGGAATTTTCGGGAAACCAAAAAGTATATATAT
>Ga0209631_10003932_pt1 | contig 16747 bp, 19 predicted proteins | sample COG_08_FD_184752 | JGI IMG/M metagenome (GOLD analysis project Ga0209631, IMG submission 184752) | Pelagic Microbial community sample from North Sea - COGITO 998_met_08 (SPAdes) (version 2) | ecosystem: Environmental > Aquatic > Marine > Neritic zone/Coastal water | place: Helgoland, sampling...
GGTGTTTCAAATTGATTTGTTACAAGATTTAATAAATACAGATCAATTAGAAAGTACATCAGAACAAAATTTAAGCAGGTTTTTAGGTTTAGGTAATGTAGGGTATTTAAATGAAGTTTATAGAACAGGACAAAAATTTTATAAGCTAAATTCAATTAATTGGGATAATCCAACAAATCAATTAAATGCTGGAGCAGATACAGTTGGAACAATTGTAATTGAAAAACTTAATGGTAATTTTGATGCAACACATGAAGGAATAATTAATTACTCAAAAGTAACAGATGTATTTGATCCTGAATTAACACAATTAGAAAACTTAAAATTAGATACATTAGATTTTCTTTTTGATGGTTCTTTATCAACAGATTTAGTATTTAAAGATGTTAGTGTTTCTTTTGCAGGTCCTTTAGCTACAATTACATTTACTGTTTTAGCAACATCTATTCAAGATAATTATTATTTATGGTTAAATTTATGGGATGGTGTAACAAATTATGCTAATCAAAATTTAATAGTACAATTTGGAACGGTTGCAAGTTTAGCAGATGAAAGTGTAATTGATTTTGGTACATATCCAGGTGCACTAATTGATGAATATAATTATGATATGCACTATACAGATGATGTAGCAAATTCATATAATCAAACTAAATCTTTTGTTGATGATATTGTATTAAGTAGGTTTAGAGTAGTTAATTCAGACCTTGTAAATACTGTTGTAAATCAATTTACAATAAGAATAAAACAAGGTAATAATATATTAGAAACATTTAATATTGATGTTGATGATTTACCATATTCATTAGATAGAAATTATAATTTATTGATAAATGATGATCGTAGATTTATAAAAGTTGAAAATGATGGATTAGGTAATTATGATTTTATTTATCCTTTTAAAATAAATGAAGAATGGATAAGTGAGGGAATAACACAAGAAACAATAGCAAGTTGTACACAAACAAATGCAATTGGAGATATTGACTTTTCAAACAATTGGATTAGTCCAGATTTTGGATTAGGGAACTATAATCAAACAAAAAATACTTTTGCAGATCCACAAATTGTTGCACCTCCTTCTAAAATTCAATATTTTGATGAAGCAGGATTAATTGAAACAGGAGCAATATTATTAAAGGAAAAAACATTAATAATTGCTACCTTTGAAGAAAGCAATTTAAATGATTTACTTTGTTTACCTGCTGCACCATATACATATCTTAATAATGATTATGTAGTGAACTATTTAACTGCATATTTTGGTTTAGAAGTGAATGGACAATATTTTAGATTTCACAATTTAAAAGATAATGAAGATTCAATGTTTGAACAAATTATAGGAGTAGATTATTATCCAACTTTAGAAAGAACAGATATTAAAACTGCTACTTTAAAAGCATACATTGATCCTGATAAATTAAAAACATTGGTAGGTGCAGATTTTAATTGTATTCAAATAACAGCACGTTTAGATAAAATTGGTCAAGTTTCACCAATCATACCAAAAGCATATAAAAATAATTCTTATTCAAGTGGATATAGTTAAAATAAAAATATATGGCAGATAGAGTAACAGTACAAGCATTGATAGATGCTAATTTACCAGACAATACAACAGAAGAAATAACACCAGAAAAACATAGAGAAGTTGAAACATCTCTAAATGATAATAGTTTTAATAAAGATTCTGATACAGCAGTTAATGTAAATTATTCACCTACAACACCAACAGATTGGGATGTAACACCAACAGAGGTAAAAGGGGGTTTAGATGAGTTAGCAAGTAGGGTTACAGTAGTAGAAGATAGTTTACCTGTAATAAGACAAATATCATTTTATGTAAATACAAGTAGCACAACATCAAATATTGTTGCAACTTATGGAACTGTTTCTTTGTTTGGTGCTGAAAGAAAAACAAGTAAATTAGTATCCGTTGAGTATGAAACAAGTATTGATGGTGGTGATACATGGACAGCAAGAGCAAATTTTGGAGCATTACAAACTTATATGTTAAGTGCTACTGCTACAAGTTTTATTTATATTAGAGCAAAAGCTCCTGTTTTTCTTGGTGGATTTGAAGGAGAACAAGAATTTATATTAGAATACAATTAAAAATAAAATATCATGGTTTTAAATTATAGAGGTACAGAAATCACAGTAACATTAGACAATTCAGAGAATGGACACGCTTTTGAATTTATGCAAAATGGTATTAAAACATTTATTCCAATTTCAGAGTTAAGTGCTTCATTTAATTTACAAACTTTAAATGTAAAAGAAGTTGTACAAAAATTAGATGATCAAGGAATTGAAGCATTACCAAGTGCTGTTAAAAATATTCCTTATGGTCAGGCAAAGTATAATGAAATATACGATTACACGTTGGAAAATGCTTTTGGCACATTAGGCGAATTATTAGCTAAACTTTGCATGAATGGAGGTTTAACAGATTATTTTCAAGATTCAAATTTATATTGTTTCAATCCTTCAAAAGATTTTGCATTTTTTCAACCTTTGATTTTTGATTTAGAAAGCACAGTTGATTCAATTACTGCTACTATTGTTGATGGATCAGGTACAATTAAATATTCAATTGATAATATTAATTGGTTAGATTCAAATGTTTTTAATGGTTTAGAGGGAGGTACAGAATACACAATTTACGCTAAAACATTGGAAGACGAATTTGTTTCAAATTATTCAATTTTAACAAAAGTAACTGAAATTGTAGAATGATATGTTTAGAAGAAAAAATGACAATTCAGGTTCTGTAACGTTTAACGAAACAAGGGTAAACGATGATTTCTTTTTAAAAAGGAGTGTTGCTTTGTCTTCAGATAAAAAAGGTTTTTTTTGCCCTTTTGCTCTTGATACAACAAAAGATTTTAGCATATATTTTACTATAAATATTGATTCTAATTCTTTAACAGGAGCAAACGCTTTATTTTATTGGAGTAATGACGCTGGTACTGCCTTAGGAAATGACGCTGGGTTTTTCCAAAATGGAACAAATATAAATTTAAGCAATAACGGAAATCTTTATTCTTTAGCAACTTTAGAAGTTGATCATACTACACAAATTTTTATAAATTACGATTTTACAAACAATAAAATTTTTGTTTATAAAGATGCTTCTTTAGTTAATGAAGTTCAATTATTATCACCTCTTACTTTCTCCAAACAATATGGATTTTATACTTTTTTCATACCTGATGCAGCTAATGCAGTAAGTGATTGTTATTTAAAAGATTTAGCTTTCTTTGATAGAAGATTATTACAAAAAGAAATGCAAACCTTTTATACTTTTGAGTTTTTACCTCAAAGTACACATGAAAATTGTCATCCTCATTTAGTTTTAAATCAGATTCCTTCTACTGATACAAAAAACATAAGTTACGGAAAAAATACATCTGCTGGTGGTTGGGATTCAGGGGTTATATTTTTTGATGAATTAATAGGGGATGGATATGTTGAATTTGACGCTTTAAATACAACATCTTTTTTCATGGTTGGTTTAACAGATAGTGCAACCAATCCAACGCCAAGCTGGAATTTTCCTTTTGTGAGTTATGGTATTTATGCAGATACTACCGGGAATTATCAAAGAACTATAAGCGGTTCTTTATCGCCTTTAGGTGTTGCAAGAACAAAAAAAGATACTTTAAGAGTTCAAAGAGATGGACTTGATTATACATTTTATATAAATGGGGTGCTTGTTAGTACATTTACTGACGCTGGTCCTGTACAAACACTTAGACCTTGTATTTCTGTTCTTTCTGCTAATACTTTTAATGTAAATAACATAATAATAAATGGGGTCAAAGTTTTTCAAATTAAAGATTCATCTAATCTTCCAACTCTTAAAATATTAGATGTTTCTTCTAATTATGATTACGCTAAACTTACACCTGTAATACCAAAACATGGCACTTTGTTGGGGTGGGATAATGATGAATTAGGGTTAAATATAGGCACATCAACCTTTACTGCCTATGCAGATTTTTACACAAAAATAGCTGGTGCAAATTTTAGCGGTGGTGGTGATTCTGTAATCTATAAAGGCAAGGAATTAAGAAAGTACGGTTTAAAATTTAATGGAATAGATCAATATTTATCTGTACCTTTTACTTTAGCAAAGGATAAAGGATATACAATAGAAATTGCATTTACAATGCCTACAAATGTAGCTTTTGCAAGTACACAGCCTATTTTATCAAAACGTGATGGAGCGACAAACTACATTGAAGTTTTGGGAGATTCTACAAAGAAAACACTTTCTTTAAAATATATAGATACTGGTGTAGAAGTAGGGGCTGGGAATGTAAATACTGCTCAAGATATTTCTAAAATGCAATATTCTGTAATGCGTGTAAGTCCTGTCCAAAATGTTTATTTAAAAGAAAGTATCGCAACTTATGAAAAGGTTTACGCAAATAATCAAATTCAATGCGTACAATGGAATAGTGTAACAGGACAAACAGAAGGAATAAATCCATTTGATGAGATTACAGTTGGTTTTGATGATATTACAGGTAATTTAAATATTGGATATGATGGAACTAACTACTTTGGAGGAACTTTATTTGCTGTTAGAATTTGGGAGGGGCTACTTGATGTAGGAGAAAACCAAATCAATAGAAATAATGGACTTTTGCGTAATGCTAATGATGTTACATACTCTTCTAAATCTAATTTAAAAATTGATATTGATTTTAATAATCCGTTTGATTCAGGAGGGTTAAAATTAAATGACACAAGCCCAAACGCTGCCGTTTTAGATGCCTTTGGTTGGGCTAATTTAGCAGCAATAGAAGCAGCAAGAGAAGAAATATTAAGTAAATTTTAAGATTATGGCTACATACACATTTACAGGACAAGATTATATAGAATTTTATGGAACTAATGTTTTAAATAGTTGTATAAAAATTGGTAATGGTGCATTAGCTACTCAAATTTTAGGTTTAGTTCCATGTCAAACAGAAAATTTAGATTGTTATTCTAATTGTTATACAATGCCTGTTTTTGATGGTGATTTTAATTCATTCTTATTTGAATTTGTACCATCAATCACAAGTGTTGATTTTAGATTATATAAACAAGTTGGTAACTCATTTAATCAGATTGCAGTATTAAGTGCAGCAGAAGGTGAAATATTTGATATTGGAGATATACCAGAGTACACAAATTATGGTGGGTATGTTTTAGATTGGGATAAAGTATTAAATTTGTATGGTGAAGGTGTTTATAAATTTGTAGTATTTGATTCTATAAATCCATTATTATCATATCCTTTTAAATTAAAAACTGCATCTTGTGATAGTATGAACGGAACATCTAAATTAGAGGTTATACAAAGGGGTTTATATGCTAATTACAACTATAAAAAACAAGAGGGAAATATTAAAACCTTTGATGTTCAGGCTATTGATTGGTTTGATTCAGTACGTTTAAATGCTAAAATAGTTACAACAGAATTAACACAAGAAATTGAATCAATTAAATATGCGAATGATCGTGAAGAAACATTTTTTAATCAAGGTTTCCAAAACTATGATTTTAATGTGTTTGAATGTGATTATGAACTATTTAAGCGTTTTTTGCATTTTGGTACAAAAGGAAAAGATATTAGAATAAGTAACTATAATTTAGATGCAGAAACAGAACTAATTGGAGTAAATGTAGTTGCAACAGGAGAAAGTGAAAGTTCTAAATTTACAAAAAATAAATTGCTTTATCAACTATCTATTAAGTTCAAAGATGAATTTTTAGATAAATACAGAGCATGTTAATTAAATTAAAAGTTTAACGTTAAATTTATATATTATGAGTGATTTTATTTGTCCATGTCCATTAGGTGCTACAATTCCATCTATTGGTGAAGTTGATTGTAAAGAAGCATTTGGATTAGTTGGTAAATTGGCATTTCAAAGATTAGGAAATGCATTTACTGATATTACATTACAGGCTGAATGGGACGCAGCATTAGCAGCAGTAGATGCAACAAAAATTGCATTAACACCATTAACATTAGATTCACAAGAATTTCCAAGTTCTACAACAATTACTGTTGGTGGAGATGATAACACAACATTTGATGGTGCACCAATTATTGTTGGTGAAACTTCAATTACTGCTACATTTATTATTCGTGATTTACCAATTGCAGCATATAAAGAATTAAAAGCCTTTACATGTGAAATTGCAGGAGGTACAGGAGTATATTTATTAGGTAACAACTTTGTTATTAGTGATGAAAATGATGCAGCAATTAAAGCGAGTTCATTCTTTATTGGTACACCATTATTAGGTGGACGTACAGAAACTAATAATTATCCAATTACTATTGTATTTCCTGCTGGTTGGTGGGCAACTGCAAAGTTTAATGCAATTGATACATTTAATCCAATGGATTTAGTAAATCCTTAATTATAATGGGGGATTTTTCCCCCTTATTTTTTAACTTAGTATATTAATTAAAAAAAGCATGAGCGAATTAACATTAAATCAAGTAAAAGAAGTAATAAAGAATCCTTATCAAAGTGATTATATAAAAGATGCTATAAAATTACAAGAAAGGTTAAAACTTCATCTTGAAAAAACCGTTGATTTGCCTAATTGGAATGATGCCTATATTTCATACTTATCTTGGGTGGAAGGCATATTAAATAATAACAAAAAATTTGAATTATTTAAAAAATTACAAGCAGTTCCATTAGATACAGTTCCATTTGCTCAATCTATTTTTTCACAATACAAAAAAGTATTTAAAACTGCTAATCCAAAAAAAGTTTGGAACTTTAAAGATGTAAAAAATCAAGATGATTATTCAAAGTTTTTAAAAAGATATTCAAAGTTTTGGGAAACAGCAGGATTTGAAGAATTTCAAACTAATATTTGTTCTTTTGTAGTAATTGATACTCCAGAAGTTCAATTAAATGATTTACCAGAACCTTATTTTTACTTTGTTAATGTTTGTAATGTTATTGCAGCAGATATTGACAGAAATGGTAAAATTGAGTGGGTTATATTTTGCACAAAAGAAAATGAATATATCTATATTGATTCCACAAAATATTTATTCATCAATAAAAAAGGTGAAGATTACACAAAATCAAAAGAGGTAATACATAATTTTGGGTTTACTCCTGTTCGTCAATTATGGACCTCTAATTTATCTAAAAATAGATTTGTAAAAGATTCTCCAATAGCACAAAGTTTAGGTAAATTTGATAAATTATTATTTTCTTATACAGCAAAAGAAGATGCACAATTATATGCAAAATTTCCAATTGTTTGGGAGTATGAACAGCCACAAACACATCAAGATTTTGGATTACAGCAGCCTATTAGCAATTACCTTGATACTACAAGTGATGAAGGTGGTTACAGTAGTACAAATACAACACGTTATGCAAGTAATGCAGATTTTAATAATGCAGTTGCTTTAACACAAGGTGAAAAAAGTATATTTAAAGGTCCTGGTACAAAATTAACTAAACCATTGCCAAATGGTGAAGTTCCTGATTTAGGAGATCCAGCAGGTTTTGTAAGTGCCGATACAGATTCATTAAGATTTATTGATGATGATTTATTAAAACGTGAGGGTTCTATATGGTATGATTCTATTGGATCACCTCGTGTAAATGAATTAAATCAAGCCGTAAACGAAAAACAAATACATTCACAATTTGAGGGGGCAGAAAACATATTACTTGAAATTAAAATGAACTTTGAAATTATCGAAAAATGGACATTGGAAACAATGGCAAAAATTCGATACGGTGAAGATCAACTAATTAATGTAATTGTTGATTATGGTGATAGATTCTTTTTAAAAAGTATTGAAACATTACAGGAAGAATTAACAAGTGCTAAAAATAGTGGTATGCCAGATAGTTTTATTATTGACATTGTTGAACAAATGATTGAAACAAAGTACAAAAATGATACTACGCAAATACAAAGAAACAAATTATTACTTCATTTAGAACCATTACCAACACGTTCTATTGAAGATATGATAGAAATAAATAAGAACTTTACACTAAGTGAAGATGTTGTAAATAAGAAGATTAATTTTAACACTTTAATTAAACGTTTTGAAAGAGAATACGGAAGTATTGAAAAATATAGACAAGATTCTAATTTTGAAACAAGAATTAACGATATTGAGGAAATTTTAAACAATTATTTAGAAAATGGCAAGACAGAAAGCAACACAACAGGAACTGACATTAGCGAGTGATGGCATGATGTATGGAAATAATGATAATGGATTAGGAATTGAATTTCCTTTATCTTTTGCAAAGCAACATGTTTTTTATTGTTCTACATCAGAACGTGATGGATCTATTAAAGAATCTCGTATTATTCCAATTCATAAGGCACAATACGAAAAATTAACAGACAGAAAAACAGGTGTTAATAACTTTGTACAACAATTAAAAGGGCAATTTGGAATGGTTGAACAAATCAATATTATTGATAAATAATTTTTTATTGGACTAACTAATTAAGAAAATGGATATTGAAGAAATTTTAGGAAACGAAGAAAACAAAGCAAAACTTTTTGAAGGTTTAAAGGCAAAAGGTTTTGAATTATTTGATGAAGCAAAAAAGACTGAATTAATTAATAATTCTACTACTGAAAAAATCAAAGCACGTGAATTTGAATTAAAAGTAGGTTATGAAAAAGACATACAAGAATTAACAGGAGAAGTTAAAGGTGTCAATGAAAAAACACACGAATATTTAAAACGTGTTTTAGGGGGTTCTTTAACAAAAGCAAAAGAATTAGAACAAAAATTAAATAGTTCTCCAAATGCTGATGATACAATTAAACAAATTCAAGACAACTTTACACAAAAGGAACAAGAATTATTAAAAAAGATTGGAGATTACGAAAGTAAAATTACAAACAGTAAAAAAGATTCGATTTTTAGTGATGGTTTAAAATCATTAAATTTAGCAAAAGATGTTGATCCTGAATATTTAGAATTGAAATTAAATCAAATTAAAACTAAGTATTTGAATAATCTTTCTTTTGATGAACAAGGAAACGCAATATTATTAGATGCAGATGGTAAAACATTAAGAAATGAGTCAAATAATATGAACCCTTTTACAATTGAAGAGGTTTTAACAAAAGAACTTGATAAATTTATTGCTGTTGAACGAACAGTAGAAGGTGCAAATACAAATACACCTAATCCTGCAAATCCTAATGCAGATGTACCAAAAGATTTAGAAACATTTGTTAAATCTAAAGTACCAAAAAATGAGGGGGAAGTACAGAAATTTGTACAAGATTATTATATTAGTAAAAATATGAATCCAAGAGGTAGAGAAGCAATAAAAAGTTTCACAAATCTATCTAAAATGCTTGGGTATTAAATATAAAAAAATATACATTAAAATAAAGAGATAGTTTTATTGTATATTTACACAGCTTACAAAAAGAGATATTGTAGGTTTTATTTGTTAAATAACTATTAACCGTAAAACTTTAAAATAATGGGAAACATTAGTGCAACTACATTACTTAAGTACATTGATACTTATAATGAAAATTTAGGAAAATACGAGCAAAGAACACCAAAAGTTGGGTCTTTAGATGCTTTTAGAAAAGATACTCTGATGATAGGTGGTGGTTCTGGTATCATCTCACAATCTGAACGTGATGGAATCGCAATGAATGGATATAGCCCAAACGGTATGGCTATTCCTGTAATTGATAATCAAGGGATTACAATTTCAACAAGTGGATCTACAACATGTGAAGCATTAACAGAAACAGGTGATACAGCATTAGTTGATGTTACATATTCTACATTATCTTTTGATTTAAAAATTGCAGTAGGAGATTATGAAAATAACTATGTTGGATTAGATTCTGCATTAGCAAGAGCATTAAAAGCACGTAAAGATGCAGTTTTATTAGCTTTAAATGGTTTGTGTTTAGCACGTTTAGAAGCAGATAAAAATATTGTCATTGCTCCAAATACTTTGGGTTATTGGGCAGATGGTGGTGGTTCATTCCAAGTTGCAGCAGCTGATCAAGATGATTATTTTAATAATCTTAGAATGGCAATGGCTAAAATGAATTATGAGGGTCCTTGGAGATACATTGGTAATCCAGAAGCATACGCACAAATCGTTAATAAGCAATTTGCACAAGGAACAGGAAATTCAGTAAATACAAATTATCAATTTACAGGAGATCCAACAATTGATTTACAAAATACAAATGTATTAGGTGCTGATTTTGATTGGAATTTAGATAATCAATTAGTTAATGGTGTTGGTGTAAATAATACAGGTTTTGCAATTCCAACAGGTTCTTTAGCTATTATTTCTTCCGTTGATAAAGGAATTTATCCAATGTCAGGTTCTTTAGTTCGTGGAAATGCTGGTGAATATTCAACTACAACATTACCAGGATTAGAAGGTTTTGAATTTGGATTGCGTATTGATACAAATTGTATTGATGGAGCAAGAACACAAATTAGTGGTGGACCATTGGCAGGACCAGTTGATATGTGGCAATTTGAAACAAGAATAGCAACTGTAACACCTTACAACAGCGATACAGCTACACAAGAAGGTGCTATTAACAAATTTGAAGTTATCCCTTAATAAGTTTTTTGTTAGTCCATAGTAGGGGGGTGGGTACTGCTCACCTCATTACTTTAAATTATATATAATGTTTAACATACAGGAAATACAAGATTGTTTATTTAATTTGGTTGGTTGGAAAAATTCATTAAATACATGTGAAGTTCCATTAGATCCTGCATTATCAAAATCTGAAACAGGACAGTATTACAATAATACTCATGCTTTATTAAGATTAGATAATTTACAAGCAATTGCACCATCAAAAAATGATTATAATTATCCAACTTATGATGGAGCAACAAGTTATGATACAGATAATATTGTTGTTTTTGTTGGTTTATATTATCAATCATTAACAGATGCAAATGTTGGTAATGATCCTGCAACTGATTCTGTAAATTGGAAACAAATTTTCCCTTTTTCAATTTGGTTAGAGGAACAAACAAAGGAAAGTATAAACAATCTTTTTAATTCTGTATTTGTTAGCAAAAAAATTAATCAACAAAGTAAATCACTATTAGCAGATTCAACAATTTACAATGCAGGTTCAAGAACAAATTTTGAAATTACACAAGGTAGATTTGTTGGTTATGCTTTAGCTTTAGGAGATTACAAGAATCTAAAACTAACAATTGATAAAATTGGATTAAGATTTACAGATAATGTTGTTGATTTACCAATTTACATTTATCATTCTTCACAAACAGAAGCAATAAAAGAAATAACTATTACCACAACACGAACATCAAATTTTGTGTGGGAAAAATTAAGCGAACCAATTGTTTTGGAATATTGGAATGATTTAATTAATACAGGTGGTTATTTTTATATTGGCTACTATGAAGAAGATTTACCAATTGGAGTAAAAGCAATTAATGATAGTTATGATGCTTTTAAAGGTCCTTGTGGCAGTTGTCCTGCACATAGAAAAGCAAAACAAAGTTGGGATAGATACGCAAGATTTGCACAATTTTATCCATTAGGTATACCAAATTCTGCATTAGATGCAGGTAGAAACATTTGGGAAGGTGAATATAATACAAAGATTATTAATAGAACTTTTGGATTAAATCTATCTTTTTCAATTACTTGTGATGTAACAGATATTATTTGTAAAAATAAATATGTATTTACAAATGCTTTAATTAAACAAGTTCAACGTGATTTTGCAAACTATATGCTAAACACAAATAGAACTGATGAATTAAGTAATAGACTAAGAAAACAATCACTTTTAGAATTGAGTGATGAAGGTGGTAAATTAGAAATGAGTTTAGAAAAAGAGGTACAAGCAATTGATTTAGATTTATCAGATTTAGATACACCATGTTGTCCAACACAAAAATTTAAAGGGGTTCGTAATGGATCTATTTAAATGTTTAAAATATATAAAAAATAACCTTGATGATTTTATTTTAACTGCAATCAAAAATACATCTACTGATTTAGAAGATGTACAACGTGATCAAATGCAAGTTGGAGAAAATGCAGAAGGAAATATAATTGGTAAATTACGTAGTGCAGATTATGCAAAACGTAAAAAAGCAAAAGGAGGTATTGCAAAATTAGGTGTAGTTGATTTAAAAAATACAGGTGATTTTTATGATGCAATCTTTGCAAAAGTAGAATCTAAATTTATTGAAATATCATCAAGTGATTTTAAAACAAATTTACTTGAAAAAAAATATGGAGATATAATATTTGGATTAAATGATGACTACAAAAAAATATACTTTGAAATATTAGTACCTGAAATTATTGATTTAATTAGAAAATATTTAAAAAATGGCTCAAGACCTTAATTGTTTATGTTCAGATATTCCTTTACGTGATGGAAAAGGAATTGAAAAAGTAGTAAATAATATTACTACAAATTTAAAAAATTGTTTAGGTTCGTTATTAAATAATTATTGTTCTTTAGGATTAGCAGAAGTAAGAGAAGATATAAGAGAAGATAATACATATACATTACCACAATACTACATATCAAATCGTGAATGGTTAAATTTAGAACCAACCACAATTGTTGATGCATTATCATTTTTTTACAAAGAAGGAAGTAAAAATAATTTTAGTGAAGATTTTTCATTATATCAACAAGATGTAAATTTAATTTTTTGGATTAACAGCGAACAAATTTTTAACACAACTGATTATATTAGTACAGAAGATTTTATATCATCAACTTTGAATGCTTTATCTAATAGTAGATTTGATACTATTGTAAGTATTAATTCGGTTGTAGATGGTTACAATCAAACTTGGAGTGATTTTGATATTATCAATGATGATACAATGAAATTTAACTTTAAAAATTATGTAACTTTTAAAATAAATCTTACATTGAACGTAAAGGAAACAATTTGTAAATGTTAATAAAATGGTGAAAATAGAAGCAAATACGGATAGATCATTTTTGATAAATGGTGTTCCCTATCAAAAAGGACAGTACGAAATTAGTCCATTAAGTGATGAAACACAAATAAAAATAGTTAGGGTTGGTTCAGATACTGTACTAACAAAGGCAGCATTAGTAGATTGGGTAGATGCTGGTGGTTCACCTTTTGCAGATTTTGCAGCTTTTGTATTATATACAGAGCCTTTTTTTTTTCGTAGTGTAGCTGCTGGTGGTGGTTCTGTTGATTCTGTAAATGGACAAATTGGTGTAGTAGTATTAGATGCTGATGATATTTCTGATACTACTACTACTAATAAATTTTTTGATGCAGCAGCACAAGGTGTATTAACAAATTACGTTGATAGTCAAAACAATAATACGCAAACAAGTAATGCAACACAGCCAAATTTAACAACATATTTAACATTAGTTACAACAGGTGTTGATATTTCTTCTTTTTATAGATTTGAGGTTAGTTTTTCTGTTTCTCACGATGCAACAAATTCAAATGCAATTGTAGATATTAAAGATTTTGGAGTTAGTTTATTACCACAGGTTTATACAGTAGAACCAAAAGATAATTCAAATCGTACATGGGTAACTTTGTCAGGTCGAATATTACCTAATCCATTAGGAGCAGGACAAGTACAGTTGCAGCTTGATTTTGGTACCGATGATGCAGCCGATGATACTACAATGTATTTTGCTAATATTTCACTTTCTAAAATTAACTAAAAATGGATATATTAAGAGATAATTTAAACGTAAATGCACAATCTTTTTTAGAAGGTTTAGCAGGAATTGATAATATACAATTTCAAGATTTTAACATATTTGATAAAACATTAACAATTACACCTGGTGTAAATTGGATAACTGAAAATGAAACATCTTTAGATAATTTAATTGTAAATGAAACAATTGCAGCAACTTTTATTGAAGTTATTTCAACAGATGTTGTAATTGATAGTATTAGAGAATTTCAAAAGAAGTACAAAAAAAAGAGTTCAATTAAAAATAAGATTCAATCTTATGTTTATGATGTAGAAGCAAAAACATTAATTTGTAAATGCAATCTTGATTGGACAGCAGCAAATACAACAACATTAGATAATGTAATTGATGCACTTGTTGGTTATGATGTTGTGACGCAATTAATGAATGGATATGAACACAAAGAAAAAGATGGACATAATTACTACAATCAAAAACGTTCTGAATTAGTACAAAGCATCATCACAGCAGTAAGAACAGAAGCAGAAGCATTTGAAATTGATACAAAATTAAAAAATGTAAAAGATAGTTTATTAACTGGAGATTGGAAAACTGCAAAAACTTATTTAGGTTTAACAGTTGTAGAGGGGGCTTATACACAAGCATTAAAAGATGAATACGATTTAGAAATACAAACATACATAGATGCAAATTATTAAAATATGATTGTATTAGAATACATACCAAGTAAAAAGGGTAAAAAATGGAAAACATTTAATCAAATTGATGTACCATTATCTGATGGATCTATATTAAAAATTCCAGCAGGTTTTGGAACTGACTTATCTACTGTACCAAAAATTCTATGGGGGGTTTTACCTCCTTTTGGTAATTTTTTATTAGCTGCAATTGTCCATGATTATTTGTACATTACAAAAGATGATAGAGGGCGAAAGTTTGCAGATAAAGAGATGCTAATTATATCTAACAAAAAGAATAAAAACAAAGTAGATAATTATTTTAGGTTTTGTGCTGTTAGATTATTTGGTGGGCTTTATTGGAACGATGTAATAAAATAATACGTTTAAAAATGGACTAACAAAAAACGTATTATGACTTTAATCAGTTTACACTTAAAATCATTGAGTTGGCTAATAGCAATTTGTTTTCTATTAGCTAAATTCTTTTATGAAACTTTGCAAATGTGGAATTGGAACAAATATAAAATACTGTATTGCGAATGGTGTTTTAATTTTTGGTTTTCAATTCTTTTTTCATTTGCGACTTATTTTATTGAATCAAGTTCATTACTTGTTTTAATTCCTTTTATTGTTCCACCTTTAAATTTTCTGATTGATGGAATTATACAAAGACATTAATACAATGCCAATCACGGTTTTTATGAAGTTTCAAAAATATGTGATGATTGAACAAGGATTAGGCAGTAATGTACAGGACTTCTCTACAAGGTTATCTAAAATAAATGAATACATTATTAACAATAGGAAAGATAATGCTTTAGAGGAACTAAAAAACGTGTTTAATCTCTTTTATAGTATTGTAGATAAAGAACAAGATGTAAAACTTTATGCAATTGCTACATTAATAAAAGGAAATGAAAAAATAAGTGATGAAGAATTAAAAGAATATGTGACAAATAATTTAATGAATAAAACAGTAGAAGAAATATATAAAACATATTTTGAGTTAAAAAAAAAATTATTGTTCGTATCTCCTTAACTTTTCCAGACTATTTTAGAAGTAAAAATGATGATTATGTACGATATATTAAACAACGTGCTAAACTATTAATAAAACAAGCTAAAGGTGAAGATGTTGTAAAACAATTGGCAAATGTTAATAACTTTATTTATTCAATAGATGTTCCTTTTCAACAAGATTCTATAAAAGATTTTGATTTGAATTTTGAAGAAAGTGCAATGATGCTAAGACAACATGCAGGAGCAGGAAAGGATATTAAAGATTATACAGTAATTGAATATTTTACATTATTAAAAGTGCTTGAAAAACAAAATAGACAACGAAAAGAACTAAATAAATAATGAAATAATGATAAACTTTAATTTTAATTTAAAAGATATTGATTTTAAAAAGATACGTAAAAGGGATATTTTCACAATCTTTGCTGTAATTTCAGTAATTTGTATTTTCTTCAAGGATGAAATAAATAGTTTCTTTGTAGAAAAAAATCAAGCTGGACAAATAGTGAAACCTGATCAATTTGGAAAAGCTATTGAAAAAAATGTAAGATTTGAATACATATTGCAAGATATGCAAGAAAAGTATAATTGTACTTATGTAAATGTGAACCTTTTCCATAATGGAGATTCTACAAAATGGGGGTTTCACTTCAGTAAAATGAGTTGCATTGAAGAAGCGGTACGACATGACCAGCTTAAAAGAGGGTATAAGCTAAAAAATTGGAGCATAGAGCCTTTTGCTCAAAAGTTCGCTAAATTATATCATGAAGGATACGTTTATTTACCTAATTTGAGGACAGAAAAAGATGCGTATTTCAATACTACGCTAACAAGATTGGAAGTAATTTCTGTGATTTATGTGGCTATTTACGATAAAAGATACATTGATAAAAATGGGCTACCTCATTTAGTTGGGTTTTTAGCTTTTCAATGGAATGAACCTACAAATTTATCAAATGCACAAAAAATTAGTATGATAAAAGAAGTTGAAAGAATAAAGGAATTTGTAATAAAATAAAAATAAAAATAAAAATAAAACCCTATCATTAAATTGTTAGGGTTTTTTATTTAAAGATTAATTTGATAAAGAGTTTAGTAAGTGATTATTAACATTTAAAATAACATCAACTAATTTGATTCTTCTTCTTGCTAATCTATTTTTTATATTTGCTCTTTTTGTTTGGATTTTTTTTAAATGAGGAACATCTAAAGAATAACAATTAATAACATGAGGGCTTCTTGTTTTTGATGTAAACATTCTGCTTTTAAAATTTTGTCGTGATCTCTTTAATCT
>Ga0209631_10003933_pt1 | contig 16746 bp, 9 predicted proteins | sample COG_08_FD_184752 | JGI IMG/M metagenome (GOLD analysis project Ga0209631, IMG submission 184752) | Pelagic Microbial community sample from North Sea - COGITO 998_met_08 (SPAdes) (version 2) | ecosystem: Environmental > Aquatic > Marine > Neritic zone/Coastal water | place: Helgoland, sampling...
CCGGTTCCCGTTGTTTGGCGATGCGAAAAGAACCGCGGCGGCGCTGGCACCCGGCGAGTGTCTGTTCATGCCGGCGGGTACGTGGCACGAGGTACGGGCCACGTCGGTGTCGTTGTCGGTATCGTACTGGTGGGGACGAAAGGGCACCGGGCCGGCGGGTGCGTAGTAATAGAAGTAATTCGTAGTACATAATGATAGAACCGACTAGCTGGAAAATAACACGTGAATGATCACGGCTGCGGACGCGTTTGCACCACCCACAGCTGACCGTCCGGCGTGAGGCACCCCTCGATATCCTGCGCGAGTAGCTGCCCGCCGTCCACGCTACCGAGCGTGGACTCGACGAACCCGCCCGCGTGAACCAGCCTCGCCGCCAGCTGACCCCGGGCGCCGTCGTCTGTGGAGAGCCAGTGCCCAGCGCTGTTCACGCTCACGCTCTGAAGGGTCCCGTCGCCATCCGTGTCGGGCACGAGCGCGGTACCGAATGACGAGTACGTGTGCACCTGCGACTCGCCCGGGTTGGACCGGTTCATGGACAAACGCCACGGCGTGCCACGCACCGCGCCCGACGCCAACGTTTCGCCGTGGCCCAACGCCAGCTCGGCGTACGCGGTGTTCGGATCGTTCGTCATCGGGTGTTTGGTCATGAGGATGAAGGAGACGTCGGGGATGAGCATCTGCTGCACGAGCACAGCCATGTGCGCGCCGCGCTGCCCGACACCCGCGGCGGCGCGTGAGGCGACTGCCCGGGGCGTGTACAGCGACGCCCACACCTCGGCCACCGCGGAACCCAGCACTTGGGTGTTGTCGGGAGCCACGTTGGATATGGAGTCGTAGAGACCCGCCGCGGAGAGACCGGCGAGATCCTCCGCGTTGCCCGTGGACCGGACCATCACCTTGGTCCCGGGGTCGTTCCTGAAGGGATCCGCGAGCGCGCCGAGTTGCTCGTGCGAAGGTCGCAACTGCCGTACCAGGTCCTGGAGTTCCTGGCACACCCCGGCGACTTCCTCGGGCCGCGACTGCACCGACTCGAGCGCGTCGACCAAAAAGTTGAGGCGCTCGGCGTGACCCAGCGCGTTCGCCGCCTGCTCCATGGAACCGAAGGGGAGCACCGCGCCGGTGGGCGCCGCGAACCCGGAGTTGGGATCGGTGGCCAGCGCTGAGAGGACGGAGCACGCCATCGCCTTGGAACCGGCGACGGCGACACCCGCGTGCCACGGCATCTGACCGAGTTCGTGAAGCGGCGTGACCCACCCGGCGCGGCTGGTGTCGGCGACGAGCGCCGCAGCCGCCCTCTGCGGCGGCGGCGCAGCCCCACCCATGGAACCTCCTCCTCCGCCGCCCTGGAACCCACCCTCGGCGGCGTCCAACGAGATGTTGGAGGGCTGCGCCACGAATCTCACCCCCGGCGCGTTCGTCAGCGACTGCGCGTGTTGCACCAGCTTTGGATCCTCGATGGCCACGAGGGGCACGCCCGCCTGGCGCGCTCGGAGCGCGAGGTGCGAGAGGTGGGGCAGCGCGTGGCAGAGTAAGATACCCGCCACGCCCGGTCCGCACGTGGACACCTCCTCGTCGCCGTCCGCGGACTGCACGAGGAGCACGGCGGGGGCGTCGGCGGTGAGGGATCGGATGGCGGGATCCGCGGGGTCGAGCCGGGGCACCGACACGAGCCTCGCGCCGACAACCTCGCCGGCGACGAGGCAATCCCAGCCAGCCTCGCCGGTGGCGGTCCTCGCCGCGCGCAGTAAGTGCGACGCGAGCTTCGCGGACTGGAACACCACGGACGCGCGAATCTGACCCTCCGTGAAAACCTCCACGGTGTGCCCGTCCAGACCCAGCGACCGGCCAAGCGCCGCCGCTCGACCGTCGAAGAGGTCGGAGAGGAGACCGCAGTAATCCTCGGCGGAGCGTCGCGCGCGTTCAGCCACCGCGCGCACGCGCAGCGCACCTTGCTCGCCGCCCGGCAGGTTATTCGCGAGCTCGCCAGCCTCGTGCGCGATGTGGCCAAACTCCTCGCCCGCGCCGCCGCCGCTCGACAGCGCCGTCGCGTCTGAAGCCGCCGCGAGCATCCGGAGCGCGCTGGCAATCTCGGCACCCGACAACTCGTTCCGCGGGGGATCCGACTCGGCGCCCAGCGCGTTGATCCCGCGGGACAGTAACACGAAGGCGTAGTCCTCCAGGCCAATCTCCGCGAGGCGCCACTGCTGGCGCTGGTCCGGTGGTTCGTTCGCGATCGGGCCGTGGTTGATCTCGTGGTCCACGGTTCTGCGAAGGTCGCACAAAGCGTGGAGGCACTCCTCGATCGCCGCGAGGAGCGTGGGATCCGACTGGTTACCACCCGGGATGGCATCCACGGTAGCCTTGGCGCGGACGAACCTGTTCACACCCTCGGTGACGGCGCCCGGGGGGTTACCTTCCCTGCACTGCTTCTCGAGTCTGTCGGTGACGCTGCTCGCGTTGAAAAAGTCCTTGAGCTCGCGGTGGAAGATGCGAAACTCCTCGATGAACTCCTCCGGGTAGTCCGTGCCCGGCGCCGTGAGCTTGGCGAGCATCTTCTCCGTGGCGACCAAGTCCTCGGGACCCGCGCACCTGTGCAGCTTGTTCTGGATCGTGTGCTTGATCTCGGCGCGAACGTCGCGGCACTTCCCGTGTTTGTCCCCTTTGCCGTGCGCGATGTCGCGGATGCGCGTGAGGGGTACGGATTGGGTAAACTCTGCGGTGAACGCGGGGAGGCGCGGGTGAAGGCGGCGGGTGAGCGCTTTGACTTCGTGTGACCCGTTGTTGCGCTCGACAGCCTCGATGGACTCGTACATCTTCTGGGACGCGTTCGCGTGGTGGTTGGGTCGGTAATGCGAGCCGTCCTCGACGCACGCGATGGCGCCTACGCCCACCCAGAAGAGGTAGATGGACGAGTACGCGAGCGCGTCCATGTCCGCGTGGTTGGAGTCCATGCAGAGGACACCCTCCAGTGCCTGGAGCTTCTGCCTCCATGACGGGGAGTCCCTGTCGTTCTCCACGATGCGTCGCGCGGCGTCGGGGAGGCCGTCGGTGTTCCACTGGTTCTTGCGCTCGTGGTTACTACCCTTGTGCTGGTTCAGGCTGACGTCCTGCCCGGCCCAGTTGCTGAGCAAGGCCATGTGGTCGCCGGTCTCCTGTACGGGCGGGGGTGGCGGCGGAGCAGGTTCCTGGCGGTGGTGGTGCTCCTGGTGGTGGTGGTGGTGCTCCTGATGGTGATGCTGCTCCTGGTGGTGGTGCTGCTCCTGGTGGTGTTGCTGCGGCGCCTGCTGCTGGATCGGGGGCGGGGCGCCGCCGCCCGCGCCAGCCACCGCCTGGAGCGCGGGTGACACGTCGATGAACACGTCGCCGCCGTCCCTGTCCCGTAGCCATTCCTTGCAGTCCTCGGTGCGGATCAGCATCGTCATGCAGGACGTGCCGGTGTCGTGCGGCGCAAACTCGAGGGTGAGCTCACCGTCTTGAAGCGCCGATTCGCACGACTGCGCATCCGGCGCTCGAGAGTTGGCCGGGACGCTCACGAGGTTATCCTGCGGCGAGTTCCACGACCCGCCGCGTCGGTCGGTGACGCCCCAGTGCAGCAGCAGCGGCTGGCCCGTCGCGACGCCGCCAGCCTGGCACCTGATGGCGACTGACGGCGGCCAGGTGGCCATCAACTTGACGTCGCAGGTGCCGCTGCTCGACCCGTCCTCGGTGGAGAGGTTGATGGTGTACGTAGCCACGACGGAGCCATCCGCGCCGTTCGAACCGCCCCCGGCCATCGTGGGCGTGTGGTGCACGGGCTCAGGTTCACTGTACACGGGCTCGGGCTCGAACTGGGTCGCGCTGCCGTAGGACGCGGTGGTATCCGCGGTGGGCCAGGAGCCGACGGCGGCGGAGTTCATCGAGCCGTGCGGCGGCTCGTTGGAATGCCCGTTGGAGTGACCGTTGGACGGCGGAGTGAAGGCGGGCGCCTGGAACCCGCCGGCGGTGACACCACCACCTGCACTGACGCCACTCGCGGACATGGTGGCCAGCTGGGGCTGTGGCGGCGCGAAGTTCCTGAAAGGGTTCCCCGGGTCGTTGGTGTACCTCTCGAACACGGACATGCCGGCGAATACGTTGCCGTCGTCCGCCATCATCCGCTCGAACGCGCTACCGTTGACGGGCGCGTTGGCGGCGGCGATGGATGCGGCGTGCGCGGCGGCGTCGGCGAGCTGTGCATCGCGTTCGCGCTGCATGTTGGCGACTCGCGCCGCCTCCGCCGCCTCCGCCTCGGCCATGGCTCTGATCTTGTCCGTCTGGGACCTCGCGGCGTTCTCGGCGGCAGCCTGCGCGCGCGCGGCGGTGGCCATGGAGAGGCGTTCGTCGAGGAAGAAGGCGTTCGCGCTGTGGTCGTAGTAGCACTGCTTGCCGGCGTCGAAGATGACGAAGGCGAGGCCGTGGCCCGGTCGGCGGGGCAGCGGGATCTCGATCGTGTCGCTGTACGCGCCGAACGGTGAGCGCACCGCGGAGCCGACCGCCCACGACTGGACGCAGTAGGACCCGGGGGGCATGACAGCCTCGGGGGGGCACTCCCACGGGGTGTTGCTCAGAGTGCCGGGCTGCGCCTGGCTCTCCTCGCCGAGCCCCCAGTGCAGTTGCAGATCGCCGGGCATGTGCGCCGTGATGACGGCGACGAGGTCGTCAACGTTCGCAGCCGCAGCCTGGACGCCCACGGAGATGTACGCGCCGGGCGCGACGTGCTCGAGCTCGACCTTGAACGCCTCCTCGGTGAACTTGAGGTCGGGGGAGATCTCGGGGTTGCCGTAGGTGCTCTCGAACGCGCGCGGCGCCGCGGACCGCGCCGATCGTCGCGGCTTCAAAAGTGTCAACCTGGCGTCACCATTGGGTTTTCCTCGCGAGGCGTCGAGCCTCGGGCCGGCCGCGGCGGGCGCCGGCCGCGCGCGGATCCCACCGCGGGGCACGGACGCCGCGCCGTTGGCGGTGCCTTGGAGCGCTGCCGAGGCCATCGCGACGGTTCAGGGCACCTGTCGTGCGGCTCGGTCTGCTGGTGGTGGTGGAGAGACGGTTGAAACCCTTAACAATCGGTTCAAACGTCGCTGAGTCAAATATCGCTTTTTGGTTGATCGATTTGGTATTTCCTAATTTTGTTTACTCCAATATCTCATACGGGTGTGAATTTAGTTAACCGCGAATTACGTCCGTCAGCAGTAAAACACGGGCGACGCGTCCACCAATCAGAACGGCCTCGATCGAGCCCAAAAAAGTGCGCAGTCATCACGGAACAGAGCTATCCGGATCGCCCGCCCATCGGATCGGGGGGATTGCAGCGCCAGCCCGGGCATTACGACACACGCGTTCGAACGCCGAGCCCGCATTTCGCGACTCGTCACCGTTCGTGCACCCCAAGGAAGGCGCGAGAACAGCGTACCCTTCACCCCTCCCCAGACCCCGATCGTCCGGCCATCATCATGCTCGCCGCTCCCCTCTCTGCTGCCACGTCGGCTTCCTCCGTCGCGACGCGGTCTGGCAATGACGCCCGCGCCGCCCGCGCGGTCGCCGCCCCCGCGCGCCGCAAGGTGATCGTCTCCGCCTCCGCCAAGGACACCGAGACCATCGCCGATCGCGTCGCGCTCGGCAGGTCCAAGCTCGCGGCCGCCCTGGTGGCGCTGCCCCTGGTGATCGGCGCCCCCGGGTTGGCCAACGCGGACGACGACTTCGTCGCACCCGCCGCCGAGGAAACCGCGGCGCCCACCGAGGAGGCCGCCGCGCCCACCGAAGAGGCCGCCGCGCCCGTCGATGACGAGACCCCTTACGTCGCGCCCGCGCCCCAGGGCTCCGACGACGCCATGTCCGCGTACGAGGCGGCCACCCGCTCGGGGGGCAACTCATCCACCGCCAAGCGCGTCGTCGAGCAATCCAAGCCCAAGAAGAGCGGAGGCGGCGGCGGCGGGATCCTCGGCGGCGTCGGCGTGCTCGCGCTCGGCGCCGCGGGGTTCGCCGCGTTCAAGGCTGGCGCCGGCTCCAGCGACGAGGACGGCGATGACGAGGGCGGCTACCAGGAGCCGACGCCCGAGGCGGCGCCCGCGGGTAACCCCTTCGCGTCATTCACCGAGAAGAAAACCGCCGCCGTCGTCGAGGAGGAAGAGGAGGAGTACTACGAGGAGGAGGTCGAGGAGAAGCCCAAGGTTGACTTCGCCGCCGCAGCAGCCGCGGCCGCCGCCGCGGCAGCCGCTAAGCGCGAGGAGCTCGCCGCTTTGGCCGCCGAACGGAAGGAACTCGCGGAAGCCGCCAAAGCGGAGAAGGCTGCGACAGTCGCCGCGACTAAGATCATGCGCCGCGAGCCCCGCGAGGATACCCCCGCCCCCGTGCAGGCGTCCACCGTGCGCATGCCCGCGCGCCTGTCCGCGGAGGAAGGCTCACTCCTCCCCCGCGGCTTCCCCACCGTCGACGACCTCGCCGAGTGCGAAGACGCCGAGGAGAAGGAGGAGCTCTGCGACAAGGCGGATCTCCTCGTCGAGCGCCTGGAGGCCAAGGCGGATTCCGCGGAGGCTTTCGTCGACGGACCCATCTGCGCGTTCTTCGGGTTCCTCAAGCCCAACGCCATCCGCAACGCCGAGAAGGCGAGAGCCACCGCGGAGGAGGCGGCGGAGGCTGCCGCCGCGCTCCGCCGCGCGGCGGCGGGCGGCCCCGGCGGCGGCGTCATCGCCGGCGCCATCGCCGCGATTGTCGCCGCGGGTGCCGCCGCCATCGTCCTCGGCGGCGGCGGCGGTGACGGCGAGCCCGTCGTCAAGCAGTCGGCTCCCCGCGCCGCCAGGACCCCCACCGAGCGCGTGGTGAAGCAGCCGAAGGACTCCAGCGCACGTGAAGCAGCGTACGAGGGTGCTTTAAGGTGAGAGTAAGGGTTTCGAGCCACTAATACCGGCTCCTTTGAATGCATTTCATCGCTTTGATACTTTGATACTATGATCTCTACCGGATACCGGCGGATGCGACTATCGTGTCCGCGAGCCCGTCCCGCATCAGAAATTCCCGCCTGTCCACCGCCCCGCTCCCGTCCGGGTCGAACACGCACCACACCGCGTCGACGATCGCCCGAATGTTCCGCAGCGACGGCATGTCCTGACCCAGCCCGAAGGTTTTTATCAACGCGCGAACAACCTCCTCCTTTTCGAGCTCGCCGCTGTCGTCCTCGTCCCAGTACTCGAACCACTCGTTGGGCGCCCTCGCTATGGACGGAGGAGGCGGCCGTTCGCGCTCCGTGCGTCTGGGGAAGTGTTTCGTGACGTACTCGATGAGCCCGCCTCGGCTGACGAGCTCGTTCTTCTCCACGTAGCCGTCGCCGTTGATGTCCCACTTGCGCCACATCTTCGGGAGCTGCCGCTCGATGGCGTGCCAGTCGCATCGTATCTGCGCCCTCAGGGCTTCGAGAACCTCCGAGGGCGAGAGCCGCCCGTCGCCGTCCACGTCCACCGCGGCGAACCAGCCGTCGGGATCCTCTCCTGGCGACGGAACCGGGAGCACGCCGTTGAAGGGCGCGCGACAGATCGGGCATTGGCTGTGATGCACGCGGAGTTCGTTGGCGCACGCGAGGTGGAAGAAGTGAGCGCACGACCGCGTTCGTTCCTTCCGCATCCCCCGTCCGTGCTCCTGGGTCAGCACGGCGGTGCGCTGCGAACACAGCGGGTCGAAGCACACCGCGCACTCGCCGTACGTCTCGGCGACGTGCGAGTCCCGCGCCGACCTCGACGTCGACGCTCCCGAACCGGACTCTCGCAAATGCTGACTCTGGGCCACCCCGGACGAGCGCGGGGTGGACACGAACGCGGTGCTGTCCGCCCTTCTCACCACCGGCGGCATGGTCCCGGAGTTGGAGGTCGTGCCGAACCCGACGTTGAAGCCGAACCCCATGCGCTCCGATGAACGATCCTCCGGCCTGGGCTCGGGGTCTGCCGCCCCGGCCTGGAATCGTCGCCTCGTCATCGCGCAAGATGGTGTGGCCGAAAGCGGTGCGCTGTTCACGCGAATGGGGTGGCGGGGCGAAACGAAAGCGGTGGTTTCTCTATTTCGTGTGTGTTGGTGGTTAGAGTCCACGTAATTAGGATCCCTCACGTATGGCGATGCACTCAGAAGAACGCATTTTGGCAAATGCCGAATGTGGGGATATGGAAGCTGGATATCGAGTGCTCGGCAGCCAAAGCCAGCAGCATCACTTTTCGCAACGCGTTATCCACGTTCGCGATGCTGTGCACCCGACTCGCGCCGAGTTCCGCGTCGACCTCCCGACCCGCCGCACGCAGGTCGCGAGGTCGTCGCCCGTCCAGAGCGCTGGTCGTCAGAGCCGGGGACAAGAGCGTCAAGGGAGATGAGGTCTACGTCGGCCAGGGCAAGTGGAACAAAGGAGACGCGGCGAAGATGCCAGGCCGAGACGGCGTGCTCACCGGGGGATGGGCGGGAGGCGAGGTCGGGATGTGGCAATTCCGCGAAGAGGAGTCGAGGCAAGGCGGTAAGTTCGGTCCATGGGGCGACGCGGAATCCGTCGCCGAGGGAGGGGACGACGGATCCCGCGTCGAATCCATCACCGATACAGATGCCACGTCCACCACCACCGGGGGCAATGAGGCGACCAAGTACAGGCTCGTCAAGGTCCTCGCCGCGCTCGACCGCGGCGTCGCGGCGAGCGACGACGACCGCGCGTTCGTCGGCGACCTCATCGACGACCTCGAGCGCGCCGCCGATGTCCCGCGGGATGCCTCGCTCGAAAAGGCGTTGGACGGCGAGTGGAGACTCGCGTACTCGTCCACGTTCGCGGGTGAACAGCCCGGATCGCAGGGGTTCACGGGCGCACCCGGCCAGGGCGCACCCGGGGTATCGCTCGGTGCGGTGTACCAGCGTCTGAACGCGGAGTTGAAGACGTGCGACAACGTCGTGTGCCTCAGGTCGCCGCTGCCGGGTATCGCGGGAACGGCTTCGCTGGGACACGAGTACGTCGTGGATGGGGTCGGGATGAAAATATCATTCACGGGCGTCACCGTGGAGTCCAGCCCGTTCGGTTCGATGCCGTTCAAGCTGCCCTCGCCGCTCGATGCGCTGCCGAAAGAGGCGAGGGACGCGCTGGTGGGCGCGGGCGCTCAGTCGGGAAGTTTCGAGACGACGTTCGTGGACGCCGACGTGCGGGTGTCGAGGGGCGACAGAGGCGAATTGCGCGTGTTTGTGCGATGAGCATGATGAGTAGGCGTTTGCCGTCGTTGTTCTAGCTATGTGATTCTATACCCTAATTACGTCCCCGTGCGCTCGGTGGATTGCTGCGTGCCGAATCCGAGGTTCCAGTACCCCGCGGGCGCGGGCGGCGGCGCCCACCGAGCGCGGTGCCTGGACCAGTCGTCGAAAGTCGCGCCGTTGGGACGGTGCTGGCAGGCGCCTTCGTCCTTGGGCCTCGTCAGACCGGCGGCGGCGTAGAACTTGTCGCACTCCTCGCATGTAAACGCGGGAAGCTTCTCGCGCTCCGACTTTTTGCGCACCACCTCCACGAACTTGACAATCTTCTCCGACGCGTCAACCGCGGGCGGCTTCTTCACGGGGGGCGCTCCCCACGGGCGATTGTTTTCGTCGCCGCCGATGTTAACGGCTCCGTTCGCGGGCCTTCGGTCGGCACCCTGGGCGGTGACCCCGAGCTTGAATATCTTCCTATCCTCCGCCGCGTACGCGTCACCGCCCCGTACGTCACCGCCCCGAACCTGCGTCGCGCCCCACAGCTGTGAATCCCCGCTGTTGGCGCGTCGGAGCGAAGCCTCCTTCGCGAGCGCGGCTACCACCGGTCCGCCCGGCCCGCCCTTGCGACGCCATCGCACGCCCGGGTCCGGCATCAATCCGGGTCCGGCATCTGCGGGCATGCACACGGGTGCGAACGTCGGGTCCACGTCCGACGGCGACGGGTCCGCGTCCGTGGTTTCGGGCGCGGGCGACGGCGCCGCCGGCGCGAGTCGTCTCGTTTCCTCCGGCCGAACCCGCTTGGCTCCGTGGGGCCGCTCCTCCGACGCGGGCAGCTGCGGCGGGGTTGCCTCGACGAACCCGGCCGCACCCGCGCGGGCCTTGAGACGCGCGTGCGCCTGCTCCGAGTGTTCGAGCTTCTTGCGATACTTCCTGGTGCTCTCCTTCCACAGCTCCAGCTCGGCGCGGAGTGGCTCCTGCCCAGCCTGCACCGAATCTCGCAGATCCTCCAGCTCGGCGCGCGCCTTCCTCGCGTCGGCGACCGCCATGGCCTCCTTCTTCTCGGTGTTCGTCAGTTCCACGCGAAGAGTCGCGATGCACTCGCGCATGTTCTTCGACTCGTGCTCGAGCTCTTGGATACGAGCCCCATGGCTCTTCATCATACTCGTCACGTCAGCCTCGATTTTCCTACGGAGCTGACCGAGGTGCTCGTCGGTGTTCGCGCTTATGATGTCACGCGCCTCATCACACATCCTCGTGATGTCGACTGATGCGGCATAGGGCACGTCCAGCCCATCCGGTGGGTCACGCTCGTTCGGCACCATCGGCTGAGGCGCGAGCCAAAGTGGGAAGGGGGTGCATCCTTTTTGAATAAACGCACGCGCGGATCTTGCCGGTGGCGAGGTGGGCCCAAACGGTGGTTCTTATCCAGACCAGACTCCACCGAACCGTCATTGTAGCTCGAGCACCGGCATCGTCGGGTCGTTCAGCATGTCTTCCGCGATCGTCACGGGTGCGATCGCACTTCCCGCCCTCGCCAAGGGCGCGGCGTCCAGGTGCCGCGTGGCCAAGGGCGCGGTGATGATGGCGCGATCGCGATCCTCCAGGGTTCACAGCTGTGCCTCCGGTGTGCCTCCCTCAGCCTCCGCGCGCGTGCGGGAGCACCGCGCGGCGTGGACGGTCGCCGGGGGTGTCGCGATCGATTCCGAGGTGCGAACGGAGTCTGGTGAGGTCGAGATCGCGTCCAAGGCGCCGTTCACGGCCTCGGCGACCGCGCTCTCCACGCTGGTCCTCACCGCGATGCCCGCGATGGCTGAGTTCGACGCGGACGGCGTTCCGGAGACTAGCATCGTGACCACCATCTTCTTCACCGTCGCCGTGCTGCTGCTCGGCGTGATCACCGTCGGTATCCTCTACCTATCCGCCAGGGAGGCGCTGGATCGCAAGGAGGAGAGTGACGCGGTGGAGGAGGAGGAGCGCCAGGCTCGCGTCATCGAGGCGAACAAGAACAACAAAAACTTCGTCCCGAAGACGAAGAAGCAGAAGGTCACCCCATCCATGCAGGCGTCGGGGCTCAACAGACGGGAACGGCGCAAGAAGGAGCGAGAGGCGGATGATGCCTAGATCGCTCGCGTGTATTAAATAACCTCACCGCCGCTGCTGGCCGTACGGCGACACGTACTTATCGGAACGATGACTCACCGGCGCCTTGTGCCCGCCGACTCCAGACGGGGGCTCCAACCTGCTCCCCCTCGCCCCGGGCTTACTTTCTCTCTTGTACGAACCACCGTACGACGACCCCGCCACGCCGCCGTACCCGCCACCCAGCTTGACCGGCTCGCGCGCGCCGCCGACCGGTTTGACGTTCCGTCCACCCCCCACGCCCTGCACCCCGAGCTCCGCCGCGCCAGACCCGTACCCGCCGCTCCTCGCCGCGCTCACACCTCCCAGGGATATACCCCCCGCGCTGATGATCGAGCTCGCATCGGACCCGCCGTGGTACGAACTGGCGCCCGCGTGGTAGCCGCTGTGCACGCTCGAACCCGCGCCACCGTGCGACCGGTGCGACCCCCCCGGCTGCGACCGCCTGTGCCCACCCCCCGGCTCGTACCCGCCGATGCCTTCCCCGATGCCTTTGCCCGCGATGGACGGCACGGACGTGCTCGCCACGGATGCGGACGCGCGCGAGCGCCGGGTCCTGTCCGAGCGGGCGTCCGAGGACGTGACCGCGGACCCGTGATGGCCTTTCCGGCTGTCGTCGCCGCCGCTGCCGCTCAGCGTGCCGTCCGCCTTGGGGTTCATCAACGCGTACTGCCTCTTCTCCATCTCGCGAATCTCTCTGAAGTACGGGTGCCTTAACGCCTGCCTGGCGCTGAGTCTGTCGTCCGGGTTGTACGCCAAGAGTTTGTTGATGAGGTCGATACATTCAGGTGTCGCGTGCGGGATGAGCTTCTCGATGCCGCTGCCCGACTTTTGCGGAAAGTTGAAATCCATGTGCGCGGACCTCTGCTTCATCTTACCCAAGAGCTCGGCGCTCGGGGTGCCGATGATGTTGTGGATCTTCTGGATCTGGTCCAGCTCGTTGGTTCCCGGGAAGAGGGGAAACAGGGAGACAATCTCGAAGAACACGCACCCGACGCCCCACATGTCCATCTTGTAGTTGTAGTACCCGTCGGTTAACAGGCACTCGGGGGCGCGGTACCAGCGCGTGGAGATGTACTCCGTGTACGGCTGCTTGCTGTATATACCCCGGCACGATCCAAAGTCCGCCAGCTTGAGGCAATCGTCCATGATGAGGATGTTCTCGGGTTTGATGTCTCGGTGGAAGATGCCGTTGCGGTGCATGTGGTCCATCGACTTGGTGAGCTGGTACAGGTACGTCTTCACCCTGTCCTCCGCGACGTAGTGCCGCCGGCCCCGGATCAGCTCGTATATGTTCATGTCCATCAGCTCGAACACCAGCGCCAGCCGTCCGGTGGGCTGGTCGTAGAGCACCTCTAGGAGCTTGATGATGTTCCCGTGCGGGGACAGCCGTCTGAGAGCCTGGATCTCCCGCAGGTTGTTAACCTGGTCCAGGGAGTCGAAGTGGTTCTTCATGCACTTGATCGCGACGTACTTCCCGTTCTTGATGCATTGCGCCTTCAGCACCTCCGAGAACGTGCCCTCGCCCTTCTTGGCGACCAGGCGATACTCTGCGGCGGACGATGGGTGGGGTGAAAATCAGATTCCCGATTTGGGGCGAAAGTCTCAGGTTTTTTCGGGTCGGGGCTGAAGTCGGCCCGAGGGCGCCGTGGAGCCCGTGGGCGCGGTTCGGGGTCGGGTTGAAGCGTTTGGGGATCGCGATCGATCGCTCCGATCGTTGGGGTGGATCAGATGCGCTCGATCGTGTTCCCCCGCGGGTTCATGGGCCCGACCGCGGTGCCTGGGCCTCGCACGACCCCATGGTTCCAAAAGAGGCACTCCAGGGTGAGGGCCAAATCGGCCCCTGGAAGCGGTAGAACCGGTGGGGATGCGACGCGAATCCGGGATTACGTACTGTGCATGGTCGCGTGTTAAGCCGCGATCCCCTGTGTGTGTTGGTGCCACCTCCCGCCGCGGGTGGTATCGGCGCGCTCTGCTGCGTCGCCGGATGTGCCTGTTCCGCGGCGAGCAACACTTGTATTGCCAAGCAAGGACGCGGCCGTGATTTTCAGATTCTGGGTGAAAAATCATGGTGCCAAGCGGGGTGCCAACGCAACGGTGAAGACGCGGCTCTCTCCTCCGCTTTAAAGGTCTAATACTTTCTGGCTAAACTAGTGTACGAATCCGCGTAGCTCTTCACCGCGAGGTTATCCGTGAACCGCCTTTGTCCCTCGCCGTGTCGTCCGGACGTCAGCGACAGGTTATTCGGGTTGGCCCGCGAGAACGGAAACGAGGATAAAAACTCGTCGTTTTTATCATCCAGCGGCGCGTCGTCGCCAGCCACGGACACCCGCTCCAGCCTCGCCGCGGTGTGCTGCACCGCGTAGGACGTCTCCGCGACACCCATACTTCCCTGACTTCGCTTGCGCGCGTCGCACGAGCCGCAGGAGCACCCGGGCTCCGCGCGAAAGAACGACCTGGCGTGCGCGAGCAGCTTCGCGTCTAGCGCCTCAACCTCCCGCCGCTCCTCACGCGATAGACCGACGGGCGGGTAGACGCGCGTGAACCCGCCGAGCCTCTCAGGCGGTTCCGTGACGTCCATGCACCCGGGCGGCGGTGGGATCCTCTTGCGCCGCGTCGGGGTCTTACCCACGGGCCTCGGGCCCCGGTTTAGAACGCCCCGAGCGTACCCGGCAACCGACGTCCCCTCCTCCTCGTCCGAGTCGTCCGCGTCCAGTGGGGCGGGCGATACGATCTTTTGCCGTGTCTTGCCCCATCCGCTCTGCGGCCGCTCCGCCGTGGCGTATCCGGACCCGTAGCCGCCCATCGTGGCGCCGTATCCACCCCCGCCGCCGGAAGATGAATCGTCCCCCGGTGCATCCATCACCGACGCGTACCCCGCCCCGGTACCCCGCCCGTGGGTAGACGCGCCCATCCGCGCGTTCTTGAGCGTCTCCCCAGCCTTGTACAGCCTCTTCTTCTGCGCCTTCTTCTCCGCCTCGATCCACGCCCTGCGCTCCTCCCCGTCGAGGTTCAACGCCGCGAGTATGTCCCCGATGGCGCCGCTCTTGACCCTCGCGTCCAGCGGGCTGTCCATGTTGAACGACGGCGAGTGGTTCACCTCGATGAGCCACGGCCGAAGCTTCTCGTCGATGATGATGTCGAAGCCGAGGAGTTCGAAGCACCGGCTGGGTGCCGGGTCGTCGTCGGAGGGTTTAGACGGGCTGGACCGCCCCGACGATGAAACGCCGCCGTCGCCCGAGTGAAGATCCGCGTAGCCGCCGCCTGAAGCCCTCTCCGTCGTCCCGCGCTCCGCCCGTTCGTCGTTGGAGCCGCGCTCGGCACCCGGGTTCGAACCCTTACCCGCGCGCTGGTTCACGGCGCTGTGGTAGCAGTGCGCGAGGTGGGGCTGGATGGGCAGCACGGTCCTCGCGACAACCTCCTGAACGTCGCGCCACAGTTTCTCCGTGTCGTGGCCCATCTCCCTCATCTGCGCGAAGAGCGACGATATCGACCGCTTCGTCCCTTCATCCTCCTTGTCCGTGTGAACGAACGTATCGCTGTGCTTGTTGAGGGAGTAGTTGGTCAGGTGCATCGTCGTCTGCGACAGGTTGCTCTTGTTAGGGGCTGCGTATTTAGTGGTGGCGAACCGCGCGATGCCCTCGTCGTAAAGGTAGACAGCCAGCGGGTCCGCCGCGGTCACCAAGGCGTATATCCGCAGGTCAAACTTGAACCCGTCCAGCAGGAACGGGTCGTGCATGTACCGCTGCACGACGACGGCGCCGGAGTGGTGTTTGTCGATGCCGGACTCGCCGCTCGCGAGGTAGATGCCCCTTCCCATGGCTCCCGCGCTGGGCTTGACGATGTACACGTCGTGTGGGTTGGCCCTGGAGTACCGGCGGAAGAGATCGAGCTGCGCGGGGTAGTCCCATGTCTGCGGTGAGAAGGAATACTCGCGCGGATGCGCGGTCTGCATTCGCCGGAGGTTCCGGGAGAGCGGCGCCTTGCGGCAGATCTCCAGCATGCCGGGGAAGTGGTTGATGCGCTGGAACGGGTAGAGCTTGGCGACCCGCCCCTCGGACACGGACGAGTCCATCCAGCACAGGTCCCAGTACTGCTCATCGTCGCCAACCTCCTGGAACCCGCTCTCCGCCGTCACCTTGCGCAGGCACTCGTACTTGCAGTGCTCGAGGTTGACCAGCAGCCCATCGTGGTTCGCGGCGTCCTTTCTTGTTTCCGACACGGAGGGCGCGCGTTCCCCTCCCGGTTGCGACGACGGCTTGGACCCGAACCTGTTTTCGGCGACCCGAGTCGTTCGACCTGGACCGAACATGCCGCGTCGCGACGAACCGGACCCGTCCGCTGACCCGGATCGACCTGACGCCGCGCGACCAGGCCTGTGTCGTGGTTCCCCCGAGATCATCATTTCGACATCTCGCGCCCAAATAAAACCGGCTGATTTGTCGAGTCGGCACACCGAGCCGCACCCGAGCCGCACCCGACATCAGCACCATGGGTTCGGCCGAAGCCAACAAGGAGAAGGCCTCCACGGTCGCATCGGCGATTGCGAGCCAATCGATCGCCCTAGACCAGCCCCTCGAGGTTCCCGGCGGCACACCCTTCGCGCAGGTCTGCGACGCGGCGGCGGCGGTTGAGATGGGCGCCACCAAGATTCAGATGCTCTTCGCCGACGGCGCGGACGTCCCCGAGGACGCCGCCGGGTCCGCGCTCGAGTCGTTCCACATGAACGTCATCACGTTCATCGCGTACTGCCAGTCCGCCATGGGCACCCAGGGCAAGACCTTCGACGCGGGCCTGAGGGACGCGGCGAAGGTGCTGTGCAAATCCGCGGGCAAACTCGTCACACGGGCGACCGAATCAGATTCCGCTCAAGGCGCGCTCAAGGCGGTCCTCGGCGAGTGCTGGGCGGCGGTGAAGGACGTGAAGAAGCTCCCAAAGGACGGCCGCGTCGCCATCTCAAAGGCGTTCATGCGCGTCTCCACGTTCATCAAGGACACCAGCACCGAACTGAGCGAGCTGGGCGAGGGCGTCGAGGACGAGGGAGGAAACCCGACTGAACCCGACGAGGACGACTTGCGCTTCCACGACGAGGACTTCACGACGGAGGAGATGGAGGTCGCCAGGGCGTGCGCGTCCTTCGTCTCCGCGTCGTTCGAGTTCGTACGCAAGATCATAGGGCCCATCGTGCGTGGGGCGGCGAGCGACGTGGCGTCGTTGGAGCGGGCGCTGGACGGCTGTCGAAAGTTTCAGAGTTTCATCGAGGACGTGGGCGCGGGGGTGTACCCGCCGCAGGACGGCGCGGCGCTCGTCGAGGACGCATCGAAGGCGATGGAGGAGGGTAGGACGATGGGTAAGGAGATCGCGGAGGCTGGGGGCGTGGAGGGGGCGGAAGAGGCGGTC
>Ga0209631_10003937_pt1 | contig 16735 bp, 7 predicted proteins | sample COG_08_FD_184752 | JGI IMG/M metagenome (GOLD analysis project Ga0209631, IMG submission 184752) | Pelagic Microbial community sample from North Sea - COGITO 998_met_08 (SPAdes) (version 2) | ecosystem: Environmental > Aquatic > Marine > Neritic zone/Coastal water | place: Helgoland, sampling...
AGATCCTGCAGATATGACTTATGACATGTATTTATGGTCTTGGTGGGGTGCTCAAGGAAATAGATCAGCTATTCATTTGCATCATTTCAAAGGATATGAGTTTAATCATACAAGAAATTGTGGTCGAACTCACGGAGGTTATTTATCTCATACCGATATGAGTAGATTAACAGGATGGTCCACACCAAATACAAATCAACAACTTGCATTTAATAGAAATGGATACGATAGACTTTTTGCGAGATTTGATAATACGAGACCACCAAATACTGGTAGTAGAAATTGCAATAGTAGAGGAAATTCTTTTTCACAAATAAGTTATAACCCTGGAGCAACACATAGATGGAACTGTAGCCATGGAAGAAATACAGGGGTAAAAAATACTGTTACTTTAACTTATCATCCAAATAAATTTAGAGCTAATATTGAGAATAAGCCATTTGTATCAAATAGTAATAGTCAAAGATTTACAGCATTTGATTATAGATTTGATAGTGATGGTGATTTGTTTGACCATACTTTATCCACCTTTCCTTTTAATGAAGATACCACACCTACAGAAGTAGCTCTTCCTGGGGCAGCAGATGCAACAGATGATCTAAAAGGTGATATGTTTCAAAGATTTCAAAAGGGTTCAATTGCAATAGTTTCTTTTTCTCAACCAGATAATAGATATTCGAATATACAAGTTGCGAAATTGCCAAGATATGTTCCAGACAAAACAGTAGCAAATAAACCCATGCCAAAGGCACAAAACCTATATTATTATATGGATGAAGATTATTTAACCATAAATAGAATATACGGTTTATTAAGTAAATCATATGACCCCTTTGGAGAGCATATTGAAATACTTTTGCAGTCTAACAGTGACACAAATAATTGTTCACAAATTGGAAGTAGAGGTACAGCTGAAACTGGTTCTATAAAATCACAAAACATTGATGGCTCTTCAAGAGCCATGAATTGTAGATTGAGTGGAACATGGAGAGCAACATCTGCTGTGTGGGCAAACAATTCAGAGTTACCGAATATAGGTGAAATGTATGATACTAGAGATAAAAACTCATATAGTGGTGCAAGAGCTTCTATTAATACTACGGCAGGTGGAACAATATTTGTGTTTGCAGACGGTTCGTTTAGGTATGAAACATTACCTACAGGGTTTAATGATGGACTTCCTCATGAAGACTCTTTTTATTATGCCGTCCAAACCCAAGATACTGCTAATGAGAGAATATCAGATATTAAAAAAGTTTACATTGGCTTTAACATTGGAAACACAACACCTACAGGAGTTTCTTTTAAAGAAGCTGATGGTACAGCAATAACAAATAATACAAATTTTAATATTGCAGAAGATGATGACAAAGATTTAGTTGTTGGAGAAATTTATACTACTAGCATCCAAGAGCCAGATACAAATGATTTTGTAAGATTTAATCTTGGAGAAGTTCCAAATGATGATGCGGATAAAGATGTTGATCATGGTAATAGATTTAGAATAGATCAAAAAGATGATAAATATTATTTAGTTCTTAATGATGACGCAGACATTAGATGGGCTAACCTACCAGCTAATAAAAAATACTTTTCAGTAAGAATAGTTGCAACAGATTTGAGAGGAAATCAATTACTTACTACAGAAAAAATATATGTAGATAGGGTTGATTGTTCTGAAACTGCAATGGAAAATATTACTGTTTACAAAACTAAAGCTGCAATGACTCTAGAAGGTTATATTCAAGGTGAGCAAGGTGAGAAGGTCTTTAGAAGACAAACTGTACCTTTGACAACTAGCCTAGATGAAGCAGTTATCACCTTTGATTTTCCAGAGAGATCAGTCCAACCTTCTGTAAAAATTGCCGAACAAACAGTTACAGTTGATGGAAACGATGTAATTATAGGAATGTTATCAAATAGATGCAAAGCAACACATAACTATATCGATAGACAACAACTTTGGAGCGACTCATAATTATGAAATCTCAAAAAAAAGAAAAGGGATTTGTTTTAGTTTTTGTTATTGCTGTTGTGTCTGCCCTATCAGTTATGACTGGTGCAATGTTTTTTTATTACGATAATGATTTAAAAAGTGTTTCGAGAAATTCTGTAATGCAGCAAGTATCTTTAGCTGCTGAAACTGGTTTGCAAGAAGGACAAAAATGGATCGCAGATCAACTAAACTCAAATAGCTTTTCTTTAGTTGATATTCAAAATTCTCTAAATGTAGCAGACTCTGATAACAAATGCTTAAATAGACATGGTTATACCAATTCAAGTGAAGATGTTTATTATGCAAAAAAGATTGTTGCAAATCTTGGAACAGATGATGCTAAATTTGAAAATATGTCTTATGAAGTATTTGTTCAAAGACATGCTGATATTGTTCGATCAATTTATTTTTCTGAGGAGGGAGATATAAACAATAATGGTAGAGACTCTATATATACCGATAGATCATTTGCATTAGTTGAGCAATTTAAAGATTTTCCATCAAATCAATTTACTATTGAAATGTGGATCAAAAATATGCAGGAGGAAAGTGACAACACTTATAATATGCATGCTTTTGAGTATGGTAGGCTATGGGATCTTGTTTTTAAAATAAAAAACAATGATTGGTCACCTAGACTTGGAGAGGTTGTCCTTGCGGGCGATGGGTCTGTTGGTACTCCAGTAAAACGTGAATGGGTTCACATTGCATGGGTTTGGGATGGTGGAACAGCAGGTAGTACAGATACCGATAATGTAAGAATTTATCAAAATGGTATTTTGGTTGGTACTTATGATGCAGATATAGGTGCTAGAACAGCTTATGGTTACACAAACTCACCAGAAAATTTACCAGGAGATGATCACTGGCCTTTGGCAATAGGTGAAGGACTTCAGGGTTTTTCTACTAACAGTTATTTAACAGGTGATCCAATAATACAAAGTGTTCCTTGGCTTGGAAACATTGCAGAAATGAGAATATGGAATATTTCAAGATCAGGAACTAATATAGCAAACAACAATAGAAGAAGACTTTCAGGATCAGAACCTGGCTTAGTTTCATATTATAAATTTAATGAAGGTTCAGGAAACATAGCTAAGGATTTTAATACGTCTAGAAGTGCTGACAGAAAAAATGATGCAACAATTTATGGTATTGGAAACAAGGGGACATTATGGAAAACAGAAATAGTTAAGTATCCAACAACATCTACAACAGATAGTGCCCCATCTATCAATGTTCCTCCTGGTGAAGATGTTGTTTATTATAAAATATTATCTTGTGGAAATGGCCCTCAAGGACAGATAGTTCCTCTAGAATTAATTGTATCAGCACCAGTTCAAAAAGGAGATGTAGGGGATGGATTAATTGCATTAACAAGTGAAGATTTAAACTCTCTAACAGGTCAAGAGGGAACACCTCTAATTACTTCTTTGAACACTTATATTAATCAAGAAGGTGTAGCAGGAGATATAAAGATTCAAGATAAAGATAATTCTAACACTAATTTTTTTGTATTCAAAAGATCAATGGAGCAATGTGATAACTCTAACACATTTACAGATTTTAATGCAGTATCTTCATATGATGAAGGTGATTGTGCAGAATATGAAGATAAACTTTATTATTTAGAGAAAGATGATGGAAAAGCTGCAGGAGTCGATTTCGAGGAAGACAATTGGTCAGAAGTTCTTGGTAGTGGATGTGATGGAGTTCAATTTAAATCATCATCAGGTGATAACAGCTATGGTCATTATTATAAATACTTTTCTACAGCACCAAATGTTTCAACTGATTTGGGATACGATGGAGACTCAATTGATTGGTGGGAAGCAAAAAGAAGAGCTGAACAATCAACTTGCGGAGGAATGAAAGGATATTTAGTTTCAATTGAGTCTGCTAATGAAAATGAATTTATCAAAGATGCAGTGATGTGTAATAGCAGTACTCAAGCAGGGTGTGCTGGTGTAACACCTTTTCATGTTGCTGCAGGTGAAACTAGAGCAAATTACTATGGTACAAGACTTGATGGTTCAGGAGATCAGCACTATCTGTGGCTCTCAAATTCTGATTGGAGGAACCCCACTTCTACAGCCACAAACATGCAATCAGAGTCAGGACCTCTAATGGGAATGAGTGTTAATTATACTAATTGGCAAACTAGTGAGCCAAATAACTCAGCAGAGCCATATGCAGATATGGAGATAAATAGAAGTGGAAGAACAAATGGGGGATGGAATGATTTAAGAAGAATACCTAATTGTAACACAGCAGGCCTAGATTGTATCACGGGCTACGTAGTTGAATATGGTGGATTTGATCATTTTAATTTGGAACATGACATTAATCAAGATGGTGACACCAATGATGCAAATGAAGTTAACTATACTGATAACAAGTTTTGTGTTGCAAGAGCTACAATAGAAAAAGATAAGTATGTTGCACCCACAGATTTAAATAGTGATGGTGATTTTGCTGATGATTTTGAAATGGAGGATATTTTAAAATATGACACAACAGCTGAGGATGCTCCATCAACAATAACAGCAGACAACACATCTGTCTCAGATAATGATACTACCGATGATTGGCTTGGATGGAATGCTAACACTGGAGTTTTGACTTTAGTTCATTCAGCAAAACCAGCTAATTGGAATCCTGCTACGACTTATGCGGCAGACTCATTTGTATGGTACAATAACAGAGTTTGGAAAAACACCTCTGGTAGTTCAATAACAGGGGGAGCTACTTTAAACATCAGTCAAACTCCAACAATTTTCAACCCTCAAATTTGGACGTTTTATGAAGGAGATGAAGCCGACGCTCCTTGTGCAGATCTCGATGTTTGGACTGAAGCTTTTGAGTCTATCAAATATTATAATACTAAAGAACCAGACGCAGAGGATGGTGAAAATCCTTTTGCAAATGAGGGAACAGACGGAACAGATGGAACAGATGACGATGATGATGAAACAACTATCGCATCTTTAGGAGAAAGAACAATTCTATTTTCTTTAGGTCCTTTACATGTTGAAGAACATCGTGATGGTTATAACCACTTCTATGAGTTTTATGAGTTTCCAAGAAGAGCTGGAGACGATAGCGATAATGGCAACAATGATATTTTTAATGATAAAAACAGAAGAATGAATGAAGCTTTTTCACTTTCAAGACAATTAGAATATTTTGGAAAAAGTGGATATCTTGCAACTATAACAAGTGAGTCAGAAAATGATATTATAACAGAAAAAGCTGTTGGAAATGGTTGGATGGGAGGTATTGCAGGGTCTGATAACCAAAACACCAATGCTCATTTAAATAAATGTGGTGGGTTTAGACAACGTGATAATAGAGCACAAGCAACAGCAGATTTTAGAGCTTTAAGAGATTTTGAAAATATTCCAATGTATAGAGGTGGAGAGGATTATGGTTCAACAGTTAACTATTTAAGAAATATTGTTGAAAAATATTCTGATACACAGTCAAATTTAGAAAAAACAATTTCTTCAATTTCAAAGGCAAACCCAGCCTTAATTACAACCTCCGCAGCTCATGGTTTAACCCATGATGATATTATTAAAATAGCTGATGATAGCGATGACAATCAAATGTCAGTTGATGGTATGACACAATTGAGCACAGGATTTTATAGAGTTAGAGTTGTATCAACTACAACCTTTAATCTTGTAGATTTAGATACAAGAGAAAATATAAATTCTACTTCTTATTCAGATTATACAGCTAGTTCTGCAAGATTATGGGAATTAGAAGGTATACAAAATGAATTTTACAGAAAAGAAACTACTAACTTAACTAATGTTAGCAACAACCCTCAATCCCAAGCAAATATTGAGCTATTTTATAAAGATCCTAAGATTGCTTTGGCAACCAACGCTGCTATTTCTGGCAATAGAACAAAACTTTATTTTAACGATAGCATCACAAGTATTACAGACACAGTAGGAAATTTATCAACAGATTGTCCTGTTTGGAGATGGACTACTGGACCTGAAGGAATGTTATGGAATTCAAGAGGTCTTGCTTTCTCACCAACAAGAAGAGCAGCGGACACACCGTCAGCTAATAACGGAACATGGACAAGAGCAAATCCATCAGGTCAACAAATTGGAGAAGTTTTTGTAAATGATATGCCATTTAGAAATTGGAATGGAACTGGAGAGCCAAATAATGTAGCTGGAACTGAGCATGGAATTCACATGCTTGGTACTCATTTTGGAGCCAATGCACAATTAACTTGGAACGATTTACATAATTGGAATAATGGACCTGACGACAGTTACTCAAACTATTCGATAAGAGGTTTAATTCTTGAGTATGGCGGCATGGAAAATGATGAAGATCCAAATATTAGAATTGCAACAAAAAGAGTAATTAACCTTTATGATAGAAGGGTAACTAAAGCTATAGTAAAAATTAAAACAGGATCTCAAACTGGAGATAAATTAGTAGTAGGATCAACTGAACTATCAGACATTGGACTTACAGCTTCAGGAAACGAAACATCTACTGTGACACTTACAGGTGATGCTACTTGTAAAAATTATTTAGATATTGTGAAGTCTATGTATTTTGAGCATAATGCTTCAACTGCTGGTACTAGAGAAATAGAAGTGCTAATTGGTAATGTAGAAAAACCTTCTGGCGCATCACATTATTATCAATTAAATGATACTCAGCTATCTTATAATCAAGCAAATTTTCAAGCAAGTTATGCAAATTTATGCGGTATTCAAGGATACCTAGCAAATGTAACCACAGCTGCTGACCTTACAGCAATAGAAAGTCTTGGAGTTTCTAATAATAAACAAGCATGGGTAAATGGAACAGATGAATGCCAAGGTGGTTTGTACAGATCAGGATTTTGGAGATACACTTCAGGACCATGGAGGGATAAAGAGTTTTGGAGATTAAGAATAAATACACCTTTAACTGATGATGATCTTGAAAATGAAGCAAGTTGCAATCAAACTACCCTAAGAGGATCTGAATCCAGTGTAAGAGTTGGACCGTTTGAAACAGATAATTGGATAAGCTCACATCCAGCTGCTAATGGTAATGATTATTTAGTATTTCAACAAACCACCAGTGCTAGCACTACAGGCATATTAACTAGAAATGGTACTGCAAGTGCTGATGTAGAAGGATATGTTGTAAGATTTGGAGGCAGTGTGGGTGATTTCACAGGTGCCGATATAGAAGAGGATGGCAATAACATTGCTGTACTTTTAGGACCAATTAGAGCTGAAGTATCATTTTATAATGATGGGAGTGATAATAGCATATTTATTAAAAGTGAAGATACATTAGAAGTTGCTGCATCTGGAAGTGGTTCGTTATCAACCGGATGGTCAAAAGGTGTTGACTTTACTCCTTCTACAAATACGCCAATGCAAATTACTTCACCTTCAAATGAAGTTGCAACTATTGAGCAATGGAAAACTGAGTTAGCAAAAGTATACTACCGTAACACTGATACTAGTGATTTTACACCAGGCAATAGAAAAATTAAAATTGAATTAGTTTATGGAGATACAAGTTTAAATCAAACAATTGGTATTGTTAAAACTATTGGTGCCAGAAATTCGGTAACTGTTACACCAATATCTTGGAATAATAGATAATTAAATTTTAAGATTATTAGGAGATATAAATATTTTTTTACCTTCAGGTAATTTCCAGTTAGGGAATCTTCCAACTAAATTATTCAATTCTTCAATATGATCATCATAATGATTTAATGGAATATTATAGGGTGAAGCCCCAACATCTCCATCTCCAGTGATAATTGCTGGTGAATGGTATTTGCTTTTAATTTCTTTTTTTAAACTATTATTTTTGTCATAAATATTAGTTTGCCCATAACAATTGCAAACATAAGTTCTTGAGAACTTCTCCTCAATTTCTATATACGTTGATGTACCCCTAATACCTATGGTCCCATTAGTGGTTCTAATATTTAGTTCATTTTTCTGTTTACCAAAAACACTATGCACCGCTCCTTTAATTATTCTAAAAATTTTATTGTCTTTGAATTCTAGTTCTGAATTTTTTGAAATTAAATATATATCATTTTTTAATTTTAAAATTGATTGATTATCCCGTGATTTAATATTTGCTGATTTAATATTGTCGATTAAGCCTTTTATTACTTTACCATTAATTTCAAGGCTTTGACCCATCACTTCATTGTTGCTTGAATTTGCCAAAGAAATGGAAGGAATAAAATTTAATGCTAAAAATGAATAGGCAATGCTTTTACAAAAATGTCTTTTACTATAATTTTTCATATGACCTGATAATTTATAATATGTGTTAAAATTTTCTAATTTAACAATCAAATTTTTAATATATTTATTATTAAGTATAAAATTATTCTATAGAGCTTTATTTACAACCCTAATCTCTTGATGGCATTATTCCACCTCTTTGACCGTCAATAGTATTTTCTGTGTCAGTGGCATCATCATTATAATCAAATACAGTCAATGCTATTGTAGCAACTGATCCAGTTGAGGGGTTTGAGGATCCATTCATTTGTACATTAAAAAAATCAGTAGCAGCATCAGCATAATAACTTCCTGCAGCAGCCGTAAAATCTGTAGGATCAAATCCAGCGTCACTTGCTATAGTTGTTGTTGCTGTATTTCCATTTGAATTATTTATGCTAAAAATCCCATTATTATTTCCCCATAAAGTCGTAGAGGGTGCCCCACCTGAATAATCAGTTGTAAATGAGTAATTAAAGTCAACATTTGCATTTCCATCTAATGATAGAGTTCCTGAGTAAGTATTATTAATTGTTTGTGATGCAAAATTTACAGTTGTCGTGCCATTAAAAGTTCCTGAACCAGTTCCTTTGGTGGCTGCCATATTTATATTGTTACCAGTATAGGTGTAAGTGCCTGATGTTATACCTTGAAATTGCCCATAAGTTGTTTGACCTAAATTGGTCCCACCATATCTTAAAATATAAGCAAGACCATCTCCACCTTCGGCATTAGCCATTGCTATTTGATTTTCTCCTGATTCATTTTCAAATTCAGTCTGTCCTTCTTCACCAATAATATCTATGACATCAACACCTAACACTTCTGCTATTTGATCAAATGTCAATCCACCATCACTTAAATTTAAAGCTGTTGTTATAATTTCTCCAATAATTTCATTTCCACTTATCTGTTGATCATCAAATAAACCTTCTTTAATCACACTTTCAACATCTTGAACTTCAAGATTTGCTTTAACATCTAAAAAATTTTGGAATTGTTGTAATTGCTCCTGCGTAATTTCAACTGGAGGTGTTGGAATTTGATTTAATGCTAATTGAGTAAAAGCAAAAGGTGTATCAAGAATCACACTTCCTAGTTCATTTGCTACCTCAACAACTCCAGGTCTTAATCCTAACGTGTTATCTTCACCGGGACCGATTAATAATACTTGCGCATTTTCTTCCTCATCAATTATAGCTTGAAATTCTGTTCCTCTCGAACCTATTGTTCCTGCTGCTGTCTTGACTTCTAATTTTTCAGGGTTCTTTTGATTTATTAAACCACTTAAAACTTTCACACTCCCTTCATTGAGTGTTGCCAAAAAACTACCATCTAATGTGCTTGGGTTAAATATAAATTCATCTATGGTAATTGATGTTTTTTCACCAATTGTAAGCACTGTTTCATCTAAAAAGATTATTTGTGATTTAGATTTTCCATCAGAAGTAATTTCATCTCCAAAGAAAATTTTATCTCCAGCTTTTAATATTTCTCCTTTTTGATTAGTTATTTTTCCAATTGATAGTGTAATCGCCCCTATAATTTTTTCATCAGCAACTGAATTGCTAATAAAAAATAAAGTTAAAATTAGAGCTAATAATTTTTTCAAAACATCATCCTCTTTGTTATTCCAAATTTAATTACTTCCTTATCATAATCGTAATTAAGGATATTTGATCTCGATTCTATATCAGAATAAGAAAGATTGTAAAAAATATTCTTCAAATAATTATTTTTTATCAAATCTTCCAGATTTCCAGAAAGTATAATGTTATTAGTTTTTATTTCATCATCTCTAATAGTATCACTTTTGACGAAAGTATCAGATTTATCATATTCATTTGAGTTATTGGAGTGCGATATTGTATAATTTAAAAATCCAATCTTCCCAGAATTTGAAATAGTATAAAAGTTATTCTCATATCCATAAGAGTCTAACTTAGCGTCATACTGATTAATACCTAATTTAAATTTAATATTGTTTGTATTGCTTAAGAAATATTCATAACCTGTTGCAAAACCGTAATATGTATTATTTTTATTATCTGCAGAACTAAAAGTGTTGTCAGTTCTATAATCTGTAATACCCATATTTGAAGATATTAAAAAATTTTGATTTGGTTTAGTTAAGTATCTATTTTCAAGAGTGATATTGTAAATTACATTTTCAGCATCATTTACAAAATTGTTATTATTCAATGAAAAGAAAGCTGATGTATAATTCTTGTTAAATTGTTTATTGTAATTGATAAATAGGGAATCTAGATCATTTTCTCTATTTTTATCTCTATTTTGTTGAGTTATGTTTTTACCCAAGCTTAAACTCAAATTTGATGTATCAGATAGTTTTTTAAAAGCACCTGTTCTTACAAAGACATCATTATAAGAGTCTTCATAAATAGTATCAGCTGCATAATTGCTAAGACTGTCGCTGATATATAATGTTTTTGAATTTGAAACAGTATTCACATTATTTTCCTCTGAAAAATTAACACCAAAATCTACGTATCTAATCCAGTCATTTTCATCTCTTGGTTTTTTTTGATTTTCTAGAGTTTGAGTCAATGAATTAAGTTGCTCTCTTATATTAGCTGTTAATTTTTCACTTTGTTTTATTTCATCAATTATTGTTTTTGTTCTTTCTTTAGAATCTATTTTTAGTGATATTGACAATAAATATAATTTTAAATCTAAATTTTCTGAGTATAGGTCAGATAATCTTTCTAAAGTTGCAATAACAGTTTTATAATTTCCTAAACTTTCTTGTTCTTTTGCGAATCTTAAATTTAATTCAAGATCTGTTGGGTTATTAAGAATTTCTGAATATTTTATGCCCTTAGAGTTATCATTTGATATTTGAGAATTATTTTCTTTTTTAGATTTATCTTTTGAAATAATTATTTCATTTATTTTATTTACGATATAACTTGGAATATTTTCAAAATCTTTTATCTCATATAATAATTTTTTTAATAATATTTCATTTTTAGTTTTTTCATAAAGATAAAATAGTTTTATTTTAATTTCTAAATTTTCTGGATAAATTTTCTTTAAAACCTCTAGCACATAAATTGCTTCATTAACTTTATTATTTTTTTCTTGCTCAACAAACAAAAATGCTTGGTTTAGATCCTCTGGTTTATTTAATATTTCACTTAAAACTAAATTTGCGTGAGCTTTAGTAAAAGAAAAAAATACAAAAAAAATAAAAACTAGTATTTTCATAATTATTTAAAGAAACCAGATATGATCAAACAGGTTATATCATCCCTTAAAGGCTCATCTCTTTTTGTTAAAACATTACTTAAATGTTCAATAACTACTGCTGGTGATTTAAATTTGTTTTTAGTTATTTCATTTTCTACACCTTTTGCTTCTAATTCTTGATTATTTTCCATGTAACCCTCGGTTACTCCATCTGTATAGATAACTAAATTTTTATCATTTAGATTGATACTATGCGTTTTAAAAAAATCATCACTATCCATTGACATAATTCCTAGAGGAGGTAACGTAGATTTGTAATATTCAAACTTGAATTTGCTATCGTAGACCATTATTGGTTCATGCCCAAGATTGATATACTCAATTTCTTTAGTAGCAAGATTGTACTTTCCAATCACGGCAGTAATAAACATTCCTTGATAAGACGAATCTGCAACTTGGTTATTAATAAATCTCGCAATTGTTGAAATAGGTTTTTCAAGTTTAACCATAGATCTAAACACAGAGGCTGCATTTGCCATAAGAATTCCAGCTTTAACACCTTTTCCAGACACATCAGCCAGCGTAAAGTATATTTCCCCATCATTTACTTGCATATAATCATAGTAATCTCCGGACACATCTCTAGCTGGAATATTTTTTGCATAAAGAATTTCTTGATTTTTGTACTTCTCTGGAAATAATTTTTTTTGTACTTCTCCAGCTATTTCTCTTTCTTTTTTTAAAACTATTTGTTTCTTCTCATTATCAAGTGCTAATTCGTTTTCTTTTAGATATCTAAAGTAAAGAGTAGTTAAGAATAAAATTGAAGAACTCATTATTGTGTAAAAAATATCTACAAAATAATTTAATTGATAAAAAATTAAACTTATTGCAATTAAAACAACAACTAATGCGCTAAAAAAAACAATACTATACTTTGGTTTGATTCTATTAGGAATTATAAGAACAATTATTAATGATATTAATAAAATAATATTCTCAATAATATCAGTCATTAAGTTTTTAATGACAAAATCATTATTAATAATGTTTTCAATTACATGAGCGTGTGTTTCAACTCCAGGAATGACTTTACCGTTTGGTATTTTTACAAAATCAAATAAACCTTGGGCAGAACTTCCGACTAAAATAATTTTATTTTTAATTATATTTTTATTAACTTTTTCATTTAAAACATCGACAGCTGAAATGTAATGCTCTTTATTAAAATTTTTATAATTAATATAAACAATAGCATTTGGGTCAGTATTAAATTGATATTTTCTTGTTTTAATTTCTGAAATACCATTCTTAGAAGATTTAACTAATATATTCTTATTGCCGTGAAAGACTCTTAAAGTTTCCAAGCTTAACGATGGCCAGATATCGTTATCAATTTCTAACATTATTGGTAGAGATCTTAGAACACCATCTTGTGTATCTAGATAAGAAATATTTCCAATTCCTTTTGATGCATTATTAAATTTTTCCAAAGAAGTAATTTTGTTTTTAAATTTATAAAGATAATTTGAAGTATCAGATCCTTTTGAGATAATATTTGTTTTTGGTTTAGAATTATTATTTTTTTCAAAAATAGATATATCTCCTAAAATAGGTAACACGACATTGGATGTTTCAATAGAATTTAAAAACATTTGATCTGAGTCAAGAACACTATTACTTTCAACACCAAATTCTTTTAAGATTTTTATTGGATTTTGTTTATCTTCTTCACTAAAAAAAATATCAAATGAAATTACAGAAGCTTCTAGTTTATTTAATTTTAAAATAAGATTAGCAAAAATATCTCTTCTCCAAGGAAATTGACCTAATTCTCCAATACTTTTTTCATCAATGTCAACAATAACAACTTCATCGAAATCACTTTTTTCAATGAAAAAAGATTGAAATACATCATAAGACATATTTTCAATTTTTTTAACCAGAACACTGTCTTGAATTTTTATTAATATAAAAATTAATAATAAAACAATGCCAGAATATTTTTTTACATTGTCCATTTAACCAACCTAAATGACTTAATTCATATTAAAAGTATTATAAAATTTAGATATTAGATAATATTTGTTATGCATTTATTTGATAATAGTTTTAAAATTTAAGATAAATTGACTATTAAAGTTCAAATTTAAAACTGGTTTATTGAGTATTTTAAACTGTTAATCCCTTGATTTGTCTAATTCTTCGTATGCATCTTTAAAACCTTGTAATGAGCTTTTAATTACAAGTGGTTTTTTTTGAAAAGAATTGATTGTTAGTTCAAAGTAAATGGATTTTTTTAACGCATCTTTCACTTGATTGAATAAACTGACTTTTACCTTATCAGAAGTATTATTTGTCAAACTAACAACACATCCAAAAACTTCACATTTTGAAAATAGTAAATTTACAGCTGTGTCTTTATGAAATTTTAAATTAAGGTTTTTTTGAAGATTTATGCCTAGAGGTGTAATGATTGTAAATACCTCTTTTAATTCATTTTCAGAATTTATAAAATTTGAAAATGCAAAAGTAAATTGAATATTAGTCTCATTAATTGTCAGCGTCTGAAATATCTCACATTGATTTTTCTTATTTACATTGACACACCTATAAACCCAATCTCTATATTGTTTGGTGACCGAAGTTGGTTTGTTTGCTTCTTTTTCTTCAGCAAAAACTGAAACAATTGAAATCGCAATTGTCAATGTTGTAAAAACTATAATTGAGAATATTTTTTGTATTAAACTCATTCTTTTACTGCATATATCTGAAATTTAAGAAATTTTCAAAGAATCAATTTACAATATTTTGTATTTTACTTGTTAGGACCAAATTGCACTTTTAATTAATTGATCTGGAATATTTAATTCTTTTTTATTATGAATGTTTTGTATTAAAAAAATATCTCTACCCAAACTAGGTTTCAAAATTGGCCTAAACAAAATTTTATGATCTACAGCTACACTTTCTGGTACAATAGCTACTCCCATACCACTATTTATACAGGAGGCAGCAGTAGCATCACTATTTGTATATATTACATCTCTATTTTTTCCTTTTTCTTTTCTTTCTTGAATTGCTTTTGAAATATCACCTTGTGATGTTTTTTTATTTTGAGATTTTAATAAATAGTAAAAAAATTCACAAGTATTTCTAAATATGTATGATGGCTCTTTTCTTATATCCTCAAAATTTACCGCTCTTAAATTAGAAAAATGATGACCTTTATAAAAAGCTATACAGAATGGCTCAAAAAAAATATGTGTTTTCAAAACATTTTTGGAAAGTTCAGGCACACAACTAATTGCAATATCAATTAAATTTTTTTCAATCTTATTATTTAATACGTAGCTATCATCCTCAATGATTTTAATTTTATGAGTGGGATTGTTTTTCTTTATTAACCAAAGGATATTCTTTTTGTGTGAAAACGTAAATGTATTTGGCAATCCTATCTTTAGTTCTTTCTGTTTTTCAATTTTTTTTATGTCTAGATTAGATTTTTTAATATTTGTAATTAAACTTTCATTATGTGCTATAATAGATATTGCACTAAAATAAAATGCCTCACCATCCTCAGTTAATTTAACTCCTTTTTTTGATCTTATAAATAATTGTTTTTCTAAATTTTTTTCAATTATTTGAATAGCTCTTGTAATAGAGGGTTGAGAAACGTTTAAATTTGCGCTAGCTGATAAAATGTTACCAGTGTCTGCAACAGATATAAAATATCTTAAAAATCTAGGGTTTAGGAATTCCTGGTTAATCATTTTTGTATATTTATAGATTTTTTATATACATAAGCAATTCATATAAACAAAGTGTTCTGTATGGTGGTTAAATTAAGAAATAAATTCTATTTAAACGCGAACTATAGTTCTATTTTTAAATTTTTATCTATGAATTTTAACCAATATTTTAGCCTCACTCCTAAAAAGGGTAAAAAATATACTTGTAAAGCTTTAATACTCATAAATATTTTTTTTTTTATAATTTCTTTTGAGAAAGTATTGGCTGATACTGTTAGTTCAAGCTCAGATACCTCGTTTGATTCAGATGTTGATCTTCAAGGAGATATTAAAGAAAACAGAATATATGATATTACGAATTCATCTGTCTATACTCTAAGAGGCAATATTATCTCGTCATCCTATAATTTAACCAAAAATGGAAACGGAACATTATCTGTAACAAGTAACAATGATGGTAATTTTTCATCAAGTATAACTGTAAATGCAGGTATTTTAGCCGCTGGAGATAATGACGCGTTTGGATCTGCAACAATTATTTTAAATAGTGGATCATTATCTTCAAGCAACACAACTGCTAGAAATTTGAGCAATACAATACAAATTCAAAATTCTAGTTCTTTAGGAGATGCATCAAACAATGGAGTATTAACTTTGTCGGGTAGTTTATCTTTTACTGATAAAAATTTAACCTTAACATCTTTAAGCAATAATTCTATTTCTTCTATAAATTTAGCAACTGATCCCCAAACTTTGTCTGTAGCAAGTGGGGTAACCTCTACTATTACTGGAGCTGTATCAAACGGTATTTTAACTAAGAGTGGAGCTGGAAGTTTAGTTTTAGCTGGTACAAACACCTATGATGGTGAAACAATTATATCAGCTGGTACTTTAGAGGTTCAGGGAACATTAGGTAATGGAAATTATAGTGGAAATATTACTAATTCAGCAACGATGAGTATAAATTCTTCATCAAATCAAACACTGTCAGGTACAATTTCTGGGAGTGGAGTTTTAAGCAAAAATGGTTCTGGTACACTTACACTTACAGGAACAAATACTTATAGTGGCCAAACAACAATTGAAGGTGGAACTGTAGTTGCTTCAAACTCATCTAGTTTAGGAGCAACACCTGGATCAGTAACAAGTACAAATATAGTTTTAAATAATGGAACACTTCAAACTACCAACTCTTTTTCTATAGGTTCAAATAAAGGAATAACAGTTGTTGGTAGTGGAGGAACAATTAATACGGATGCATCAACTACATTTACTTATGGTGGAGTGATTAGTAGCAATGGTACTTTGACAAAGACTGGTGATGGAACTTTAACTTTAAGTGGAGCAAACACTTATACAGGTGCAACAACAGTAAGTGCTGGAACATTGAATGTTACAGGAACTTTATCTGATGATACAGCAATTACTGTGTCATCTGGAGCTACCTATGATGTTGATGCGAGCGATACAATTAAATCTATTGATGGAGC
>Ga0209631_10003940_pt1 | contig 16728 bp, 6 predicted proteins | sample COG_08_FD_184752 | JGI IMG/M metagenome (GOLD analysis project Ga0209631, IMG submission 184752) | Pelagic Microbial community sample from North Sea - COGITO 998_met_08 (SPAdes) (version 2) | ecosystem: Environmental > Aquatic > Marine > Neritic zone/Coastal water | place: Helgoland, sampling...
GTTAGTTTGTTCCAAGTTTTACCCCCGTCTGTTGTTTTGTGTATCCCAGATCCAGGACCACCTCCAATATAAGTATATACATGCCTCCTTCTTTGTTGAGAAGCAGCATACATTACGTGTGAATTTCTTGGGTCCATGACAATATCAGAAACACCCGTATTTTTGTCAATTTCTAGAATCAAGTTCCAAGTTTTACCCCATCAATTGTCTTATATACACCGCGTTCTCCTCCGTCATTCCAAAGAGGACCCATCGCCGCCACATAAATAGTATTCGAGTTATTCGGATCTACAATAATTTTTCCAATATGCTCAGATGTTTTTAATCCAACGTTTTTCCATGAGCTTCCGCCATCTTCAGATTTGTAAACACCGTCGCCGTAAGCAACACTTCTTTGGTTATTATTTTCTCCTGTACCCACCCATATTACATTTTCATTGTTAGGATCAATTGTGATGCAACCAATAGAGTAGGAGGCTTCATTGTCAAAAATTGGTTGATAGGTTGTTCCTGCATTTGTTGTTTTCCAAACCCCTCCAGATGCAACTGCTATATAATATTCGGAGGAGTTATTTGGGTTTACAGCAATGTCTGCAATTCTTCCCGAAGTTAATGCAGGCCCTATATTTCTAAATTTTAAGCCATTAAATGTTGAAGATTTATACTTTGCCTCTTTTTTGTCTTTTTTGCCTTTTTTATTTATTGCTAAAGTAGGATTGAAGGAAACAATTCCAATAAGAAGTAATACAAGGTTAATTTTTTTCATTGGGTTGGTTTTTCGTGATTACGAAATTAATTCATTCTCTTCAACATTAGAAATAATTTCCATGAGAGGTAAGAAAGATAACTCTGGAAGGCATAATATAAATTTTAGGAATAAGTAATTTAACTCTGGTTGGTGACTTATTGATTAATCTAAAATAGCGGCAATACCAGGAAGTGTTTTTCCTTCCAAATATTCTAGCATTGCTCCACCTCCGGTACTAACGTGGCTAACCTTATCAGCTAAGTCAAATTTATTGACAGCTGCCACACTGTCTCCTCCACCAATTAGAGAGAACGCTCCATTTTGTGTTGCTTCTGCTACAGCGAGTGCTATTTCCTTTGTCCCTTTCTGAAAGTTATCCATTTCAAAAACTCCCATAGGACCATTCCAGAGTATGAGTTTTGAATCTAATACAGCTCGTTTAAATTTGGTTATGGACTCTTCAGCAATATCTAGTCCCATCCATCCATCAGGTATAGACTCTGTGGAGCAAGATTTTCTATTTGCATCATTTGAAAAAGAATCAGCAATAACTGTGTCTATCGGAATTAAAATATTAACTCCTTTCGCTTTAGCATTTGACATGATATCTTTAGCCATTTCTAGAAAATCATCTTCTACTAAAGAGTTTCCTATTGTTCCTCCTTTTGCTTTAGCAAAGGTATAAGCCATTCCACCACCAATAATTAAATTATCTACTTTATCGATCAATTTATTAATGATGGTTATTTTAGAAGAGACTTTAGCTCCCCCAACAATTGCTGTAAGTGGCTTTTCAGAACTGTTCAGTACTTTGTCTACACTTACAATTTCTCTTTCAATTAAGTAGCCAAACATTTTATCATTCGGAAAGAATTCAGCAACTACCGTTGTAGAAGCGTGAGCTCTGTGGGCTGTTCCGAAGGCATCGTTTATATAAAGATCTCCATGTTTTGCCAATTTTTCGGCAAAGGACTTATCTCCTACTTTCTCCTGCGGGTAAAAACGAAGATTTTCCAACAATACGACTTTCCCTGGCTTTAAATTTTCGGTAATCGCATAAGCACTCTCTCCAATGCTGTCTCCAGCAAAAATAACTTCTCGGCCTAATTCTTTTTCAATTTCAAAAACTATATTTTCTAATGAATACTTCGGTTCTGGACCTGATTTTGGTCTTCCCATATGTGACATCAGTACAGCACTTCCCCCTGCATCAAGAACTTTTTTAATCGTTGGAATTGCTGCCTTAATTCTCGTATTGTCAGTTACCGTTAATATCTCTTTATTCATAGGAACATTAAAGTCTACTCTAATCAAAGCTCTTTTACCAGAAAAATTGTATTTGTCGATTACTGCCATTATTGAAATTTTGAACAAATGTAAAAATGATATTCACAGTAACATTTTTTAAAAGTACTTTTGATCAAATAATTTTGATATATGGCACAAAAACTAATTTCGTGGAATTTAAATGGCATTCGAGCCGTCGCAAAAAAAGGCTTAATTGATATTTTACATAGCGTTAATGCTGACGTTTATTGCTTTCAGGAAACAAAAGCCCAGGATGATCAGGTTATTGAGGCGCTAACTGGTTTGGAGGGGTATCATATTTATTCTTTTAGTGCTGTAAAAAAGGGATATAGTGGAACGGCTATTTTAACAAAAGAAAAACCAATTTCTGTTGTTAACGGATTAGGAGTGGATGAGCACGATGATGAAGGTAGAGTATTAACCGCTGAATTTAAAGATTACTATTTAATTACGACTTATGTTCCCAATAGTAAAAGTGGGTTATCGCGATTACCCTACAGAAAAATCTGGGACGCAGCTTTATTGTCGCACATGCAAGAACTTGAAAAAGCAAAACCTGTTATTATTTGTGGAGATTTGAATGTAGCCCATCAACCATTAGATTTGAAAAATGATAAAGCAAACTTTAATAAAACTCCTGGATATACTGAACAAGAAATAGGAGGGATGGACAACTATATTAAAGGTGGATTTACCGATAGTTTTAGACACTTTTATCCAAATGAAGAAAAATACTCCTGGTGGAGTTACCGAATGAATGCCAGAGCAAAGAATGTTGGATGGCGGCTCGACTACTTTTTAGTAAGCGATGGCTTAATGAATAAAGTAGAAGACGCTTTTATTTTAAATGATATTTTTGGAAGTGACCATTGTCCAGTTGGAATCGATATAAAATAATTACCTGTTATTTTTGAATTCAATTCCAGTAATTTTAAATTCAGTTCTCCGATTCATAGCTCTTCCATCTGGAGTAACATTTGTGTCAATAGGTGCTGTTTCTCCATAGCCTTTGTAAGTCATTCTTTTTGAGCTAATCCCATAAGCCAATAGGTAATCTACAACTGCTTGTGCCCTTCTGTCTGATAAGCCAATGTTGTATTGATCAGACCCATTACTATCAGTATGTCCGGATATTTCTACTTCAAGGTGTTTGTTTTTTTCTAAGAAATCACCAATTTTTTCCAATTCAATTATAGATTTCTTTTTAAGAGTAGATTTATCATTATCGAAGAATACATTGTTTAGCACAACTTTATTTCCAACTTCTAATCGAGTTAGTTCATTGTCTTTTTCAATTTCGATATCTTCTTCAATTCCAGTTTCTCCCTCAATTCCGGAGACTTCTTCATCTAAGGTGTCTTCTTCAATAGCTTCATTTTCTGAGTACAACATATAATTATCTGAGGTAATAGTACTGTCATATTTATTATCGGATTTAAGCGGGATTAAAAATTCATCTGATTCTGGCACACTAATTTTGGGCTCTTCTTCATCTACGGTGTCTACATTAATTCCGATGCTTTTTTCAATTCCAGTGTCTCCCTCAATTCCGGAGACTTCTTCACCTAAAGTGTCTTCTTCAATAGCTTCATTTTCTGAGTACAACATATAATTATCTGAGGTAATAGTACTGTCATATTTATTATCGGATTTAAGCGAGATTAAAAATTCATCTGATTCTGGTACACTAATTTTGGGCTCTTTTATTTTGGCTAAGATCGAACTGTTTTCTATAGATAGTAAATCATCGTTATTACTTAAGAAACCGATTATTTTTGTCCCTAAAAAAGTTATTTCGTAAATATCTTTATCATTCATTTCTTCTCCTTGAGAAGCATAATATGCTTTTTTGTTATCCAATGAAGTTGTGTAGCTAATATCATCTCCAATACTATTTATAGGATATCCCATATTATTTAAATTGATAGGCTCTCCTTTGTCATTTATTTTTGCATTAAAAACATCATAACCTCCCATAGAGTTATGGCCCTTTGAACTGAAATAAATTTCATCTTTAATTGGGTTAACAAAAACTGTGGTTTCATCATATTTTGAATTTACAACATCACCTAAATTTTTAGGTTCAGACCAAATTCCATCGTCTTGCTTTTTACTTACGTATATATCTTTTCCTCCATATCCACCTGGTCTATTCGAAATAAAATAAATAGAATTTTGATCTGATGAAAAACAAGCTGACGATTCGTGATACTGTGTGTTAATTCCTTTAATAGCCTTTGGTTTTCCCCATTCGTTTTTATGCAAATTGCTTATTAATACATCTCCTCCATTTATGTCTCTATAAACCAGCATAGTTTCCCCATCCATTGACAAACCTATTATCGCATCGTTTGTTTTTTTATTTATTCGGCTAGGTAAACGGGTTGAAGGTGTCCAATTATAATTCTCCTTAGATGACATGTAAGTGTCTTCATAATACAGCCCATCAAATTCTGCTAAATTTCCACCTTTACCAGAAGGTCTTCTCGATGTGTAATAGAGTTTTTCTTTATCGCTAGTCAAGAAAATGGCATAGTCTTCGTTGTTTGAATTAATGTTGCTATCGAGTTTGCTGATAATTATTCGGGTGGGGTTACTGGTTAACTCTTTTGCAGACAAACATTCTTTTTTTTTCTTGTCAACTGGTAATATGTTTTCATTAACCAGACCATCATATCGATTAAAGCATAGCAGTGCTGAATCTATTAAGTTACTTTGCTGAAATGCAACCCCGAGATAATAATAAATTTCTGGGCTACTATATCCTTTGTCTTTTGCCTCGTAAAGATGATTAAGAGCTATTTTATGATTTCCGCTAGTTTTTGTATAATATACTCCTAATTTAAAGCTAGGAACATTAGACTTTTCAAAATCTTGATAGATTGTTAAATACAATTCTAAAGCTTTTTCATAATATAATGGTCCGGCGTCAAAATATCTATCTGCTTTTCTAATTCTTTTGGTCAATTCCTTGCTCGTGTTCAAAGAATCAACATCAGCAGCAAACCCAAAAGAATAGTTACAGGCAAAAAGCGCTATAAATACAAATAAATATTTCAGATATATCAGTTTCATTGTTATTCGCAAGTACTTTTTACATGTTGAGTTGCAGCATTAAATCCTAAGTTAGATGCTTTAATCCAGTCTTCACATGTACTTTCTTTATTCATTAACTGCATATTGCACATACCTCTATTAAAATAAGCTACACCATATTTGGAATCTAATATGATTGCATCATTAAAATCTTTTAACGCTTCTGAATATGACTCCAATTTATACATTGCATATCCTCTATTATTGTATGCGAAGGCATAAGTGCAGTCAACTTTAATTGCATTGTCAAACTCAAGAATAGCCTTCACGTAATTCCCTAAGGAAAAAAAACAAGTTCCTTTATTGTTATATGGGATAGCGTATAGAGAATCCAAATCAATTGCTCTATCATAGTCAGCAATTGCATCCTCGTACTTTTTCAACTCTCTGTAACAGCTACCTCTATTATTATAGACATATGCCAAAGTAGGAGCAATTTCTAATGCTAAAGAATAATTTATTATCGCATTTTCAAAATCTCCTTTTTGTCTATATGCACTAGCCATGTCATTATATGCATAAACATAGTCCGATTTAATTTCTAAACATTCTTTGTATGCATCAATTGATTCATCGTATTTTTGATTTAAGAAGTAAGCCCTTCCTAAATAGAAGTGAGTTTTATAATTGCCATGATTTAATTCCACTGCAATTCTTAAATCAGTGATTCCTTGCTCAATTTTTCCTTTGTCTACGTACAGGTTTCCTCTTCCTATCCTTGCAAGTTCAAATTGAGGGTGTGCGGAAATAGCTTTTGAAAAGTATGTCACAGCGCTATCCGGTTTTCCAGTCGATAAGAAATCTATAGCATCGTTATAATGGGTTTCAGCAGCTTGAATTTTCCCCAATTGTTCATCTAATAGAATAGCCGTAGAATCATTTTCCATTTGAGCTGCACCGGATATACAAACAAAGAATAATAAGGTATGTACAATCAGTTTCTTCATCAGTAAATACTAGGAAGTAATCCTTCCAAAGATTTTTTATAGGTTAAACTAAATTCGAATCCTCCTCTATAATTTGTTGCAGAAGAAAGTGTGCTAATATTAAAATCGTAACTAATACCAAACCTTATACTTCTATAAAGTCCTCCAAAATGAATAGCAGCAGCATCAAAGTATCGATAGTAAGGTCCTGCAAATACATATAAGTCAGACGCAGAAAGGTATTTGTTCCAAAGAAATCCAATGTTTAATTCATTTACATTTTGTTGTCTCATAAATAAAACATGAGGCTCCAAGTAGTTTTTATTAGCCATTTCAAATCGGACTCTTGAATATAAAGTCCATCTTATAGGTAGTTTATTGTCTGTATCTATAAATGTTTCTTTAGGACTTGTTAAATGATGAGCAGAAACTCCTACAGTTGGTTTTACTTTACTTTTTTTCGTGTTATTAAAATAACAAACTCCAAAATTTAATTCCGGAAGCATCATACTTATGTTTGCAAATGATTCATAGCTAGGTATTCCTGAATTATATCCACTTACAGAATTTTCGAATTGATTATTATATACGAATTGGTTGGAACTGATACTTTTCTGAATAAAACCTAATTGGATCCCAGTAGTTAAATGATGACCATCAGTAGGAGTGTTGGTTATTTCATAAGCTGTCGATAATGTTAGGTTGGTAACGGTATAGTTGCTTAGACCAGCTTTATTATTCATAGCGAGTAAACCAAATCCAAATTTTTTGTAAGGTTTGTCATATGAAAATATGGAGGTAGTAAATGGATTTGAAGCGACAGCACTCCACTGATTTCTGTATTGAATATGAGCTTGATATTGTCCTTTAAACATTCCTGTTATTGCCGGGTTGGTTTGAAGTCTTGATTGATAGAATTGCGACAAATGAGCATCCTGAGCATGCATTGAAATGCAGGTCATTATTAATACATATATGCTAAATATTTTTCGAATCATTCTACTATTATCTGACTAAAGTTATATCACCTTTCATAGTATACTCTTTTTCATTTAGAGTTACTGCTCTTACTGTATAAACATAAACACCAATTGGTTGATCACTATTTAATTTCATTCCATTCCAACCATTACTCTGCTCGGTTGATTGAAAGATTAATTCTCCCCAGTTATTATATATTCTAAATTCGAATTCTAAGAATGGTCCTCCATCTACAAATAAAATATCGTTTACTCCATCTCCGTTTGGAGTAAAACCACTCGGAACAAAAGGCACTCCATCTAATATTGGGCATTCTCCACTAACAAGATTCGTAACAGAATCTCCGCAGCCATTCATTGTGGTAACTGTCAAGCTTACGTAATAATCACCTTCAACTTCATAACTATGAGAGGGCTCGATTAATGTGGAAGTATTTTCATCTTCAAAGTCCCAATAATAGCTAATTATGCTATCTCCAGTTACTGCGGTTGAATTTACGAAGGTTAATAAATCTGTAACACAATCTCCTTCAAAAGTAAATTCTGCTGCAACAGTTTGTATCGAAACAGATTGTCTTATTGTATCTGAACAACCAGCAACTGTTGTTACAATTAATTGAACAGAGCTAGTGTCAAGTCCAAAAGCATAGGTTGGGTTTTGAACCAAAGAGCTATCTGTTCCAAAATTCCAATTCCAATCTGAAATTATTCCATTTGAAATTGTGGATAAATCGATAAACGGAACTAGTGAGTCGTTACACAATAGATTAAAGCTGAAGTCAGCAACTGGTGATTCAAAGAATGATAAATCAATTGAATCAAAGTACATTGGACAATTAGGAGATTCTATAAATAATTGTACTCCTCCGTTACTTATGTCGTTGTCACTAGGTATATACGAAGCATTGAGGACCGAATCGTTTGGTGAAAACACCCCTGTTCCAGTTGTTTGCCATACTAAACTACTGTTACCTCCAAATACGTATACGTCCATGTTTACTGGTAATTGTCCAAGACAAACGGTGTCTGGATTTAATATTGAAATGATAGGAGGTATTTCCCAATTTACCATTAATGTATCAGAAATTTCAGGACAACTTCCGTTATTTGTAGTAGTTAATATTAAGTTTGCAAACCCTTGCGCTGTATCTGCCTGACTTGGTATATATATCGAATTTAAGACTGTGTCTGAAGGAAAGAAGCTTCCGGTTCCGAGTGAGCTCCAGCTTCCAGTGGAAGTCCCAGTAGAAACGTTTCCGTTTAATTGAACGTTTATTCCATTAACCGTACAAATTGTAATGTTGGCACCGGCATCAGGATTAGGATAAGGATTAAATAATATATCTGTAGATACAGTTACGGCATTGCAAGTGCCATTTCCAGTACTTGTAAGCGCAACAGTAACGATTCCAGCAGTGCTATCATTTGCATCACCAAAGTATTGTGTTGATAGACTGGTTTCATCACTAAACATCCCTGTTCCTATTGAGTTCCAGTTAGCCCCGGATGCATTATTTACAGTGCCTTCTAAGTCAATCAGAATGTTTTCAATACATACTGGACTTACAACTGAAATTGTAAGTTCTGGAGCTGGAGTTACTTCAATGTCTATGGTGTCAGAAGCTTCTATACAGGCATTTACTGAAGATAGAACTAGTTGATAGGATCCGGCACCAGGTGGATTGATAAAGTTGGTGTTTACCAAACTACTGTCCGTAAAATATCCTCCATTTAGAGAAGTCCACTCGGTTTGTCCAGATCCACCTATTATCGATCCGTTGAGTGGCAGCGGCACGTTAGAGCAAGTAGTGTCATTTAATCCTGCAATAATTAAGGGAATCGATGTGATTATTATTTCTAAGGTATCATTCTCCGGAAAGCAGTTGCCATTGTCAATAGATTCCAGAACAAGTGTTACAGCATGTGCAATAGTATCCGCACTGCTTAATACATATGTTGCATTTAAGGCACTATCATTTGGTAGAAAATATCCAGTTCCTAAAGTAGTCCATACTCCAACTGTACTTCCAAGTGATACATTTCCTGCCAAAACAGCGGTTGTGTCACCTTCACATAGTATTTGATCTATACCTGCATCAACCAATGGGGCTGGAGTAATCACCACAAGCAGAGAGTCTTGTTCAAGACATGCATTAGTTGAAGATAAAGTTAATGTGGCAAACCCCGCTAAAGAATCTTGAGAGCTTGGCTTATAAGTTGCGTTTAAAGCGGTGTTGCTAGGAGTAAAAATACCTGTACCCGAAGTAGACCAGATACCAGTGGCTGTGCTTCCGGAAACATTTCCTGATAAGAATACATCTGAGTTGTTTGAACAAACCGTATCATTAGGGCCAGCTATAACGACTGGTCTAGAAGTGAATTGAACAACAATTGAATCGCTAACATCAATGCAGAATGTTGAGTCAATAGTTTGAGCACTAATAATGATATTTGCAACGGTTGTATCCATTCCACTTGGAATATAAGTAGCGTTTAAATCACTGTTATTAGGCAAGAAGCTTCCAGTACCTGATGAACTCCAAATAACACCGATAGAACCACCTCCAATAATAGCGTTTAATGGAATAACGTCATCATTACAAACAACTAAGTCAGTGCCAACATCAACGGTAGGAGCAGGAGTTATCGTGATTAAAACCAAATATGTTTCTTCAGAACATATTCCATTGTTAGTAGTAGTAAGGGCTAGAACTACAAAACCTGCCATTTTATCTGCTGCACTTGGAATATAAACATTATTAAGAATAGTTTCATTTTCAGTGAAAAATCCAGATCCAAAGGTACTCCAAATACCAGTAGAAGTTGGTCCAAATATTTGACCTACAAGATAGGCTGTGTCGTTATTTGCACATATACTAATATCTGGACCACCATTGGCATAAGGAGCAGGAGTTATTGTGGTAATCATGGTGTCAATATCGGCAACGCACCCGCTAAAATTAGTAGGCGTAAAGGTTAATGTTACATTTCCTGCCAAAGAATCATCAGAGCTAATTACATAAGTAGCATTGAAATCAGTTGCATCCGGCACAAAATATCCTGTTCCAAGTGATTCCCACAGGCCTTCAGAGGCTCCAGTGATTGTTCCTCCTAACTGTATGGGCACGTTTGCGCAAACAGTTTGATTATTTCCAGCACTAACAGTTGGGTTATCAACAATATGTATATATATTGTATCTTCTTCAGGATTACAAGATCCGTTATTTGTTGAGGTAAGGGTAATTTCTACAAGTCCAGCAATAGTGTCTGCAGGGCTCGGTATATATGTTGCTGTTAAAGTCGTATTATTAGGACTAAAAGAACCTGTTCCAGATGTTGTCCATGTCCCTGTTGTACTTCCTCCTGAAACACTTCCATTCAGAGCAACATTTGGGTTTGAAATACATACAAAAACATCAGGGCCAGCATCTACAACAGGGGATGGAGTGTAATTGATGTAAACTGTGTCTGCCTTATTACAACTATTTGTACTGTTTAATATCAATTGAACAAAGCCAGAATTTTGATCGGTTTGACTTGGTATATAATTTGTCGTTAAGAGTGTATCTGACGGTGAGAAGTTACCTGTTCCTAAAGTACTCCATTCTCCGCTAATCGCGCTTCCACTGACAGTTCCGAATAGATTTACTATTCCATTATTTCCGCATGCAGTTTCATCATTCCCTGCATTAACAAAAGGGGTAGGAACTATTGTTATTAGGAGTGTGTCACTTACGGTATTGCATGTTCCATTATTTGTTGAAGTTAAAGCTATATTTACGAAGCCATTAGTAGTATCCGCAGGACTAGGGACATAAGTTGGATTTAAAACTGTATTACTTGGTAAGAATGTTCCGGAACCACTACTAGTCCATTCTCCCGAAGCAGACCCACCTGAAACCGATCCAAGAAGAGAAATATTATCTGTTGTACAAATCAATTCATTAATTCCTGCTTCAACCAATGGAGGAGGGGTAATCGTAACCAACATTGCATCTGCATTAGGGTTACAATCACCATTGTTTGTAGATGTTAAAGTTAAAATTACACTCCCATTGTTTTTGTCTGGAACACTTGGCACATAATTTACAATCAAACTACTATTATTCGGAATAAAGATTCCTGAGCCACTACTGGTCCATAAGCCAGTAGAGGATGCACCTGTTATTTCTCCAATTAAGGATATTGCAGGGTTATTATAACAAACCACTTGGTTGCTTCCTGCTATAGAAACAGGAGGTTTAGAAACTAAATAGTTTACTGTGTCACTTTTATCAATGCAAGCATCAGTCGAAGTTAAAATTAAATTTACCGATCCAGTAGCGGTTTCTGAAGTTCCAAACGAATATATAGGGTTCATACTAGAACTATCGGAGAACGTACCATTACCGAGGGTCGTCCAGACACCAGTAGTTGTTCCTCCACTTATGCTTCCAATTAAGACTACTTGTGTGTTGGCACAAGCTGAATTATCAAATCCAGCATTAACCAGGGGAGCAGTAGTTATGGTTATTGCAAGAGTGTCATCATTTGAGTTACAAACACCATTATTGGTTGATGTCAATATTATCGAAGTTCCATTAGCCGCAATATCATCAGGGCTAAGAACGTATAACCCATTTAATGTCGAATCATTTGGGGAAAAATAACCTGAACCGAGTGTAGTCCATATTCCTGTAGTTGTTGCACCAGAAACAAATCCTACTAAACTAGCAGAAGTGTCTCCAACACAAACAGCAATGTTGTTACCTGCATTAACCGTAGGTGGTGAACTCAAATAAATTTTAAGAGAATCCAAATCAGAATTACATTCACCATTGTTAGTTGTAGATAGTATTAAGCTAATACTATCTTGTAATATATCTGCTGCACTTGGTATATAGGAAGCATTAAGTGCGCTGGGATTTGGAGAGAAAATACCTGTGCCAGATGAGGTCCAAATACCTGTCGTGGTTATGCCACTGATAATTCCATTCAGGTTAATATTTACATTATTTGAACAAACAGTTGTATCATTTCCTGCATTTGATATTGGACCTGGGGTTACAACTAATTCTAAGGTGTCGCTAATAGAAGCGCAAGCAAGTGTAGAGTGCAGCACTATATTAACATTTCCTGCTGAAATATCCCCAGCTCCAAATTGATATTGAGCATTAAGATCTGAAGTGTCTGGTGTGAAATTGCCGTCACCTAAAGTTTCCCACCCACCAGTAGTTGGTCCTCCTGATACATTTCCTGATAGAGAAACTAATGCATTTGAACAAGAAGTATCAGGAATTCCGGCATCAATAATTGGTACGCCGGTAATGGTAATTGTTAATGTGTCAGTGTTTTCGCTACACGTTCCATTATTAATTGAAGTTAAAATTAAATCAAATCCTCCAGCTATGCTATCAGCTGTACTAAGATTGTATGTTGCGTTTAATATGCTGTTATTCGGCGCAAATGTTCCTGAGCCTGAACTAGACCAGACACCTTCTGTTGTAATGCCTGAAACTGAACCATCTAAAACAGCATCCATATCTCCAAAACAAATAAATTGATCAACATTGGCATTAACTTGCGGAGCTGGAGTGAAATATGCAGTTGCAGTATCCGTGGAAGCACATGAGTTGGTTGAAGTTAGAGTTATCAGAACGCTACCCGCCGCAATATCTGCTATGCTTGGTATATAGGTAGCTGTTAATGATGAGTCATTTGGAGTAAATGATCCAGTACCTGATGAAGTCCATATTCCAGTGGTGCTGCTTCCTGAAATGTTTCCGTAGATATTAATATCTGCATTATTTCCACAAACTGATCCGTCTAAGCTATCTATAGCAACCAATGGACGTGGTGTGAAATTAACAACAAGTGTGTCGTCCACTGCTAGGCAGCCTAAGTTATTTGTTGAGGTTAAAACTAACTGGACGGTACCTGCTAACGTATCCGCACTTCCCGGAACATAATAAGCGTTTAAATCTGTACTTATTGGATTAAACGATCCAGTTCCTAAAGATGACCAAATAGCTGTATTAGATCCCGAATTTATCATCCCATTTAATTGCAGACTATCATCATTACAGATGGATGGAGCAATTCCAGTATTTATTAATGGAGGTTGAGTTATGTTCAACCTAACTGTATCCGCAATAGGTAAGCAAATTCCATTATTCGTTGATACTAAAAAGAGGTCTACAAAACCGACAGCTATATCAGTTGGACTAGCAGTATAAGTAGCATTAAATGTTGTGTCATTAGGGAAGAATGATCCTGATCCCAATGAAAACCATCTTCCTGAGGTACTTCCCCCAGAAACAGTTCCTGATAATATTATTGAGGGATTATTAGCACAAATATTTTCATCCAGGCCTGCGTCTACTGCTGGCATTGGAGTGTAGGTTATTAAGATCGAATCCTTCTCCAGTAAACAACCTCCATTATTTGTGGAAGAAAGGGTTAAATAGACAGAGCCAGAATTATGGTCAGCTGCAGACGAGTTGTATGATGCCGTTAGTAAACTATTGTTAGGGTTGAAATCTCCTGACCCACTTGTAGACCAACTTCCTGTTGAGGTAGCTCCCGTAATTATCCCATTCAAGTTTATTGTATCGTTATTTTCACAAACTGTCAAATCAATTCCTGGATCAACTATTACACCATTTGAAAATGACAATTCAACAGTATCAACAATAGCTTGACACATTCCGTTAAGTGTTGAGGTTAGATATAAGTTTACTGATCCAGCGGTGGTATCTGTATCTCCTGCAGTATAAATAGCATTCAAATCTGTAGTAGGGATTGAAAACGCTCCATCTCCATCTGTAGTCCATATACCTGAGGAAGAACCTCCACTGATAGTACCGGAGAGGTTAAAAACTGGATTCGTCGCACAAGCCGATAAATCTAAACCTGCATTTGAAACAGGTGGAGCTGTCATAATAATAAAAATTGTGTCAGTAACAGCGATACATCCTCCATTTCCAGTAGAACTTAATACTACCATTACCGAATCAAATATTGTGTCGGATGCAGTAGGTAGATAAGATGCTGTTAATAAGGAATTATTTGGAGAGAAGGATCCGCCACCATTGGTAGACCATTGGCCGCCGGTTGCTCCGATAATAGTTCCAGTTAAATCAATACCTGCTGTATCGGCACAAACAGTTTGACTACTTCCAGCATCAACATAAATCCCTGGGTTTATTGTTACAATAATAGAATCAATTGCAGCTGCGCATCCTCCATTATTGGTAGATGTTAATGTTAATGTTACCTGGCCAGCAGTTGAATCGGCAATTGTTGGAATATAAGATGCAGTCATCAAACTATTATTAGGGGAGAAGCTTCCCGTTCCGCTTGTAGACCATATTCCTGAAATAGGAACTGTTCCATTTAGGTTTACATTAGCTGCATGGAAACAAACAATATCATCTAATCCTGCATCTACATTTAAGGAGTCTAAAATTGAAATGTTAAAGCTGGCGGTGTTAGGGCATATGCCAGTAGTGGTGTATGTAATGGCATAAGGACCTCCAACTGTTGATGCTGATAAATTTATTTCACCTGTTCCAGCATTTATGCTAACACCTCCTGGTGCAGAAAAAGTACCTCCAGATAAACCAGTCAACGAAGGAATAGGGTTTGACTCACTTTGACAATAAGTAGAAACATCAAATATAAACGAAGGATCATCTTCGGAGTCAATTGTAATGTCAAATGTAGTTGCACTAGAACATGAACCTGCTGTCGTGTATGTTATTGTGTATGGACCTCCCAATGTACTTGAGATGAGGTTTATTTCACCAGTACTTCCATTTAAAACAACACCTGCTGGAGCAGTAAATGTTCCTCCCGCAGCTCCCGTAACAATTGGAACCGGGTTTATATCTCCCTGACAATAAGTGTTAGATGAATATGCAAATGAAGGGTCGTCATCTGTAACAATTGTAATATTGAATGTAGTATTATTAGGACATAACCCTGAAGTAGAATAGGTCACAATATAAGGACCTCCAACTGTGGATGTTGCAACGTTAATTTCTCCTGATCCAGCATCAATTGAAAGACCAGCTGTAGCGGTAAATATTCCTCCTGCAGCACCACTAACCGTAGGCGTTGGATTTAAATCTGTTAAGCAATAACTAGCAGCGCCATAAGTAAATGCTGGATCATCTTCGGGATTAATTGTAAGATCAAAAGTTGCACCAATTGGGCAGGATCCAGAAGTGGTGTATGCAATGGTATATGGTCCACCTACAGCAGAAGTAGAAAGATCAATGACCCCAGTAGAAGCATTTATGGATACAGCAGCCGGAGCAGAGAAGGATCCACTAGCTGTACCAGTAATGGTAGGAGACGGATCGGCATCCCCTTGACAGAATGCAGCAGCTGCATAAGTAAATGAAGGATCATCAAGAATGATGGTTACGTTAAAAGTTGTTGCGTTAGGACAAGTTCCACCAGTAGTATAGGTAACGACATATGGTCCACCTGCAGTAGAAGCAGAAGCATCAATTACACCAGTACCTGCATTAATGATAAGTCCAGCGGTGGCAGTAAATATACCACCTGATATTCCAGTAATAACAGGGGTCGGATCAGCTCCTCCTTGACAATACGAAGGAGCTACATATGTAAATGAAGGATCATCTTCTGGATCAATCGTAACTTCAAAAGTAGCACTATTTGCGCACCCTCCAGGAGCAGTATAGGTAATTGTGTAAGGTCCACCAGCTGTGGAAGCTGAAAGGTCAATAACTCCAGTACTCAAGTTAATTGAGATGGCGGCAGGAGCTGAGAAAGCCCCTCCTGGATCGCCAGTTATAATCGGAGCTGGGTCAGCTGCACCCTGGCAATAATTAGTAGATGCATAAGTAAATGAAGGGTCATCTAATACTATTGAAACGTTATACGTTGTACTGTTCGGACAAGTACCTCCTGTTGTATAAGTTACAGTATAAGTAGCTCCTGAAGTTGAAGCAGAAAGATCAATTACGCCAGTCCCTGCATTAATGATAAGTCCAGCAGTAGAAGTAAATGTACCACCAGCAGTTCCCATAATAGTAGGAGTAGGGTTAGCATCATCTTTGCAATACGTAGCAGCGGGATACGTAAATGAAGGATTGTCTTCCGGTAGGACATCGATATTAAATGTGGTAGAGCTATTACAAGACCCTGGAGTAGTGTATGTAACGATATAGGGTCCACCTATACTAGAAGCTGCGAGGTCAATTTCACCAGTAGAGAGGTTAATAACTAAGCCAGTAGTAGCGGAGTAAGTTCCTCCAGGTCCCCCTGTAACTGTAGGTAATGGATTAGCATCACTTTGACAATAATTATTAGCGGTATAAGTAAAAGAAGGATCCCCAGTAGTTACAATTGCTATGTTGAATGTGGTGCTATTAGGACATATTCCCCCAGTTGCATAGGTAACAGTATATGCTCCGATAGCAGATGTAGCTAAATCTACTTCTCCAGTTCCAGCATTGATTACAAGACCGGCTGTTGAGGTAAAAGTACCCCCTGCATTACCAGTAATGGTAGGAGTAGGATTAGGATCACTTATACAATAGCTAGCAGCTGTGTATGAAAATGCAGGATCATCTTCCGGATCAATAGTTACATCAAAAGTTGTGCTGTTGGAGCATGTTCCAGGAGTGGTGTAGGTAATGGTATAAGCCCCACCCAC
>Ga0209631_10003942_pt1 | contig 16719 bp, 9 predicted proteins | sample COG_08_FD_184752 | JGI IMG/M metagenome (GOLD analysis project Ga0209631, IMG submission 184752) | Pelagic Microbial community sample from North Sea - COGITO 998_met_08 (SPAdes) (version 2) | ecosystem: Environmental > Aquatic > Marine > Neritic zone/Coastal water | place: Helgoland, sampling...
TATGATATTAGGGGTACCTATCCTGAAGAAATAAATGAAGGCGTTATTTCGATAATCGGGCAAGCTATAGCTTTAAAATGTAAACAAGAAGGTATTACAGAGATTTCAGTTGGAAGAGATGGAAGATTATCTGGGGAGATATTGCTAGATTCTATGTGTAATTCTATTGCAAAATCAGGTATTGCCGTATCAAATATTGGGTTAGTGACTAGTCCTATTTTGTATTATGCAGCAAAAAAAAGTGTTTCTAAGAGCGGTATCATGATAACTGGAAGTCATAATCCTAAAGATGATAACGGTATTAAAATGGTTATCAATGATAAACCAGTTTCAGGGACTGAAATATTATCATTAACTAAATGTGTTCCAGAGTTTGATAAAACAAAGAAAGAGATAATTAAAATAAATATTATTGAAGATTACATAAATGATGTGCTACATAAAATTACACTAAATCAACCTGAAAAGGTAAAAGTTGTAGTTGATTGTGGGAATGGTGCGGCTGGATGTGTTGCTCCTGAGCTATTTAAAAGATTGGGGTGTAATGTAATTAATCTTTTTTCTGAAATTGATGGAAATTTTCCAAATCATCATCCTGATCCTGGAAAACTTGCTAATCTTCAAGACCTAATAAAAGCAGTTAAAGATGAAAAGGCTGATCTTGGTCTAGCATTTGATGGGGATGGAGATAGAGTTGGACTCATTACTGGAAAAGGTAATGTAGTTTTTCCAGATAAAATTATGATGCTTTTTGCAGAAGATGTATTAGCTAATAATAATGGCGGTCAAATTATCTTTGATGTTAAATGCTCTAATTCGCTCGCACAAATTATTGAAGCAAATGGTGGCGAACCAGTCATGTCACCAACTGGACATTTTCATATAAAAAATAAACTTAGAGAAACTAATGCTTTGCTAGCTGGTGAAATGAGTGGTCATATCTTTTTTAATGATATTTGGTACGGATTTGATGATGGGCATTATGCGGGAGTAAGGATAATAGATCTTATTAATAAATCAGATTCTTCAATAGATGAAATGGTCTCTAGATTACCTGAATCATTTTCTACTCCTGAGCTCAATATTCATGTAGGTGATGATATTAAATTTGATATTGTTAAAAAATTTGCTGAAGAATGTCTATTAGATGGTAATAAAATAACAATTGATGGATTACGAATTGAATTTAGCAACGGATGGGGTTTATTAAGAGCATCGAACACAACTCCTAAACTGGTATTAAGGTTTGAAGGGAAAAGTGAGGCTGATCTAAAATCAATACAGGAAAACTTCCTAAATGAATTTAAAAGAATATGTCCTGAAATTGATTCGACTATGCATTAGAATGAATAAAAATAACTATTTAAAATTTGAAAGGTAATAGAAAACAAATAATTCTTCAGTCACTAGCTGGCCTTCTAGAAGAAAGAAATTTATCCAAAGTAACTACTGCTGTTTTAGCAGAAAAATCAGGAATAACCGAAGCTGCCCTCTATAGACATTTTCCTAGCAAAAGGTCGATATTCTCTGAACTTTTTGGATTTTGTGATGATGCTATTTTTTCTAAGTGTGCTGAAATTAAGAAAACGGATTTAAGTTCAGAAGAGAAAGTAAAAAACATATTTTTATTTTTTATAATATTTCTTGAAAAGAATAAAGGTTTTGCAAGAATCCTGTCTAGAGAAGCTCTGAGTTCTGATGAACAAAATGTAACAGATGCAGTTAATCAATTTTTTGAGAGATTAGAGCTCAATATTAAACAAATCTTGGCAGAAGAAGCTAATAAACTAATCGCTCAACCAGGAATTTCAGCACAATTAATAGTTACCTTATTAGAGGGAACTGTTTCAAGATATATTCGATCTAAATTTAAGGAATCGCCTTCAAGTTATTCTGAAAATATTTGGACCTTAACTGTCTTATCTACTTTTAAAGATTAATTATCTATATTTTCATTTAGGAATAATTCGAAATAGGTATTTTTATCGTCTGGATTTGCAATTTCTCCAGTTGATTTATTCACCTTTACGTAAGATATACCACTCGGAATTCTTATTTCTGATTCAGGCAAATTTTCTAAAGCCAAACTCATATAATCAACCCAAATTGGTAGAGCAATGCTTGAGCCATATTCATTATCTCCAAGTGAAGTAAAGTCATCGGTGCCAACCCAGACAGTTGTTACTAGATCTTCATGGAATCCAGAAAACCATGTACTTTTTGCATCATTCGTAGTGCCAGTCTTTCCTGCAATATCTGATCTTTTTAAAATACCAGTTTTACGTCCTGTGGATCCTCTTCGAGTATGCTCTTTTAAAATATCTTTAACAATATGAGTAACTCTTTCATCTATAACTTTATTTTTGTTTGATGCATTACTTAACAAGTTATAGGGTTTTTTAGCTTCTAGCTCCAATGTATTTAACCAAGGAAATGCAGACATATTAGCTGTAATATCTTCTAAATCAGCTTCTTCTGTATCCTGATGTATAAAGATATTATTTCCATCTCTATCTAAGATTTTTGAGACATAATGTAAATCTACTAAATATCCATCATTTGCTAACACACCATATGATCTAGCTACTTCTGCTGGAGAGAAATTGCCAGATCCTAAGGCTAAAGAGAGATCATTAGGGAGCCTGCTTCTTTCGAAACCAAATTTAGAAATATAATTATTTGCTGTTGTGATACCTAGTTCTCTTAAAAGTTTTATTGATACGATGTTTAGAGATTGAACTAGTCCCTCCCTTAGTCTGGTTGGTCCATAAAATTTTCCAGTATAATTTTCTGGTCTCCAGAAACTTTCTAAGTTCTCATCGTTAAAGATTATGGGTGCATCATTAATAATAGATGATGGATTATAATTATTGGCAAATGCAGCAGCATAAACAAAAGGTTTGAAACTGGAGCCTGTTTGAGGAAATGAAAGTCTCACTCTATCAAAAAGGCCATCATCAAAAGATGTACCCCCAACATAACTTGAGATACTTCCCGTATTCGGGTTTATGGAGATAAGAGCAGCTTCAGCTAAAGGAATCTGATCAAGAACAATATTATCATTAGTGGATTTTAGGTAAATGAAATCGCCAGGCTTAATTAAATCATAGAAATTTTGTGGCAATGATCCTCTTGAATTAATAGATATATATCTTCTAGCCCATTTGTATGTTTCCGCATCCCAATTTAGAGATAAAACCTGTAGATCTTCACTTAAATACTTGAAGCTCTCTTCATTAACATCGATGACTATCCCTCTTTTATGAGAGTGAATGAAAATATTTGAATCAAATGTATTTCTAATTCTTGTAAGTAAGGTGTCTACATCACTAGTAAAATCAAAGCTTTCTTCAATGCCTATAGTAAGAGGTGAATAATCTAAATCTGCTAAAGAATTTATATCATCTATAGAAAATATATCTAGATAATTATTCTTTGGACGCCATCCATGCCTTTTATCATATTCTGACAAGCGCTCAGAAATGCTTTCAATTGCTTTGGATTGAAGTTTTGAATCGATAGTTGAATATACTTCCCATCCTTCTGAATAAGCTCTTAAACCATATCTATTAATTATTTCTTGCCGAATTAATTCAGCTAAATGTCTTGAATCTAGGTCATAAGATTTAATATTTTTTGAAATATTTACTGGTTCAGATATTGCTAAAATATAATCATCATTAGTTATGTATCGAAGCTTGAGCATTCTTCCTAGAATCCAATTTCGCCTTGATTTCGTTCTCTCAGGAGCTTTAATAGGATTAACTCTTGAAGGAAGTTGAGCTAGTGAAGCAATTAATGCACTTTCTGCTAGAGTAAGCTCTTGAGAACTTTTACCAAAATATGTATCCGCAGCCGATTCGATTCCATAAGATCTATTGCCCAAAAAAATACTATTTACATATAGTTCAAAAATTTCTTTTTTGCTAGCTACACTTTCTAGCTCGTAGGCAAGCAGGATTTCTTTTAATTTTCTTATTACTGTTTGATCTCTTGTTAAGACATAGCCTCTTACAACCTGCATTGAAATTGTCCCGCCTCCTCCAAAACATCCATTGGGGCCAATGCATCTTATAAAAGATCTTAGAATACCTGTATAACTTATGCCTTGGTGTCTAAAGAAACCATCATCTTCAGCTGCTAAAAAAGCATTTTTAAGATTGCTTGGAATATCATCAAAGTTAATGGGTCTCCGTTTTTTTTCTCCAAATTCTCCTATAAGAACACCATCACTGGTATAAATTTTTAAAGGCACTTGAAGTTGTGATTGATCAACTAAACTTATTTCAGGAAGATCAGGTTTCAAGTAAAGATATATAGTTAATGTAGTTAATATTCCAAAGGTTGTTACGGCTATGCTGGACCAGAATAAAAACTTGATAAATTTTGTCATAACTTTATAAAAGTGAGTAGATACATTTTAATATAAGAATTAATGAATATATCTTTTATCATGCTAAAAGACTATTTTATAGAGTTCAATGTTAAAATCATGCGCATAAATTAGAAATATTATGAATATCTTTATAGTTGGTCCTATGGGATCAGGAAAATCTACCGTTGGCAAAATCATTGCTAATGAATTATTTTTGTCTTTTTTAGATACTGATGATGAGATAGAAAAAGGTACAGGTGTCACTATTGACTGGATTTTTGATCTTGAAGGTGAGGAAGGTTTTAGGAAAAGAGAGAGTGCTATCTTGGGTGACTTGGCTAAAATGAACTCAATTGTTCTTTCAACCGGCGGTGGAATTATCTTATCTGATGATAATAGGGATCTTTTATCAGCAAGAGGTACTGTTTTCTATCTTGATACGCCAATAGATATTCAATTGGAAAGAACTTCCAAAGATAAAGATAGGCCTCTGCTAAAAGATGGTGACCCAAGAAAAATATTAACTGATCTTCATGAAAAAAGAGAAAGTCTTTATCAGAGTGTTGCAGATTACGTTGTTGAGACTTCAAATAGAAGCAGTCAGGAAGTAGCGAATGAGATTATTAAGTTAGTTAAGAATTATGGCTAAATCTATTCTGGTAGGTAAAAAGCCAACTAAATATGAGGTTGAAATCTTAGATAAACCAATATCTAAAAGTAAATTTTCAACTGCATTAAAATCTTATAATAAAGTTCTTGTAGTTACTGATAACGGTCTGCCTAAGAAATATTTAGCAGACATAAAAAAGGTTATCCCAAAATCTAAAAAGGTGTATATACATACTCTTCCAGCTGGAGAAAAATCTAAATCCTTAAAATCCTTCAATTCAATTCTAGAGAATTTAGCATCTTTAAAGTTTGATAGGACTGATTGTCTCATAGCTCTAGGTGGCGGAATGATTGGTGATGTTACTGGTTTTGTAGCTTCTTCATACTTGAGAGGAATAGATTTTATTCAAATTCCTACAACTCTTTTATCTCAAGTCGATTCATCTGTAGGTGGCAAAACAGCTATCAACATAAGTCAGGGTAAAAATTTGGTAGGGGCTTTTTACAATCCCAAAAAAGTTTTTATTTCATTAGCTTATTTAAAAACCTTATCAGAAAAAGAATTCAAATCTGGATTAGGTGAAGTTGTAAAGTATGCTTTTATTCTTAACGCAAAGCTTCATAAGATCTTAAAGTCTAATTCTAGTTTAGTACTTTCCAGAGATTTAAAGATACTTGAAGAAGTCATACATGAATCAATTAAGACTAAATCTAAAATAGTAACTCAGGATGAAAAAGAAAATGGAATAAGAGCTATTCTTAATTTTGGCCATACTTTTGGGCATGCGATTGAAGCCAAAAATAATTACAAAGGTATTTCTCATGGTGAGGCTGTTGTTCTTGGTATGATAATTGCCTCTGAAATATCATTTTTAGAAAACTATATTTCTAGGAAAGAATTGGATGAAATTAAAAGTTTAATAACTTCCTTGGGTCTTAGCAGTGATTATAAGAAATACAATTATTCTGATCTTAAGCCCTTTATTTTGAATGATAAAAAAGTATCGAAAGGAAAATTAAACTTAATTTTGCTTAAAAAAATTGGTAGCGCCTTTAAAACAAGTAAATTTAAAAATTCGAATCTATCTAAAGCCTTTAAATAAAAAATTATGCAGCATTTGCTGTTGTAGCTTTCAATAGATCTTTTACATTTAAGGCTGCTGGAGATACTAGCCAAAAAAGTTGTTCAAATTTGTCAAAATCGTCGTATATTTCTTTTGATCTTGAGCTACTGGTCTCTTGATAATGCTTTAAAATAATTTCTTTTAAATTCTTTCGATGAGATTCCATATCTTCATTAATAATTCTGTCTATATTTACAAGTCCTCTGTTACATTTATCAAAGAAGGTTCTATCTTCATCTAAAACATATGCGAAGCCACCTGTCATTCCAGCTCCAAAATTTGCACCCACAGGACCCAATACTGTTACCTGTCCACCAGTCATATACTCACAACAATGATCACCTGCTCCTTCAATAGTTGCATATGCTCCTGAGTTTCTTACTGCAAATCTTTCACCTGTTGAACCAGCAACATATATTTCTCCGCCAGTAGCACCATATAAACAAGTATTACCAACTAAAGTTGTTTCCTTGCTTTGAGCATAATGACTAGTATTTTTTATAACAATTTTGCCTCCATTCATACCCTTACCAACATAATCATTGGCATCGCCATCTAAAACTATATTTAATCCATTAGCATTCCAACAACCAAAGCTTTGACCTGCAGACCCTTTAAAATTTAAAGTTATAGGTTTTTCTAAACCAGTCTCACCAAAAGTATCAGCTATATAGCCAGATGCAGAAGCCCCCACAGATCTATCAGTATTCATTATCTTATAATCGAATGATTTCGATTTGTTAGCTTTAATAAAAGGTTTAATTTCTTTTAATATCTTTCTTGCAAGAATACCTTTATCCCATGGATTGTTTTGAGATACCTTGCAGTGATAAGGCTCTTTTATAGATTTATTTTTATACAAGAGATCTGTGAGGTTTATAGTTTTATATTGTGATTCCATATCCTCAATAACCTTTAAATATTCTGTTTGACCTATAATATTTTCTAGTTTGGAAACTCCCATCTCGCTTAAATGTTGCCTGACATCATCAGCTATAAATTTAAAATAATTTACTACTTTTTCTTTTTCGCCAATAAAGTGATGATTGATAATATCTTTTCTTTGTGTGGCAACACCAGTTGCACAATTATTTAAATGACAAATTCTTAGATATTTGCATCCCATGGCTATCATAGGCCCAGTTCCAAAACCAAATGATTCTGCTCCAAGGGCAGCCGCCTTAATCACATCTAACCCTGTCTTCATTCCTCCGTCTGCTTGAAGTCTTATATTTCCCCTTAGACCGCTTTCTCTCAAAGCTTGATGAGCTTCAGCCAGACCAAGCTCCCAAGGTGATCCTGCATAGCGAATAGAAGATAAAGGACTAGCACCTGTTCCTCCATCATGACCAGATATTGTTATTAAATCTGCATAGGCTTTTGCAACGCCTGCGGCAATAGTTCCTACTCCAGGCTCTGAGACTAACTTCACAGATACTAAGGCTTTAGGATTAACTTCTTTAAGATCAAAAATAAGCTGTGCTAAATCCTCAATCGAATATATATCATGATGCGGTGGTGGGGATATTAAAGTAACTCCTGGAGTTGAATATCTTAATTTAGCTATTAATTTATTAACTTTACCACCGGGTAATTGACCGCCCTCTCCAGGTTTTGCACCTTGAGCAATTTTAATTTGAAGTACTTCTGCATTAACTAAATAATGGGGCGTAACTCCAAACCTTCCTGAAGCTATTTGCTTTATTTTTGACATCTTATCAGTGCCATATCTTTCAACAGCTTCGCCACCTTCACCAGAGTTAGACCTTCCTCCTATTGAATTCATTGCTTGAGCTAAAGTTTCATGAGCATCTGGTGACAAAGCTCCTAGACTCATGCCAGCTGAATCAAACCTAGTTAGAATTGATTTTTGATTTTCAACATTTTTTAATGGAATTGAGTTTTCTTTCTTTACTTGGAGTAAATCTCTGAGCATTGCTGGTGGTCTTGTATCAACAAGATTTGCGTATTCTTCGTATACTCTATTGGATTTTGTTGAAACAGCTTCTTGTAGTTTCTTAACAATTTCTGGGTTATATGCATGATATTCCCCGCCATGAATATATTTCAACAAACCTCCTACATTCATGTCTGATAAGTTTGACCTAGCATAATCATCGAGAACTCTTAAAGACTTGTCTATATCCTTAAAACTTTTACCTTCTATTCTACTAGTGGTATTTGTAAAGCAAGTTTTAACTATTTGACTATTAAGCCCAACTATTTCAAAAAGCTGCGAGCCCCTGTAGCTTGATATAGTCGAAATACCCATCTTTGAAATTATTTTTAATAATCCCTTGTTAATGCCCTTTCTGTATCTAGCACAATTTTCGTTTGCATCGCCTTTTAATTCATTTTTATGTGTTAGATCAAGAATAGTTTGATAGGCAAGCCATGGAAAAACTGCTGTAGCACCAAAACCAATTAAACAAGCAATATGATGGGTATCTCTTGCTGAAGCAGAACTTACAACTAAATTAACATCTGATCTTAGCCCAAGCTTAACAAGCTCTTGGTGAACAGCGCCTAAGCCTAGTAAAGCATTAATAGGAAGTTGCCCTGCTTCTGGTAATTGCTCATCTAAATGAATGATAGATACACCAGATCTAACTGCTTTTACAACATCAGATTTTAAATTTGTTATTGCCTTTTTAAGGCTAATTGATTTATTAAAAGATAAAGTGAATTCTTTAACATTGAAGTGCTTATTTTTCAGTATAGTAGCTAGCTTTCTATGAGAAAGTAATGGAGATGAGGTTATTAATCTCTTTGCATGTTGAGGCGTTTCTTCATAAACATTTAGCTCGGGCCCAAAACATGTCTCTAGTGACATAACGCTCTTTTCTCTCAGAGAATCTATAGGGGGATTTGTAACTTGAGCAAATTGTTGCCTAAAAAAATCGTATATTTGTCTGTGCATTTTTGACATAACTGCCAATGCAGTGTCGTCACCCATAGATCCAGTCCCCTCTTGTGAATCTACAGCAAGAGGTTTTATTATTGAACTTCGCTCTTCTTTGTAAAGTAAGAATAGTTTTGAGGCAGTTGTAAATTTACTTTGAGATATTTTTTTTAAACCAGGTCCACCAAAATCATTAAGAGATGACTCTATATAGAAAGCATGTTTCTTTAGCCATTCTCTATATGGCTTCTGAACTTTAAGATTGTCATCAATATAACTTTCATCATGCAGTTCACCAGTTTCAGTGTTGATAGCAAGTATTCCACCAGGCTTTACTCTTCCTTTGGATATAATAGATGACTCATTTGTTGGGTTTACTCCTGTCTCAGAGGCAACGGTAATTAATCCTTCTTCATCGATTTGAAATCTTGCAGGACGCAAACCATTTCTGTCTAAAACACAAATAGCCCATTTACCATCTGTCATTACAATTCCAGCAGGACCATCCCATGCTTCCATGTGCATAGAATTATATTCATGGAAAGATTTAATTTCTGCATCAAGAATTTGCCCATTCTGCCATGCAGGAGGAAGAACCATTCTTATGGCTCGAAATATGTTCATTCCGCCCTTTTCTAATAATTCCATCATATTGTCTAATGACGAAGAATCAGATCCAGTTTCATTAATTAAATACTTAAACTTTGATAATTTTGGAATTAAAGGAGTTATAAATTTTGATTTACGTGCCTTTGCCCAGTTTCTATTGCCTCTAATTGCGTTAATTTCACCATTGTGAGCTAATAGTCTAAAAGGCTGAGCTAAGTACCATTTTGGGCTTGTATTAGTTGAAAACCTTTGATGAAAAACACAAATTGAAGCTGTGAAATTATTTTTTTGTAGATCTTTATAAAAAAGATCTATTGCATCTGGAAGCATTAAGCCTTTGTAGACAATTGTTTTACTAGACATGCTGCAGAAGTACAACTTCTCATCATCATCAAATATAACTTCAATAAATTTTCTTGCTTGCAAAAGAGCTGACTCAAATAAATCTTCTTGTAATTTATTTTTTGAAGATATGAAAAGTTGGTAGATATTAGGCAAGCAATCTAAAGCAATAACTCCTAGTATTTTCTTATCAACCGGTACAAGCCTTGTTGCATCTAAATGTAAACCTTCTTTTTTTAAAATACTTTCTATACTAGGAAGGAGATCTTCTAAGGATGAATCTAGAAATAATTGGGCAACAGCAAAATGTTTTGGCAATTCAATTTTTTGTTCTTTTAAAACAGTATCTCTATAAAAGTCATGATCTAAATTAAAAAGCAGTCCGCAACCATCACCAGTTTTTCCATCTGAACCTATGCCGCCTCTATGCTTCATACTTTTGAGGGCGCTTATAGATTTAGTAATTACAGAATGAGATTTGATACCATTTCGATTGGTAATTAAACCGAAACCGCAGTTATCTTTGAAATTATTATCTCTATAAAGTCCGGGCATTTAGTTTAATGATGTGAGTTAGTTGTTGATAATAACATAAAAGTGTCATACTGTGTCATACTCAAATGACTCAAAAAAACAAACAATACAAGCTAGAAAAAGGCTTAATGCTTTTCACGCAACCCCGTTCACCATACTTTTATGGAAAAATTAGATTTAATAAAAAGTACTTAACAAAGTCTTTTGCTCCAATTGTTTCTCGTGCTGATGCAGAATTAGAACTTTATGCATGGAGAGATAGTCTATTTAAAAACGATACTTCTAAGGCAAAAACTATCTCTGAAGAGACAGGAGCAAGAAGTCAATATATTGAGCATGAAGAAATTACTAATGATTTTCAATTTTTAGAAGTTGGAAGGTTTGATCCCCACAAAAAAAGTTTAGAAGAAAGAAAGATTAGTTTTGTGGAAATATATGGTGAGTATAACCAAACAGAAGTTTCAAACCAGGCGCATAGATGTTTGGATTGCGGAAATCCATACTGTGAGTGGAAGTGTCCTGTTCATAATTATATTCCTGATTGGCTCAAGCTAGTAAATGAAGGCAATATCATCGAGGCTGCAGAATTATGTCATCAAACAAACAGTTTGCCTGAGATGTGCGGGAGAGTTTGTCCACAGGACAGATTATGTGAAGGAGCGTGTACTCTTAATGATGGTTTTGGTGCAGTTACAATTGGTTCAACCGAAAAATACATTACCGATAAGGCATTTGAAATGGGCTGGAAGCCTGATATGTCATATAGAACATGGACAGATAAAAAAGTTGCAATTGTTGGGGCTGGTCCTGCTGGTATTGCTTGTGCAGACGTTTTAACAAGATCTGGTGTTAAAAGTCATGTCTATGATAAGTATGAAGAAATTGGTGGTCTATTAACTTTTGGGATTCCTGAATTTAAATTAGAGAAGAAAGTTGTGAAAAAAAGAAGGGATATTTTAGAGGGAATGGGTGTTGAATTCTTTCTAGGCAAAGAAATTGGGAAAGATATTCAATTTAAAGAGCTGTATGAAAATTATGATGCGGTATTTCTTGGAATGGGAACATACACCTCTCTTGAGGGTGGGTTTAAAGGAGAAAAACTACCTAATGTGTTTAAAGCTCTTGATTACCTGATATCAAGCACTAATAGGTTATTAAAAATAGAACAAGATAAAGAAAAATTCATTAATCTTAAAGGTAAGAATGTTATTGTTTTAGGTGGTGGAGACACCGCAATGGATTGCAATAGAACTGCTGTAAGGCAAGGCGCAAAATCAGTTAAATGTCTTTATAGAAGAGATGAAAAAAATATGCCAGGCTCTAAAAGAGAAGTTATAAATGCAAAAGAAGAGGGAGTTGAATTTGAATTTAATGTGCAACCAATTGAAATTATTGGTAATGAAAAGGTTGAGGGTATTAAAGTTGTTAGGACTAAGCTTGGCGAAGCTGATCAAAACGGTAGAAGAGTTCCGATTCCTATCCCTGGATCTGAATTAATGATAGAAGCTGATGCTGTCATAATAGCATTTGGTTTTAGGGCAAGTCCTTCAGAATGGTTTAAAGATTTTAATATTAATACTCAAAATAACGGGCTTGTATTAGCTGCAGAAGAGCAACAATATAAATTTCAAACTTCAAATAATAAAATATTTTCCGGTGGTGATATGGTGCGAGGTTCAGACCTTGTAGTTACTGCAATATGGGAAGGTCGCGAAGCGGCTAAAAGCATCATAGAATACGTATCATGATGATAGATCAATCAATATTTCTAAAAGCTTTAAGAAAAGAACTTAATGAAGTTCCTCCTATTTGGTATATGCGTCAAGCTGGGAGATACCTTCCTGAATACAGAGCTGTAAGATCAAAATTTAAGAACTTTCTTGATATGTGTAAAGATCCAGATGTTTGTTGTGAATTAGCTTTGCAGCCTATTGATAGGTTTAACCTTGATGCGAGTATTTTGTTTTCCGATATTCTGACAATTCCTGATGCTTTTAATTTAGGTGTTGAGTTTAAAGAGGGAGAAGGTCCTGTTTTTAACAACCCAATAAGAGATACCCAAGCTATCAATAACTTACCATCATTTGACCCCCAAGACCTTTCTTATGTTTATAAATGCGTTAGTAATATTAGAAATGCTCTCCCTGTGGAACTTCCTTTAATAGGGTTTTGCGGAAGTCCATGGACGCTTGCAGCTTACTCAATAGAAGGTGGTTCTTCAAAAGACTTTGCCATTACTAAAAATTTTATAATAGATAATCCAGTTCAAGCTCAACATCTTTTAAAAGTTTATACAGATGCATGTTTTGAATATCTTAAGGAGCAAGTTTTAGCAGGTATAAATGCAATTCAAATCTTTGATTCTTGGGCAGGTTTATTAAATAAAAATGATTATGAAATATTTTCACTTAAATATATTAATGATCTTGTTAAGCAGCTAAAGACTGATCCAGTTACAGAAAATATCCCAATAATAATTTTTGCCAGGCAGCCACAAGGCGGAATTCAGCAATTAAGCGTATGTAAACCAGATTGTATTAGCCTATATTGGGATGAATCTATAGAAGATTCCATTAATATGCTTAAAGGCATTTCAGCCATTCAAGGGAATCTTAATCCCCTAATTTTAAAAGAAGATAATGCGGTAATTTATAAAGAGCTTGAAATTGTGGTGAGTAAATTTAAAGACTACCCTGGCTATATATTTAACCTAGGACATGGAATAACACCAGATATTGATCCAGATAAAATTAAGTTTGTAACTGATACTGTAAGAGAGCTATAAATTATTTTTTTGGCTTAGGTTTATCCCATAAACGCATAAGACCTTCTTGAACACAAGAAGCAACTAACTGACCTTTTTTGTTATAAATAGAGCCTCTTGAAAACCCTCTAGCGTTTCCTGAAACAGGGCTATCAATGTGATATAAAAGCCAATCGCTAAAATCTAATTTACCATGGAACCATGTAGCATGATCTAAACTAGCACTTTGAAGAAGCGGTGACATAAAATTTAGTCCATGAGGATTATTAGCTGTCCCTAATAAACCCATATCAGATGCATATAATAATAATGCTTGATGAATCTTTTCATCCTTAGGCATGGCGCCATCGGGCTTCATCCATGTATTTTTATAAGGAGGAGCTTTTTTAGGATTTAAAAAATCTTGATCCTCGACTGGTCTCATTTCAATTTCTCTTTCTCGAAGAAACATGGGTAAGTATTTTTTATCAATCTTGTGGCTTATTTTCTTTCTGTGCTGCCATTCATTTAATAGCCCTTCAGGACCTGGAACTTCGGGCATATCAATTTGATGATTTAAGCCCTTTTCTCTTTTTTGAAAAGAAATGGATGAGTTAAAAATAGCCTCACCATCCTGAATGGCTCTAACTCTTCTGGTTGAAAAACTTCTACCATCTCGAATCCTATCAACATCAAAGACAATTGGTTTGTCCATCTGTCCTGGTCTCAAGAAGTAGCCGTGAAATGAGTGTGCTAAATGTTTTTTTTCAATAGTTTGGTATGCAGCTATAAGAGTTTGTGCCATTACCTGACCTCCAAATATTCTTGCCCAGCCTACACTTTCACCTGTCCAAGTAAAAATATCTCTATCAATTTTATTAAGCTTAAATAGACTTAATCTATCTTCTAAGAGTGGGAGTGAATTCTCTGATTTCTTGCTCATTTTTAGGTGTGGTGTTTTATAGTATTACTAATCTTACAATGATTAACAAAAAACTAGAACTTTACATTCTCAAAAGGTAGGATACATATCTCCAAAATAGAAAAAAATTATGTTAGTTGACCAAAAAATAGATTTACCAAAAAAAGCTGATCTTAAAGTTAAAGTTTCAGATATTTTTGGTTTTCCCTCTGTCCTAAAAGTTTCTGCATACAAAGATAAGACACAATGGGTTCCTGAAATAGATAAATCCTATAAATTTGATCCAGAAACCACATTAGCAATCCTTGCTGGCTTTGAGCATAATCGAAGGGTCATGATTCAAGGCTTTCATGGAACAGGAAAATCCACTCACATAGAACAAGTGGCTGCTAGATTAAATTGGCCTTGTCTAAGAATTAATTTAGATAGTCATATTTCTAGAATAGACTTGTTAGGGAAAGATGTTATTAAGCTTGAAGAAGGTAAGCAAGTAACAGATTTTAAAGAAGGCTTGCTCCCATGGTCTATTCAAAATCCTGTGGCTTTAGTTTTTGATGAGTATGATGCTGGCAGGCCTGATGTTATGTTTGTAATTCAAAGAATACTTGAGGTTGAAGGAAAGCTAACCTTGCTTGATCAAAATAAAGTATTGTCTCCGCATCCTTCTTTTAGACTTTTTGCTACTACCAATACCGTAGGTCTTGGAGACGTTACTGGTTTATATCATGGGACTCAACAAATCAATCAAGGCCAGATGGACAGATGGCATATTTTGACTACGCTTAATTATTTATCTGAAAAACAAGAATTTGATGTTGTAAGTTCAAAACTAAAGAGTTTTAAATCAGCAAAAAATAAAAAACTTTTAAGTGACATGATTCAATTAGCAACTTTAACACGAGAGGGTTTTGCTAATGGTGACATATCGACATTAATGTCGCCTAGGACTGTAATTTCTTGGGCTGAAAACTGGGTTATTTTTAAAAATATTAAAAAATCTTTTTCAGTTACCTTTTTAAATAAATGTGATGACACTGAGAAACCAATTATTGCTGAATATTTTCAACGCTGTTTTGGTGAAGACCTTGAGGAAAGTCACAATCCTAATACAAAATAAGTATGGCGTGGGTAAAGGATAGAGAAAACCTTCATATTGCAGCAATATCATCTGCTAAAGCAATTTCAAAAAATAAAGAGTTAGCCTCAAAAAATATATCTTCTAATAGGTCTCCTAGTTTAGGACAAATATCTTTAACATCAGCACCCCGATCTTCAACAAAAATAAGTGCATGGAGAGGAGAGTCAGATTTTCAAGCATTTTGGAATCTTTATCATCAAAACTTAGAAGAATTGCCTTTAAAAAAAGATGCAAGAGAAGTTTTTCAAGAGCTAGAACTATCCAGAGTAGAGATACTTGGTGGAGATAAATACAAAGGTGCTAAGCAAAATATTATTGCTCATATAGAACAGAAGAGCGCAGAATTGATTCATGAAAAGATACAAAGTCAATTGCCTTTTGCAGTTAATTTATGGCTTAAGCATGTTAATGGTTATGAATTTTTAGGTGCGGCTAAAGATATTGTTACCAATTTTAAAGATGTTTTTTTACCTGAAAACAATTCAGACTTGCAAGCTGCTTTTATTGATAATCTCAATGATCAGCATGCTTTTGAAAAAGAATCATTAAAGTTATTGCAGCAACTTAATCTTTTAAAAGAGCACTCTAACGATTCTATGGAAGAAGATGATGTTGAATCTCCTGGATCTATGGAGCAAGATAATGCCGAGCTATCTGAATCAGGCATGGAGATTGAATCAGAAAATGTAAGTGAAACTTCTGATGAGATTAACGAGGTCGATGATGACCTTTTACAAGAAGCTTCTATTGATATAGATTCTAAATCTATAGAAGAAGAAATAGAACTTTCAGGAAATTATAAAGATATTGAATCAGAGCAAACTGCAGTTCCATACTCAATTTTTACAACAAAATATGACGAAATTATTGAAGCTAAAGATCTTTCAACTAAAGAAGAGGCTTTGCGATTACGAAATCAATTAGATAATTTAATTAAACCGCATTTGACAACTATAGGAAAATTAGCAAATAGGCTGCAAAGACTTTTGTTGTCTAAACAAAATACTAGTTGGAATTTTAATCTAGATGAGGGTGTTCTTGATACTGCAAGGTTAAGTAGAGTTGTAACCGAGCCAGGAGCTCCTTTAAGTTTTAAAGAAGAGACTGATAAAGAATTTAAGAATACCGTTGTAAGTCTTTTGATAGATAGCTCAGGATCTATGCGAGGAAGATCGATAAGCTTAGCGGCTATTTGTGCAGATATTATTGGTAGTACTTTAGAGAGGTGCTCTATAAAAACTGAAGTTTTAGGATTTACAACTAAAAACTGGAAAGGCGGTGAATCAAAGAAGTTATGGTTAACTAATGGCAGTCCAGGTTCGCCGGGAAGATTAAACGATATTAGACATATTATTTTTAAAAATGCTGACAATTCATGGAGAAGAGCTAGAAAGTACTTTGGGGTAATGCTCAGAGAGGGT
>Ga0209631_10003946_pt1 | contig 16706 bp, 24 predicted proteins | sample COG_08_FD_184752 | JGI IMG/M metagenome (GOLD analysis project Ga0209631, IMG submission 184752) | Pelagic Microbial community sample from North Sea - COGITO 998_met_08 (SPAdes) (version 2) | ecosystem: Environmental > Aquatic > Marine > Neritic zone/Coastal water | place: Helgoland, sampling...
GAAACGCTTTCATCTTGTCGGTATACTCCGTTGCAAGTTCCATTGCTTCATTTAGTGATTCTACTGAGTCTTCTGATATCCAATCCATGCGTGTTCCTTTTGTTCACAAAAGTTGGGAAAATTTTTACAGGCGAGTAGAGGGTTCCCCCTGGGCTGCCCTTGGGTATGCTACCCCTACCCCTGGTTTATGTATAGTAAATTTATGTATAATTATATTAAAAAAGAATATAATATTATCTGTTCTTTTGTCGGTAAATGCTGCCAAGTTTCTAAATGTTTCTTTTTCTTTGTTTCCGTTTGGTTTCTGTTTAGTTGTTTAGATATAAAAAAATTTTATTATCTTGTTGCTTTGTGTACGTTTTGTTTACTATATTCTAATATGGGAATTAATAAAAAAGGTAATAAAATGAAAAAACAATTAACTAAAAAAGAATTAATTAGTAAAATCGAATCTTTAGAAAAGATATATAAAATAAATGAAGATCTAAAAATGTATGAGGCTTGTATTATAAATAACGAGCTAATCACATATTATAGCAATGAGCTTAAAGAATTAAATAATAAATAAACAACTAAGGGAATAAAATGAAACATAAAAATAAATACATTGTGAGCGTAATAAACCAAGATAGAACTTTCGAAATAATTACGCCAATTGATAAAAAAGAAACTCACTTTGAAACAAAAAAACAAGCTTTAACTTTTAAAGATTTAGCGATTAAATCTAATTTATTTTTAAGCGTTGAAGTATCAAAAATTAATTATTAATAATAAAACTAAGGGAAATTAAAATGAAACTTACAAAAAATATAAAGCTATTAAGTGATCCTCAAGCAAACTACAAAGCAAATAAGAATATTAAATTAAATAATGAAACTTATTTTCTAAGTTTTGCGCACTCTGATTTATCAGGATACAATGTATGCCCTATGGCTAATAAACTAAAAGCCAATGAAAATAACCCAAATAAATCAAATTGTTCTCAGGTTTGCGTTGGTTATAATGGCAATGCGAACAGATTTAAATCAATAATGGAATCAAGAATAAATAAAACTAAAATGTTTTTTGAGGATCGTCAAAACTTCATGAATGCTTTAGTCAAAGAAATTCATATGGCAATTGATCGAAGCAATAAAAAAGGGTTTGAGGCTTCATTTAGATTGAATTCATATTCGGATATTAATTGGGAAAAAATCAAGATTGAAAAGTTCGGTAATAGTTCAATTTTTGAGCTGTTTCCAGATGCTCAATTTTATGATTATACAAAACTAGAAAATAGAAATACCCCTTCAAATTATAGTTTGACCTATTCACACTTTGGAAAGTGGAATGCTACAAAAAAAGCAATTAAAAAGGGTCTAAATGTGGCAATGGTATTTAATAAGCAAGATAAATTGCCTAAAAAATACAATGGTTTAAGCGTGGTAAATGGTGACGAGAACGACCTACGAACCCCTAAAAATGATGGAAAAGGCGTTATTGTTGGTTTATTAGCTAAAATGAGTAAACAAGCAATTGAAAACGAACTAAAAAAAGAGCAATCTTTTATCGTTAATGCATAGCTGATGAGCCTAAAAAAGGCGAGACAAGCGCAAAAAATGCGCTTGTCTTATGCTAGTATTTATTAATCAACTAAGGAATAAAACAAAATGAATAAAAAAGAAATATTGAAAGAGCTGCCAAGTGTATTATTTTTAGGCTTTTTAGCGTACGTTTTACTAGTGATCGCTTTTTCACTTTAACAACTAAGGAATAAAACAAAATGAGAATATTTATTATAAAATTATTAATTAAAATATTATATCCAGGTGCAAAAAATGTATCTATTATTTGGAATAATGGATTAAAAGTTAAAACCTATTTATAAAAGGAATAAAAAAAAATGAACATATTTATTTTAGACGATACGATCGACTTTTTACTAGAACAACCTGATTTTTTAGAACATATTGAAGAAATAGAGCACTTGAAAATGGAATCAAATACTATTAAAGCTGGATTAGGCTTAATAGATACGAACATTGAAACAATATTTTCTAAAAATATAATATGGGAAAATATCAATAATTCAAATTTTAAAGCCTAAAAATCAATATTTTGGCTTATATTTTTTAATAATATTTACTCCAGGGTAATTTTTATTTTCTAATAATAATATTGCCAGGGTAATTTCTAATAATTAAAACGAGAGGGTATCTTCTTCAATTCCAGGAAACTTTTTGCGCAATCGATTTCTGGCAGCCAATTTATCTCTATTGTAATAATACTTACCCTTGAAACACTTGGTCATCTCATCGACTTCTGTAATAGGGTGCCATGTAATCGCTAGTTTACAATGGACTACATCTTGTTCATTTTGGTAAGCATATGGACATTTCCCTGATTCTGCGTGTTTGCATGGGCTATCCTCTCTAATAATATGGAACTCAGGGTCTATAATATTATGGAACGAAGGGTCAATTAGCTCTTCAAAGGTTTTTTTGGTTTTCTCTTTATTTTCCACTTTGTCTACACACACACAGTGTCGTATCTGTCGTAAACTACTAAAAAATGTCGTACGTGTCGTAAAGTACGACAGTTACGACAGTTACGACATGGGGTGTGTTACGATTCATCTTTGATAATTTCTAGGTCTGTTTTCTTGAATAATCCCTGTTTTTCCTTCTTGATCAACCCTGCTGTAAGTAAATCAGCAATCCATCTATCTCCTGTCCTACGTGTCAAATTGAACTGATTTTCGACCACATTTAAGAACCTCATAGTATCAAATCTGTCATCCATTTCATCCAGAGCCTCTTTATATTGACCTAGTTTGTTTACAGGCAAGAAGTGAACCGAAGGATTCTCAACGATACCCTTCTTCGTAAACAAATGCGTATCATTCGACCATTGCAGCAGAAAATGATGGTGCGATGCGTTGCTAATCCTACTCTTCACAATGCGCATCAACCGATACTCTGTATTTACTGAGCTTCTACCAAGCAATATCCCAAACTCTATCCAATTCTGCAAACTACTCGCACCTTGCATACGCTCTAAGCTTAACTCGGTCTCACCCATGCTCTTATTAAAGTGAGCAACGAGTATGAGCGATATATCATTCTCAGTTACCACGTTATCAATCCTACGCAACAACTTCTTGATCTCATCATTTCTCGATAGGTTCACATTCGTACTCGCATATAGATTATCCACGATAAGTAACTGTGGCTTTACCTTCTCTACTGTATTCCCTATCTTCTCCCACACATCATCGAATGTCTCATTATCGAACACATTGATGTGTAAATTCTGGAGTCCCTCATGCGTTACATGGAGATTCGATATAATCTTCTGTATCCTACGATTGACTTCATCGTTCGATATCTCCAGGTTCACATACAACACACTATAGTCTTTCTTTATCGCATGACCCATGAACTCTCCGATACCACACGCTATCCGTACCGCCATCTCCATCACAAAGTAGCTCTTGTTCGCACCTGTCATACCACCGATCACTGTCTTCACACCTTTAGCAACCAAGTCTTCTACAATCCAGTCTACAGGTTTCGGTGTTATCTTTAATAAATCCGCAGCAGTGGTGACCTCAAACGATTTCTTGCCTTGACCGAGTATATCATCGATACGCACACCATTCTCTGCGTGATCTGTAATATCCTGACCAATATCTGACCCATTAGGGTGTATGACTGTTTTAACTCTACCCATTGCGCAACTGCTCCACGAGACTAATTGAGCCATTGACCCCTGCCTCATCATTATCATACATTACACCAATCTCCTCAAACTTGCGTAATATATCGATATACTGTGCAGGAATTTTACTCATACACCCTGCGGTCAAACATATTGCTTGATGTCCTTGTGAAATACTTGTTATCACGTCTTTTTCTCCCTCTACGATTAATAATGGCTTACGCAGGTCATACGTTCCGAATTTATACATCGGATATATTGTATTTCCATTGTGTCCTTTAATTCCATGTTTTTTATGCCACTTGATATTCACCAATCTACCTTTTATGTCATGAATACCAAATACCAAACATTGCTTTTTAACATCATACCCTACCAAGCAATCTATGATAACCTTCTTATTCCATCCGTATTTCTTCTCTGCAGCCTTCATAAATTTGCTCATAAAGTAATCTTGATACGCAAACATCAACGTAGCCCAAGATTCATCAACAACCTTGAACTTTTGCACTGCGTCAAACCTAGGCTTCGGAGCGTAGGTCTTTTGTGTGTCTACGATTCCCATTTTATCCTTAAATGCCCTGATACCACCCTGACCACATCCACTTCTACAGATCCACGCACCTTTTTCCACATTGAATCCAAACGAAGGCTTGGTGTCCTCATGAAAAGGACACTTAGCAATATACTCATCGCCATAAGATTGTTTGATACCATCCAGGTATGCACTAAAAAAATTAAGATAATCCACTCTCCCTCCTTAAATTTTAAGGTTTAAATAGTTGTTTTGCCATATCATCCATAAAAGTATCTTGGTATATTCTACCATAAGACCTTTTAGCGTGCGATGATATCTCGTTCATTATATCTACAAGGTTAAATCTTTTGCATAACTCAAAGAATATAGATAGTGTAGACTCAGATAGCTTGACATTATCTCCAAAAGTAGAGCTATTGCTGATCTGATAGTATGTATCTCCGATGTTTATCATATTACCGATAATATCAAAATGCATCTTTCTGGCAGTCGTAGGTCTCAAAAGCGAGCCTGAACTAGTCTTTGGGTAATAATTGATAATATCATTAAATGCATCGGATATCTCAAAGTGTTTCTTTTCTTTTTGTATCGTATCCTTAAAATCATACCTGTCCACATTAAGAATATTAGAGTCCAGGTTATAATAATCCCAAACTGGAACCCACATCGCCAAATGTTCACCAATCGCCTGAAAATCAAACCATTCACCTCTAACCCTACCATAATCCAATACCTTATGTATCATACCCTCAGCTTCACGATGCGTATGCACACTGCCCAACACGAACAATTCTCTTGGGCTTGAGGTCTGCAGCGCCTTCAGTCTTTGCTCAGGGGTATTGTCTGTCCATCCGATCTTAACATATTTGACGTAATATTCTCCGTCTCTGTTGCGGTATGGCTCACTTGTCTCATTATAAGGGATTGCTTCCGCTATAAAATAAACGTATCCCTTTTTAAATTCATACCAGTCGGTCATTACTGCTTCAACTTATCTAGCTCCAAACAGCACAAAAATACCTTCCATCCCCAATCTAGCTGTTTGCGACTAATGTTGTGATGCGTGAACGCACCTGTATTCTTATCGAGCCTCAGTACATACCCATATTCAATCTTAGCCTTCGGTTGCATCCTTTCGTACATATGGCAGTAGGCACCAAGCTGTATAATATGGTCATCATACAAAAATTTGCTCGTTTTTATGTCTCCAATAACCACCTGACCACCGATTTTTGCTACTTGGTCAGCTGTACCGCCTACTTCTAGCTCATCATCGACCAAAACTAGCTCTGTACCGATAAATTTTGGTTTATACGCTCTTCTCCACTGCTTAAAAGCCTCGAATCCATTGTTTGCCTTCTCGATTTGCTCGGCAGAATAGCTAGAGGTCTTCGGAACTTCGTTCTTTATGTCGCATTCCACGAGATAATGGGTCAAAGTTCCAATATTTGCAGCCTCTTTCAGCACTAACTCAGGATCATGTCCTGATAATGCCTGTCTTCTAGCCCATCCTATCAATACTTGCTTGTTCCATCCTAGATTTCCACCTAAAATCGTGGTAACTGACCGACATTTCTTGCCTTTTGTTGTTATGTAACTGCCACCATGTGCTTTAGTCCTCGCCATTTTCATACTCCTTTACAAATTCTAGTTCTCGTTCTAACTCTTGACGCATAATCTTATAACACGCATCCGACATACTGCATTGATGCATTGTAGCATAGACTCGCAACGCCCTTACAAGGTCTTCCCTGAGACTCAGTCTCATCTTAACTGTCTCTTCAACACTTATCTTAGTAAATAACTGTTTATTTAGTTTGGGCTTTAGCCTTTGAATTAAGCGAATTTCGAGTTTTGCTCTCTCATCTATGGTATCAGTCGCCCTAACCTTTAAATAGGCGAATTTAGCCCTTTTAGGGTGTGTGCGTATGCGTTCTCTTACGTCTTTTGATTGCCCTATGTATATGAGCTTATCATTATCATCATACATCGCATATATTCCAGGGTTTGGCTTGATATTTTCAGCTCTGATATGTGTAACCCAATTCATTTTCCCCAGACTCCCTCATCAACAAGCTGTGCGATAATTCCATAAACACTTGCATCTTGGAAGGCATCGATGTACGTCTCATTTTTTACTGCATTCTTACCATCGTTCTTAAATAAAATGGTCATTAGTCTGTTCGCTTTATCATTCATGCGAATAACTAAGGCTTTTAAGCTCATCCTTCGATCTTCTTGAAGTCTCATATTGCCGCCGAGACTTATATTTGAGCTACCATAGTCGTGTTGCTTTCGACAGAATGTCTCGTATTGTGACTGCATGATATCTTTATACCTCTTAGTCATGTTTGGGTATTTTTTCTCCATCTTAGCGATATAGTTTTCTTCCACCATCATTCACTCCTTTCTTTTTCTTTTTTCGTTGTACTTGTTTCGCAGTTCTCCCATTAGAATTTAACTGCTTATTTAAAAGTATTCTTTTGCGCTTACGCTCTTTAGCCTTCTTGTTTGGCATTTGGTTCGTTAACCCCTTTCCAGTCTTTATATCCTAAGAAATACCACCATCCATTACCATTTTTTTTAAAAAACTCTTTTTTCTCTTTAATATATAGTGGATCAGAAATTCCCTTATACTTCCAATGTCTTTTTGCTTTTGCCATGTTTTACCTTTCGTATGTTAATTTTTTTGGCAACAATTCGTTTTTTTACAACGTCCTTGGTTAAGTAATTCAGTTTCTAAAACGCCAACCTTAGAATTATCGCTTATCCAAATGCTGTTGCCAAATTTTCTTCACAGGACACTTGGTCATGTGCTTAATTCTATTCTCACCTGTTTGAAAGCCACAGACAAAATTGCCTTTATGCTTGGTTCCAAATGCGCAGGTTTTATTTATCAGTGGACAGTAACCGAACATATTCTTTAACAGGGATCACCGCAAAACTTTCACGATGATCCCCTCTGAACATAACTACATCACAGTTTCCAAGCTCAAGCCACTTCGGAATTGCTTTCCTACGCTTTGCTTGGATTTTAATGTCATCAGCAATTAAGTCAACATCAGGTTCTACTCCCATCGAGCGACCATCACTACCCCACGCTCTCTGACATTCGAATCCCTCGTCAGTCAGTTGTTCTAATAGTTCTCTCTCGTAGGCGTAGCCCTTGCGACTGCTCTTTGATGGCATTATCTAACTCCTGTTGTAGTTTTTGTATTATGTATTTAGGTTCGTTTCTGAGCTTAGAAAGGTAAATCTTCTTGCTCAGCATCCGAATCCGATTCTGCGGTGAATCCATCGACTGGTACAAACCCTGTTGTTCTGCCACCTGATTTTACAATTTGACATCCTGAAAGCCATAGGCTCATAGAATTATCTCTGTCGTTTAATCTAGGTGCAATCATTAACTTCACAACATCACCACCAAATGGTGTGTCCTCTGTTTCTTTTGCTCCTGCATCAACGCAAGGAAAACTTGTTTTTGGATTTTCACCTGCGGTGTATGTCTTGGATTTAACTTTTAGGATGTCGGTTCCGTCTTCAGTCTTTGTCTGTCCATTTATCTTTTTAGCACCTGAAGACTTTTTCCAAGCATCCATCTCTTTCTTTAGTTCAGGAGTGATTACTACGCTGATGTTATGGTCTCCTGGAGTACCAAAAAACACATCAGGTTTATGTAAATGCGACCACTTTACCTCTAACTCATCTGTTACAAATGTCTTGGGTAGCGTGGTTTCTTTTTTTGTTGCCATTCTATCTCCTTTAGCAATTAGTTATAACCAATAGTAATGCTAACACTACTATCAGTATGGTTTCTACGTTTTTCCATGATTCAAACACAACGAAATGCGCTAAATCCATTAGGAAATCAATCAACGAAGTTTTCATAGCCTCTCCTCTCAGCTTTTTTCATAATTTCCTCAAAAAGAAATAAATCAGAATTTTCCTCAGTATCAATGATATGAAGTTGATCTTTCTTTTTGACTGTGTAATTAATGTTTTTCTTATCCAAGATACGAACAATGTATTCTAACATAGACATCTTTTCGTCTTTGGAATCGAACTTTATGATACCCTTACTCATGATATGTGGGGAGCTAATCGGTTTTCAACTAAGGGAGAGTTGTAGGTAATATAACGAAAGGGTGAATAGCTCCCCATATTTAGACTATGCATTATACAAACTTTCAGGCTCTTCACCAAGAACATTCGCAATGTCAATTCGTGTCTGGCTGTCCATAGTTCTTTGACCCTTAAGCATCATATGAATTAAACTATGGCTTTTGTTTAACTTACGAGCCAACCATCTTTGGCTGCGCTCTTCGTCTTTTAGTTTTTGTTTTATTCTCTCTAAATGGTTCAAAACAAGTCCTTTCCTTTTGTCAAGTATACAAAATGTCAAATATTACTTGCAATCAATTTGTTCACAATTATATATTAATACAAACAATGGAGAGTTTTTATGTCTAAAATAATAAAACTAGATAGCGACAGATATCGCATAACATACCAAGACCCTGACCTAGGTAAACAAGTAAAGCGTGTAATTGTAGGAAAATCCAGGGCAGAACAATACTTTAATCGTGTCAATAGTATTATAGATGCGAATAAACTACAAATTGAGATTCCTCGTAAGTTCAACAATAACTACACTTTGGGTGAGTTAAAAGATGAGTTTCTTGTTTTTATTAAAAAGAATAGGAGTGAACACACTTACAAAAGATATTGTACTTCTCTCAGTAATCTTATAAAGTGTTTTTCTGTATCAATAAAGGTTGAGAGTATTAACATTGAATTATATAAAGATAAGAATAGTCATCGTAAAGCGAATGGTGTAAATGGCGATCTTAGGGCTATAAAAAGTGCATTCTCTTGGGCAAAGAGTCGTAGTAAGATTCAGTCTGAACCTATCATAAGCTATTATAAAGTTCCCAAGAGAAAAATCAACGTATTGTCTGATGATGACATCAAGACTCTAATAAATACAGCCACAGGGGATACAAAGAATCTTGTCAGGTTTTATCTATTAACAGGCGCAAGAATATCTGAGCCACTACAAAAGAACTTTACTTGGAGCGATGTAGACTTTATGAACAATCGCATATCAATGACTCGCAAAGGCAATAGAAAGTCTTGGGTCAGTGTATCGCAATCTGCTATGGATATATTGTATAATTGGATGGACAGGGAAGCTCCTATACCTTACACCGATTCATATGTTAGAAGTAGATTTGAAGCTCTAAGAGATGAGACTGGTATACAATTTACTGCGCATGACCTAAGAAAAGCTTCAGGAGCAATATTATTACGTCAGGGTGCTTCAATATTTCATGTGTCCAAGTTTTTGGACCATACAAGCGTTGATATTACTGTAAAATATTATGTTGATCTTCTAAATGAAGAAAAGCGTGAACTGTATGAGTCTGTAGCTACGCATTTAAGTTCTATCGTTAGTGAAGTTTAGCTCTATATCATATAGCCCTGATGCAACCTCGGTTGCAACAAAAGGATTGTTCGATGAGAATGCGTATCGATATTCTGAACCATCTTCAATAAGTATGCGTTGGTCTTTACCCTGACTAATAATATTCTCCACAGAGTCTTTTACAGTCTCAGTTGCTAGACTTAATTGATATTGATAGAACTCTTCATCGTCATTTTCTTTGTTCGCATACTCATATCCACTATAGCTTTCAAGTACACTAGTCCTGGGTTTAGCACCAGTTTTAATTCCCACATCAAAGTTTCTTGGTAGCTCATAACGCTCACCCATAAAGATTTCACTAAGCTCTACATCAAAACTACCAGATAACTGCAACAGTACAATATCTGTGGTTACAGGGCTAGAACTAAAGTCTATGATTGTCCACCCTGAAGATGATATTGTGCTTTCTTTTATAAGACCCAAGCTATCATTTGGGTTGTCTGCGGTTAAGAAGATATTGCCATTGCTAGTAAGAAACGTTTTACTTGCAGATGTCAGGAATACTACATTCTTATCCGTAGCGAATACTTTTACAGTTGCAGCAGTATTGACAGTAGGAGCATGAAATGCAATGAAATCGAATGTAGATGTACTAGTGAACTCGTAGCGAAGTCCAATATCAGTATTTGTATCCGCAGTCTTAAATAGTTTATTGTTTGACGTATAAAAGGTTTCATTTGCTGAAGTCTCAAATGTCTTTAGACTTGTAAAGTCTGTTTGTAGTGTATCTCTATAATCATATAGAACACTTGGTGTCTTGGTTGTATAGTCCGCTTGAAAAACTGAAGTAGCAATACTACCAAACTTACGTGCCTCTAAAGAAAATAGCGTAGTGTTATCACCAAAGTCTACTGAGACTGAAGAGTTGATAAACCCTTCTGTGGGTGGATTTAAGTCTATGGTATCTGTATATAGAATCATATCTGGCGCATAATGAACGTACCACTTGACCCTGCTGTTCCACCTGTACCTCCTGTTGAACTTCCTCCTGCGCCACCTGTTACATCTACATAGCTTGAAGAAACACTAGTGGTAGATACAATTACGACACCACCACCATTACCACCTCCACCACCACCGCCATCACCATCTGCACCAGAACCTGTATATCCATTGCCACCTGCACCACCTTTAGCTTCAAACTTTGCACCGCTATTTAGCGTGATTGTCTTTGCACCTACAACAACGAAGCCTCCTCCGCCTCCGCCACCGCCACCTCCGTGACCTTCAGATGCTTTACCACCGCCACCGCCTCCGCCTCCGCCTGCGCAAGAAGGTCTGATTGTTTTTGGTGTGTCATCAACTCCATATAAATCACGCATTGTAAATAATACACTTGGATCGGTATGTGCAAAATTAGTCTTTTTGACTGTCGCACCACCTGCTGTGCCACCACTACCTGCGGATGTACCTCCAAATAGAGTTTGACCTGCACCACCTGCTGAACCATTATTAGAGTTTATACAAGGATCAGCACTACCGCCAGTTCCACCATTAAAGTCGCTACTTCCACCAAGACCACCAAGCGCACCACCTCGTAAAGTTCCTTCTGATGCACTTGCTCCTCTTGAGCCACCATCTTCAACACCGCCATTACCACCATCGCCACCATTGTTTGTGATTTTACCACTAGCCTGCATCGTAAGTGTACCAGATACAAATATGCGATATCCATTTGCATCGATAGTTGCACCTACGTCTAAATCAGTATAATATTTATCTTCAGTTAAAGTTATGTTGCCTGATACAGTTGCAGAGCCATCTGAACCATCGCCAAACATCGTTGTGCCAATAAATGTATTAAGGTCTTGTCCTCCAAGTAAAATTCTTTCAGCAGACATAGTTCCTGCACTTACGCTTGATGCGTTAAGATTGGTTACCGATACTACTGATGCATTCAGCGTACCTGTTTGTATGTTGCTTGCGGTAAGTAAGCCTGTAATAATTTTACCACCAGATATAATAGTATTATCTAAACTACTTAAGCCCTGAGTCCCTGTGTGGTTAGCCCTGCTTTTTAAGTCAGCATCAGAGCTATTCGCAGTAGCATTAGTAGGTGCAAAATCACCTGTATTGGTAACAGTTATACTACCATTGATTGATAACGTACTTCCATTCCAAGAAAGTTTATCGCCTAAAGAAAAATTAGAACTACTATCTATATAGAATCCTGTATTAGAATTATTGTGAGTGCCTGTACCTGTATGTATCTTACTAGACGTTAAATTGATACCACCAATCTTACCTGATGTTGCTACAATCTCGCCCTTTAGATATATGTTGTCACTATAAAGACCAAAACCTGAAAGCTCTGAACCACCATTGATATCGCTATCGGTAATACCGCTTAACTTACCAAGCCTTACCTTGGGCATTGACGTTGTCCATTCAGAATACGAGTTGACACTTGATTTAATATCGATAAACGGAGCGTTACTATCATCAGATGTTAGATAAATTATTCCATCTCGATTAGAAGTATCTCCATTATTTCCTATTCTTACAAATTCATCACCTGAAGATGGTGATGTGGTATTGTTAAAGCCTGCGTTAGTTACTGTCACTGTATTGTTTGAAACTGCTGTTACTTCATACACTAACTTCTTAATGATGTTGGCTGCATCTCCTGCAGCACTAGGAGCAACCAAAGCACCAGGATTCACTCTTTGCATCATAATAATATCACCATCAGCAAATGGACATATACTGTTACCTGACGCATCTTCAAACGTTATTGTTCCGTCATCATCCGAAGCACTTAATCCACTTGCACTTTCTACTTTCGCTGCTGAAGTAATGAACACAGCACCATTGGTTGCTCGTAATTGCTGTATTAAAAGCTCAAATACAGAAAGTGTACCTCTAATAGTTGCAGAAGATACTTCTAGGTCAGCAGCATTACTAAGCTTCCAACCTGATCCTGCAAAGCCAGAACTAAAGCTACCTGACGTTAAGTCGCTACCTGAAACTATCGCATCCCCTGCTATCGTTACATCAGCACCAGAGAATGTCATTGCTGTAGTAGTGCCTGATTTTAAAATTAAATTACCTGAAGTATTGGTTGCAGATCCATAAGTAGTACCTGCATCTTTGAAGAATACATCACCACCATCAGCATCTAATACGATATCTGTTCCTGCGTCTAAGGTAATTGTACTAGAATTGTCTATTTCAGCAATTATTGGTGTAGTTAAAGTTTTATTTGTAAGTGTTTGTGAATCCGATGTTCCTACAACATTACCAGTAACACCATGAACTCCTGATGTTGGATTATCCACCTCGCTACCATGTGCTAGATTACTGATAGTATTGTTGTCTGCATCAATGGTCTTGTTTGTTAATGTCTGAGATCCTATTGTAGACACTACTGTTATTCCATCAAGCTGATTAAGTTCGCTTGTATTCGCAGTGATACCATCGAGTACGTTAAGTTCCGCAACTGATAACGTAGCTCCATCTAATATATTAAGCTCTGCAGCAGTAGACGTAACTCCATCTAGTATGTTAAGTTCTGCGGTTGTCGATGTAACTCCATCAAGGATATTGAGTTCTGCGGTTGTACTTGTTACACCATCGAGTATATTTAGCTCTGCAACAGATAACGTTGCTCCTGTCAGTATGTTTAGCTCTGCACCGCTTGATGTTATAGTCACTCCCCCCTGGAGTAACGATGTTCCTGACTTAGCCCCTACAGTTGCTCCGCTAATCTCTAACGCTGTTGTAGTACCATCTCCATCAAATACTACACGTTTTGTGGATGCATCTACACCATCTGTGTCTCCTACGTGAAGTAATTGTGTATAACCTGCACTGATCGAGGTATCGGTAAGTGATGTATTCGCTGCCATTATGCTAATTGCTCTATCATTTTAACGTTCATATTATATGCCTGGTATGCAACCTCAGTGAACTCAAAGCTTCCACTTAATGCTCTCACCCAATGATAACTACTATCATCATAATATAAGAACTTCAGGAAGTTTGTACTGATTGCATCTCGCATAGATTCAAAGTTTGTCTTATCGGTCTCTGTTAGATTACTGAAGGATATTTCCCACATACGCTTACCATCGTGTCTCTTGTTTGCGTATTCGTTACCACCATAGGATTCCACTACATCAACACCGAACTGCTTAGATTCTTTGCTGTTCAGATTAGGATTGAATGGAAATGTCAAGGTTTTGCCTAATATTACTTCGGATAAATTTATGATTTCAGCGACAGTTGCAACTAAGAACCAATTTGCTTTGCTTGTTTCTGTAATGTCTAAAATGTTCCAACCTGCACCTAAAGAAGAATCATTGCCCAATGATGTACCTAGGGTAACATCATTTGCATCTTCAGGATATATATTTAAAGTGCCTGAGCTTGCACCTGTAAAATACAATGCAACTGTATCGATAGATTGCGCTGTAGTAAAATCAAATCGTATCCCATCGTCTGTGTTGTACGATGTAATAGCATTGGATATGTTTTGATCTTGCGCATAAAGCTCGTTGGTTATTGATGAAGTTGCAGTAAACGCAGTACCTGATACTGTGCCATCGGTTAGGGTTGCGTTGTATGTTCCTGCTGAATCGTATATAAATTTCTTTGCCATTATGAGACCTCAGTGCATTTAATGTCTATTGAATTTGGTGTTTTTGATATATCATCAATAATAAAATAATCGCTAGTTGTTATTGCATTGCCATATGCTTTTAAGTCTGATGGGAAATTAGTAAAATTAACAATATCACCAATCTCCAAATCGGAATATCTAGGTTTTAATATTGTTAACTCAACTCTATTCTTGCGGTCTTTAAACCAGTTTAAATAGCAATCTCCAAGCTTTTGTGCTGTAGTTGTATCCTGTATAGAGTCTGCATCAAGTTTTAGTTTTTGCGCTTTAGAGCTTGATGAATACTTTGTTTTGCTTGTAGCATCTGAAGATGTGTCTGATAATAATGTCTGCTCAGTTCCGTAATCATATCTATAATTAATCTCTACCTCATTTCTTATAGAGTTTATACTTGACCTTGAAAATCCTTTAAATAGACAGTCATTAAAATCTACAGTTCTGTCTGCACTTGAATACTGACTAGTTTGAAGCCTCTGTCTTAAAGTAGCTTTACCCTCCGAATTAAAAAAGAAATACAGACCTGACTGCTTACATATTTTTTGAATTAGGCTTATTCCGTCTATAAATTTGTATTGTGAGAACGCAAACTTTACATCACCAACTGTATCTATAAAAGCTGTTCCTAGCTTACCATTTGTAGTGTTTCCTATACTGTCAAATGTTTCATAATCAATATCGCTAGAGCTTAGACCTAGCTCAGTTCGTAAAATATCTTCAATGATATAAACAGGATTTTCTATTAAGTCATCCTGATCATATCCATTATTTCTTGAATTTGCATCAATCCAACTACCGAACTTTCTACCTTTTGCGTTAATATATAGTACATTGACTTCTTTAGGTGCTGTAACGTCTTGATGTGTAACTATTCTGTGAGTTTGCAATATAGTTTCGTGTGTATCATCACGTCTACCATCAAAAGCATCACGAGTGCTTACCATAACCTCATAAGGTTTTTGTATGTATTCTACAGTTTCAACAACTTTACCAAACCCTTGTTCAAGTTTATACTCTACTTCTATTGCAGCTTCTTGAATTAAGAGAATTTGACCTACATCGCTTGTATCGTCATTTAAAGTTATTGTAACCTGACCTTCTAAAGCCCAAGAATCTTTATTCGCTGTTGATATCGAAGAAGTAAAATCAAATTCATTAACAACATATGCGTTTGTATCGCTCCAAGCCCAACTTAACGCTCCACCTAAAGCTGTTATTCCATGTGCAGTGCTTGGAGCAGCACCATCCATTTGCCAATAAAATATTAACTTAACACTAACTATTTCTCCTAAGTTTTGAAATTGAGGAATTCCAAATGACAGTGTATCTAAAAAACTGTTATCAGCTTTTGTTTGCATGGTTGCAATAGCTGTAGAATCGTAAAGCATTAAGGAGTTCTATCTACAGCATCTTGCTGTCCTGTTAGGGGTTGATAGGCATAAAAATCTCTGCTATTAAATCTTACCACTGGGGTATTTGAAGTTACAGACACATTAGAACTTTCACAGGCTGAATAAAAACCATCCTTGTAGTGAAATAAATTTTTAGCGTAAAGAGTATGAAGTGATACGCTATCAGGCTTTGCTTCAACATTTCCTGTAGTTTGGTTGTACTGGTTAGTGACAACAGCAGGTGCTTTAGTTTGGGATACATACTGATCTAATGGAGATGGTAGCGAACTATTAATACTAAAGTCCCCATATAGGCAAGGTATTGGGATACCTCTGTTTTTCTCTGGTGCATTCTGAAATGCCCCTTGAGTTAATGCTGTGTTTGGAACTTCACTATTATTTCTTGAATTTAATGATTGAAATCTTAATGTAATTTTATTTTGATTGTACGAAAAATCACCACTTATAATACCTGTACCTAATATTTCAGCATCAGAACTGCCTAAGTTCTCATCGTTCATATATAATTCCCATTTTCTGTTTTCGTAGTTATTGCTACTAAGCAAATCGCTAAATCTAGAACCCTCTATTGCTTTATCGGTATTTATAATTTGAACATTCCAGGTTCTTTGGTTCGCTGTAAAATTATCTACACTTAGTGTATGATTAAAAGACCCCCAACTTGCAACAATTCCATGATAAATATCTGACCCAATAGTTCTGTCTTTGTCCGATATTCCAGTAAAGTTGGTTTCGTCTCCGTAATAAAGCTTTAGATACCAATAAACCTGCGTACTGTCTTTCTCTAATCCATTTTCTAGTGTTGTGTTAAAATTAAGCAACCCTGACTCCACTTCTATTTATCGCAGGAATTAATTCGTTCCTAAGATAATCTTCCTGAACAATGCCACCATGTATATTTACTGTGACATTACCTGCTTGTCCTGTCTCATTCATACTCGAAAGATTATCAAG
>Ga0209631_10003956_pt1 | contig 16692 bp, 10 predicted proteins | sample COG_08_FD_184752 | JGI IMG/M metagenome (GOLD analysis project Ga0209631, IMG submission 184752) | Pelagic Microbial community sample from North Sea - COGITO 998_met_08 (SPAdes) (version 2) | ecosystem: Environmental > Aquatic > Marine > Neritic zone/Coastal water | place: Helgoland, sampling...
CGACGTCCCGCTGATGCCCACTTTCCTCTCCTTCGAGATGGAAGCTTCGCCTCTTTGTGGCGACCTTCTTCCGCTGGTTAAACGTCGATTCGACTCGGCGTCGCTGCGTGCGGCGCGTGTGCTCGAACCTGGCGTGTGCGTGCTGGGTCTCGCCGGACCGATGCGCGCGTCTCGTGTGTTCTCCGAGGCGGGTTGAGGATAAAAACCGTCGACGTCGAGTGGATCGGTCCTCGAGTCCTGATTGGTCAGATTCTCTCTGGCAGGGCATTTAGACTGGAGAGAGGGGCCGTGGAAAAGGCCGTGCAAGGCGATTCTGTTCTTACGCCCTGTGCCGGGGTCCCAGAGCGCGCGATACTCGACGGCGCGCGGTTTCCACGCGCACAAAGTCGCCGCGAGTACCTTTCCGCGCTATAGTCCGCGCGCGAGGTCGGGCCGCACTCGCGCTGCGTCGTGAACTCGAGTATTGATACGCAACGCCGGGCTGCAATTCGCCCTTGAACACTGGGACTGGCAAGATGGGCGAGGCTGGCGCGACAGTGCCTGTTTCTCCCGGCGCCAGCGCGGGGACCGCGGACGCCGCGAACGACGGAAACGCCGCGAACGACGACCTCGCGCATGATATCAAACCGTCCGAGCTCCTGCAGTGGCTCAGGTGCGTCATCGTCCCCGCGACGCGCGAGGAAAGCGCGCTTCGGCGGTGCCCATATTTCTCCAACCGTGCGCCGGTGACGGGTCAAGCAGCTTCCAACACCGCCCACGCCCTTCGTTCGACCCACTCTCGCGCGCGCGATCCGCTCACGCGCCCCTTCCGCACCCCTCTCCTCGCAGGTCGGTCGCGTTACGCACCGGTAGGCAGCCCGTGAGCGCCGGCGGGGTCACCGGGGTGAGTCTCGAGCGCGCGCGACGCGCCCCCCCCCGCGCCCAGTATTCAAAAAAACCCCTAAAACGTGGCGGCCGGGAGGATATTTTCCGTTCGTCCTTGAGCCCTTCTCCTGACCTCCGCTCCCTTCCTTTCCACGCGTTCAGGGTGACTCCGAGGAGGTGAATTGCATCGTACTCGACAGGTACAGGGTCGCCACGGCGGTGGTCCGCATGCAGCCCCGACGCGGCGCGCGCGGCGGCGGCGGCGGTAGCGCCCGCGCTCGAGCCGCGGCTTGGAACTTCCTCGGCGGCAAGGCGACGGTGACGAAGCCCTCCGTGATCCGCGTCGGTCAGCAGTACCAGGCGGAGGTGCCCGCGTGGCACGGGCCGGTACCCCTGGACGGGTCGGCGCCGGTGACGACGGGGACGATCGACCTCACCGCGGACACGTCGGCGCTCCCTGAGAAGGAGGTGACGGTGTACGGCGTGCCCGTGCCGAAGAGCAAAAGGGTGGACGCCAAGCGGGAGAAGGAGGAGGCGGAGCGGCTCAAGGTGGCGCGCGAATTGCAGGAGGCGGAGCGGGCGAAGCGCGAGAGGATGAAAGAGATCGCGGAGGAGATGAAGAAGGTGGAGACCGAGCCCGAGCGGGCCGAGCGGCTGGGCGGTATCAGGGTCTGGCCCCCGGAGGGCGTGGCCAGGAGGACGTACGCCGCGGGTGGGTCCATGTCAACCCTGCAGAGCCTGTCCGCATCCGCAGGGTCCGTCGGTACCCCACTCGCGTTGCCGTCTACACTCGCGCTGCCGTCCACGTCCGAGGACAAGAGGAAGGCGTCGGAGATATCTGAGGGCGACGCGGACGACCCGTCAAAGCGCGCCAGGACCGACGAACCCGAAGGCGGCTTCATCGACGGCATCAAGAGCGTGCTCGCGGAGGGATCTTTGGCGGTGATTCGCGCCGCCGCCGCCGCGCGTGCCGCCGCCGCCGCTGCCCGCGCGCTGGCGTCGTCCAAGCTCTCACCCCGCAAGTCCGGCGCTAGGGACCTGTCCAAGCCGGATGATTCGGACGACGAGGGGGACAACGTCAAGGCTGCGCTGGTCCGCGCGGCTCAGGCCCGGGCGGATGCCGACGTGGCCGGAGCCAACGCCGCGCGCCTCGTCCTCGACACCATGATGTCCACCCCACGCGCCGAGCCGGAGAAGAAGACCGGTGTTCTGTGGGAGGAACCCACCGAGGTTCCCAAGCCCAAGCGCCCGACCGCGGAGGAGGTTGCGGCGAAGCGGTCCAAGCTGGACGAGAAGCTGCGCAGGAGGCGGTCCAGCCCCGCGCTGTTGGGACTGGAGAAGATGGGGATCGGCAGCGCGGACGCCCGGGGATGGACCGCGATGCAGGCGAGTGCTTTCGAGGAACAGATGGTTGCGCACAAGTACAACCTGTTTGCCGTGTCCAGGATGGGTCAGAAGAAGCCCCCGAAGAAGAAGACCAGCCCGGAGAAGGAGATGCTGAAGGAGGGTAACGAGTTCCTGGGCAAGGACAAGGAGAACGACAAGGCTGGGGACAACAAGGTGGACGAGGAAAAGACCGAGGAGAAGCAGGCCGAGGAGAAGCAGGCCGAGGAGAAGCAGGCCGAGGAGAAGCAGACCGATGAGAAGAAGGAGGAGGAGCAGCCCGGTACCGGCGATGAGGTGGACGACGTGCCGTGCCTCAAGTGCGGCGAGACGGACGGCGAGCCGGATTTCGTGCTCTGCGACGGGTGCCCCAAAGGTGGACACTACCAGTGCCTCGGTCTCCTTGGTGTGCCCGATGGGGACTGGTTCTGCACCGACTGCGTCAGGGACAAGGAGACACACCTGTCCCCGGGGCGCAAGGTTCCCCCCGCCGACGACTTCGACGAAGAACCCCTGGACGAGAGGCTCAAGGGCAAGACGCTGCACGACATGGTGGACTACTACTACAACAACTGGCTCACCAGGCCCCACTCCAGGGACGACGACGACGACAGGTCCGTGTGCGACGACGACGAGCACCCCCTGGGCGCGCTGCCCGCCAAGCGTAAGGTGACCATGTCCGCCAAGCTGGCTCGGACCATGAGCCAGGAGAAGGAGCTGGCGCGGCTCGGCATCGGCGACTCCCCCGCGAAAAAGTCTGCGCCGAAGCCCAAGACGGTTGACCACAAGAAGGACGCCGAGCGCGCGTCGAAGAAGACGGACGAACTGCTCAAGTTTGTGCAGAAGTCGGCGAGGAACCCGAGGAAGACGGCGAAGACCCTGGCGCCTTCCACGCTGTCGAGCAAGCAGGCGTTGGTCAGGCGTTGGCGGCGTGTCATGATGACCTCCGAGGCGGGTGACGGCGCCGGCGAGGAGGTCAAGGCTGAGCTGGCCAAGAAGAAATCGGAGTGCGTCGAGGAGACGCTGACACGGACGTTCGCGAACCCGCAGTACCCGAAAGCGGAGATTGCGTTCTCGGACGTTACCGCGTGATGTGAACGGATGGACGATACGATTTGTTGAGGGACAACGAGCCCCTCGCACCATTTTTATGTTGATTATTCTCGTTAAACGTTTCGTCTGCGTTCTAAATTGGACGTCCGCTCATCCTCTCCGCAGCTTGCCCGTCTTGTTCATCTCGCGCATCCTCTCCGAAATTCTCGCAGCCTCCCTCATCCCTGACAGGAACGCGCCGTGCATGGTCGCCGGGTGCCGCCGCATGGTTGCCTCCCCCGCAAAGTACAGCCCGTCGCCAACCGGCTCGGCCAAGGCGTCGTAATCCTCCCCCGTCGCGCCCACGCTGATGTTCGAATAGGACCCGTACGCAAACTCATCGGATCCCCAGCACGCGCACTTGGAGTCTATCGGGTCCGGGATCGTCACGCCCTGCCTCTCGTAGATATCCTTGAGCACCTGCATGGTATCCTCCACCGCGCTTGCGTGGCCGTCTCTCTCAAACTCCATCGCGGCTTCGCCCGATACCAGCGCGATGAGCACCGCCCCGCCGCTCAGGTTGTGTTCGTCCGTCTTGGCGTAGTTGTAGAACATGAAGTACCTGCCACGTCGCTGTCTGTCCCCCTTGGCGACGTACCCGAACGTGTCCACGCTCGTGTCCCAAAACGGCTTGGGGAAGAGCAGGATCACCTTGTCGAGGACGCCAAAGCCCAGCGCTCCAATCGCCCGGGTCTTTCGCTCGGGAAGCGGTGGTTCGAAACTGACGCTCCCCTTCTTGAGCACGCCGAGCGGGACGGTGACGAGCGCCGCGTCCGCGCGAAACTCCCGACCGTTCTTGCACGTCACCACCACGCCGTCGTGCCGCCCCTCAGTTTTATTCTGGTACTCGACGTTGGTCACCGCGTGCCCGTAAAAGATTGGCAGCTCACGCGCCATGGCGGACACCAGCCGGACGTTACCCCCCGGGAGCCACACGTGGTCTCCGTCGAAATCGTACGGGTCGTCCTGGTCCCACTGCCCGAGCGAGAGGACCTCGAGGCGATCGGCGTTGGCGAACTCGAGGTTGGCCAGGTGCCAGTTGAAGAGATCCGTCTCAATCTGCGGCTTGTTCTCTTCCCTCGCCTTCTGCGCCCACGTCCATTCCAGCTCCTTACCGAGAGAGAGGTGATCGGCACCGTGCTCGTTCGTCTCCGTGAGCTCGTTCCTTTTCTCTCCAACCTCGTTCATGCAGTCCTCAAACTCCCGAAACACCCTCTTGTCCACCTCGGCGTCCACCGGCTCTCCACCCTCCAAATACAGCGGGCACTTGTCCCTGATCTTCCAGAAGGGCAGCGCCATCTGCTTGGCGATGACCGCGACGGGGTTACCGTCGGCGCCGGTCAGCACGCTACCGCCCATCTCGCACGCGGCGACCACCTTCTCGTCGGTCTCCGGGTCGACGCCCTCGAGCCGCTCCGTCCACACCCTACCGCCGGCCCTGTCCCTGGCCTCTATGACGACGCACCTGTGCCCGAGGTTTTGCAGCTGCCTCGCCGCGGCTAAACCCGCGAACCCGGCTCCGATGACAACCACGGTCCCGCGGGACTCGCCCGGCGCGGGGTAGTTCCCCGTGAAACCCACGCCGAAGTTGATGTACCCCTGCACAGTCAGGAACCTGTGCGCGCAGTGCACGACGGCGCGGTGCTTGGGCATGAACCAGGAGCACGCCTGCTCCACGGACACGAACACGTTGGGGTTGGCCCTCCACCGGCACAACACGTTGTTCCGAACGGTGATGTACACGCCGAGGTCGGCGCCGGGGAAGAGAAAGTTGAGCTCGAACGGTTCGATGGAGTCGTAAAGTCCGAGCGTGTGAGCAATCTTTCTTTCATCCGCATCGTCCATGTTGTACGCGGCGTTGGCCCTCGTCTTGTCCAGGTTAAGGTGGACCGTGGGCGGGGGTACCCCGAGGCCCACGTCGAGGTTGACCTGCTCCCCCGGTCCGCCCGGGATCTTCCCCTGCATCCTGCTCCACTTAGCGGACCACTCGCGGTTATTCGCGATGGCGTCCTTCACCAGCCCCAAGCTGCGGCCGTGCTGGGCGAACTCGTACTCCAGCAGGCACCTCTCGTAGTTCTGACGCATCTGGTACCCCGCGCTGGTCTGTCCGGAGAGGTCGTGGCCCAGCGTGGCGCAGACCTCTTTCCATCGCCGCGCATCGCACACTTCCTTGTACCCGCCCCTGGCGACTACCTCTCTGTAGACGTGCCCGAGGTCGAGCGGATTCCTGCAAAACCTGGGCACCACCAGGGCTCGCCCGTCCAGCTTCTCCTGGAAAAACATCCGGAGCTCGACCACGAACGGGTCGTCGTCGCCGTGCTGTCCATTCTGCGGCCCATCGTCCAGCCTCGGGCGCTTGTCGTTGGGGGATGATTCCAGCAGTTTCTGCGAGGGGATACGCACCCTCCGGGAACCTCCCGGATCTGCGACGTCGCCGTCGACCGCCTGGGGCGTGATACGCCTCGGCGCCTTCGCGACTAATTCTCCGTTGACCCCCGCATTCACCGGAATGGTCATATCGCCGCCGTGCCCCCGCCCGAGCCTCGCCCCTGCTCTGCGACGAAAAAGCAACGAGATTTCTGTTGTGGCGATGTGGCGATTTGAAAAGTTCAGATGGGTAACGAAGCGTCAAAGCCACTCTTCAGGACGCGACAAGCGCCCCGCTCGACGGTCTAAGTACAGTCGGTCGATCGAGTCACCCCAGGGACGTTTCTTTACGATCGAGAGTCGATACGGTGAGTCCCCGAGCGCCTTCCTGCTACGCTGAATCCGCCGCCATCGCCAGATCCCAGGCCGTTGAGTTTCTCCCGCCCGGCTTGATTCTTGATTCCTCGCCGCCACTCCTCACGTGTGCTAATATCCATCCCATCTTTCCGCGTATAGAGTGAACGATGACGTTCCAGATTTTCGTCGGCGGTGAGCGCGTCAACAGCGATTTCATCACGTCGACTCCCGCGTGGTCTTCCCAGCAGGTGAGCCTCCCAGCCGTCAGGTTTTCACCCGCCTCCAACCACAGCTGTGTGGAGGGGTGCATCGATTCTCTCAGAAGAACTGCTCACTGACCCGCCTCGCATCCCTCTTCGATCCTCGCAGGCGAGCAAATCCCGCAAGCGATGCAGCGACGACGCGGATGAGGCCGCGATGAGCGCGGCGAACTCGAAGCGTCAGCAATCGTCTCCGCTCGGGTCGATGACCAACCTGATGGCATCTGATCAGTAGTTTGTTGAAGTGAGGCGACTGGCTCTGGGTTAGGGTACTGGCTCTGGGCGATGGGCCCAGACGCAATGAGGAGGACGGGCCGCGCGCGACGGGAATATCGCGGCAGGCTCGACACGATAGGAACGATTCATTTAGGTCCGAACAGGGCAGGCATTGGGCAGCCGGAGGCTGCCAACACATAGCTTTAGGAGTTAGCAGTTCGAGAAAAAACTCTCGTATTCAGAAGATCTCTCGTCACCGTCTTCACACCAAGGGAAGCGGGATGTCCGCTGCTACAACTTCTCGTGGGCCGTGCGCGGTGGCATCGACGTCCGAGTCGGTGTCACGGGATCGCGCGCGTCGTATCGCCTGTAGCAGGAGGACCGAACGCGGGGCTCATCCGAGGCGTGCCACTGGGAGTCGAGCCCAGGTGTCCACGGCCGCCTCGACGTTCTCCTCGCTCCCTGTGCTGCACCTTCCCGATAAGGACTGCACGCCCGAGGAGGAAACGGCGTTCTGCTGTCGACTGAGGGACATATGCCACACCGTGGGCTTCTTCTACGTCATTAACCACGGCATAGATGCGTCGACCACCGCCGATGCGATGAATTCGTCACGCGCCTTCTTCGCCCTCCCTCACGACGTCAAGCAGGGAATCGCCAACATCAACTCACCGGCGTTCAGAGGATACGTCCGCCTGGGCGCGGAGAACACCGCGGGCAGGCCGGACTGGAGGGAACAGATCGAGATGGGGGTGGAGGCGGACGCACCACACGGCGGTGTGGGCGGACACATCTACGACGTGCTCGTCGGTCCGAACCAGTGGCCGGACGAGACCCAATGTCCGGGGTTTAAGACGTCGATGACCTCGTTCCTGGACGATATGGCGACACTGTCCGCGCGTCTCATGGAGCTCCTGGCGGTCAGCCTGGACATGCCGCGGGACTATTTCGAGGACGACTTCCGCGGTAGACCAAACGTGCAGGCAAAAATCGCGTTGTGCCCGCCGGCGCCCGAGGGTTCGCGGGATCCGTCCTTCGGCGTGGGCGCGCACACCGACAGCGGGTACCTGTCGCTGCTGCTGCAGGACGACGTGGGCGGACTGCAGGTTCAGAACGGGGACGGGACGTGGGTCGACGCCGACCCCGTGGACGGCGCGATCGTGGTCAACCTCGGGGAGATGATGCAGCTCAAGACGCGGGGGTACTATCTCGCGACGCCGCACAGGGTGGTGTCGAAGGCGTCGCCGTCGCCGTCGCGGCTGAGCGTTCCGTACTTTTGGAATCCACGTCTGGATGCGGTGATCGAACCGATGGAGAGTCTTCCGGCGACGCTGACGTGGCTCAGGCGAGAGCCCGAGGCCATCGCCGAGACGGGGTCGCACGGGAAGGGAGGGAACAGACTCATCGGGGAGTACGGGGCGAATGCTCTGAAGTCTCTGGCTAGGTCACACCCCGAGGTGATGGCGCGTCACCACCCGGACTTGGAGGTGAAGCCGGACGGGTCCGTGGTGCGACGCGAGTGTTCGTGATTAGGTACCACCTTCGCATTAGATTAGATAGCAATGGACACGCGCGTTCACTTCTCCTCCGTGGGCACGCGCTGCGCCAACTCCACCTTCACCTTATCGTCCTCGACGGTCATGCCCACCGTCACCACCGGAGCATCGCCCTCGTTCGCCTGGGAAGGAGGAACCGCCGCCGCCGCGGGCCTCTTCGGTTGTTTCGGCTGTTTCGGCTGTTTCGGCTTCGCGGGTTTGGGTGCCTTGTGCTCGGTGTTGACCCCCGACATCGCCTTGTCCAGCCCATCCATGAGAACCGCCCTCACTGCGTCGCACGCCTTGGTCCACGTCCCCTTGCTCTCCAGCTCCGTCGTCTCCTCGCCCCCGAACCTGGTCAGCACGTGGTCGTACACCTCGACCCCACCCTTGGGCCGACCGATACCGAACTTGAGCCGCGCGAACACCTTATCGCCGCACACCTCGTCTATGATGTTGCGTATGCCGTTGTGCCCGCCGTGCCCCCCCTTACCCTTGAGCTTGATCGCGCCCACTGCCGTGTCCAGGTCGTCGTACACCACCAGCAGGTTCGAGTTGGGAATCTTGTACCATCGGCACAGCGACCGGACCGACTCCCCACTAAGGTTCATGTACGTCTGGGGCTTAGCGAGGAGCACGGGGACCCCCGCGATCTTACCGACGCCAACTTTGGCGCGGTGCCTCGACGCGTCCGTCCACGATATACCCTCAGTCCGCGCCAGGATGTCCAGGACGTCGAACCCGGCGTTGTGCCTGGTGCCCTCGAAGCGCGATCCGGGGTTGCCCAAACCGACGAGGAGCCAGCGGCCCGCCTCGGACCCGCCCGACCCGTGGCCGCGCACCTTCTCTATCAGCCGCATCGGTGCGGTCACCACCTTGCGGACCACCGCGAGCAGGCCCATGGGCGCCGTCGCGCGAGTGGTGAAGCGGTGAAGGTGAGTGCCGTCTTTGTAGTCTATAAAAACTATTGTCGTGTCCGCCGACACAAGATGGGCGCGCTGCTGTCCGCTCCGAAGGGTCGGGAATCAAAGTCCGGCCCGACATCCGGCGTCGTCAACCCGCAACACGCCTTAGCCTTACACTCGGATGTCGTCGTGGACCTGAACGACCCTGAGGTGGCATCGGCGGCGAGGGATTACCAGACGCGAGTCACACCCTACACCGACGCCGACGCCGCATGGATCTCGTCCAACCAGGGAGCGAAGAAGCTCGATGCGAACGTGAAGATCGTCGGCGTTGGATACAGGAATCCGGATACCGGGCATCCGGTGGTGCTGGTCACCTATCCCCTGCGAGTCGCGGCCGACAGGTCCAGAGCGGACAAGAAAGGGTATAGTACGCACAAGTGGAGTAGCAGGAAAGCCTCCCAACCGGTGCCGTGGCCAAACACGTTCTGGCTCGTGTGCCCGGATGTGGCCACCGCCGTGGGTACCTTGGAGCACGCGGGGCTGGTGCGTGACTTCCACAACAAGTTCGTCGTGGGTCACGAGACGTACGACCCAGTCTCGGCGGCTAAGTTTGCGAGACAACACGCGAGGTACGCCGCGTACCGGTGGAGCTTACTCACCGAGGAGGATCGTTTGTACTGCGTTCAGGAGGGATACGACGCGGTGTTGAGGGACTGCGGCGTCGGGGGTTTGAGGTTCGTGAACCAGGTCAAGTGTCTGCACCTTCAGTACGGGCACTACCTGGCGAGCGGCGGTGATAACGTGGCGGGGGAGTGGACGAGGGCGGAGCTCGACCGCGGAGGAGAGAGAGTCGTACTAGGTTCATGAATTATTACAGTTTGATTCCCGCCGCTCTGAGCTTGTCCGCGACGTACGTTGACTTTGCCTCCCTCGTGTCGCACTCGTCCAACTCGAACCAAGGCAACGTCACCACCCTCCGGTGCCTCTTACGTAGGAACATATCGCGAAGCTCCGTCGCGGTGGTCGGCCGGGTGACCCGACCCTCCTCGCCGTCGGCTGAGATTTCATCCACAAAGTGCGTCGGTCCGTCAACCTCAACCACGCAGTCGTGCTCGGGGACGTACAGGTCCAGGGAGAAGTACTCGTCGTCGGTGAGGCACTCCATCTCGTGCCTCACCCCTAGGTCGGTCAACACATTCGCAACCTCGCGGTGGCCCATGGACACCTCCACCTCCTCGAAGGCGTTCCGCGTCCAGGCCTCCTCCGCGTCGGTGGCGAGCCACGGGGGGAAGTTCCTCGCGCCGTCCACGAGTGACGCGGCGTCCGGTCGATCCAGCACCGCCTCCACGTCCTTGCCCTTACCCATGGCACTCACACCGATGAGCTCCGTGTGTATCAGGTACGCGTGGAAGAAGTTACACCAGTTCACGTCGAGCATGGCGCGGGTGTCCAACTCACCCGCCGCGCGCCACAGCTCCCCGTAGCACCTCGGCAGAGGGGCACCGCGCGTCGCCGCGAGGGATAGGAAGGACCACAGCGCGGTGGCCACTTGTCTCGCGTTCATGCTCGTCGCCACACGTCCCGCCGCGGTGTCCAACGCCCGGGCGCTCTCCTCGCACGGAACCTCACCCAGCCGAGCGTACGCGTACACCGCGTTGGCGACGTGCCCTGCGTCCATAGCCGGCTCGAGTGACACGACGGCTCGCTCCAACACCGCCCAGTTAACGTCCGTCGCGCGCCTGCCGCACACCGCGTAGCAGTACATGACGTTACTGAGGTGCGCCGGGTCCATGGCGGGGGCGCATCGCACCGCGGCCGACTCGAGCGCGCGCCAGGTGTCATCCCCGGATTGGGCGAGGAGACCCGTCCGCCTCGCGTCGTTCAGCGCGTACCCCATCATGATCCCCGCCACGTCACCCGCGGTCATCGTCGGCGCCAAGCGACGCTCAGCCTCCGCGAGTGACTCGAGGGTCTCGTCGCGCGGTACCAGACCGGGAGATAGGGTGGACAGCGCCCACGCCACGTTGCAAACGTCCCTGGCCGACATGGACCCGGCGAGTCGACGCGCGGTTCGTTCGAGCGATTCGGCGCACCGGTCCGAAGGCGGCGTCTCGAGCGTGGCGAAGGACCACCACGCCACCGCCTGGTCCCTGATCCCCAACGCGGGTTCAACCCTCTCGATCGCTCCCTCGAGGGCGCTCAGGGTCACCTCCGCGGGTAACCTGCCCGCGGTGGCGTACGACCAGAGCGCGTTGCCGATGCCCTGCGGCGTCATCGCATCCGCCGACCTCGCCGCCGCCAGGTCCAGCGCGCGCCACGTGTCATCCCCCAGCTCCCACCCCAACGTGGCGCACGACCACATCACGTTCGCGGTCTCCACCGCGTTCATCTCCCCGCGCCTCGCGGCCCTGACCACCGTCCGCTCGGTGGCGTCCCACGCCTCCACACCGGGTTGCCAACCGATCTTGGCAAAGCCCCACAGAAGATTAGCCGTCTCCACGCCGGACATTCCGTCCGCCACGGAGGGAAGCGCGCGCTCCAGCGAGGTTAACAGGTCGTACACGCCGGTCGATGTCATATCCACCGCGTCCGCGTCCACGGCGGCGGCGATGGAGTGAACGACACTCGCGTGCGCCCTCGGGTCCAGTTGACCGGACTCGCACATCGACCCGGCGCGTTTCACGAGCCGCACGTACGCCTCGTCGTCTCCGAACCGTACCGGCCTCATGTTCGCACCCCGGGCGCCGTTATCCCTCTGCGCCAACCTGGCGAGCCGGTGGAGCGCGGCCGCGACGTGTATGCGATCGAAATGGTCCACGTTATCGGCGACCAGGGCGAGTGCGTCCCTCACGGTTTTTGTGCGAACGATGGTCGCGGTGAGCGCGGTGGCCGGATCGTTCGCCCTTGCGTCCCTGTCCACGCCGAACATGACGTCGACGCACTTGCGGAGGCTGAAGTCTGTGGTCGTGCCGTCCTTACGCGTCGCCACGAACGAGCGGTACCCCTTGCTGGGGTGGAGCGACACCGCGAACGTGTCGACGCCGTCGCCAATCTTATCGACCGCGTCCGGGTGCCGCCCGAGTGCGTCGAGTAACACGGCGTGCACCTCCCCGTCGGTGGCCCAGTCGGTGTCCACCGGGGATTTCTCCAGCAGACGGTTGAAGAAGCGCATCGCGTCGTCGGGGGAACCGAAGGTGATGGCTCCGTCGCCCAAGGTCACCGACGGCCAGTCCCGCCTCGGAGCGCGACCGCCGCCCCTCGGAGTCCCTCTCCTCGCATTGGCATTGACGCCCCCTCTCCTCGACCCGTACCCTCCGCGACGTGCCGTGGACGACGATGGCGTCGAGGATGACGACGAGGACGAGGGCTCGCTCAGCGCCGCGCGGGTGGTCACCCGCGCGCGTCCAACCGCCGCCGATGACGCCAACGCGGTCGCCATGCCCACCTGAGTGAAGATTCAGAGCACACACCGACGGCCTTTGCCAAAAAACTCTCGGCGAAAATGGCACACCCGCGTGTGTCGATTATATGGTATGTTTAAACCCCCGATTACGGTTCGCGTTTTCCCGCTTTGTGGATCACTCGACGAGCGCTGTCCGCCTCTGGTTTCCGTGACTGAGGGTTCTGGGGCGCGGGTTTATAACTCGACGTTCCAGGTTCAAAACAAGGCGCCAAGAGGAGCCAGTCTGATCGGCGCCCGCGTCGTCAGCAGCGAGACCCGCAGGCTAAAGCCCAGCGGCACATCGCTTGAAGGTCCGGTCGAGTTCGGTCGTCCCCCTTCACTCATACGCGCTCGCCTCTCGGCGTCGATAGGTGAGTCTCGAGGGTCCAACACACGCGGGCGTCAACAGTTGCACAGCCCGAACCGAGATCGCGATCGGGCGCGTTTCGCGGTGTCCTCCGCGGCGCTCGACGGGCGCTAGACCTCGATGTTTACCCGCCTCGATCGTGACCGCGGCGATATTGGCCTCTGGCGATCGATCCCGCGTCGCGAGATCGACCCGTGGGGATCACGGCGCGTCGATCACGGCGCCGTGATCACCTCGGGGTTTGAGTCGTTCTGGCCGGTTCGACTACGATTTCGCCGATCGTTCCCGTACCTCGTCACCGTCGCACGCCTTGGACGTCCTTTCAATCACGTAAACGCCCCCCGATCCCGCATCGAACCGTCGCTGACGCCCTTCCCCCTCCCTTTTCCCGCGCGCGATCAGGCCCGCCTGTCGCGATGGCTGCGCAGGCTGTGATGGACCAGTTCACCAGCTTTGTCGAGGAGAACATCCGGTTCAGCCAGGAGGATTTCGCCATCCTCGGGCTGAACATGGTGATGTGCGTCTTCGTCTACTACTTCATGAGGCTGCTGAGGCTCCCGGACCACTCCTGGTACCTCACCCTCTACTCCTCCGGCGTCACGTCTTTCTTCGGCGTGTACTTCTTTTACCACCTGGTCAAAGACGGCTTCACCGCGGCGCTGAGCAACGAGCAGGACATCACGCGGTACCTCGCCATCTTCTTCATCGGGTACTGCATCATGGACCTCTCCATGGGCACCCTCCACTACGGCAGCCTGGTGACGTACGACGACGGATGGACTCACCACTTCCTCTACATCGTCATCCTGGCGTACCTGCTCCACAACAACATGACGCCGCTCTTCGCGGTGGCGCTCGTCGAGGAGCTGCCCATCATCCTGCTCTCCATCTTCGAGGTGCAGGATAAGCGCAGGCCCTCGCTGCTCTTCGGTGTGCTCTACTACATCACCCGCGTCGTGTTCCACACCGTGCTCATCTACAAGGCGTACCCCATGTCCAGGTTTGTCTTTGTGGGCGGCCTCGGCCTCCTCCTGTGGCACGTCGAGGTGTTCCAGGGATGGGTCCGCGGCTACCTCATGCGCTCGCACGGACGCCAGCGCATGAGCTTCAAGGCCAAGCTCGGCCTCATGTTCACCATGCTCGTCTCCCAGATTGGCACCCACGCCTTTGTCGCGTACGAGGTCATCGACCAGCTGCCCAGGGACGCCAACTTTGCGCCCATGGCTGCGCTCCACGGCCTCGTGTTTGTGTACTTTCTCTACCGCTTCGGCGCGGTGGTGCACGACGTGTACACCCAGAACTTCATCATGACCTCCATCGGCCGCAAGAAGATCATCTACAACATCTCCTGGGAGGATCCCGCCATCGACCACACCGTGATGCACATGAAGGAGGACGACGTCGTCCTGACCATCTCCTCCGCGGGGTGCAACGTGCTCGACTACCTGTGCGAGGGACCCAAGAAGATCATCGCCGTGGACATGAACTGGGCGCAGCTTCACGTGCTCGAGCTCAAGCTCGCGGGCATCCGATGCCTCACCTGGAAGCAGTTCTTTGCCATCTGGGGCCGCTCCGACTTCAAGGTGTTCACCGAGGTTTACAAGTCCAAGCTCCGTCCCCTCCTCGCCAAGGAGACGGCCGAGTTCTGGGACCAGAACACCAACCTCTTCCGCGACAACTTCATGTACGCGGGCACCTCCGGTCTGATGGCCAAGATCCTGTGCATGCCCCTCATCTGGTCCGGCGTGCGCGAGAAGGTGAAGAACCGCACCCCCATCGAGGGCAAGGGCGGCATCCTCTTCCAGCTCACCCTCAAGATCTGCTCCATCACCTCCCTGTGGTCCATCTTCGCCCCGCTCGGCGGCGTGCCCCTCGAGCAGCTCAACCTGCTCTCCCGCAACCCCCAGGTGTTCGTCGAGCGCCTCGTCGAGGTTCTCACCACCCGCATCTGGAAGCCCAACAACTACTTCTACTACGGGTACATCGTCGGCGAGTTCGCCCCCGACTGCTGCCCCCGCTACCTGGAGGAGAAGAACTTCGCCATCATGAAGCAGCGCGTGGACCGCGTGAAGGTTTTCTACGGCACCTGGGCGCAGGGTGCCGAGGCGGAGGGCCCCGGCTCCATCACCATCGCGTCCCTCCTCGACTCCATGGACTGGATGCCCCCCACCATGATCGCCGAGAACATCTCGAAGGTGATCGCCAACATGGACAGGAAGAAGGGCCGCGTCTTCTGGCGCTCCTTCGCCGACCGCGTGCACTCCCCCGTGCTCGCGCACATCAAGGCGGACCTCGTCGACACCTACGACCGCGTTGGCTGGTACCTCACCCAGTTCATCGGCCCCGTGCCCGAGCCCTACGACCCCGCCATGCTCGAGTGCACCGGCACCGACTCCAGGCCCGTCAACTCCTTCCTGGACGACGTCGCGGTCATGGCCGCGATGGCCAAGCAGGGCTTGGCCTCCAAGAAGGACGTCCGCGCCTTTTACAAGTCGCAGGGCAGCAGGTACGACGGGTTCCGCGAGGCGCTCCTGCCCGGCCGCGACTTGCTCATGCAGCACGCGGTGCCGTGGGTCAAGAGGCCGAAGACGTGGATCTCGGTCGGGTGCGGGACCGCGAGGGACATCGAGTTCGTCACGGGTCACGTCAAGGCGGCGGGTACCAAGGTGATCCTGGTGGACCTCTCCGACGCGCTCCTCGACATGGCTCGCCAGCGCGTCATCGACCTCGGCCTCCAAACCCAGGTGCAGCTCGTGGAGGGCGACATCAACGACCCCAAGATCAGGAAGAAGCTGCCCGAGGCTGACCTCGTGACGTGCTCCTACTGCCTCACCATGATCCCGAAGTGGAAGGATGCCCTGAAGAACATGCTCGGCCTGGTCAAGCCGGGCGGCAACCTCGCCCTCATCGACTTTGTCACCCGCGAGGGCAGGGAGAGCAACTGGGATCAGAAGCTCTACAAGTGGTGGTTCTCCATGGACGGCGTGTACTTCAACCGTGAACACGTCGACTGGCTTCGCGCGCAAAAGAGCCTGTCGACGATCTGGTACAGCGAGGAGGAGTCCAGGGTGCCTTACACCCCTTACACCCCGACGCATTACCTCTACGTCGGCGAGAAGGCCAAGTAAAGGGAATACTTGAGGGTCCACATTCTTTAACGACGCGTCGAATGATGACGGCTCGTCGATATTACGGGACGGGTTTCTTTTGGGATGCACGCGCTCAAGGCACGCGCAGGGGCGTATTGAGAGAGAGAGTTGGGGAGAGAGGGGCGGGGACGTTTGTCACGCGGCTGCGGACGATCCCGATCGCCGCCCCGGGCCATCGCCGGGCCTTCGCCGAGGAGGGCGAGCGAACGCGATTGGCTCGATGTCTGAAAGATACTGTAGAGTTCACTGCAGTGACGCGCTTTTTATAACAACCGCAATTTACTCGCGAGCACACCGCCTGTCGAGCGCTCGTTAGTTCCTGTAACCTCGAGCAGAGGAAAAGGCGCCACACCGCCTGTCGAGCGCTCGTTAGTTTCTGTAACCTCGAGCAGAGGAAAAGGCGCCAAACCGAGCCGTTCTCGCATTTCGAATTCATCGGACGACGAAAAGCTGACTCGGAGGGTGAGAAAGATGCTCAGAAGATGCTCTTTCACGGTTCATAGACCGTCTCTATCCATCCTGTCGGCTGGGCCGATGGAACTTGGGGTGGGAAATTTTTATCGACGAATGAACCGTCGTTTCGGCGAGTTACCTCCAATCAAACTACTGTGTACTCTAAAAGTTTTAAAACACCCATAAAAAAGCACGTGTCCCTTTTCTGGGCTGGGCACACTTGACGCGCGCGAGCAGTAGGGTCGCGCGCGAGAACGATCGATAGTCGGGACCCCGGGACGGCCCGTATCGAGCGCCGA
>Ga0209631_10003961_pt1 | contig 16680 bp, 8 predicted proteins | sample COG_08_FD_184752 | JGI IMG/M metagenome (GOLD analysis project Ga0209631, IMG submission 184752) | Pelagic Microbial community sample from North Sea - COGITO 998_met_08 (SPAdes) (version 2) | ecosystem: Environmental > Aquatic > Marine > Neritic zone/Coastal water | place: Helgoland, sampling...
CCGGGCTGTGCGCCGCCGAGTTTGAGCTCGACAAGGCGTTGGCGAGGGGTGAGTGTAAACACCTTCGACCGTGGTGTTCCCCGCGTTGCTCGGGCCGGTTTTGTGTTCAACAGGTGGACGAGGTGAGGCGCGCGTCCGCCGTGCGGTGGTGGACGCACCAGCACGACTACATGTCGCGACGCATGCGGGTCGAGGAGCGGCGCGTGCGGGTGTTCGCGGCTGTGTTGGAACGTCTCCGGATGTCCAGAGAAGAGGAGAGAAGGGGAGACGACGAGTTCGGCGGCGATCTCATCGAGTCAATCTCCGGACGGGCCACGCCCACGGGACGAAACAGTGGACGGACCAGACACGACAAGACGGACAAGGAGCTCGACGCCGAACGGCAACTGGAAACCGCGGTGAGACGTTCGAGAGACCTCGCGGTCAAGTCCGAGGAGGCGCGAAGAGAGATTCCGTTCAACGGGTTCGCCCACGCTCTCCGATATTCCATGCGATTAACCCCTAAACCGAGGGTTGCACCCGCGCCCAGCGTGCACGACTCCAGCCGCAGCGTGGACGGCGTCACTCGCGAGGACGACTCACGAGGACGGGACCCCCACGCACACGCGGGCGTCGTGAGGGATACGTTCACGCGGGAGGATGCCAGCGTGCTGGTTCGCGCGGCGCTCGGCAATCGCGACTCGGCGACGGCGGCGATGAAAGAGATTGAGACGCTGATCGAGGGCACCGGCGATGACGCGGTGTCCGCGCGTCACCACCTCGCCGCGGAGGGTGCGGTGCAGGCGTGCGCGTCGAGGATCCGCACTGCACGGTCGAACGATGATCATGGGCGGCCGGAGTCACAGGATGAGCGGCTGTCCACTCTCGCGACGCAGTGCCTCGCGTACCTGTTTCGAGATTTAAAAAACGCTCGAGCGTTTCTTCGGGAAAGGAGTTCGGCGCTCAAACCGTTGGCGGACCACCTCGAGTCCCTCGCGTCGTTCGCCGAGCGGCACCGAGTGCGACTGGAGACGGACGCGGAGACGAAAGCCGCGGAGGCTGCGGCGGATGGCGCCACGGAGATTGTTAAAGGCGAGGACCAGGCATCCGCGCGGCGGCGGTATCGGAAGAACCGACTGGCCGTGGCTGCCGCGGACAAGGCCCACGAGCTCGCGAGCGCGCCCGTGGTCCCCCCGCGCGGAACGCACGAGCTCGCGAGCGCGCTCGCGAACCTCTGCGCGGGATCGAGCGGGGATGCGGTGGCGGCGCGCGATTGGCTGGCCCGCCGCGGCGGCGTCGTCGCCGCGCTGAAACTCATCCGCGAGCTCTGCGCCAGCGGCGGCGCACCCGCGCCGCAGCCGCGTGCGGTGGGCGAGGACGACGAGTCTCAGCGCGAATCCACGGCGGAGGATACGCACACGCTGGACCTTGGCGGGGATCGACGAAGGCGGAGCGCGGCGGCGCCGGAGACGCGTGACGCGTTGAAGCCGGTTTTGGTTTTACTTCGATCGCTGTCCACGTCCCCGGCGGCGTTCGAGCGACGACGCGGTGGGGACGGGTTAGCGTTCCTCGGCTTCCCCGTGGACGGGGATAGGGACGGGGGCGGGGACGGGCCGGGTGCCGACTCGGGTGCCGACTCGGGTCCCCTCGACGCGGAGGCCACGAGGGCGCTATCCGACGCGTTTCGCGCCGCGTGTTCCGTCCGCGGCGTTTCACGTAAGACGACCGTGTCGCTGATGTGGACGTGTGCGAACCTGGCACTTGCGGGTGGAGAGTCGGGGCAACGCTCGATGAACGACGCGGACGCGCCGCGTTGGATCGCGCGGGTTTGCGCGAAGATGTCCGCCGCGGAGGCGTCGGCGGCGGGGGAGCGTCAGAGTCCAGAGTCGAAAGCGGAAGCCGAGGCGGAGGCGGAGGTGGCCCGCGCGGCGCTCGCCGCGACGACCAACCTCTGCGCCGGGAACCACGCGCTGAACCGGGACGTATTCCGCGAGGAGCTGGGTGCCGCGTCGACGGCGGCGTTCGTCGAGACGATCCGGATGGTGGTCGAGGAGGAGGGCGAGAGGGAGGAGGGCGGGTCGGGTGAAGCTCATAAAGTTTTGAAGAACGCGGCGGACTCAGTCGGGAGCGCGCTGGACAAGTCGCAGACGAGAGCGTTCAATCGGGTCAAGGCTCGCGTCAACGAACGGGAGATGGAGTCGCGCGTGGGGGCGTGGGCGCGTCTCGAGGGCCGCATGCACGTGGCGCGGCACCTCTGATTGAGCGTACGGCTCAGCTCTTCTAAATGTGGAAATCTAAATTAAATGTCTAGAGTCTTTTGGCGGCGTCGACGTGGCCCTTCGCGTCGGACAGCGCGTCCCTCACGAGCTTCAGCGCCGTCCTCGCGTCCCCGCGGTGGTCACCGACCGCCTCGTCTATCCTCGAGAGCGACGCGGCGAGCCGACGCGCGAGCGTGGCTGGGTCCGCGTCTATAGAACTCGTCGCACCCGTGACCCCTTCGTCACCGAGACTCGGCTTGCGCGGCGGGCTCCCGTTGACCCGCCTGTGCCTCGCCGCCATGCTGGTGAGGCTCCACGTCGGCCGGCGGAACCCGAACGCGCCGCCGATGTTACCGTCCTTGGTCTCCGCCGCGGGCGATTGATGCCGCGGGGATTCGTCACGAGTCGGGGTCGACGCCCCCGAGGACTGACGGCTCTGATCGATGATGACATTTTTTGGTTTTTTGGTTTGCTCCCTCGCGCTCAGCGGCCTGAGCGGCGTCGGTGATCCGTCCCGGTCTCCCTGAAGACTGCCCCCGCTGCGCGTTGCGAGCACGGGCGGGGACTCCAGGGGCGGGAGCCGGACCCGAGGGCTGCTCCCGCCGCTCTCCCTCTCTAAACGCCGCTCGTCCTCGTCCAGAATTTGGTTCACGGGCTTTCGTTCGATCCTCACCGGGGTGGGCCCACCCTCGCTGGGCGGGCCCTGGCTCGTCGCCGGGCTGCGAAGATCGCCGTTGAGCGAGGCGTTCGTGCGCGTGTGCTCGTTGACGATGGACTCCGCCTCCGCCGCCCTTCGCTCCGCGTCCGCGATCTTCTTCTCCGCGCCCCTCAGCATCTCGTCGAAGAGCCTCTCCGCGCGCTCGCCCCCGTCCCTGATGGCGTGCCGGAACCGCATGGACGAGAGCGACCACACCGGCGGCCTGAAGTTACCGGTCCCGTACGACGGCACCGCGTTGGCGACGTCCACCGCGTCTTCATCGGACGTCCCGGGTCGTCCCGATCGCTTGGACGCGGCGTCGTCGGGCGCGGGGCTCGTCAGATCGAAGCCAACAAGGTCCCCGAGGTTGGCGACATCCACCGCGGGACCCGCGGTGTCGTCCGCGGAAGCCTCGCCGTCGGTCCCCCTGGACTTGGACACCGCGGACTTGAACATGGCGGAGCCCACGTCGAGGGTGAACGCGGACTCCGACGGCGGGACCGCGCGGCCCGCGGCCCTACGACCGTCCCCGGGGCGCACCATGAGATGCGCGGGCCGAACTTTTGTCGAGCGACTGGTTAGTTGAGCATTGAGTGCCTCGTCAGCAAATTTTAAGGTAACACTCGTGCCGCCGCTACCCTCTCTAGCTACGCGTCACATCCTGCTCTTGAGCTCCGTCAGCCTCACCTTCAGGTCCACCTCCGTTCCCCCCTTGCCCCGTCGCACCGTCACTCGCACCACCTCACCCACGTCGTGCTCCTCAACCTTCGCAAGTAAGTCCTCAACCGCGCTCACACGGTGACCCTCCACAGCGACCACCACGTCCCCGAGGACAACCTGCCCGGTGCCCGGGTCCCTCGACACGCCACGTATCCCCGCCGCGGCCGCGCCGGACCCGGGCGGTACCTCGAGGACGATCACGCCGTTCACGTTCATGCGTCGCGCGATCTGGTCCGCGGCGCAGTGCACCCCGACGCCCGCTCTCACCACCCGGCCGCTTCGAATGATCTGATTAACAACCCTTCGCACCGTGTCGCTCGGGATCGCGAAACCAACCCCGGAGCTCGCGCCCGACGGAGAATATATCACGGTGTTGACGCCGATGAGCCGGCCGCGGCTGTCGAGTAAGGGCCCGCCGCTGTTGCCCGGGTTGATGGCGGCGTCGGTTTGCACCACGTCGCGGATGCGTCGGCCGGTGATGGACTTTATGTCTCGGCCCACGCCTGAGACAATGCCCGCGGTCAAAGTCTGGTCCAGGCCGAACGGGTTACCTATGGCGAATACCTTCTGACCCACGCGGAGGTTCTGGGTGGTGCCGACGGCGATTGGGGACAGGTGCCGCTTCCACGTCTCCGAGCCGGGCGCGGCGGTCGACGAGGAGGATCCGGGGGAGGATGTGTTGGATCCTCCGGAGGATTTGCGGCTGAATGAATCTGGGATCATCTTCGAGAGCGCTCCCCCCTCGGATCCCTCCCGCGTTCCGTTCACCAGCTTGAGCACCGCGAGGTCCTTGTCCGCCTCGTACCCGACGAGCTTGGCGTCGTACGTCTTGCCGTCGCTCATCGTCACCTTCGCCCGCTGCGCGTCTTTGATCACGTGGAAATTGGTCACCAGATGGCCATCCTTGTCCCACACGAACCCACTCCCTGAGCCCTGGGGGATGTCGAGGATGTCCATGCTGAACCCCGAGGAGCGCTGGACCTGTACCGTGGTGGTGATGTGTACCACGGATTTGGAGCATCGCTCGAACAGCTCCACCGTGTTGCGCTCCTCCGCCATGAGAGGCTCCTGATTCGAGTTGGTCGAAACCGGCGGTGACGCATCATCGGACCCGGTACACGTGGACACCGCGCCCACCTGCGCAAGTAACGCGTCCAGCCTGTCCCTCGTGCGGTTAGGCATCGAGGGTAAGTGTTCGCGTAGCCTCGTGACGAGCTCGGACTTCTCGATGCAGTCCCGAAAGTCCACCTCGGCGTCCGCCAGCAGTTGTTTGAGCTCGCCCACGGTGAGAGCCGAGATGCCGAGGGTGAGACTGTCGTGGTGTGCGGCCGCGGCGCCGAGCGCGACCGCGGCGGAGGCGGCGAATCCCACTTTGTACACCGCGTTGGAACTGAACGATGGGGCGTGGGACGTCAGATACGCGCTGGATGGAGGTGTTGGGACGGGACACGTGCGAGGTCGGTGCGAAAACCAACAATCTGGCACAATCATTTTGCCGGGGAGGGTCAGTTCGCGAACGTACCCTCGGGACGTGCGGTCGGTCCTGCCGCGCTCGTCCTTGCGACCGATCGCGGGGTGTACGAACACGTCGCCCGCGCCGCGCGCGTTCAGCCACCACGCGCCCTTCCCGGGATGCGACGTCCGGAAGCCTCGGACGAGGGAAGCGGAATGATCTCGGAGGTCGTTTCGTCGAAGCGCAGCAACAATCCGCCGCGCGAGTGGCGCGGGCTCCGAAGCCACGCCGGCGGCTGTGAGCGCCTCCGGGGCGGCGTGCGAACGCGGGCCCGTGGCGATGTGGCGCGCGAGTCGTCGCGCCACCGCGCGCATGTCGGTGAAGTCTTGCTGTCGGGTGCGTGAGCGCGCCAGTGAAGTACCGTGGGGTGCCCACCGGAAGACTTCCGAAGGTTGGATGCCACATCCAGTCTGTGCTGGTCTGCTGGTCTGCACTTTTTGACGAAAAGTCGGCCTCGACCGCACACAGACAAAGGCGCGGGATCGCATCGGGCGGCTCGATCGATACCGGAACGGATGGCGAACACGCGCAGACGATCGGCGGCGGCGCCCGCGGGCCCGAAGGAGCACGCCGACGGGCACGCCGACGGGCACGGCCGCCAGGGTCGTCCCGATCAGAAAAGCAAGGGTCGTCGGACGGTGAGAAACGTGCCCTCGATGTGGGATGAGAACCCTGCAGGCCGGCCCACCGCGCGGCGCTCGATCGACGGCGCGGATCCGTCGATCCACCACGCGCACGGCGATCAAACCCCGCTGCGGGTCCGGGTCTACCTCCTCACCTACTTCTTCAGCTCGCTCACCATCGACCGCCAGACGTGGTGCTTCGGCCTGATCCCAATAGGCTGGATCCTGTCCTCGCTAGCAGAGTGGCTCGGGGTCCCGATATGCCACACCAACGTGCAGGTGCAGAGCGTCGCGGACCCATCCGAGGTGGCCGAGTTCGGGTACGAGGGCGGACCTAGGCACGTCACGGGCGTGTACCAGTGCGCGCCGGGATGCAATCCCCACCTAGCCTTCACCAGGCAACAAAAAGTGTACCTCGGCGAAACCGACCTGACGCACGCGGAGCTCGTCGCCGCTGTTCGATCGGTCGAGTCCAGGTGGCGCGCGCCGGACTACAACCTCTTCACGCGCAACTGCAACCACTTCTGCGAGGCGTTGGTGGATGAACTCATCCCGGGGACGCGGATGCCGAGGTTCATCAACCGGGGCGCGCGGGCCAGTTGCTTTTGGACGGGAGGCTTGGCGCCGTGGTTCGTTCGGACGAGGGTGAAAGACGGGGGATCGTGGACCGCGGGCAAGGTGACGCTGATGGCGGAGGAGGAACGCGCCGCGATGGGGGTGCCGGACTTTGCGGAGTGGGAGGAGTGGGCGAAAGGGGACGGGGAGGGATCCGACGGGGAAGAGGTGGACCCGCTCGCGGAGCACCTACACCCAGTGCCGCTGCTGTGACAGTTTTTCGTTCTGAGTGTTATGATGAGCCACCTTCGAAGGTACCTTCTAATAACTTTTATTACATCCGCGGTGTCCGTTTTCGGGTGCCTCAGCCAGTCACCGGCAGCACCTGATTCTTCCGAACGTTGCCCTGCTCCACGTCGGCCGGGGATAGAAGAGCGTTGGGATTCACCTTGGTCGGCGGTTGTATCTTGATGCCCGGGGCGGGAGGGTTCACGAAGTGGCGACCCGTGTGCGTGTGCTGGCCCCGCATCAGCGCCGGGTTACCCTTGACCGGCTCCGCGAACAGCGCGTACTCCTCGACCAAATACTTGGCCCGTTCGTCCGATCGTTCCCCGATGGGCGGATGGTACATGTCCAGCCGCCCGGGTTTGTCGAAATCCCCGGGGCTGATCCGCAGGAGCTGGCACTTGATCAGCTTCTCGCGCTGGCTGAGCTCGCCCTCGTGTGAATCATCCTCCTTGGCCGCCGCCTTACCGCCGCCGCCTGTCCTCATGTTCGTGGTGTACGAGACCCCGCCGGTGCCGCCGTCCTCGTGGCCTTTGCACGACAGCACCCGCTGCAAGAAAGTGACCAAGTAGGCGATTAACACGATAATCATCGACAACGCGAACCAAAGGTACGGCTCATCCCTCGAGTACCACCCTAAGGATCCTTGCAGCCATTGCGTGAAGATGAGCAACTGCACGGCGTAGAAGACGTAGACGGCGTGTTGACTCTTCATTCGCACCGGCTTGCGCGTCTTATTCAGCGCGATGTATTTGTCCGTACAGTACGTCACGCACAACGCGATGAAACCGAGGAGGTAGGAAATGGGTAACACCGGGCCGTAGATGACCGCCAACGCCACAGTTTTGAGCGTATCCGCGTAGTACTCCGCGAGGACAAAGTCGGGGGGTTCCATCGCGCGCTCGCACATGTCCTGGGTCTTGGCGAACGTAGCGAGCTGTCGCCTCGCCTTGGTTTTGGGGTCGATGAGCTTCTTCATGTGCGGCAGGAAAGCGTCGAAGAGCTGCATGTAAAACGCCGACTCGATGAGGCCGCCGGGGGCGTACCAGAGGCACTCGCCTTTACTCGAGTTGTTTCGCTTACAGTCCGACGCGGTGATCGGGATGATGACGGTGTTGATCATGGTCACGAGGAACGTTTTGGCCATGAGCGAAGCCTCGTGATGCGTCCGGGTGTGAAAACGCTGGTACGCCGTGAGCTTCTTGCAGATCTTCTGCAGCGCGATGTTGATGACGACAATCACGAAACCGGACACCGCGGAGAGCAAGGTGAGCGTGCCGTCGTCCGGTTCCGGGGTTTCACCGAGCGCCGCCGCTCTGAGCTCCTTATCCAACGTGCTCTGCCGGACGTCGTTCCTATATCGCTCGAATACTTGCTGGATGAGCGCGCCGATCGTCACCGCGACGCCGAGGGCGAGCCACGCGTTCAACGTGAGCATGAACCACCTCACACCCCGGACGGTGATGTTCTCCCAGTTGATGTCGTCGGGTTCGGGAGCCAACGAGAGCCGCAGTCGCTTGCCGCCGAGCCTCGGAGGGCCGAAACAGCCGCACGACGCGTACTCAAAAAACACCTCCACGAAGTTACGGCGCTGGTCCGCCAACACGTTTCCGGCGTGCTTCTCGTAGTTCATGGTGACGAACGCCTCACCGTCGTTCATCGTCGGTGACTTCGCGAGCTGCTCAATCTTAGCGGCGAGCCCGTCGCATTTGATTTGCATCTTTTTGATCGTCGCCTCGGAATGACTGGCGGATTTCGTGAACATCGCGAGGAACGCCTGTTTCCCCGCGAGGTCCTTCTTATCCGACAGCGCCTTGAGCGTCCCGCCGGGGGTATCACTCGGCTCGTTCCAAGCCTTCAGCTCCGCGAGCTTCATCTTCTGCTCGAATAGGACACTCTCCGCCGCGAGCAACTTGCCAACATTTTTGACGTATGAGACTGAAGCCACCTCGCCGTAGTGGCTCATAAACTCCGCCATCTGCTGCCGCGTGAACTTGTTCATCCCGAGGCCTTTCACTCGCACCGCGTAGTCCCCCACGGTGACCGAGTGCGCGTTGATGCGCGCCGCGTTTCGCATCTGACGGGCGTGATACCACCCGGCCCAGATCAGCATCACGACGACGTTGACGAAGAGTCCAAACGCCTTGTTGCCTTCGTCCATCTTGTGCGTCAGGCCCCCGCGTAACGTCTCGTAACAGCAACTCGCCTTCTCCGTCTCCGTCAGCGCGCTGTTCCGGCAGGGAAGGTGCGCGCTGCACAGGTTGTCGAGGTCCGTCGTCTCGCCCGTCTCCAGAAAGATGAGGCATTGGGTCGGGCAGGAGTAGTACGACGCGGTCTTCTCGTTGTTGCAGGAGGCGCCGACGGACGTCCCGAGGATGGCGGACACCGCCGCGGACCTGGTGCAGATGGTCTCCCCGAGAAGCGCACTGCTCGCATCGCGCACCTGCACCGTGTATTCCGTCCCGAGCTCGTTGTTCTGACCGCTGTGGATGAGGGGATACAGGCCGCACGTGACGAGGAGTGCCAGCATGAGGAAACCGAAGAACTTGACCGTCTCAAAGTAGAGCGCCAAACCCTCGGAGTGCTTGCCGATCTCTATGTGGTCAACCGTCAGGGGAAAAGGCCGGCCGGTGCCCGCGATGGGGTTGTTGCTGCGATGGGGACGGGTTGATAAAGGTCAGCAAGGGAGCGGATTGGATTACTAAGCCGAGCGTTAAACCCTTCAGAATTTGTCAACGGGCGGCGTACTTGCTGTCCACATCGTACTGGAGGATCTGCTTCTCCGCCGCGCGCTTAGCCGCCAGCGCGTGGTTGACCTTGGGAGCCATCGCGTCGCGGCCACGACCTTCGTCAGCCTCACCGGCGCGTATCCCTGTGGGCGCCAACGCCCAGCAAAAAGTGCACGCCTCCGTTCCGACCTTTCGATCGGATCTATCGGATAGATCGGAGAAACCGACGCGGAGCAAACAGACGGAAATCGAGATTTACAGGGCGAATCGAGCGTGCGAACAGGCGGGTCCAGCCAGGTCCCGATGTGGTCTATTCTTTCATTTAATCTCAGCTCAGGTCGTACATGGGAATCTCGAGCGTCTCCGGCAGGTCCTTCGCATCCTTCGGCTTGTACTCGTAGTCCAGGTCCAGGAAATCCATCGACAAACCTTCCACGCTGCCGAGCTCCAGCGGCGGATTCTCTCGGTGCCGCCGTAACAATTCCTCGTACGGTAAGTACGGAGCCCGGTACTTGATGGTCCGCGTTGACTCGATGTACTCCGCGTCGTGTTCCCGGCCGTCCACGTTGAACGGCAGCTCCACGTGTAGTTCCTGGTACCCGTCCATGTACACCTCCACGCCCTCCGTCACCGTCGTCATCTGCACCTCCCGCGGCTCCACATCTTCAGGCACTTGCACATACACTGAAAAAAAACACGATGTCAGGACGTCAATCACATTGCCCATACGGGAATTAAAATAAGCTCACCTTCCACGAACGTCACGAAGCCCTCCTCGGGTCCCTCCGTGGCCTTGATGTACTCGACGCGGAATTCAATCTTCGGCGCCAGTTGCAGGCCCGAGTTGGCGAACCCGGCGGCGAGGATCGGGTCTTCTTCCCGGAGCTTCTTGAGGAATTCGTCGCCGTCAAAGTCGGGGTCCAAACCCGGAACGTAACCCTCCATTTTTTCAACCTCGGCTCTCGCCTCCGCCTCCAACGGGTCCTCCGGCTCCTCATCTGTCGTCTTCTTGACCGGTTTGGGCGCCGGGCCTTCCTTGTCCTCGGGCAGCGCGCGGGCGTTCTTCCGCTTCGCCTTGACGTTTGGCGCGTGTACCCCCTCGTTCGGGTCCTCCTCCGTCGCGTCTCTGTACCGCTCGGTGTCGAACACTTTTTTCATCTCGCTCACGGGCCGGGGCCGAAGCGCGAACGTGGGTTCCTCCTCCGGCTGCTCCATCTCCTCGATGACCTGCTTCTTCTGGCGCCGTATCATCTGCGGCGGCGGCCGTTCGCCGCCCATGTACTTGCGGCTCGGGAGCTTGTAGTCTTGGTCGAGGTTGACGTCGTACTTCTGCCCGATCCACTGCAGGCACAGTTCGCAGACGAATACTTTGAGGCGTTTGTAGTGCGCGGCTTGCTTGGCGACGTCCTCGTTGAAGACGGCGTCGTAGACGGTGCATCCGTGCCCGGTCTTGTCCAGCTCGTTCCTGCCCTCGCTGACGCTGATTGGGAAGCGGAGGTGCTCCACGCCTTCGTTCGTGCCCTCCTCCATGGACACCAAGGCGCTCTGGACCTCCTCCGGGACCTGATCGCCTTTCCCCCACTTGCTACCCGGCGCGGCGATCTTGGCGTGGCCGCAGACGTTGACGAAGATCTTGCGCCCGGCGTCGTCCACGGTCTTGATGACGAACATGGCCTCCGGGTAGATCTCCTCGCGGTCGTCCGGGACCGGCATGGACGGCATGCCCGGTCCGCCGGGTCGGTGCGGTGCCCCACTCACGGATCCACCCGGCCCTGATCCACCGCCCGTGTCACCGGGCCCCCCCGCGAGCATCTGGGCGAGCGCATCCGTACCCCCGGCGCCCTCGATGAGGCCCCGGAGCACCTCCCTGAGCTCCTCGGGCGCCTCGTCCGGGTCCAGGCTGCCGCCCATCGCGTGGTACTGCTTCAGGAACGCGAAGAACTCCTCGGGCGGGACGGGATCATCCCCGTCGTCGCCGGGTTGAGGAGTGGACGACGAAGGTTTCGAATTCCTCTCCGCGCGCGTGCCCCAGTCGATCTCACCGCCGGGCGTTGACTCGCGGATCATCACCTCCGGCTCGACCTCGCCGAGATCGAGCTTGCGCCCGATGTTCAGCAGCTCGTCCATGACGCGACAATCTCGTGCGGACGCGCGCTCGGCTGTGGCCGACTCCTCGTTGACTCTGGTAAAGGATCTGGTAATCTTTTCTTTGACTGCAAAAAAATCCGTAAAGTGCTAACTAACCGAAGACGTCGAGGGGACCCGCGCCCCACGCCAACGCCTCGACGATGAACCCGAACGACGCAATCATCGCCAGCCTGCAGTGCTGGATCTCGATCGTCTTCAAAATCTTGAGCTCCTCGTCGCTCACGCCGGCGCCGATCCCGAGGGGGTCGAAGAGCTTACCGCCAGGGTACATGCGGTCCAACCCCCGAAACGCCTCAACCTCCAGCCTCCCTGTTCTCAACAACTCCGCCACGAAGAACAGCGGGAGGTGGATGATGGGGAGCCAGAAGATCCCCCACGGGATCGTCTCGCCGAGGTAGGTCAGCTCGGGGAGACCCGTGAGTGTGTCGGACCACGTGATGGCGGTGTTCCACCAATGCTGCCCGGGGGCGCCGAAGATGGACAGCCTGGCGGTGGACTCCGGCACCAACACGCCGATCGCCGCTAACATCGCCCACCGCCCGTGGATCAACTCGCGCTCGCGAAGCTTGATGATATCACGCTGGGCGCCCATCTGCAGCGGGTCCCATCCCACGTCGCCGGGCATCTCGCCCGTGAGGTACGGCGGCACGACTCCTTGGCCGGTGACGTTGAGCAACGCGGCTGGTAGAAATTTCTTGCGACGTTCGCCGTAGAGGTCGTCGACTCGCGCGCCCGTGTTGCGCACGGCGGACGTGACGACCAGCGCGGCGCTGCCGTTGGACCAGTATGCCATGGACCCCTGGTCGCCGCCCAGGGAGGTGGCGGCGTTCACGGACGTGATCACCTCGCGAGCGCCCGAGGGTGACTTCGCCGTTGAAGGCGAGCCCGACGAGCCGACTCCTCCGCCGACTCCCCCGCCGGTGTTGGACCCCTCGTCGTCGTCGTCGTCGTCGTCGTCGCGCCTCTTCTCGCCGTACGTCGGCTTGGTACCCACCGCCCACCAGTCCTTCCCCTGGAACCCGGGGAGGAAACCTTGCTCCTCGGCGCTGAACAGGTCCCGCGCGAAGGATGAAAAGTTGGGCTCCTGCGGCGGCTTTTTACGATCCACGACGTTGACCCCCGACTCGCCAGTCTCCACGCCCAGCGCCTTGAGCAGCGGGTACGCGTACGCCTCGCCGAGCCGCACGCCCGCGCCCGCGGACGACAGGTGCGTTAGCAGCAGCGCCCTGAGCTCCCAGTTACCTTGGAAGAACACCGTGAGGGCGAACTGGAGTAACTGCGCCGACGTCAGGTTATTTCCAAGGAAACCCGCGCTGAGTTCTTTCGGCAGCGCGAAGAACGTCCCGAAAAAGTTGCGCATCTGCTCGATCCGGAGCGACATCAGCAGCTCCATCCCGAACTGGTAGAACCCAACCTGTCGGCGTGGCTCATCTCCCCAGAGCACGTCCCAGCCACGGTTCGCAGCCTCCACCGACCCGCCCGCCTTTAACCCTTCGACAACGGCATCCGCGAAAGCCGGCGCTCTTCTAAGCGAGTTGACGATGGAGTAGCCAGACGCCGGGTGTACCAGGCCTGCCGCGGCGCCGTACGCGAGTGTCCTCTGCGGTGACGTGGGCGGTGTACCCCCGAGCGGGATCCACGACGCCTCCTCTTCGATGATCTGGTCCTGCGTGACGTTGAGTCCCATGCGGGTGAGCCGGCGGTAGAGCCGGCGCTTGAGCTCGTCGAACGGAACCTGCACCCTCGCCACCAGGCACGTCTCCTCGACAAACACGGTGTCCTCGTCCACCGGGAGCACGTACAGGAACGAGGGGACTCGCCACACCCCTTCCTCCACCACGGACCCGTCCTCCAGCTCCGGGTCGGACTGGCGAAAGTCCATGAACACCGCCTTGTTCACCTCGAAGGGGTGCCCGGGCATCTTCACCTCGACGCCGTACGCCGTCTGCCACCCCGGCCCAGGGCCGTCCTCGTACTGTAACATGTCTCTGTTGTGACCCGTGCCGCACACGACGACTCTGGCGGACATGTTGAACGGCACGTCCTCGCCGCCGTCCGTCTTGATCGCGCCGCTGACGATGGACGGCTCCCCGGGGTCGCCGTGCACGAGCTGGTCCACCAGACCCGGGGCGTATCTCACCCCGGCGGCTTCACACCGCGCCAGGAGCTTCTCGCGCAGCCTGCGGCGGCACACCTGGCCGTACCCGCGGTTCAGGCCGATCCCCGCGGCAGGGTCCCGATCGTTGAACCACACGAGCGCGTCGTCGTACTCGTGGAGGAGGCAGTCGGTGAGACCGAGTTCCTCGAATTCGTCGAGCCACACTCCGTAGTTGTTGACAAAGGGGGTATCGGGCGCGATGAGGCCGACGGTGACGCCGCGGGACGCCATCTCCGCGGCGACCGCGAGGCCCGCGGGTCCGGCGCCCACGACGAGGACGTCCACGACGGCGTCGTTGTCCAGCGGCTTAAGCACGTCGACGATGGGCGCTTGGTCCTTGAAAATTTTCCGCTGCTGAAACTCGATCCACTCGCGGTCGGGTCGAAGCTTGGACGCCTGCTGCGGCTTATCGATGTCCCCGCCCGCGACGAGGGTGGAGAAGTCGAGCGGGGAGCTGCTGATGGGCTCGGCGGCGGGGTTGTTCACCTTGTCGACGTCGGGGCGGGGAATCGGGCCTTGGCCGGGCACCGCCGTCACCTTGGGCTTCTGAAGCACCAAACCGCCCCACTTGTCGCTGTTGAACGTGTTGTCCGCGGTGGCGAAGTTCTTGACGAAGCTCGCCATGAACGGCAGCGCGGACAGCACAAAGTTGAACCTCATGTAGTTGCTGAACTTGAAGAACAGCACCCCGCCGAGCCTGACCAAACCCAGCGGCTTGATCCTCCACGACAAGAACCCGCCCCAGATGTCCTGCGACATCTGGAAAAACGTCTCGAAAAACTGCCTGGTACCCTTGATGTCCAGCTCCATCAGCGTCTCCATCCCGAAGCACATGAACGTGCGCATGCGGAGCTCCTCGTCCGGCCACACGCTCTGCCACACGCGCTCCGCGACGCCATCCGCGTTGATGCGAGCGCCGCCGCCGCCGCCGCCGGTCGCGAGCTCATCCGCGAGGGTGTCGATGAGCGACCTCACCGAGAGCAAGGTTTTGGACACCATGAACCCGGTGCTCGGGTGGACCATGCCCGCGGTGCCGCCCACGCCGAGTGTTCGTTGCGGGAGCGTTGGGAGGACTCCGCCCATGGGAATGAGGCAGTACTCCTCCTCCTGCACCGATTTGACCTTGATGCCCATCGCAGCCAGGCGCTGCTGCAGCTTCACCTTGAGGTCGTCGAACTCCAACCCGGGCCGTTCCACCAAGCTCGTCTCCTCGAAGAAGATCTTCGTCTCCGTGAATGGCATGGCGTACAGGAACGTCGGGTGCATGTTGTTCATCTCTTTATACCGCGGCGACAGGTGCTCGTCCCGCCAATCCATGAACAGCATCGTGTCGAGGTCCAGCCCGTGCGGTTCCTCCGTCTCGCACATGATCCCGAACGCCGCCTGATACCCCGGGGTGAACTCGCGTTCAAACTCCACGAGCTTGCGCGCGTGCCCCGTGGCGTCCAACACCATCTTGGCGTGGACCTCCTCCCCCGTGAACTTGCCGTCTAAACCACCCTTGAGGGTGACCACCGACCCGTGTTCTTCGTGCGCGACACCCTCCACGGCGCACGCCCCGAACACCACCCCTTGGTCCACGCACCGCTTCAGGAACTTGTCCTTGAGCGCGATGCGGTTCACCTGGCCGTACGGGCGCTGCAGCTCGATGCCGTCCGGGTGTTCGTCGTCGACTACGACTTTAGCGAGCGGCCACACTTTATTGAAGCAGTCGGTGAGGCCGAGTAGCTCGAACTCGTCGACCCACACGCCGTAGTTGTTCCGCCAGGGCGCGAGCGGGGTCGGGTCGATGAGGGCGACGCGTAGGCCCTTGGAAGACGCGCGGTCCGCGGCGCTCAAACCCGCGGGGCCGCAGCCGACGATGAGGAGGTCGAAGCGGTCCGCGCGGGAGGATTCGGTGAGCTGCGGGAGTTCGATGGTGTGCTGCCCGGTCTGATCGTACGACGCGCCGTCCTTGTTCGTCGGCATCGGCGGGGTGGAGACCGGGGCGTCGCCCGCGGGCTCGGTCACCGCGCGCGTGAAGACGCGCCCGCGCCTCGTGCGAGCCTCCTTAAGAGTCACCTCCACATTCCGACGGCCGAGCGCGGCGGTGGCCCATCTGGACGCGCGGGGCCCGACGCCGACGCTCTTCTCCAGCGCGGTCACCGGCGCGGGCGCGGATCGTGCGGCGGCGCGTCGCGCGGTGGACGGCCTCCACGACCCGGAGGCCGTCGAGACGGCCGCGGGCGCCGCTCGCGCCGACATCGCCATCCCTCCCGTCTCCCCTCGGCCGGATAGAGGAAGAGGAACTTTCGCCTCGAGTCGCACGACGGGTCCTCCGGTCGCCGCTGTGTTCGCCTTCGCGCGGGTGCGAGGTGCTCGAGGGTAACGCGCGGGTGTAGCCGCGGTGGCCCTGGGTCGAGTACACGGTCGCGCCTCGCGGTCGATGTGTGCCGCCGCGAGATGCACAGCGCGTGGGCGAAGAGATAAAACTCGAGGCAAATAATTACGCGGCGAGTCAAACTCGACCGCTGATTGGCTGGAAATCTACCGGCCTCCACAGCGATCTGTGGTGACGAACGTGGGTCGAGTTTACTGTTTGGAGCTCGTATTTCACGTGTTTTATATTTACGGCCATTTCGGGCACATTATTCGGGTGGCGCGACCATGGGGAGCGACGGGGACTCGGCCGACGAGGCCGAGCAGCACGGCGCGAGGGCGATGCTGAAGAAGGAGTTCAGCTCCAGGTCCCTGTCCCTCCGGCAGCAGTCGTTCAGGCGGTCCTCCGTCGGGTCCGACTGGAGCGAAGACGACTCGGCGTCAGTCAGCGATTGGGGCGGTGGGGGCGAGAGAGGGAGCGAGAGAGGGAGCACCGTGCTCAACCCCATACAAGGCCTGAGGGGCGCGAGCGTCCTCGGCAAGAACCTCTCGGAGAAGCTCGCGGAGCGTCGGGCGATACGCGCGCTGGGAACCAGGCTCTCCAAGATGGCCGTCCCAGAGCATCCGCCGGACACCACAAACGACGCCTCGGACCCG
>Ga0209631_10003962_pt1 | contig 16675 bp, 22 predicted proteins | sample COG_08_FD_184752 | JGI IMG/M metagenome (GOLD analysis project Ga0209631, IMG submission 184752) | Pelagic Microbial community sample from North Sea - COGITO 998_met_08 (SPAdes) (version 2) | ecosystem: Environmental > Aquatic > Marine > Neritic zone/Coastal water | place: Helgoland, sampling...
ACACACCGTTGTCATCAGTCTCACCAAAATCTGTTGGTGCTAATGCTTGACCATCGATGAAGTGGACGTCGGCTAAATAATTATCTCCATATCGAGGACTTGAAGTTCTGGCATCTCTGCCCAAATAATGAGCGGCAGTAGAGTTGACAAATGTGTCAGAATTTTGAGCTGGCATTCCAGAAGGAATAGCTACATCCTGACGAACACCGTTGACATAAATTTTTATTCGATCGTTAGCTGTTGAGTCTGTAGTGTCTACAACAACTACAAAATTCATCCATGCTGATAAATCTCTAAATACAGCTTGTGTTCTACACCCAACGTCACCAATACCAGCATTAGTTATTACTTGTAGTTCATCAACGGTGTAAAAGCTAACGTCAAACCAAGATGAGCCCCCAGCCGCTCCAAAAACTGAAGCTGTAATAGGGCTAAAGTCTGCAACAAGTTTAGTCCGCTTAATCCAAAAAGATAAAGTGAACGTCTTGCGATTACTTGCAGAGCTTGGTGTTCTATTTAAGTACGCACTATCAGCTTTGTTAAACCTAAGACTACGTTCAATGGCGTAGCCACCAGCGCTATCTTGACCTAGAAGTAATGGATTAGCAGATCCTGGAATCATGATACGTTCAGTAGTACTTGTGCAGTAATTCGAGTTGAAGAATCCACGAAATACACGATTACATCAGATGCACTTGCTGTCGTAGTAAGTGTGGGTGCAGTACCACCTGCAAATTTCCAATAACCTCCAAAAGCTAAAGTTCTACTTCCTGTACTATCTTGACTAATTACAATTACACCTGATTGTCCAGCAGTTAAGTTCGTAGGATTAGCTAGTGTTCTATTTCCGCCCAACTCAAGTTTGTAGTTATTAGTAATCGCAAAGTCTGGGGTAACTGTTGCGCCATCTGTCAGTGTTGTGATAGTTCCACGTTGCGCAGCTGTGAATGTTTGAGCAGTATTTGTTACTGCAATAGAGCCTGGTACATTTGCTTGAGTAGAGACTAGTGCTCCGCCTTCTTTTACGTATAGCTTGTCTTGATCAGTTGCATAACAGATTTCGCCTTCTTGGATATCTGATACTGATCCGTTTAAATTGGTATATGTACCTCGCGCAATCCGCAGAGGAGTTCTATTAGTAGGTGTAGGCATTAGTCGAACGAACCTCCGTCATATGTTGTTGATGTTGATACAAGTGATGCACCACTATCAAAGTTGCCACCATCAGCAACAAGTACTGCTTTTGAATCAACGTACTGTTTTGTAGCAGCGTGCAAAATAGCTGTGGGATCTGCATTAAGGGTTAGAAACCCTGTCATTGTTCCACCAGTTGTTGGCAGACCTGTTGCACCCCCACCTGAACCCGACTTACCTGTAAGAGTTCTAAAGGTTGATGTGGAAGGTACTGTTAGTACTACACCTGAGTTAATTGCTAGGTTTCCGACTGCACCTGTATTAGTGTTAGCAGCAATTACCTTATTGATAGTAAGTACTGTAGGTGTTTCTAGAAATTGACCTTCAGTTCCTACAGTTGATGTTCCAAGTGTCTTCCACTTTTCACCATCGTATGTATAGCGAATACCATTGCCAGCAACAAAAAGGTCGCCTGCACTTGGATTATTCGGAAACTGAATAGCGGCCATTATTGCACTCCCTGCAGGTCGATGACTTCAACAATGTATCTTTAGTATATCGAAATTTACTACTCGACTTCTTCTTTAATCTCAGTTTGATTATCACCTTCTCCTGCAAACTCAAGAGTATCTATAAGGTTCTGTACGAGGTTTACACTAAATGCCAGCAGTGTATTATCACCACTGGCTCTCGCTGCACCAAATGAATTGATTGCAGATATTAAGTCTGTTTTTTTACAAGGCATTTATAATGTTCAGCTATAAAGATTCTACTGTATTTATTCTGATTAGACTGCAGCCACAGTAAGACTACCTGCGTTACTGACAGTAATCCGATAACGTGTGCTATCTGGTGATCTAATAATAATTCCAGCACCATCTCCATTAATTTCAAGTTTGTCTCCTGGTGTAGCTGTACCAATACCAAGATTTCCAGAAGTATCCCAGTTGGGGCCACCAGTACTGAGGTATCCAGGAGTTACTGATCCAGTAGGAATACCACCATTCCAACTTGGGTTTCCTTCTACCCATTGACTTGAATCTGTATCTACGTAATAGATGTAGGTTCTGCCTTCATCCGAGTCATACCACTGATCACCTTCATTTGCTGAAGTAGGAGCAGCCGTTCCAACGAAGGTTTGACGGCTACCAACTGTGATCCAGCTTCCATCAGCACGTAAGAACTTCTGTGTTCCTCCACCGGAGTATGGGACTAACCCATTGATCGTTGACGTAAACGTAGGAAGTGCTACCCCCGTACCAGTACTAGATGTAATTGTTGAGGTGCCAGTTGTAAAACCTAGATTAGTAGGCGTTCCTGGTGGCGATGCCCATGTGCCGTCTGCTCTTAAATAATTAACAGATCCTCCACCTGATGGACCTGTCAAACCTGCGTCACTACTAGTAAACAATGGAATCGTGGCATCTGTACCAGTATCTGAAACTACTGTTCTTGTAGAGGTGTTGTATGTCAGATTTGTTGTTCCAGTAAATGTAGCACTGGTATTGATTGTCACATTAGCTGATCCATCAAAGCTTGCTGAACCAGTTAGATCTCCTGTAAGAGAAATTGTTCGTGCAGTCTCAAGCGTTGATGCTGTTGAGGCATTACCAATTAAAGTTGCAGTAATATTACGTGCGGTGAAATCACCAGAGCCGTCACGAGCAACGATTGCATTTCCTGAGTTTAAATTAGTTGCTGTTGTGGCAGAGTTTGCAACCTTACCTGCTGTTGTGATTGTTCCTAAATAAGTATCTACAATCTGTGTTCCTTGCCAAACGCCTGTAGAAATTGTTCCCAAACCAGTCAGGCTTGATCCAGTAATTCCACTACCTAGGGATGAGGTATTCAAGACCTCTGTACCGTTGATATAGAAAGCTTTGCCTGCCACTAAATCAAAGTGTTCACTTGACGTCCAGGCATCTGTACTATCTACCCAAGATAATGTTTTATCTGTAGATCCTTTTAGTGTTATACCTCCACCATCCGCAGTCGTATCTGTTGGTGTGCTTACGACACCTAGCTGTATATTCCCATCTTTAACAGTTACGATGTTTGCATCAAGTGATACTGTCGAACCTGTAACAGATAAATTACCTGCTACGTTTACATTGCTATCAAAAGTAGATATACCAGTTACATCAAGTGTTCCAGGTACATCAATGTTGGATGACCATTCAACATCGTTACCAGCGGCATTTGTTTGAAGTAATTGATAAGCATTGCCATCAGCTAATTTAGTAACCTGAATCGCTGCCGATCCATTAATGTCAGCATCAACAATACTTCCATTAACAATATTTGTAGAAGTAACTGTGACATTATTAGGTAATGCACCTGCAGCAATATCTGTTGGCGATACACCACCCGCAATGCTAGACGAAGTAATAGTGATTCCTGAAGGCAGAGCACCTGTACCAAGTTTGGTTAATGCAATAGCAGCTGAGGAATTAATATCTGCATCTACAATTGTGCCATTAACAATATTTGAGCTAGCTACTGTAATGCCAGTTGGCAAACTACCTGTTGCTAATTTTGATAAGGCTATAGCAGCACTACCACTTACATCAGCATCTTGAATTGTTCCATCAGCAATCATTGTGCCGGTGACAGATCCTGTATCTCCAGTCGATACTAATGTTCCTGTTGTATCAGGAAGGGACAAAGTCCTGTCAGCAGTAGGCTCAATTACTGTTAAGCGAATTTCATGTGAGTTAGCATTGGCACCTTCAAATACAACCTTACCGTTGTTGAGATATACGTCCGATGAATTGAGGTTTACACCTGCATTCAAGACAAGATTACCTGTCATTGTGTCACCGTTAGAATTCACGTAACGGTCATCCAAAGTCCCTGACTGATGACTTAAGTTAGATGGATCAGGGATTATATTTGTATCAAATTTCTCAGTACTGGCGTCTACCCATTGTGTAGTTGTGCCATTGTTGTAGTAATAGTAAAGTCTATTATCATCGGTGTCGAAATATAGATTACCTGCTTCTAATCCTGCAGGGGGTGTCGAAGCTGCTTGAATTGCTGCTTCATACCCTGTAAACGATAGGTTATCTTTTCCTGCAATACGTACAATGTTTCCGTTACTATCTTTGATGAAGATTGCAGGATCACTTGCATTAAAATTTACGGCTAATTCACCATCCAGCATATTTGGTGCTGTTGGTTGTTTTGCCGAACTACTGTCTAAAACATTAGAGTGCTTTAATTGAATCTTCATCGAGAACGCCCTAGACTATCTTCTTGATATATCTATTTTAGCTTTTATCTTTTGAACTATCTTCATCAAACATCTTTGCTAAGTTCGCATGGATTTGATCTTGCAATACTTTCCCTAACATGTGTTGATATGTCATCAGTAATTTGGTCGTATCTTTAAGACTAGTTTGAAGTACCCCAACATCTTTACATGTGTCAATGTCATCAGTAATTACTCGCAGTGTAAGTACCTTTTCAAGTGGTAGTTGATAATCTTCTGACTTAAACATAGGATTCTATATTCACCCTTATTTCTCACGATAACGTATATCTTTATTGCTTGCTATCAAATACCATATACGCTGTTTTTGTTGAGTTTAAGTTTAAAGCATTTGATAGAGAAAATACGATCTCAGATATAGAAATGCCTGTGCGCCTATATGAACGGTCGAAGTTATCATATGTTGCCTGTATATCTTTAGCAAGTTTCTCCTCAAAACCTTCGCGAGCTTCTAGCGTAGGATATTTATTAGGCTCTATAACCTTGATATTTTCATTAAACATCGTGGCAATAGTATGCTTGCACACCTTAAAACTTAATCGATGCGCTTCTGATTCCCAACTACTTGCCTTACCTGCTACAACAGATTGACCAGATGCTTGATAGTCATTCAGGCTTTGTGCTGTTGGTAATGGATAACGGTTTTGTCTATTTGTTTTTCTTGTATCTTCATTCTGATTTGATTGAGGCATACTCAATAACGATTGAGAAAAGTTAGGACAACTGCAAGAATACATATTTGCTGGTGTCAACGTGGCTCCCATAGCAAACACATCGTCCATCCAAGGATCCACATCGGTATTAAGGTTTGTCCATTTGGTGTCAGTAGTAAAAGTCTTTGCAAAACTATTATCCGAAAAGACCAAAGTTGTCCCATCATCTAAATTTGGATATAAGTTTATCTGAGAGAAATATGGCTCTGCTTCGAATACCAAATTCCCATTTACTATGTCACTTTTTTTAACTATAAATGGAAGTATTGAATAAGAGATTGTTTCAACTTTGTCTCCAATAAAAGCAGCATCAAAATAGATCCCAGGGAAGTATCGTTGATAGTCGGCCTTATTAAAAACATATGCCCCTTCAATTGTTAGTTCAGCATTTGTAGTACTGAAGATTGTTGGCAGTCCTGTAAGGTCCAGCATTGCCGGAGGTAGGGCGTTGACACCCTGATCTAACGCAACTAATTCTTGACTTGTTTCAATCTCCTTAAGTTTTAACTGAAAGTGAAAACTGTCATCTGAATACACGGCAGTATCAAGAGTGGATATTTGCTTTTCAATGAAAAACTTATCAACGTAAATCACTTTCCCGTCAAGCAATTCTGGATTATTTAATATATCTAGTTGAGATGGATCTGCTTTTTGTTTGTAGTTGATACCTTGGTTCGGAATAAATTCTCCACTGCTTGCAGATAACGTTATATCTGACGTAGGAATCTTTACTTTAATTGTTGTTTTTTCTTGAGTAAAATTAATTGTATTTTCCTGAACCTTAATTAAAGTTTGACCACTATAAACACTTGGCAGTTCCTCTGATGTGAGTACTTTTTTTAGTGTTGCTTCTGTTCTATTGTTTTGAGTTAAAGGTCCATCTGCTAGACGATCACCAATCATTTGAACTAAAAGACTTTTGTTTGTCGCATCTGGATTTATCTTGACATATACTTCGTGATTCAGTCTATTCTCTGGATAGCTTTGAGGATTATTATAAATGCTAGTAATTGTCCCAAGAGTTTTAGTTTCCTGATTCTTTTTGATTACATAGTAGGTGTTTGAATCAGCGTTTGCTGTTGGATACTCATAGCCTACAAATGTATTTTGAATTTGATATGGTAATCCTTTAAATAATGTTGATGTTAATAATGCGTTTGAAAAAGGTTTATTTGTTTCTGTAATCTCCGCAAAAGGATCATACGATGAGTTTTTAATTTTTAATTCTTCCCACGCAGCTCGATTATATATTTCAAAACCTTTTCTCCATTTCACCCAATCACTATCAAGGTTCCATTTCTCAATAACAGAGCGTTGAACAATCGAACCATATTGACGATCCCCTGGATAATAACCTACAGCACCTGTACCTTTGCCTTTGTCTAATCGTAAAAATGATTTAAAAGCAAAATTACTTGGGTTACCAAAGCCGTTTTGCTTTCTTGGCATTAATAGAATCCTCCGTGTGCACCAATCAATGGAGCATTTTCTGCGGTGTCATTTGCACTTTGTTTTTTTACTGCAGCCCATAGTGCTTTCCCTTTTGGGATATATAGTGCTTGAAATTGCGTACCAATCACAATACCCGAATCCGTTGACCCTACTCCCGGTACTGGATTTAGTACATATGGCAGAGCACCATAAACTGTTTTTATGCCTTCAGTTGTGCCACCATTAAAGGTTCCAACGAACAAAGCATCAGACGTAGATAGCTGTGTTGTAGTACTTGCAAAGTATAAATTAATAGTATACGCAGTAGTTGTCTGACGAGCTAATGCATAAATCTCACCGATGATTGCTCCATCATTTGTTGTGCAATCAACAATTAATTTTGCACCGTTTGATCCACCAACTGTGATAACTGTAGCTTGTTCAACAGTTGCACCTTTAAGGTCAACAATAGAATGCAATACATTATCGACTAGTAATGGTTGCTTATTCGTAGATGTAGAAGCCATTACGCCTTACCTTTGTTTGATTTACCTTTCTTGGCGATAGTTGTTTTAGTGCTACCTGGAACCATTGCCATTGGATCCGGCATCATTGCTGGCTGACCTGTAAGTCCCATAGCACTCTGTGGTTTATCTGCCATGCCTGGGCCTGTGTTAATGCCTACTGCTGCCATATAGTCGGCAGGCGCTTGCAAAGTGTTCACTGCTCCAAATGGTGTGTTGCCTTGATAGCCACGGCCAAGTGGCATTGTTGTAGGGACTTGTGAACGATCAATTCTTGTGGGGTCAACTGAACCTAATTGTGTGGCATTTACTAATCCTTTATCTTGATAAGTAAATTTATTGATAGACACTCCATCTGGTCCTTGTGGCATCGAACTAAATTGTTGGCCAAAACTTAAAGGAACATCGGGATTGTTCATCTGTGTAGTTGGATCACCTGGTGTCAATGACATATTCATTGAGAGCCGTTCCCTATTAGGATCCAGGTTAATTGAGTTTTGTTGTACTTTACTTCTAGCCATTATTAAATCCTCGTAGTTTGTTGACGATTATTGTTGCCATCATCAGCATTGCCAACAGCATTCCGATACATAGCAAGTTTTCTATCTAGAGCATCTGACGCCATGTCTGTTTGTTCTGGCGCTTCAGATTGAGGTTTTTCAAACCTTTCGTCTGGCATAGGTTCACCAGTGCTTGTTTCTGGTTGTACTCCTCCAACATAAGGATTACCGTCTGCCTGAGCTTGTGCTTGCTTAAGCTTCATCTGATAGTCAGCTTCTTGACTATTCATGGTAATTTTAGGAGCACCGTGTGTATTTACGGCATGCATAATTGTATGGTTTAAATCCTAAGACTATTCTACACTTAACACCAACTTGTGCTTAGCATCATCCTCGTACCAACTGCTGTATCTGCAGGACCTGGTACTGCCAAGATAAACTCTGCACCAGCACGTTCAAATGCATATCGTCTTGTTTCTGGTCGTCGATAGTTTGGAACGTACAACGTTTCTGCCAATCGATCTACTTCTCGTAAATAAATTTCTCGAAAATATTCATCACCTTTAAGTGGATCAGAAGTATTAATTACTCGATCTACGTCTCCAGAAATAATCTCTTGACGTGATGGGTTGAGTGTCCTTCTACCACCTGCATCAAAGTAGTCATCTGGAATAGCTGCACTTGCTCTCCATGCAATGTCACAGCGCTTGATGTGATAAGCGATCTGCTCATACCAATAGTTATCTGGCACAAGAGCCATCGCTTCCTCTAAGCGAGAGCGATCACCTGCAGGGATCTGTGCTCCAGCGTTAAATCCAAGGTGAAATCTAGTTTTTGATTTTAGATAATCGTCTAGTTCCATTACGCAATTCCTGTGATGTTGCTGTACGTATCAGCAAGAACACTTTGCAATTGCTGAGTTTCAGACGGACTTAGAGATCCTTCAGTCTGTAGTTTGGCTAACAAGACGGCAGCTGGTGAATTTTGCATCGCAGCTTGTTGTGCTGCTGCACCTAATCCGCCACCTAAAAGTGCACCAACTAAACCACCTGCCATACGAGGTCCAGGTCTTACGGCTGTTTTTACTTTTTGCATTGGACTACGTACTAGTCCTTGTCCTTCTGCTAGACGATCCTTTAATTTATTAATCTGTAGTCCAATGGAATGTGGGACAGCTCCAGCTGTAGCACCTACTAAAGCACCAGCACCACCACCTAATAAGGCAGCAGTTCCCATCCCCATTTGGTTTTGTTGATCTAATTGCGCCTTAGCTAGTAACGCATCTTCTAGGTTAATCGCCATTACCACACTTTCTTTGGTAATACTAGTTTAACTAATAAAGATTAAGTCCTCTTCAATCAACTGATCCCAGTTAACTCGTGGAATATTCTCAAGTTGCTTGAGATTGGCAAAGCGTTCACCACTCAGGGACATTCGTAGCTCAACAATTTTTTTAGCTGTTGCAAAGCCAACACCAGGCAGACGTTTTGCAATCTGCTCTGCAGGTGCTGCATTGAGATTCAGGCGCATATCTTCAATAGGAACAATTGGATCAGGCAAGGGCTCTTCTGGTAGTTCCTGTTCTAGTTGTGCAATCTTGACCATGCGGCCTTTTTCACGGTCATACGGTACAAGTTGATCCAAAGTCATAAATGTGACATTTCCTCCAGCATCTTTTACCATCGCAAATTCTTTATCATGAGTACTGATAAACTCAACTAGTTTTCCAGTCTTACTATCTTGAAATAACTTTTGTTCAGCCATATTTTTGGGGTATTCCTTTTCATATTATAGGCACAAAAAAAGCGCCCCATAAGAGACGCTTTAGTTATCTGATATTGATTATCAGGTGCCTTGACCAGCTTCAATTCCGTAAGGAATGTGAGCGTCGCTTGCATCAGGAGCAGGGGCGGGACGGTAGTAGCAGATCTCAACCAAGATGGCAGAGGGGCTCTTACGGTCAGCACCGGCAGATGGATTCTGCTCAGCAGTGAAGTTGGCAGAAGTGATGACTTGAACAGCAGTCTCAGCAGAGGTGCTAATAGCGGTTCCGTTGACAATGCCCAACATTGCGGAGGCAGCGCCATCAGCAGGGAAGAACTTGTCAGTACCAGCAGTCAGCGTTACTTCACTACCAGTGTCACCAGGAGCGTTACTGCCAAGAGCAACGATCTTGATGGTGTTACCGGATGCAGTAGCTTTGACGCCAGGTGCGTTCAATGCGGTGCGATAAACAACGGAATTCTTAGGAATCACGAATGCTTTATCGGTACGGGGCTTGTCATCCTGACGAAGATCAGGGGACAGAACCTTCAGGTTGTAGGTGCCTGCCGACAAAACACCACCGGAAAGAGTTCCAGCGTTATCGGGATCTAGGACGAGAGCACCGACGATGCGGTAGAACTCAACACCTGGGAGAGCCTCGACACCCTGTTCGCGATATGCGTTCAGGTGGGCTACATAATTACCGGGAAAAATTACAGACATAGTTAGTTAGCTCCTATCAATAAACGAAAGAGTAACCAACCGTAATGAAATCGCGGTTAAGCGTTTCAAAACCGGCAAACAGCGACCAGATCATGATGATGAAACGGCTAAAGTCGTCGTTGTTATTCAACAGAATCTGAGCGTTGTTACCACCAATACCCACACCCACGGCCTGAGGACCGAAGAAGACAAGTTGCGAAGCTGTGTAATCAGCAGCGCCACCGGCCTCATCAGTTACAACCAGGTTGTAAGTAGTTTCTGGCAGGTTGGTGGACTCGAACCAACGGACACCCTCAAATAGGAAGCCAGTAGGCATAACGGGTTGACCGGCAACAAAGCCAGCTTGACCGTAAGCAGGACCCATACCTTGGTAGAAGTTGGCATTGGGAGCCTCAGCAGGGTTCATAGGATTAACAATCCCTTGACCTGGATAACGAGCGATCTCACGGAAGTCTGCGTTCTGACGCAGATGCATCATTGCGGTTGGATCAACGATGCAACGGTAGTAACCATCAGCGAAGGTAGGAACGTTGCGCTTACGCATGTCCTTGACCACTTCGAGAAGGTCAGTCTTGACATCAAATTTGGCGGACTCACCAGCGGCGTACGTCACACCCAAGGTTCCACCAGCGCCGCCTTTAGTCTTGCCACCTGGAAGGTAGTAACCACCTTGATCTTTGCTGGCTTGACCAGCAGCTTCTGCCTTCAGCAGTTCATTTGCGAAGACACGATCACGCCAACGACGATAGTCATCCAGCAAGGTCAAAGAACCGATGCTTTGGTGGAAGACGTTCAGGTTGCCGGTATCAAGCAGCAGACGCTGAGCAGTGATCAGGGTTTCACGAGCCACCTTGAAAGTAGAAGGCTGTGAAGCATCGCGGGAATCAGCAGGGCCGGTGTACTCACGAAGAGTAACGAGCACTTTGTCCTTAACGATGTTACGTGCGGAGGCGGATCCAAGTGTTTGATCAGCAGTCCGCTCACGGGACTCCTTAGTGCCAGGCTTACCCCAGAAGCGGTAACGATCAAGCTGTACGGTCTGGCCGGGTTGCTTAGAGAAATCGTGTACAACTACTGGCTCAACTGCCATCTCAATGATATAGGCAGGATGAGGACGGTAAAGTTCTGCACCAAGAAGCTTCGGAAAATCATTATCAATCCACATGGATTAATACTCCGTAAGCTAAAAGTTTATAAGTGACTTCGACTTAGTCACATATAACGATAGTACTTGTTATTGCTATACTTTTAACTATATACCCCAATATTTTGTGGTTATGGAATTTATAGATGATAAAATTTGGACGCCTATTCATCTTCTGCCTGGATATGAGTGCTGTATTGAGTACTACATCAACTCAGCAGGTGAAATCAAAAGCACTAAAGGAAAAGAAGAAAAGCTTCTAAAGCAACGTAAAAATAAGAATGGTTATATGCAAGTCAATCTGACTCAAAGGATTGGCAGGAAAAGAACCGTAACTGTCACAGTACATAAATTAGTGGCTCTTGCATTTTTAAAACCCCCATTAACAATGCCTGGTAGAACGAAAGCATGCAGTCGTGTCGCACATATTGACGGCCATAAACATAACAACTCTGCTTGTAATCTTAAATGGACTAAAATAGAAGAAAGTTGTAATAGCAAAAATGGCTGATAGTCTTATTCTTAATGGTGTGAAAGATGTTAAAAAACACACCGGCAAGGAACTCTTGCTTACTCGTCCCAAGCGGGGTGGTGATACTCACAAAATTAAAGAATGGTGGCACGGAACAAATGGTGTTCAGTATGTTGACTGCACCATTTTTGATGTGACAGCTAAAGGCGAGAAGATGAAACTTGTTGTTGCGTCTACGAACGGTACTTTTGTACGTATTGACCACGACGGTGAATTGAACTTTGCGTTCTATGCATCTCGCAATGTAACTCGTGCAGCATTGTTTACTCAGGACCTTCAGCTAGTAGAGCACTATGTTCTACCATCTATGAGTGGTGGCAAGGTTATGACAGTCAAGCCACATGGTGCAGTGACTAAGCCTGTCTTTACAATTAAGGAAGTGGTTAAAGCACCTACTCCACCAAAAACAAAGTCTTCAAAAAAAGTAGTTACTAAAGATTATAAATCTTCTATTAAAAATGAAGATTAGAAACTAGGACGGTCGGAAGTTTTCATAATATAACTCTTGTCACTGATCGATTCAAGTGATTTATATTCATTACCAATATCAATCTGAATGCTGTATGGCAAGCGCCTAGTATTTCTTGCGTGTACGCCTACATAAAAGAAGTCACGTGGCTTGACATACATCAGATCATGTGGGTGCTCTTCATGCTCGCTTGTGTATAAACGAACGTCCAAGTATGCGTTGTTGTACATATTAGATGTTTTAAGATTATTTAGGTCAATACTTAAATAAGCATCTAAACCAATTGCAGGTAACCTATTGGGAGGAGTTGCAGCAGAGTTGTAGCCTGCATCTAACTCCGCTCCAGCTTGGTCAAGGTTGCTACGTGTAAAATCTGCATCATTCTCTTCTTCAAAAAAATTAATATCAGCTTTAATGTATCCTGGCTCCATGTACTCTTTCTGTACATTGTCACCGACGATATTTAAGTTTACTTTAATAAAGTGATTTTCAACGCCATATAATCCAACAGCATCTGCATACTGCAATGTTACTGGCACAGTACTTACTTCAGCAATTTCTGCTTTAGAAATACTTGCACCAGTCGCATAGTTTAACGATTTGCTAGAAGCGTATCTGTCTGGATTAGTATTGTCACTTGCAGAATAAGTTTGATATTGCTTAAGTAATTGAGTTGTGACGTCCATGGTCGAACCACTTCTTTATCTCTATTGTATTAAAGATAGTCATTGACAGATTCTGATTCTTGACGCAGGTTCTTCAATGCTTTGTGCTCCAAAGTTCTTACACGATCACGGCTCATGTTTAAAACTTGCCCGATTGCTGTCATTGACATTGGTTCAAGAATATCTTCTCCAATTCCATAGCGCATACTAATTACAGCTGCTTGCATCTCAGGCAGCTCGTCAATTAATTCACGGATATCATCCTTGATAAACTGCTGCTCCAATAACATTTCTGGCAGTTGTGTCTTGTCTTCCAATAGGTCAATCAATGCTGTATCCCTGTTCTCTCCAATTTTAATTTCTAGCGATGTAGGTTGACGAGCTTTGCACATTAAATCTTTAATTTCATCTACCTTTAAGTTTAAGTATTCAGACAGCTCAAATACATTTGGCAACTGTCCATTGATCTGGCTTAACTCACGCTGGGCTTTCTTAAGTTTGTTGAGGTTCTCAGTAACATGGATTGGTAAACGAATCGCCCTCGATTTTTCAGCGATAGCGCGAGTGATCCCTTGGCGGATCCACCAGTAGGCGTAAGTAGAAAACTTGTAACCACGACCAGGATCAAACTTTTCGACGCCACGTACGAGACCGATCGTTCCTTCTTGAATGATGTCAAGAAGGTCCATGTTTCGCTTGGTGTATTTCTTTGCAACCGATACCACAAGCCGAAGATTGGCAGTAACCATTTTGTCTTTGGCTCGTTCACCATCTCGGATCTCCTTGCGTAATTCTTTTTGTGCTATGCCTAATGCTTTTGCAAGGTCATCCTTAGTAATCTCTCCAAGCAATTCCTCGCATGCTTTGATTTCCATTAGACGTTGAACTTGTCTGCCCAATAGAATTTCTTCATCATGCTCAAGTAAAGGAATACGTCCGATATCACGGAGATACGCACGGACAGAATCTCCTGTACTCTTTGTAGATGCCATATTTGATTTTCGCTTATATTTAATTCTATCAGTCTAAGTGTTGTTTATCAACTATAGATTCCGGCAAACCTAGTACTTTCTTTTGGATTTTCTCCTGACTCAAGTGATTCAACTGCCATTGCTTGTGCAGCATGCTCGTTGTATCCTTTTTCTTTATAGTTAGTAAGATTACGTTCGTATTGCTCAATTGAACTTTCAAAGTCTTCACCATGATGTACCATCTCTGCTGCCATTTGATTAGCAGCTTGATCTTCTACACCATCAGATTTCAGATGTTTCCAAATGGCCTGAAAAATATCAGGATCACTTGCTAGTTCACCAGCCTTTCTAGTATTCACTTGGCAACACTATGAATCTCTATTTATTCTATCAATTACTATTAAGCTAATCCTTTAAGGCGAGACTGTTGCGCAACAGATGCCATTTTTGCTGCAGCGTAGTTTGGATCTGACATTCTTGCCATTTCGCTGTCTTGGCCCTTCGAAGCAAGAATTGCCATAGCCACATGACCTGACTTCTGCTGGTTTGCAATTTGTGCCGCACTGAGACCTTGAACCTTTTGCATACCCTCCAGTGCAACCCGTCCTTGGGTTTCATTGGTAATCGCTTGTTGACCAGCATTGCTAACAAGTTGCTGTGCCTGAATGCCTTGTTGAAATTCTTGTGAGTTAAGCATGTCTACAATTAACTTTAATCTGTTATCTATATTGTACGTAAATTAAATACGTCCTTGTTCAGGACCATCTACGTAATCAATAGCTGCCAATAAACCAGCTAGTCCACCAGCACCAGCTAGTACTTCCCCAGCCATGCGTTTTTCTTTGTCTTTCTTTAAAGCGTATGATCCGCCCTCTTTAAGTAGTTCTTTGACAAAGATATCTAGGTTTCTGTTCTCAGGTCTAGAGGCAAGCTCTAGAGCCTGAGCCATATCTTCTGACGTTGGCTTACGGCCTAAGACCTTTTCTAAGACCTCAGGTGTAAGTTTTCCATGAAAGACATAATCCAAATCTGGATTAGAAGGTAACGACCCCGTAGAGCCGATACCTAGTTCTCTTGCACGTGCGCCAGAGTTGTATCCCATTACATGTCTTGGATAAGGGCCTTAGCTTGCAGGGCACCTTGAGGAGCCTGTGAGAGATAACGCCATGCGTTCTCAGGGGAGCTGTCCATCATTTCGCTGAAGGAGCCCCAGAAGTCATTTGCCTGGTTGACCTGACGGCCAGGGGTAGGCATGTCCATTTGTGGGCGTTGGAAGTTCTGCGGAACTTGTCCTTGCTCTTGAGCTTGGATCTCAGCTTCGAACTGAGCACGGGCTTCATATTGCTGACGGACTTGGGTCTCTTCAGCGGTTTCAGTTGGGTAAGGACCTTGAGGACCAAAGAACTCATTGACGTAATCAGCCAACACATCAGGGTTGGTGAGCATCAGGTTCATTGCACCGTTCTCTTCAGTAGAGGCTTCGAATGCACTAAGGACATTGTTGCCACGCTGAACTTGCTCGATCAGTGCGTCTTCAACTGCACAGGCGTAGGTGTTCAGTAGAGCAGGAGCTTCAGCACCAAAGTGCTCAAGAACTTCAAGACTTTCTCCGCTGATTCCGCTTAGGTACTGATCCTGAGCCTGACTTGCTCCGTGCTGCACCGCTTGCTGCACCAGGCTGCTGACGTCGGATTCCGTATAGCTCTGGGTTGAAACTTGGGGCTGCGAAATCTGCTGAACCTGCGGGGCCATTGAAGCCCAACTGGGTTGAGTAGTTGCCTGCGGCGTTGGTGTTGTCTGGTAAGCCGAGGGTGAAACCTGGGCCTGGGAGGGGCTGGACGTATTCAGGCTTGCGCTGAGCGCCTGAAACGCCTGCTGCCATGGATTGCCCTGAGTCGCTGCCGAAGCCTGCGGGGCCTGGGCCGATGCCTGGTAAACCGGTGCCTGAGGAGCCACCATTGGCTGACCCATTGATGCCGGGGAGGTTGGGGACTGGCTCGTCGCGTACTGGCTGGCCGCGCTCGGCACGTAGTTGGTCGGCGCTGCTGAGCTCGTCGGGGATACTGCTTGTGCTTGCTGGCTTGTAACTTCCACTGTAACTTAACTCCTTACGTAAGAATTCTAAAGATCGATATAAGAACCCTGTCATGTCAAGGTTCGGGTCAGATGCCAAAGGAACATCTGGCATTTGTGGATGAGGCAATTGATAGAATTGCCCCAGTAAATTAATAAAACTGCTAATACTTTGTTGTGTTTGCTGGACCATTCTGAAGGGAAAGCCACTTAACATTGCAGCTCGTTCTTCATCAGTTTTTCCAGGGAAAAGATATTTGAGAGCTTCAATTGAATCAACTCCCAATTCTTGAAGGTTGCGAACAACGATACTGTTATTAAGCAGATCTTCAGTGCTTTCTTCAAAAACTTCACCCATCCAACGCCAACTGACTTTTGATGCTCCGTCAGGAACAAGACCAGTTACACCAGGGGGTATTTCACCTGCGTCTAGTTTAGCACGCATCTCTGTATCACGTTTTTTGATAAATTTCTGGTAATTATCCTGATATTTACCATAAGCTTTTTCATACTCTTGTTTGTCTTCAAATTCTTCAGGCAGAGGTAGCACAGGTTCTTCAAGCTTCATTGCAGCAGCAAATGAATCATTGAAGTTGCGCTCTTCTGCGTAGATCATCATTGAGAAGAGAGGACATAAACCATAGGTAAACAAAGCTCTTGCTTTTTTTTCAGCGGTTGCTGCTACACGTCCATATAGTGTTTTAATTTCATAAGCAGTAGCTGCAGTATTAATATCAATATCATCTACTCCACCCAGTGCT
>Ga0209631_10003966_pt1 | contig 16667 bp, 21 predicted proteins | sample COG_08_FD_184752 | JGI IMG/M metagenome (GOLD analysis project Ga0209631, IMG submission 184752) | Pelagic Microbial community sample from North Sea - COGITO 998_met_08 (SPAdes) (version 2) | ecosystem: Environmental > Aquatic > Marine > Neritic zone/Coastal water | place: Helgoland, sampling...
AAAAATTTCTGCAGAAGTAAATTCATCTGTAGAAAATATAGGTGCTAGGAGGCTTCACACAATAATCGAAAAAGTTTTAGATGATATAAGTTTTAATGCAACAGACAAATCAGGTGAAACAATCACTATTGATAAAAATTATGTAGAAAATAACCTTGGCAATTTGGTTAAAGATACCGATTTGTCTAAATTTATTTTATAAATTTTTCAATTTAATTAAAATTGCACCAGTACCGCCATCTTTAATTGGCGCATCAGAAATAGATAGAATAAATTTATTTAATTCATCATTGTTTTTAATAAATTCAGGAACTGAAAATTTCAACTTACTTAAGTTCATAGATACGTAAGTATCTTTATCGCTGGTAGAATGAAGTCCTTTTCCAGTGATAAAAAGTATCTCTTGATATTTTTTTTTTAAACATAAGTTTATTATTTCTCTAACTTTATGATTGGCATCATTTAAAGTGAAACCGTGCAAATCATATTTAAATCGATTTTTTCTTTTAGGGTTATCTGAATTTATTTCTTCCTTATCGAAAATATCTGATGGGCTTTTTGTATAATTTTCCCAAGTTTGTTTATCTTCTTCTGAAAGTTTTTTTTTTTTAATCACTGACTAATGATTTCAGCTAAATTCCAGTTTGGACTTTTATTATTAATGTTTCGAGTAAACTTCCAAACATCTGAAACAAATTTAATTTTGTCTGGATTACCTTCAATAATTTTATTATTTTTATCTTTTTTTACAGAAATTACCTCTGCTACAAACTTAACCGTAGCAAATATATCATCTTTAATTTTTTCGTAGTTTTCAACTGAAGACTCTTTGATACCTATAAATGTAAATTCTGAGATAATTTTATCATTATTTCTTACTTCTATAGCACCTGAAAAATTACTATACATAGAGGAAGTTAAAAGGCTTTTTAATTTTTTTAAATCGCCTCTTGCAAAAGATATAAGTATTGTCTCGTAAGCAATCTCAGCTCCTTTTAGAAATTCTTTTTTATCTTTTCCTTCTAGAATCTCATGATTTTGTTTGGTGGTTTTTAAATCATTTTTAGGAATACTGAATTTTTTTTCAGCAAAGGTTGGATAAACTTTTGACTGGTGACCAGTTTTTCTACCTAAAATGCTACGCAGACGCAAAATTATAAATCCAGCAATCATACCCAGTAAAATGATGTCTATATATCCAAAACTATTACTCATAATTTGATAATTATACATTAATCATATATTTTTATAGCTGACAAATGAACTCATTTTTATTGCTTTTTATAGCCTTACCAGTGCTAGAAATTTTTCTATTTATAAAGGTTGGTAGCAAAATTGGTGCATCGAATACGATCATTTTAATTTTTTTAACAGCAATAACAGGTATCTATTGTGCAAAACTTCAAGGTATCAAAACTCTTAAATCTGGTATGAAGAACTTTTATCAAAATAAATTACCTGCTTATGAAATAATATCAGGTGCCTCAATTGCGATAGCTGCTTTATTACTAATTGTTCCTGGTTTCTTAACTGATTTTTTTGGGTTTCTTCTTTTAATACCTTTTACAAGAAAGATCTTATTCAGTATTACCTATAAAAATAAAAAGAATAATTTTAAAGATCAAGGTAATACAATTGACGCCGAAGTTGTAGATAAAAAAGATGAGCTATAAAATAATAGGAAAGTATATTAAAGAATTAAGATTTAGTATTCCAAATCCAGAAGCTTTTTTTTTACTTTCAAAAAATATTTCCAACTATAAAATTAATATCGATATAAAAAGTATTGAAGTAAAACAAAATATCATAGAAGTGTTAACAACACTCTCACTAAAACCAATAGAAAAAAATTTTGAAAAGATTGATACTAGTATAGTTTATTCTACGATTGTTGAATTTAATAATAAAATAGATAAAAACCAAATTGAAAAAATAATATTAATACAAATTCCTACAAAAATTTATCGTGAATTAAGGGAAATATTTATCTTTTTATTTGAGAATTCAGGTTTTAAAGATATTAAAATCAAAGAGATTGTTGATTTTGAAAAACTGTATAAGTTAAGAAAAACTCAATAATTGTTTTTTTTTAATTCTTTTTTTAAAAAATCTTTATGTTTTTTTATTTCAACATCTGATATTTTCACAATCTGTCTATTATAATCTTTAACTTTTAAAATATTTTGATCTTGTGTATTAGTTGAAAGATTAAACTTTGGCTCTTTAGCGTCCAATAAATTTATATAAACTTCTCTTAATAATTCACAGTCAAGTAAAGCGTTATGTTTATTTCTTCTAGATAGATCTATATTGAATCTTCGGCATAAGGCATCTAAGGAATTTGAAGTTCCTGGAAATTTACTACGTGCAACTTCCAATGAGTCAATCACCATCTTTTTTTCTATTTTTTTTTTTTTAATAGCATTCAACTCACCATCTAAGAAACCTAGATCAAAAGGAGCATTATGAATAATAATTTTTTTATTTTTAATAAACTTCTCGAATTCATCTGCTACTTTATCAAATGTTTCATAAGTTTTTAAAAAATCCTCAGAAAAACCATGAATTTTAAAAGCAGTTTCTGGTACACTTCTTTTGGGATTTATAAGTTTGTGAAACACATTACCAGTTGGAACTAGATCTTTTGTTTCAATACAGGCAATTTCCACAATTTTATGTCCTTCCCTAAAAGATAAACCTGTAGTTTCCGTATCTAAAATGATTTCATACATATAATTTAATTATATCTAATAACTTTTTTTTTAAAATATTTAAATTTTTTTCATTAACAACTATATGGTTAGAAAATTTTTCTTTATTTTTATTTGATAATTGTTTTTTATTTAACAAATTAAATAATTTGTTGTCACCACCTTTAGCTTTAAATCGCTTTAATCTCGTTCTTTTATTCGCTTTTACAAAAATTATTATATCAAAATAATTCATTAATTTACTTTCAAATAATAAAGGTATCTCAAAAAAGAGCTTTTCTTTTTTTTTATTTGATATAACAAATCTTTTCATCTGATTTCTAATAATGGGATGAATAATTTTTTCTAACTTTTTAATATTTTTTTTATTTTTTATAATCTTTTTTATTAATATGTCTTTTAAATGAGATTTTTTTTCAATTTTAAACTCTTTAATCAATAATTTTTTAAAAATATCATTTTTGTAAAGTTTATGAACTTCATTGTCTGCGCTAAACAAAGGGCCTCGTTTATATGATAAAATTTTAGAAGCTGTTGTTTTACCAGATGCTATTGAACCTGTAATACCAATTTTTATCATTTAAGATTCGAAATTAATAAGTTAATTAAATCATTATCTATTTCGGGATTGATTTTATTCCATAAATAAAAAGATTTTTGACCTTGATATAGGAACATATCAAGTCCATTAAAGACTTTTACTCCTTTATCCTCAAGGTATCTAAATGTTTTTGTTTTTAAAGGATTGTAGATTGTATCAATATAAGTTGAATTTTCATGAAATTTGCTAAAAACAAAGTCAAAATCTGGTCCACCTTTTAGGCCTAAACTCGTTGCATTAAAAATTATATCATAATTAGCAATTTCTATCTGGAGGCTGCTCCAAGGTAAAATATTTAAATGTTTAAATTTTTTCTGTAAAAATAAACACTTCTCATATGTTCTGTTTGTAATTGAGATATGTTTTATTCCTGATTTTTGAAGAGATAATATTACTGATGGAGACACGCCTCCCGCGCCAATAACTAAAGCTTTTTTATTTATTCCATTGTCAATTTCTTTTAAATAAGCTGCTTGTAATCCAAAAACATCAGTGTTCTCCCCGATCACATTTGATTTATTATCTAGAAACAAAGTATTAATCGAACCAGTTGTTTCAGCGTCATTCACAACTTTGTCTACGTAATTTATAATTTTTTGTTTGAAAGGTAAGGTTACGTTAATACCATTTAAAGATTCATCTTTAATCCTCTTAATAATGAGTGAAAGATTATTTTCTTCGCAATCTATTATAGAATAATTGGCCTCTATTTTATATTTTTTAAACCAATAATTATGCAGTATGGGAGATAAGGAATGTTTAATTGGACTACCAATAATACCGTATTTTTTTTTCATTTTTTATATTGATTAATGTAATTTATAATGTCCTTAATTGGCAATCCCATAATTGAGTCTTGATCTCCTTTAATATATTCAAATAATTCTAACCCGTCAGCCTCTATTTGATAGACGCCATAAGCTAGTAAAATATTTGTTTTAATTTTAGAGAGATATTCAGACAATTGTGATTCTTTCAGGTTTTTCATCTTTAACTCGGAAGAGTCTGAATGATTCCAAACCATTGAGCCATTTATTGAAATACAAACAGAACTTATAAGATAATGTTTTGAATTATTTAACTTTCTAAGAATTTTTAATGCTTCATCTCTAGAACGTGGTTTATTAATTAATTTATTGTTTAGTGAAACTACGCTATCCGCACCTAAAACCAATCGATCAGGATTTTTCGCACTTACTCGTTTTGATTTTATCTCCGCAAGATTTTTTGAAACCTCCAAGGGATCAGCGCCTTCGGCTAAAAGAGATTTTTTTATTTCATCTTCATCAACATTTGAAACAATAACTTCATTTTTAATCTTATATTTATCTAGAATGTTTTTTCTAACCCCGCTCTTTGATGCTAATATAATTTTCATTTATTTTTTTTAATCTCTATTATTTTTAAAATAGATGCAGCAGTTTCTTCTACGGATCTTCTTGTAACGTCTATTACAGGCCAATTATTTTTTTTAAAGAGTTTTTTTGAATTCTCTACTTCATTTTTGATAAAGTCTAAATCTGTATATTCCCTTAAGTTATGATCGTTCATTATCGCAACTCTATTACGTCTTATGTCAGCTAACCTTTCAGGATCTGCTACCAAACCTACAACGCAGGACTTAACGTTTGTTGCTAATCCTTCAGGAATTTTTTGGTCTAAAACTAATGGGACGTTAACTGTTTTGTAACCTCTATTTGCTAAATAAATTGAAGTAGGTGTTTTACTTGTCCTACTGACACCTAATAGGATGACGTCAGCATTATTTATATCATCTACTTTTTTTCCATCATCATGAGCCATGGTAAATTGAATTGCTTCTATTCTTTTATAGTAGTCTTCGTCAAGCACGTGTTGTGCACTAGGTTTATGTATTGCTTTCTGGTTAAGTAATTTTGAAAAGTTTAAAATTAGATTACCAAGTATACCAAAACAAGGGACACTATTTTCTTCACTTTTGCTTGATAAATACTTAGCTAACTTCGTTTCAACGATTGTATAAAGAATTAACGAATTTTCTATTTCGATACATTCTTTAATTATCTTGTCAATTTGTTGTTCCGTTCTAACAAAAGCAAATTCTTTTTTGGTATATTCAAAGTTCGCAAATTGCGATTTTAAAGATAAAAATATTCTATCTAGGGTTTCACCAGTTGAGTCAGACACAAGATATACATTGTATTTTTCGTTCATAAATTTGTTAGTAACTATCTAATAAAAAAATGTTTTACCTTACATACTATTTTAACAAAAAATTGTTAACAACAATCAACACAACTGTAACAAATTATTCTATGTTGATATTATTGGTTTTTATATGTTTATAAAACTAATAAAGACGTAAAATGTCACAAATTATAAAGAAGTTATTAACCCACTTATGTATAAAAACTTGTATAAGTAGTTATATTACAAATTCACAGGACCTATAGTAAAAACTATACTTATAAAATTTTATTATTTAATGAGTAATCTTAAAAAAATTTTAACAGAGAAAAAAAATTGTAAATCTGTCTGGTTTATGAGACAAGCAGGTAGATATTTACCTGAATTTAAAAAAATCAGAGAAAAAAATCCTGACTTCATAAACCTTTGTTTAAATAGTGAATTAAGTTCTGAAATTACACTACAGCCAATAAAAAGATTTAATCTAGATTCTGCAATTATATTTTCTGACATTCTTATGGTTCCTTTTGCTTTAGGACAAACGGTTAAATTCATTAAAAACCATGGCCCTATTTTGAGTGAATTTAATTTAAATAAATTTTTAGATAATGATAAAATATCATTTACACAAAATTTATTTCCGGTTTATAAAGCCATAGAAATAACAAGAAAAAAATTAGATAAAAATAAATCATTAATATCATTTATCGGTGCCCCTTGGACATTATTAATTTATATGCTTGGAGCAAAAAAAAATAAAGAGGAAGTGAATTATGAAAAAATAAAATCAAAGGAATTCGAAGTAAATGTAATACTCGATAAATTGAATGAATATTTATGTATACACATTCAAAATCAAATAAACGCGGGCGCTGATGTAATACAAATTTTTGACTCCTGGGCAGGTTTAATACCCATTAAAGATTTGCCAAATTACTGTTATGTACCAAATTTAAAAATTGTCGATTATTGCAAAGAAAACAAAATACCGGTCATCTGTTTTCCTAGAGGTATTAAAGAAAATTACAGCGAATTTAACAATATTGTTAAACCAGATGGTTTAAATTTGGATTATAGTATAGATCCTATTTGGTGTAAGAAAAACTTAAGAAATGTTATCCTACAGGGGGGGTTAGATCCAAAAACTTTATTTTTAAATGATGATGAGATGAAAAATAGATCTAAAAAATATTTTGATATATTTAAAGAAACTCCATATGTTTTCAATCTTGGTCATGGAGTGTTGCCAGAGACAGACCCTGAAAAACTTGGTAGATTAATTAAATTTTATAGGGAATATATATAGTGAAAGAAAGCCATCCAGAAATAAGGTTTGGAAAGACAGGAGTATTATTAATCAATCTTGGTACACCTGACTCAACTAGTTGGCTTGACATAAGAAGATATCTAAAAGAGTTTCTATCAGACAAAAGAGTTATCGAGGTAAACCCTTTTTTTTGGCAAATAATTCTTAATTTATTTATTTTAACTTTTAGACCATCTAAGACTGCTCATGCTTATAAAAAAATTTGGTTAAAAGAAACTAATGAGTCACCATTACGTTATTTTACAAGGAACCAGCGAGATAAACTTAACGCTGCTGTTGGCAGTGAAAAAATAATAGTAGATTTTGCAATGCGATATGGGAACCCTAGCATCAAATTAAAACTTATGGATCTTAAAGAACAGGGATGTGAAAATATAATCATCTTACCTCTTTATCCTCAATATGCAGCAGCTACAACAGCCACTGTTTGTGACGAAGTATACAGAACACTAATGAAGATGAGATGGCAACCAAGTTTACAAATTATTCCACATTATGAAAGTGAGCCATTATATATAAATGCTCTCATCAACAGCATTGAAAAAAAAATACAAAGTATTAATTGGAAACCAGATTTAATCATTTCTTCTTACCACGGTATACCCAAAAAATATTTTGATAAAGGGGATCCATATCAATGCTATTGCCACAAAACAACCAGGCTAATGAAAGAAAAGTTTTTGAAAATTGATATACAAACTACTTTTCAATCTCGATTTGGCCCACAAGAATGGCTTTCACCATATACAGATAAAATGCTTGAAATTTTACCTAATAAAGGAATAAAAAAACTATTAATAATTTGTCCTGGATTTGCATCAGACTGTGTTGAGACATTAGAAGAAATTAATATACAAGGAAGGGAAAGTTTCTTAAAAAATGGAGGTGAAAAATTTGATTTAATACCATGTTTAAACGATAGCTCTGATCATATTTTATTATTAGAAAAATTAGTGAAAAAATATTTTTAATGATGAGTCTCTATTTATTATATAAATCACTTCATTTAATAGCCGCAATATCTTGGATGGCAGGACTTTTATATTTACCTCGTATTTTTGTTTATCACTCTGATGCTACTCATGTTTCCCAAGAAGAAATTTTTAAAACGATGGAAAGAAAACTATATAATTACATTATGATACCAGCAATGACGTTAACTTGGTTGTTTGGAGTTTTATTAATTCAAAACATCGGCTTGACAATTTTAATGGAATTATGGATGCAAATTAAAATTATACTTATTGCATTTTTAACTTATTATCATTTTACTTTGGGTAAATTTTTAAAAGATTTTGCAAAAAATAATAATCAAAAAACCTCAAAATTCTTCAGAATTTACAACGAATTGCCAACAATTATACTAATTGTGGTAATATTTATCGCTATATTTAAGCCACAGTAATAAAGGCTTGTATTTTTTACAAAAAGACATATATTTTTAATACTTTCCTTAAATCACAATAATCACATGAACTTACAAGAATTAAAATTAAAAAAACCTGCCGATCTTATTACAGAAGCTGAAAAGCTCGGTATTGAAAATCCTAGTACCTTAAGAAAGCAAGAAATTCTTTTTGCTATTTTAAAAAAACTAGCAGAAAAAAATGAACAAATAACAGCTACGGGTGTATTAGAGGTTTTACAAGATGGTTTTGGCTTTCTTAGAGCGATAGAGTCTAACTATCTACCAGGTCCAGATGATATTTACGTAAGTCCAAGTCAAATTAGAAGATTTGGATTAAGAACAGGTGATTCAGTAGAAGGCGAAATCAGAGGGCCAAAAGATGCAGAGAGGTATTTTGCGCTTTTAAAAGTAAATAAAATTAATTTTGATAATCCAGAGCAAGGAAAAAATAAGATAGCTTTTGACAATCTAACTCCTCTTTACCCAAATGAGAGAATCAGATTAGAAGTAGAAACAACAAAAATTGAAAAAAAACCTGATAACACAGCTAGGCTCATAGATCTAGTTAGCCCAATAGGAAAAGGGCAAAGATCTTTAATTGTATCTCCGCCAAGAGCTGGGAAAACAATCATTTTACAAAATATAGCACAATCAATAACAGCCAATCATCCTGAGTGTTACTTAATGGTTCTGTTGATAGATGAAAGGCCAGAAGAAGTAACAGATATGCAAAGGTCTGTTAAAGGAGAAGTTGTGGCTTCAACTTTTGATGAACCGGCTTCAAGACACGTTGCCGTTGCTGAAATGGTTATTGAAAAAGCGAAACGTTTAGTGGAACATAAAAAAGACGTTGTTATTTTGCTAGATTCTATAACTAGATTAGGTAGAGCCTATAACGCCGTCATACCAAGCTCAGGAAAAGTTTTAACAGGTGGTGTAGATGCTAATGCACTTCAGAGACCTAAGAGATTTTTTGGTGCTGCACGTAATATTGAAGAAGGCGGTTCTTTAACAATTATATCAACAGCTCTAGTTGATACAGGCAGTAGAATGGACGAAGTTATTTTTGAGGAATTTAAAGGAACAGGTAATTCGGAATTAATACTGGATAGAAAAGTTGCAGATAAAAGAATTTATCCAGCATTAGACATCACAAGATCAGGAACAAGAAGAGAAGAACTTTTATTTGAAAAGGATGATCTATCAAAAATGAATGTTCTTAGAAGAATCATTAGCCCCATGGGAACCATGGACGGTATTGAATTTTTAATTTCAAAATTAAAAAATACCAAAAATAATGCAGATTTTTTTGACTCAATGAATAAGTCGTCCAATTAAATTTTACTGTATTGTTTTATTATCAAAATTAACTTCATGTAAGTAAAAACTAATAATACCCTCAAGAGCTATAACTTTTTCAAGCAAAGTTACTGACTCAAGAATTTTTTGTTTTTCTTCATTAGTTACAGGAGAGATCATAGCTAATGTATTAATTTTCTGGTTTTGATCTAGTTTATTAAATTCTTTCCAATTAAGTAAAAGGCCACTTTTTCTAAAAAAAATTTTGGCTTTATCCATCAAGCTAAAAGTATTTACCTCTTCTATTTCTTTAGTTAAATCATTTTCAAAAATTTTATAGTTAACCTTGAACTCTCTGTATAATTTATTATTTATTTCTTCATCTAAAATTTTAAATCTAGTAATACCAGTTAAATTAATTAAAATTTTACCATCATTATCTTTCTGATAATCGCTAATCTTTCCAAGACAACCAACTTTGAAAACAGAGTCATTTCCTTTTTTTGATTGAACCATACCCATTAATTTATTTTTCTTATAAGCATCATTAACTAAATCTAAATATTTTTGTTCAAAAATATTTAATGGTAAATTGGTTTTTGGGAAATATATTACTCCACTAAGTGGAAATATAGGAATTATCTCAGGATAATTTTTAATCATAATTTAGTATATAAAAAAATTTCTTAATTTGTCTTTCTTAAATTAATTAGCTTATTATCAAAATCTTGATTGTACCAGAACCTTGACTTTTTATTTTTTCCTAAAAATTTTTGATTTGTAAAATTTTCTGGAGAATAAAAATGTAAAAATTTAAATAATGTTTTTAATAAAGAAGCATTGTTTTTTAAAAGTTTGTATTTTTGTTGCATTTCTTAAATTATTATAGTAATTATGATCTTTCAACATTAATTTAACTGGCAATATAAAAAAAATTAACAATGAATAAATTTTCTCCACTGCATCCAATAAAAAAAGATTATGAAAAATTGACTGAATTAGTTTACGGTAAATTGGCTTGGGGACCTCTATTTCGTGATGAAAAAACTGATGCTAACAAAGTTTTAAAAAACTTAGATAACAACGCAGAAAAATATATTCTTGAGTCATTAAAAATTATGAAAATTAAGGTAAAAAATTTAAGAAATCTCAAAGTTTTAGACATAGGTACTGGGAGACATGCAAGGTTTTTTGCGAAACATGGAGCGATAGTTGACCATTTTGATCTTTCAAAAGATAACGTAATTAATTTAAATAAATGGGCAAAAAAAAACAAAAAAAAAATTAATTCTTTTCATGTAAATATTAATCATTCAAAATTACAAAATAATTTTTATGATATAATTTTTTTAGCTGGCGTTTATCAACATATTGATATTCCAGCTTTTGCATTACACAAATTTATTAATTCGCTTAAACCCAAAGGTAAAATGTATTTGGGATTTTATCGCAGTGGAGAATTCAAATTTTTCATTGTTGATGCAATAAGAGAGTTTATGACAATAAAAATAATTAAAAAAATTAGATCTATTAATTCAATACTTTTTTCATTTAATGAAAAAAATTCTTATGCAACCTCTAGAGTAATGGATGATTTTTTTGTTCCAAGAAAGCACTGTTTTCACCCTAAAGATGTAATAAACGATATAAAGCTATTAAACGGGGAAATATTTTATTTTAAAAAAGATTTAAGAGATTATTGTCATAATAGTAAAACTTATTTTTCAGTCGGGGGAGACAGAATATATATAACAAAAAAAAATGATAGAATCGTCAAATTATCAAAAGTCAAAAAAAAGTTAAAAACTGTTAAAGGAAAAAATCAGCTACACGATGTTAAATATAAAGATCCTAAAATTTTAAGAAATATTTTTTTATTTAAAAGTATTTTAAAAAAATTCAAAGATAAAAAAATATCTGAAGATAATATAATTAGTTTATGTATTGGTTTGTATCAGTTTACTCGCCCATGCGTATTAGAGGAGTCAAATTATTACCAAGAAGCTCTTAGAGTTGGTAGAGTCAAAATGTTATCAATTTATTTAGAGAATTTTCTTAAAAATTTTGTTTTAGATTAATTTTGGACTCTGCAAGTTTGTATAAATATTGTACTTATCTGTAAGTTAAATTTGTTTTACTAAACGTTAATTTAAAAACTTAATATTATTTGTAATACGTTTAGCATCCTTTTTGACTCAGTTTCGGCTATAGTAGGCACACAACTTTCTTGATTTGTCCCTGTTGGTGTGTGATAATCTTTTTAGAAAGCCGAGCTAAGAAAGATTAAGATTATCCAAAGAATTAAAACAGCTTTCTAGAATTGCGGGCATAGCTCAGTGGTAGAGCGTCTCGTTGCCAACGAGAAGGTCGAGGGTTCGAATCCCTTTGCCCGCTCCATGTTATGTTTATAATCTAAATAAAAAAATTTCTATAATGTCAGATTTGTCAAAAAAAAAATGTGTTGCTTGTGATGGAAATACCATACCGTTTGATACCACTGAAATTCACAAATATTTGAAAAAAGTAGATGGATGGGAAGTAAAAAGTGATGAAAATAAAAGTTTTTATTTGATTAAAAATTTTGAATTTAAAAATTTTATAAAGAGCCAAGAATTTGTAACTCAAGTAGGCAATATTGCTGAAGTAGAGAATCATCACCCTGATATTTATTTTGGATGGGGTTACTGCAAAATAAAAATTTTTACACATGCAATAAAAGGATTGGCTGAAAGTGATTTTATACTAGCGGCAAAAATAGATAAAATTTAACTAATGATTGAAATGTCGTATACCAGTAAAAACCATTTTAATTTTAGCTTTATCGGCAGCATTAATTACTTCCTGATCTCTAATAGAGCCACCAGGTTGCACTATAGTTTTAACCCCAGCTTTGATTAAAGTAGTTATTCCATCTGCAAAAGGAAAAAAAGCATCAGAGGCGGCAACTGAATTTTTTATTTTTGATGACTGAAATTGTCTTGCTTTTTGCGTAGCTATTTTGCAGCTATCTAAGCGACTAGGTTGTCCTGCTCCTACACCAATAGTAGAAAAGTTCTTGCATAAAATAATTGCATTTGATTTTACATATTTACAAATATTAAAAGCAAATTCTATCTCAGCTAGATCTTTTTTATTTGGTTTAAGTTTTGTGACATATTTTAATTTTTTCTTATCAAAAACCTCTTGGTCCTTACTTTGAATTAAAAAAGATCTATCAAAGAATTTAAGAGATGTTAAATTTTTAAGTTTAAATCCAGTGATATCAATAATTCTTAGATTTTTTTTCCTTTTAAGCAACATTAAAGATTCTTTATCGAATCCCTTTGCAAGAATGACCTCTAAAAAATTTTTATTGATTTCTACAGCTATTTTTTTTGTAATTTTAAAGTTGCATGCAATTACTCCACCAAATGCACTGATTGGATCGGATGCAAAAGCATTTTTGTAAGAACTTAGAGGATTTTTATTTTCAGACACCCCACATGGGTTTGCGTGCTTAATAATAACAGTGCCAGACTTGTTTATCGAGTTTAAAATTTCTAATGATGCGAACATGTCGTTATAATTGTTAAAGCTTAATTCTTTCCCATGCAACTGATTAAATCCAAGGGTTTGATCATGATAATCGTTGACATAAATAGAACTTTTTTGATGAGGATTTTCACCGTATCTTAATTGCTGAAATTTTTTGCCAAATATTGTTTTTCTCTCTGGAAACTTTATATTTAACTTTTTATTAAACCAATTTGCAATCATTGCATCATAATAAGCAGTAAGCCCAAATGCTTTAGAAGACATTAGTTCCCTGAATTTTAAAGTTGTAGCTCCTTTATTTTTTTCTATCTCATTAATCAAATGTGAGTAGTCATTTTTACTAGTTATGATAGTCACATTATTGTAATTCTTGGCAGCAGCTCTCACCATTGTAGGTCCACCAATATCAATGTTTTCAATTATATTTTTTGTATTGGAAGTAGTCGTAACAATTTTCTGAAATGGATAAAAATTTACCACTATTAAATCAATAGCAGAAAAGTTTTGTTTAGTCATTTCATTTCTGTGCTTTTTGTTTTGTCTATCATGTAAAATTCCCGCATGAATTTTTGGGTGAAGTGTTTTAATTCTTCCATCTAACATTTCTTTAAAACCAGTATATTTTGATAACTCAGTGCATTCATAGCCTAGTTTATTTATTGATGTATAAGTACCGCCAGAGCTGATAATATTAACTTTAAATTTTTTAAGTATTTTTAATAACGAAGTTAAGTTTTCTTTATCGTATACAGAAATAAGAGCGTTTCTAATTTTTGTTTTCATTATCAAGCATTCTTTTTTATTTCCCAATTAAAAGATTTGTTTTTATTAACTAAATTACCACTAACAGATATACAAGTATTATCTAATATTTCTCTCCCTCCTAAGAATATACTCTTTTCAATCTCTAGAATTTCATTTGTAACAGTAAATATTAAAGATTTATTTTTTGAAATTTGAATTAATACGCTATTGCCCCCCATTGTCTTAATTGCTGTTAACTCTGGATTAATGTGAAATCTAAAAACATATCTTATTGGAATACCATCCTTTTTTTTAAATATATGATCAGCTCCTTTTATGTAACCATTTTCTTTATCAAAAAATATTTCTCTCTTATGACTGCACCCAAATTTTTTTTCATAACCATTATGAGTTGCTGAACAACCAATTTTTTTATTTTCTGTATAAAAACTTACGTCATGAATTTTGAAAGTATTTTTGATTGAATTTCCATAAATTTTATTAATTAATTTATTACGTTCAAAATTAGTCACGGTAGTATCATTTAAAGTTAATGTCGTTTGGCAGGCAGTTAATCTGCTTAAAAGTTCTGCTTTACTAGAAATATTATCACCAAATCCTGAATTAGATATTATTTTAACACCATCTAAAAAATATTCAAATGATAGAGGTCCGGATTGATAACATTTAGAAAATTTTTTTTCCGGGGGGTCACCTATATCAAAAAATATAATATGGTTTTTGTGTTTTAATTTAAATAGTCCTCCAATAATTTCTTCAGATTTATTCCATTTTTCATTTGCATTTAAATATTCATCTAGTTGTTCAGTAGAGTTTTCCGAGGCACCATTGAATAATGGAAGTTGATTGTTGGGGTATTTAATAAAATTTAAACAATATATATTTTTTTCAATTATATTTTCTAAAAATTCCGGTAAATAGACTTGTGCATCTTTAATAATTTCTTTACAAAAAATTAAGTATCTAGTGGTAAATAATAAATCATTTGGATTCCGAGATAATGGAAAACCATCTTTATCAAAAAAATCTTTAATATAATTTTCAAGCTCTTTAATACCTAAATTATAATTAGATTCGTACTCTTTAAAAACTGTACCCGATAATATTAACGCAATGTAAATTACAATTTTTTTTTGATAATCTTTTTCAAATTTTATATTTTTTTTTAAATGATTGGATTGTGAAACAATACTGTCAAAAAAATCTTTCTTAAAAGAAAAATTTGCATTTTCTAAAATTAAATCAATGTTTAAAATCCAACTTATAATTCTTGCACTCAAAATAGTGTTTTCCCAAGTATTTTTTTTATATGAAGGATTTTTTAACATCCAGATATAAATTATTTTTTTTATATTTTTTACATCAGTTTTTCTATCAATAAAATTTAACCAAAAAAAATTATTTAAATGTTCAGAATCTTTTTTTTTATTTTCTATCCAAAACAAATTCGGATTCACCCCGCTAATTTTAATTTTATTTTTCTTATATGGTGTAATAATTGAGAGTAAAAATGGATTAGGGCTATAATGTATGTGATTAGGAGTTTTCGTCTTTAAAGATTTATTATAATAACTAGAGGAAAAATAAATTTTTTTAAGTAATTTAATTAAAGTTATTTGAAGAGCTATTAAATAAAAATAGACCCTTTTTAAACCTAGCATTTATTAGTTATTTCTAAGTGTCTCTATATTCTTTTTAAGGTCGCCCTTATTTTCCTTAAAGATGGTAGAACCAGAAACTAATATGTTTGCGCCAGCATCTTTAGCTTTTGAGCAATTTTCAAAATTTATTCCACCATCAATTTCAATGTCTACATTCAAATCTTTCTGAGTAATTAATTTTTTTAACATTTTTGTTTTTTCCAAAACTTCTGGCATAAATTTTTGTCCACCAAATCCGGGTTCTACACTCATAATTAAAACAAGATCTATATCTTTTAAAAAATTTTCGATAAGTTTTATTTCTGATTTTGGCTTTAATGAGATGCCTACTTTTCTATTTGTGTTCCTTATTAACTTAATTGTATTAGCCACATCTGTAGTAGCCTCTGGATGAAAAGTAATTATATCCGCACCTGCGTCAGCAAAATTTTTAATAAATTTATCTACTGGGGATATCATTAAATGAACATCAAAAATTTTAGAAGTAAGCGGTCTTAGTTTTTTTATCACCTCAGGACCAATAGTTAAGTTTGGTACAAAATGTCCGTCCATTACATCGATATGTATGTAGTCTGCGCCAGCTTTTTCTAATGAAATTACCTCAGCCCCAAGTTTGCTAAAATCAGCTGATAAAATAGATGGAGATATTTTAATAATATTACTCATTAAACTACTTATATTTTATACAAAAATTTTGTCAAAAAAATTAAAACTTAATTGAATAATTGATACAGCTGTCTAGAAAAATCGCTCTCTAGTGGAAATGCTAACATGCCCCAAACATCATAACCTAGAAGATATGGCATTGCGTAAAATCTAAAAAGATAGAAAAACCAGGCGACATATAAAGCAATAAATGGTCCAAATAAAAAACTTGGAGTAATAAATTTGAATAAATTTATAATAGGATTTGTATACTTTACAAAAACCCTCATAAAAAAAAAAGTAGAGTCTTCTCGTTGAAAAATATTCATGAATGCCCGTCCTATTAATGTCCACATTATAGTTCCAAGAATATAATCTAAAACAATTATCCAAGTTGGTATCATATTTTTGAAGATATCATGATTTAGTTAAAAAAAAAGGGGCGAAAAATTCGCCCCTTCTAATTTTAAATAGTTAGTTACTATTGTTTACCAAGGATTGGTTTACCCGTTGGTATTCTAGTATCATCTACCATTTTTTGTATAGATGG
>Ga0209631_10003967_pt1 | contig 16661 bp, 10 predicted proteins | sample COG_08_FD_184752 | JGI IMG/M metagenome (GOLD analysis project Ga0209631, IMG submission 184752) | Pelagic Microbial community sample from North Sea - COGITO 998_met_08 (SPAdes) (version 2) | ecosystem: Environmental > Aquatic > Marine > Neritic zone/Coastal water | place: Helgoland, sampling...
AGCCTCCCATCTCTCCCCGAACGTGGACTCATCCCCGAACCGTCGACGTGGGTGCCCAACATCCACGAGCCACCCCGACGCCGGCGGTTTGCACGGATCCCACGTATCTCGCCGGGGATCCGAGTACCCGACGACCGCTGGCGTCGCTCGCCGCGCGGAGGAGAACCTTCGCCGAAGGGTTCCGACCGCCGCTCGCGTCGCCATGGCCGTGGCGAGCGCGGAAGTGCCCCGTATCGCGTTTCCGAGCCCAAGCCGTACTTGTAACCTGAAAGGACCCATTTGCCAAAAACAGAAACTGAACACCCAACCCAGGGAGAAGTCTTGTTCGACCCTCACACGACGAGGCGCGGAGGCACTCCGACCCTCGAGACGCCGTCGGGACGCCGCGCCCGTGACAAAGGGCATCGAAACGCATCGATCGCGCGCGAGTGACGGCACGGTCCGTTTCCAAGCGTCGACCAGCCGGCTGGGTGCCAGAGGCAGAATTGAGCGGTTGCCGAGCGTCCGCCCTGGAGTGAAGTGAAGATGGCGGAGACGGAGACGATGGTCGAGGCGCGCGGGCCGCCGGTCGATCGACCGGAGCCTTCGGTGGGTGAGCCGTCCATCGCGGAGGTGTCCAACGGCGCCGGGGACATCTCGCCGCCCCGACCGGGGACCCCGAGGCCCGCGACCCCCAAAGCCGCGGTCGTCGAGGCCTCACCCGCGGCCAAGGAGGAAGTCATCAATGCGGAGAAAGTCGGGGTGGCGCTGTTCGATCTGGACCACACCATCATAGACACCAACAGCAGCTGGCACTGGTTGCAGCACGAGGTGAACAACGGCAAGGTTGGACTCAGCATGCTCATGACCGCGATCTACTGGTTCTCGAGGTACGCGCTCGGTTTCGGCGCGGGAGCCGAGCGGGCGGGCGCGGAGGCTGCGGAGCTCTACGCGGGCGAGAAGGAGGATGACCTCAACGAACGCGTCGTCACGTTCTTCCGAAAAGAGCTCTCGCACAGGGTCCGGCCGGGGTGTAAAGAGACGATGGACAAGCACAAGTCCGACGGCGTGAGATGCGTCATGTGCACCAGCTCCTGGCAGCACCCCGCGCGAGCCGCCGCGGCACTCTACGGCCTCGAGCCCGACCCGAAGGACGTCATCTCATCCGTCATGGAGGTGGACCCGACGTCCGGCGTGTTGACCGGTAAGATCCAAAAAGTGGCGTACGGGGACGGTAAGTGCGTGGTTACGAAGGAGTGGGCGGACGCCAACAACATCGACCTGAACCTCTGCTGGTTCTACACCGATTCCATGTCGGACGTCGCGCTCATGGAAGCGGTTGGGTTTCCAGTTGCGGTGAACCCGGATGCCAGGCTGCGGAAACACGCCGAGACGAAGGGGTGGCCGGTGGAGGACTGGGGGTTGGCGGAGGATAAGAGCAAGAAGCCGAGGTACGCGTACGCGTGCCTGACGCTGAAGGGGTCCAGCCAAGGGCCGGGGTGATTGATGGATGCTACGCAGTAGTAGCGCCGCGAGTTGAAACATTGATTATTTTTTCACCCGTCCAAAATGGGATCTTCTTCGCGAACTTCCTCGTGAAAATCGGCATTGTCAAGAATCGCCAACGCACACGATACGATGCCGAAGGAATTCACCGGTTGGGATAACAACTCCACCAACGCCCGCCCGGGCTTCTCCCGCGCCGTGGGAAGGAGCCTCGTGCCCGGCCGCTCCGGTTCCGGTGAGTACCCGCGCGCGACCCCGGACATCTCCCGCCAATCGATTGGCAATTGTGAAATTCTCGGGATAATTGGCGCCGAGTCTTCGCACGCGCGTCACCGCCCCCGCGACACCCCGTCCTGACCCGCGGTATCCCCACGATTCGACTTTTCAGACTACCCCAAGTACACGTTCGAGGGTGCCGTCGAGATTACCTCGCAGCGCAACACCCGCGGCACGCTTCAGTACTGGGACGACGTCAAGGCCGGCGCCGAGGACCCGGAGGCCAATTTCCGCGTCGCAAAGGAGACGCGCGCGAGGCAGCGCTCCTCCGCCGTCGGCGCCGCGCTCAAGTTTCCCCCCGAGATCCTCGGCGACATATACGCCGATCCCGTCGAGGCGAAGAAGCGCGCGCAGCTCCAGCGCGCGCTCTCCCACGACCAGCGCGCGGCCCTCCAGAAGGAACTCCTCGACGGCTGGGCGCAGGTGGCCGGCGACGACAAAGCATTGAAGTCAGCCTTCTCCGCGATGAAGGAACCAGCCGTACCCGCCGAGGCTCCCGGCACCCCACTCAAGGTTGACCTGGTCGTGACCGAGTCACCAACGAAGGACGGGCCCGCGAACGCTCCCCCGGCCTCCACGTTCAAGCGCGAGATGCCCTCGGTGCCTTACTCCCAGTGCTACACCGACGTGGTGAGCTACGGAGGAGTGAAGAACGAGAGCAAAACTTCGTTGACTGCGTAAGAGACTCTTGGATGTTGGTTTGTACACAGAGGGAGACACGACGACGGCAGAGGGAGACGCGGGTGTCGTTCGTAGGATTTTATTAAATACAACACTGAGTGTGTCACAATCAACCGCTCAGTCCACGCCGCTCATGGTAGCCTCCGCCGGGCACAACCCGGCGTCGGGCACCGCCATCCCTTTCTCCCGCAGCTCCCTCACCATCGCGTCGTTGTGTTCCCTCGTGCTCTTGGCCACCGTCAGCTTCCGCCTAGCCTCGAACTGGCTATTCGCGAGCTGCCGCTTCGCCTCGTCCACGGACACCTCGATCCGGCCTGACTCATCGTCGGCGGATGCGTCGGGGGCGTCGACTGTCGCCGTGGCGTTGGCCGGGTTGGCCAGGACGCCCTCCTGGAACCCTTCATTCGCTTGCTTCTCCGGCGCCGGCGGCTGCATCTTGTTATCCATGAAGCACTTGAGTAGCGCGCGCTTACGTTCCATCTCCACGTCGTACGCCGCGCCGATCGTGGACGCCACCTTCTCGCTCGCCTCCAGCCGCTCGAGGGTCTCGGCGAGGTTCATCTTATCGAACCTGTCGGTGTCCTCCTTGGCCATCTGCTTCATTCGCTTGATGACCTCGGCGACGTTGTTGCGGTCGTACCCGGCCCGCGTGGTCTTGTCCACCTTGAGGTCGCCGGAGGCCTTCTTGGCCTCGCGGATCTTCTGCTTCTGGCCCATCGATGCTGTTCGGTCGCTCCGAGTAAATGCGAAAAGTGTCGGCGGAGGTTTTTGGCTGTCGGGGCGACGCCGGTCGGTGTGCGGCGGTGGTGCGGCGGTGGTGTTCACGCGGCGATTGGACGCGTCGTTGAGGACGAGCCGACGGTGAAGGAAGGATGGGCGATGCGCTCGGTGGTCGCGCGCCCCGGTGTGTGGCGAGAGGACGGGCCTTCGGTCCTCGACGTAACCTAGCCATTTCCAACAGGCCCATACAAGTAATTTGGCCCTCGGGCTCCACGTCAGCGGCCTTTCACTAGCACTATCCGACGCGCCGAGGGCAGTGGACGAGAGATATCAAACCGGCCATGCTCGTCACGATGCACGCCACGCGAGTCATCGCGACGCCCTCCCCGCGCGTCTCTTCGCCCGGATGGAGGCGTCGATCCATGAAGCCCGTCTCGAGCGCTATCCAAAACGAACAAGTGTCCACGGCGATCGCGAAGGCTTCCCTCGCGTCCCTCGCGTCCATCGTGCTCGCCGTCGTGAACCCGACCGCCGCGCTAGCGGTCGGCCCCGTTTCCGTCCCATTCGAGAACGTGCGGTACGAGGAGGTGGCGTGCGAGAAAGGCACGATGAGCTCGGTGGGCGGGTCCATCAATCTCAAGGCTGGCGTCGCGTGCGTCAAGTTCACCGCCAAGGCGGTCAACCCGTCTTCAAAAGCCCTGAACAACGCGGACGTGTACGGCCGCGTGTACGACGACGCGGGCAGCGCGGTGACGGACGTGGCGGAGAACAACAGGATCGCGTACGTCGATTCCGTGCCGGGTGGAACCAGCGAGGTGAGTTTCGTGTTGACGATGGGTAAGAACCAGCTCGACGCCGGGCCGCTGCACTGGCAAGGGCTGAAGGCGTCGGGGTTCACCGGGAAGATCCTGCCGGGGCAGACGGGATCGACGGGGCTGTTGGGGGAGAACGAGTGCGACCTGGCGCCCGACCCGGGTGAGTGCGAGGAGGAGCGAGCGTTGATGGCCAACATCCGATGAGAGAGCGACGTAGCCGATTGTAAATGTAAATCTTGTTCTGTTTCTGCACTTCGTCGCCAAGACTTTCGGCGCTGCAACCCTCCCGTGAACACTTCCCATGAACAAGGGCGGCGGCGAGAAGGCTCGCGCCGAGAAGGCAGCCCGGGAAGGGGGCGGTCGCGGGGGCCGCGGCCGCGGCCGGGGCGGCGCGACGGTCAAGAAGGGCGCGCCTCGGGTTCCCTCAGCCCCCGCGCCGGGAGGAAGGCTTCGAGTGCTCAACACTCACATCGGGGTGGAGGGCGAGCCGCCCCGCCTACCCCCGAAGCGCGCCAAGCCCGTGGACGCGGGCGACGGGTTCGACGGCGGCGGATCGAAGGATGGTGGCAACAGCCTCGTGGGATGGCGCGGGTTCACCGGCGGCGGCTACGGCGTCGACGGCCTCGGCATCGTGCCCGGCGCCGCGAACGCGGGTGGCAACTTTTCCAGATCCGCGCAGGAACCCGCCGAACTCCTTCACATGACCGACGACGCCCAGGACTCCGTCGCCGACCTCCTCCGCGAACTCCGCCCCGCTGACGCACCCGCGGCGGACCCGCGCGCAGCCGCCGAGGCTGAGCGGCTACGGGCGGTGCAACGAGCCAGCCTCGCCGCGCCCGAGCGAGTCACCGCGGCGCCGGCGGGGATGCGCGTCGACGCTAACCACGCCGCGCTCGTGGGCAGGGCCGCGCTGCTCGCCTCCTCCGACAGCGTCCTCGATCAACTCGCGGCGCAGGAGGCACACGCGGTGACCGTGTCGGAGGAGGCGCGACGGACGGGTGCGAGACGCGCGGCGAGGGAACGAACGGAGCGGGAGCGAGCGGGACGGACTAAACGTCTCGCGGAGCGGATAGTCGGCAAGGGGTTCACCGAGGAGTGGGCGACCGAGGCGCTGAGTCACTGCCCGGAGGACGAATTTGACTTTGTGGAGAGCGGTGAGAACACGCAGGCGCATCGGAAGAGGGCGATGGACGCGAGGCTTGGGAGCGCGATGGACTGGCTCTGCCTCCGCGTTCCTCGGGAGGAGATGCCCGAGTCGTTTCTGAAACTGCAGGGCGGGGATCTCGCGCCCGATCCCAGGGAACTGGCGCTTCGAGCGCGCGCGGAGGCTGCCGCGGAGGCTGCGCGAGCTGGCGACGACGACGACGGCGTCGGCCTGGTGCGGGCGGACGACCCGTACGTCGCGCTGCTGCAACGGGCCATGCTCGGTCGGCTGGCGGCGATGGGATTCAGCCGGGCGGAGGCGCGCGAGTCGCTCGAGACGTGCGGGTGGATCGAGGAGGACGCCACGTACGCGTTGCTCCGGAGCCTGCAACCGCCGAGCGTGGGTGACCTGGATCTCGGGTCGATAGACGCCGAGGAGGCGATGGGGGAGAGGGGAGAGGAGGCGATGGCGCTCACCGCGATTCTCGAGGATAGTTTCCGGGACCTCACCGGAGACTTCCCGGACGCCGACGGTAAGATGGCGCTCGAACGCGAGCAGCGGCGCATGTGGACCGCGGACGTACCACCGCCGGACGACCGGTGGAAGCCGTGCGTGCTCGAGGTGCACTTCCCGCCGGGATCCGTGTACCCGTTCGAGCCCCCGCTGCTGTCCATCAAACAGCCCAACTTACCGCCCCCGATTCGTCGCGTCGTCGCCGCGCAACTCGCCGCGCAGGCTGCGTCCATGACCGGCGAGGCTGTCGTGTACACCCTGGTGGCGTGGGTGCAGGAACACATGCCCGCCGTCCTGGACGAGCACGGGACGATGGACGCGGAGGCGGCGGAGAGGGCGGCGGCCGCCGCGGCTGAGGAGGAGGCTCGGGCGGAGGCGGAGGAAGCGGCGCGGGTGGACCCGGAGGTTAGACTGTCGGGGTATTCGCGGCTCGAGCGGACGTTCGCGCGCATCGAGGCGAGGCAGGAGGAGGAGGACAAGGAGGAGGAGGACAGGCGGCGGCGGATGGCGTACTTTCGCCTGCTCATGAGCGAGGAGAAGGCTGGCGCGGAGGAGAAGGCTGGGTCGGTGTCAAGGGAGGAGGAAAAGGTCCTTTCGACGGAACCCGAGCAGACGCCGGAGCCGATGGACGAGGACGAGCCCGAACCGTCGAACGAGGATGAGACGGCATCCGAAACGCCCGAAGCCAATTCGCTGGACGCGCAGCTCAAGCGGTGGGAGGAGGCGCACGAGCGGAGGGTGGCGGCCGCCAAGGCTGACGTGGACGCCGCCACCGCCGCATTTGCCTCCCGCCGAGTCATCATGCCAAACACCGCCGTCACCAAAAGCGCCGAAGCCGCGGCGATCGCCGCCGAGGAGAAACGGAAAGCCGTCGAGGCCGAGGCGGCGAGGAAAGAGGCGGAGCTGCAGACGGCGAAGGGTCGGCGCGCGGCGGCTCGCGAGAAGCTCTACGCCGGTAAGGGCGACGCGGATGGCAAGGACGCCAAGGCGAAGCCCGGGCTCTCGTGGCTCACCAAACACGTCAAGAACCTCGGCTTCGGCGACGACGAGCGCGTCGACGGCGAAGACGCCGGGGCAGCCGTGGCGGACGACGACGAAGTCGCCGCCGCCGCCGCGGACCGGCTCGCGGGTCTCGGAGGCTTGTTAAGCCACAAGCTACGGGACGAAGCCGACGAGGCGCTGGAAGCCGCGAATAAGAAAATCGCGAGCGCCCGACTCGCCGCGGCGGAGAAGCGCAAGACTGAGGACAAAGGCTGGCGCGATATGCGAGCCAAACGACGGGACCTGCCCGCGCATCGCATGCGACGCGAGGTGCTCGACTGCATCGAGAACGGACGGGCGTCCGTGGTGAGCGGCGCGACGGGCTGCGGTAAGACCACGCAGGTGCCGCAGTTTGTGTTTGAAAACGCCGTCGACGCGAATCGCGGCGGCGAGTGCTCGGTTATCATCACGCAGCCGCGCAGGCTGAGCGCGATCGCCGTCGCCGAGCGCGTGGCGCAGGAGCGATGCGAGCGCATAGGCGACACCGTGGGGTACAGCATCAGGCTTGAATCTCGGCAGAGCGCCAACACCAGGCTCCTCTTCTGCACCACCGGCATCCTCCTCAGGAGGCTCCAGTCCGACCCGGACCTTCGAGGGGTCTCCCACGTCATCGTCGACGAGGTTCACGAGCGCGATTTGCTCAGCGACTTTCTCCTCGTCATCTTGCGCAGGCTCGCGGCGCGGCGCGAAGACTTCAGGCTCGTCGCGATGTCCGCGACGGTCAACGCCGAGCTGTTCAAAGGGTACTTTGAGCAAGTCGTTCCCGGCGAGTGCGGTTGCGTGGAGATCCCCGGCCGAACCTTCCCGGTGGCGGAGTACCGACTGGAGGACGCCATCGAGGCGACCGGGTACGTGTGCGAGCCCGACAGTGAGTTCGCGTTGGGCGCGGACGGTAAGCCGAAGGGGGGTGGACGGGGCGGGGGTAGGACGTTCAACCCGCTGTCCGGGGGCGGCGCTCGAAAGAGCAAGGCGATGGCCGCCGTCTACGACTCCTTGGCTTCGACGGCTGAGATGGGCGAGATCACCGAGGAGACCAGGGCTTTGTATCCGGGGTACGGCGACAACACGCTGAGGTGCCTGCAGACCGTGGACGAGGAGAAGATCAACATGGAGCTCATCGAGATGCTGGTGCAGCTCATCGCGGACGAGTACGAGGATGGCGCGATTTTGATATTCCTCCCGGGCATGGCTGAGATTCGCGGCCTGCACGAGCGCCTCGCGTCGTCGCTCGACGACGCGGAGAAACGGTTCATACTCATCCCGCTGCACTCCACGCTGTCCTCCGAGGAGCAGCGCCTGACCTTCAGCAGACCGCCACCCGGCGTTCGCAAGGTTGTCATGGCCACGAACATCGCCGAGACTTCGATAACCATCGACGACGTCGTCTTCGTCATCGACGGCGGCCGCGTCCGTGAGACCCAGTACGACCCGGCGAGTCGCATGTCGAGCCTGGTCACCGCGTGGTGCAGCCGCGCGAGCAGCAGGCAGCGACGGGGCCGCGCCGGTCGAGTCCGCGAGGGGTACTGTTTCCACCTGTACTCCAGCGCTCAAGAAGCAAAACTGGCGGACTTCACCACGCCTGAGATTTTGCGAACGCCCCTGGACGCGTTGTGTCTCCAGATTAAGATCCTGCGACTGGGAGACGTGCGGGAGTTCTTAGGACAGGCCATCGAGCCCCCGCCCGAGAATGCGATCGCCTCCGCGCTCAGGTCACTCACGGAGCTCGACGCCATCGACGCGACGGATGAGCTCACGCCGCTGGGCCACCACCTCGCCGAGCTCCCCGTGGACGCGAGGCTCGGTAAGATGATGCTCTACGGCGCGATGTTCTCGTGCCTCGACCCGGTGCTGACCATCGCCGCGGGTGTCGGGTTCAGGTCGCCGTTCGTGTCCCCGATGGACAAGCGGGATGAGGCTGACGAGGCGAAACGGAAGCTCGCGGGTGCCGGCGCCACCTCGGACCATTTAACTTTGGTCCGAGCGTACGCCGGCTGGATCCGGGCCAAGGCGCGGGGCCGGGGTTTCGAGCGAGACTTTCTGGCCAAGACGTTCCTGTCCCAGCAGACGCTGCGGCAGATCAGCGAGATGCGGCAGCAGTACGTGGAGCTGCTGGACCAGATCGGATTCCTTCGATCCGGCACCGGCTTGCTCGGCGGTAAAAAAGACGACGACGAATTGGACGAAAAGAACGCAGAAGAGAAGAGTACCCTCGACGCGACAGCCGCGCCGTTCGTTCCAGCGCCCAAGCCGCCGCCGAAGCGCGGTAAGGGTGCGAGGACCGCCGCGGCGACGCGGGCGTTGGCGGAGGCGAGCGTCAACGCCGGCAACGAACCCCTCGTCCGAGCGGTTATCTGCGCCGGGCTCTTCCCGAACGTGGCGCTCGTCGAGAGCGTGTCCGGGGGCGGGAGCAAGCCGGGTGGGTCCGGCGCGCAACACAAGGCAAAGGTTCGCACCAAGGGCGACGGTGACGTGTCGCTGCACCCGACGTCCGTGGTGTTCGGGTTGACCAGGTTCGAGCACAGGTTCCTGCTGTTCCACGAGAAGGTCAAGACGGCTAAGGTTTACATAAGGGACGCCACGATGATCGGGCCGTACCCGCTGCTGCTGTTCGGGGGTAAGGTGGCCGTGGACCACGGCCGGTCACAGGCGACGTGCGACGGGTGGATCAAGTTCAGGGCGGCGCCTAGGGTGGCTGTGCTGTTCAAGGCGCTTCGGAAGGAGCTGGACGGTTTGTTGATGCAGAAGATCGCGACGCCCGAGCTGAACATGGCGAAAAGATCGGGCGACTTGGTCAGGACAATCGTGGAGCTGCTGGAGACGGAGTCGGAGGTGGCGGCGGAGGCGAGAAAGGCGCGGAGGGACGCGGAGGCTGCGTCGGCGGTGAAGGAGACGGTGAATAATCCGGAGGTGTGAGTGAACACCCTTAGACATAGTTAGAAGTGAACGAATCACTGACCACCCTACGGGACCAACGCGGGCAGGAGTTTTTTGTCTATGAACGCGGCCACGTCTCGCTCCACCTGGTCCCTCGCGACGTCGATCTCCCCCCTGGGACACACCCGCTCACCGCCCAGCTGCTTCATGACCTTATCCGCGAGCTGACCCGCCTGGTTACAGTCCCCCGCGGTGTTCTGCTTACTCCTGTACATGGCTCGCTCGGGCATGGCATCGGTGTCACCCACGGCCAGAACAGCGTACGCAACCATGCTCATTTTGTCGTCCCTCACGATGAACATATCATGTTCGTAATCACCCTGTGATCGGTTATCCCGAGTGGTCTTCACGCACGCCATCGCGTCCCTCAGGAAGGTGATCCCTCCCCCAACCGCTTCCTCCATCTCGCCAGTCTCCATCACCAATAGGAACACTTCATCGACGGTTTTTATATCTGAGGATCTGGTGTGTGGTAGCACCCCTTTCGTACCCGCGTCTAACATCTCGCAATGATCCACGGTCTCGATGCCGTACTCCTTGTACTTGGCAATATCGCCGACCTTCACGTGTTGGAACACGCTTTGATCCTTCATGCGATAAGCGACGACATCAGCCACCTGTGGGGGGACGGGCGATGTTAGTGGTGGGCACCCTTCGGGGCGGATGACGTGACGTGTGCCCAGCTTCAAGCCGCGGGATCGAGGTGTTGGGATAGACTCGCGAATCGCGCACCTCTTTGGCGATGGGGCCGCCATACAGCACCGTGATCGTCCTACTGTTGTCGATTTCATCGTTCCTCATGTCGCGTCGATGTGCGGCGCCCCGCGTTGTGGCCACACTTTTGCCAACTTTTCGTCAGGACCGAAAATATATACACTTTTACCCTCGCCGGGTCGGAGCGAGTGCCCGAGGGTCGCCATGTCCGCGCTCACGCTGGGCCGTGAGGTCCAGGTCCGCGCGCGGATCAAGTCCATGTGAGTGTTCATCCCGTATATATCCTCGATACCGCATCCCCCGCCCTACGGCCCACGACCCGGACCACCCGCTGATCCGCCCTGGAACCCTTCGATCCCCTCAGATACAACAAGCGCCAGATGGACTTCAACGAGCTGCGCGAGTTCAACGATTACCTCGAGCAGGTGGAGGACACCATCTTCAACCTGTGCGAGAACGTCGACGTCAAGGCGACGGAGGCCAGGGTCGACGCCTACAGGAAGGAGAACGCGGCTGAGATCGCGAGGCTCAACAAACGAAACGAGGAGGAGGACAGGCGGATCGCGGAGGCGACGGGGAACGGCGAGTGGGCCCCTCGACGGATGTCGATGGACGGCTCGGACGTGGGAGACACGCCGTCCGCCGCGGGGGGCGCCGGCGGGTTCGGGGGCATGTTCGGGCACACCCCGGGCACCGGCGGCGGTGGACCGCCCAGGCCGGTGATGGCGGTGCCCAAGCCCACAGCCATGCCGCAGAGCGGCGGCAAGGCTGCGCACGGCGCGTGGGACCACGGCCTGGATCAGTCGGCGGAGGGACGGGCGAAGCGGGAGGCGGCGATCGCGAAGGCGTGCGGGGTGGATATGCACGCCATGGGGATGGCGAGGGCGAGGCAGGAGGCTCTTCAAAGCATCTTCTGCTGATCGTCGTCGCCAACGGCTCTTTCGGCGGTGAACATAGAACGTAGAACCATAGGCGCCTTTCATCGAAGTTGAAGGGAAAATAAACATTCGAATTACATGAGCGCGAGCGTCGCGGGCTATCTTCCTCCGCGTCGCCACTTTTCCTCCCGTCCGCGGTCATCTTCCTCGCGTCCATCCGTCAAAGGAGTCGGCAACTGTTATGCGTCAAGTTTTGAAATAAATTCAAGCCAACCAACTCGGTTTAGCGAGTCGGGGGAAGGTGCGCGCTGCTCCAGCCGCCGTTGTCCTTCTTGTCGTCACCAGCCTTGGAGGCGGGGATGAACTTGGGCATGATGGCAGCCTTGGGCGCGGCAGCCTTGGGCATGGCGACGGGCGCGGCCGCCTTGCCGGTGGCGGTGGGCGGCTTTTGGATGTCGACGGCGTCCTCAGCCGTTTGAACCACGGCGTTGGCGCCGGGTGGAGGGACGTTGGCGGCAGCCTTGGGCACGGGGGCGGCGGCGGGGGGAAGCTTATCGCCCGGGAGGGGGATCTTCTTCGCCTTGGGCACGGCGTTGGACTTGACGGCGGCGGGCGCAACCGGCTTGACGGCGGCGACAACCGGCTTGACGGCGGCGACGGGCTCGGGCTCGGGCTCCTCGACGACCTCCTCCTCAACCTCAACCTCCTCGTCAAACGCCGCCGCAGCCTCCGTCGCCTGCTCGGCGGCTTCGAGCCAGTTCGCCTGCCTCGCCCGTGCGTTCTCATCGACGGCACGCTCCGCGGTCTCCTTCCTGGCGCGGAGCATGGCGATGGTGGCGCTGCCCCCTTGCCTGGCGTAAGGTTTCGCCTCCCTCTTCGCCGCGGCGGCCTTCTCAGCCTCGATGGCGTCGTACTTGGGCGACCACTTGATGGCGGAGGCTCTGAGAGTCTCCGCCGCCACGTCGCGGTCGGCGGCGAGGTCGCCCACGAGCGCCCGGGTAAGGGACGCGCCCCACTTGCTGAACACGCTGGAGGATGAGGACTCCTCGGCGGCGGCGGCGGCGATTTTAGCCTGCGCGTCGGGCGCATCCTTCATCTTGGAGAGGACGGCGATGACCTTGCGATCAGCCTCCCAGGAAGCCTTGAACTCCGCGATGACCTCCTGCGCCTCGGCGAGCTCAGCCTCGAGCTCCTTCACGCGCTCCTCGAGGGACTCGCTCTTGCCCGTGGTGACGTCCGAGTCAACCTTGGTCGCCGCCGCCTCCTTCTCAGCCGCCTGCGCGCGCTTCTCAGCCGTCGCCTGAACCTCCAACGCGACGGAGAGCTCCTTCTTGAGCGTCCTGATCATCATCTCGTTCGTCTTGTGCGCCGCGAGCACTTCGCCAGCCTTGCCGGAGATTTTCTTCTCCGTCGCGAGTTCCGTCGCGGTGGACGCGAGCTTCTCCTTGAGGCCCCTGCACTGCTTGTTGCTAACCTCGAGGGCGCGGACGAGCTCGCCGAGCTTGGCCCTCAGCTGCTTCTCCGCGGAGGAGGACGCGCCGTCGGTCTCGACGGAGAGCTTAGCCTTGAGCAGCTCCTCCTCGTGCTCCTTCTTGACAGCCTTGAGCTGCGCGGCGTGGAGAGTTTCAATCTTGGCGAGGCGCTCGTCCACGGCGGTGCCGGCGACAAACTCGGGCTGGAAGTCCTCGATGTCGGCAACCTCGCCCGCGACGTCGTCGACGAGCTCGGGGATGTCGCTCTTGATGTCGGCGGAGGTGGCCGCGATGGGCTTCTTGGCGACGGGGGCAGGGGGAGGGGTGGGAGCCTTGAGAGCGGTGGAGGCCTTGAGGGGCTCGGCGGGCTCCGCGACGGACTTTTTGGCGTTGAGAATCTCCTCCTCCTTGGCGAGCTCCATCTCGATGAGACGCTTAGCCTCAGCCTTGATCATGGTGGGGTTCTCGACGCCGGGTTCGATGAAGAGGGCGTCCACCTTCTTTTGGGCATCCTTCTTGGCCTTAGCCTTGGCCTCCAGATCGGCAGCCTTGGCCTTGACGCCGTAGGTGCTCTTGGCGACTTCGGCGGGGACGTGGCCCATGCGGAGCTCGTCGCCGAGCACCGTGGCGGACTTCTTGGCGTCAGCCTCGCGCTTGGCGGCAGCCGCCTTGAGCGCAGCCTGCGCGGCGCGCATCTCAGCCTCGGCAGCCTTGAGCTCAGCCTCGGCGGCAGCCTTGGCGGCGCTGAGCGCCCTCGCCTTGGAGGTGTCCGAGGCGCCCGCCGTCTCGGGCTTGGACGCGCCGACTGGGCTGAACACGGGCTTGGCGGCCGCGCCGGGCGCGGGCGGCGCGGCTGGGACGGGCGGTGGCGGCACGACGGTGGCGGCCGCGGCGGCCACGCGCTTGGCGAGCTCGTCGGCTTCCGTCTCGGTATCCTCCTCCTCGAGTGCCTTCATCTGTGCCTGGAGTTTCTTCATCTGCGCCTCAGCCTCAGCTTTGAGTTTGAGCTTCTCCGCCTTTTTCGCGTCGACGGGGACGGGGACGGATGAAGCCGGCGCGGGCGCGGCGGCGACGACGGGGGCCGGGGGCATGGCGGGGCCGGGGGCGACGATGTTGGACGCCGCGTTGGCGAGCATCGCGATGGCTGCATCCTCGCCGTCGATCGGAGCCTGGGCCTTCTCGTCGGCGTAGTACTCGGGTTCCTTGGAGATGGCGAGAGCCTTCTTGAGCATCTCGAGCTCGGTCTTGGACGGGGAGTGGCACGGGGAGTCCTCTCCGAACTCGGTGTCGAGCTGGTACCTGCGGCGGACGTCGTTGAGGTTACCGCCCGCGAGCATTTCCAGCTTCAGGTCGATGAGGGCCGCCTGGTATTCGCGCGCCTGCCACTCCCTGCTGGTGTCCTCGGGCTTGCCGGCCTCTTCCCAGCGCACGTACGAGCGAATCTCGACGAGCTTCTGGGGAATGGCGATGGAGCCGAGGAGCTCCGCGGGGACGACCTCGAGGATGCGACGCTCGACCGCGACGGTGGCGTCGGCGTGGAGGCGAGCCTCGTAGTCCTCGGTGCTCTCGTTGGGGCCCTGGTCTTGCGCGGCGCGCACGACGGGGAAGCGAGCGCGCGTGAGGCGCTTCGCGGGGCGGACTGATGCGACCCGGCGAATTGAGGGGACGACCGAGCCCCTGCTGAGCGCGGCGGTCATCTGCATCGAGCCGAGCGACGCGGCCGCGGCGTGAGCGACCATATCGCTTAGGTACGGGTGTGGATACGAGCTAGTGCGACGGCGTACGTGCGCTAGCTGCTATGAGCCGGGGCCGCGTGGGTCCAAGGAATTTGAATTTCCTTGAAAAGCGGCTTGACAGTTTTTTTAAAATTTCTCAAACAGGTCAACGGCCTTTGAAGCTGTCGTATGGGCAAACAGACTAAATCATGAAGTTGGGGCTTCGAAAAGGAACAGCTGTCCGCTGCCAGTTGTACCAATCGAAACGCAGTTTTCGGCGTGCCCATAACCAAACTTTGGCTCGCCCGCTCTCATCATACTTCAGTTGGGCGCCACTCACTCGGGCAACCATGGCGCGTTCGTGTCGCGAGGCGTCGCGGATGTTTCGCCTGGCGCTGGCGTCGCGGTGCGGTAAGACGACCACCGCGCGCATCTTCGGCCCCAAGAACGTCCGCGGGTCCCTCGCGTCGTCGTCGTCGTCGTCGCACCATCGATGGTACGCGGCGCCCTCGACGAAAATGATGGCGCAGTCGCACGAGGACGACGACGAGTGGGAGACCGTCGTGGGCCTCGAGCTGCACGTGCAGCTAGCGGCCGACACCAAACTGTTCTCCGGGTGAGCCCACGCGCGTCCCGTATCGGTCGATGAACCCGCATTCGATCGACGTGTGGTCCTCGGTTCCACGCGATGAAAACCAAACAGTTTATCGGCACCCGCGAAACCTAACAACGACGCCCCGCCCTCCACCTCCACCCACGCAGAGCCGAACGACTGTACGGCGCCAAGGCCAACGCCAACGTCGCCCCGTTCGACGCCGCGTTACCCGGGTCCCTCCCCGCACTCAACGCCAGGGCCGTGGAGCTCGCCGCGAGGCTCGGGTTCGCGCTCGGCTCCCAAGTCCAATCCAAGAGCTCGTTCGACAGGAAACACTACCACTACCCGGACCTACCGCACGGGTACCAGATCACCCAGCAGCGCTCACCAATCGCGCTCGGCGGGCATATCGAGGTATTCGTAGATATTAAAGAAGGAGGAACTAAAGACGACTCTAAAGGGAAGAATCACACGGCTGAGCAAACACCCAGGACGCTGCGGGTGGAACGGCTGCAGCTGGAGATGGACACCGGGAAACGCACGGGTTCGAGCCGCGGGACTCTCGTGGACTTGAACCGCGCGGGATCCACCCTCGTCGAGATCGTCACCGCGCCGGACCTGCGTGGCGCCGAGGAAGCCGCCGCCGCCGCGGAGACATTCCAACAGATAGTACGGTTCCTGGGCGTGGGCGACGCCGACATGGAAGCCGGCGAGCTCCGAGTGGACGTCAACGTGTCGCACCGGCGCGTCGACGGCTCCGTGGTCGGCGACCGGTGCGAGGTGAAGAACCTGAACTCGTTCCGATCCATCGCTCGCGCGATACGGCACGAGCGAACGCGGCAGATCGCGTTGATGCGATCGGGCGCGGTCGTGCCGCGTCAGACCCGGTCGTTCGATCCAATCGCGGGAACCACCAAAGTGCTCCGCGACAAAGAGGCTCTCCTGGACTACAGGTTCGCGCCGGAGCCCGATTTGCCCCACGTCGTGCTCGAACCCGCGACGCTGGAGATGATCCGATCGGCCGTCCCCGAGCTTCCGTCGCGGGCACGTGTGAGGCTCATGGACCAGTACGGGCTCACGTCGGCACTCGCCGCGCGCGTCGCGTCGCACAAGTCGTCTGTGGCGTACTTTGACGAATGCGTTTCATCGGCGAATAAACGCGCGAATGAAAACGGCGTGGAGCCCCCGGGCGCCGCGGACGTGGCCAACTGGGTCACCGGTACGCTCGTGGGCGCCGCGAAGAAGGCGAACGTCGCCGGTCACAAGGAGCCGCTGCTCGGTCTGCCCGAGAGCGCCGACGCGGACAGGGTGGGGACGCTACTCGCGTCGATCGGTGGCGCGAAAAACGGGGGAATGACAATCACCGCGAGGATGGCCAAGTCGGTCCTCGCGGCGATGCTCTCCGGCGACACCAGGCCCGTGCCTGAGATATCGAAAGAGCTCTTCTACAGCGGCGATGAGGGGGCTTCTGTGGAGGCGGGTGGGGAGGGCGAGGGGAGGGCGTTGGCGGCGACGTGCGCCGACGTGGTGGGTTCGATGCCGGATCAGGTCGAGTTACTCCGGGGCGGTAAGACCCGTCTGATGGGTCTGTTCGTCGGGGAGGTGATGAAGCGGACGAAAGGCAGGGCGGACCCGCGTCGCGCCGCGGAGATCATCAAGTCCCTCGTGGACCAGTAGT
>Ga0209631_10003971_pt1 | contig 16655 bp, 10 predicted proteins | sample COG_08_FD_184752 | JGI IMG/M metagenome (GOLD analysis project Ga0209631, IMG submission 184752) | Pelagic Microbial community sample from North Sea - COGITO 998_met_08 (SPAdes) (version 2) | ecosystem: Environmental > Aquatic > Marine > Neritic zone/Coastal water | place: Helgoland, sampling...
TCCCCGTCGTTATAGGGAAAAAGGCTCGATTTTTAGGCCAAAAAATCGAAAATTCCTGGTTTTCCCCTAAAAATACTGGGGACTTATAAGTCCATTTCCTGGGACTGGTTGATTGAAAATTGGTTGGTCTTTTTTTTTCAAACAACCTTCCTTCAAAGCTATTTACCGGTGTAAATTACTACTACTAATAGTAATATCAAAGTAATCATTAAAAATCACTCAAAATGCTGACAACAGGTGTCGACCCTTCTGCAAGTTTAATGGGGTTCGACGCCATGTCCGTCATTGGCAGAGTGTGCGTATTCAGCGGCTACTCGTTCCTCGGTTTCGCCATGAAAAGATTGGATTTGTTTTCCAAAAAAGACGGTTTAGTCATGTTGAAGTTTGTCGTGAACGTGACGTTACCGGCGCTTCTGTTGCACACGCTCTCGACGAGCGCGAGCATGTATACTCCTCACGTGAATAATGGTAATGGTCAACAATATTTTGTGAGCAAATTTCTGCCAATCGTTTTGTGCTCTGCGTTCGTTTCGTTGACGGCGATGGGTTCGGCGTTGTATTTGTATTTTAAACGACCGTCCAACGAGAGAGGTTTGTTCGTCGGGAGCATGGCTGGCGTGAATCTAGGAACGTACTCGTATCCGTTCATAGAAGCAATTTGGGGGAGCGAAGGCTTACGGTTAGCCACTTTATACGATTTACCGAACTCTGTGTTCGTGTTCATCATCTCCGCGGTTGTGTTTTCCTACGAACGCTCCAAGACGAGAAAAAGTGAAAACGTTGAGCTTCGTCACGACGACGGCGGGATGTATTCCGGCGAGTTTATCACAGAAAGAATCAAGAAAGAAACGTACGCGAAGAGGAGTTCCGCGAACGTGTCCGAGGAAGAAGACGCGAGAATGACCAAAGATAACGGACTTTCTTCGATTGCAAAGAGGAAGGAACAACTGGAAAAGGAAAACGAACAAACCGGACCAAAGACAACGTTCACGACGCAGCTCGTCAAGAGTGGGTTGGGGTGCTACACGTATCCGTCCGGTGCCATCTACGAAGGCGAGTGGCAACAAAACGTTAAAAATGGATTAGGGGTGTATAAATACGCCAAAGGAGGATCGTACGTAGGGAATTTTAAATCCGGTGAATTTTCCGGTTTCGGCGTTCGTAAACTTCGAAGCGGCGTCGTCAAAGCTGGCATTTGGAAAGCGAACGAGTTGGAAAAAATAGTACCCATGGAGGAGTTGACGGCAACGGTGAGAGATGCGACGTTGCGCGCCGAAGCTGCTAGAATGAAAGTTGAATCGTTAAAGGAAGAGACTTTAAAGAAGAAGGCTTTGAACATGTTGAAATTCCCGCCTTTTATCGCGTTGGCGGTTGTTTTCGTCTCCAAAATCATCGGGCACAGTTTACCGACTGTGGTGCACAAATTGGCGGAGCCGTTAGCGAATGCGAATAATCCGTTGGTTTTGATCACCGTCGGCGTATTGTTCGAGGCTGGATTGAGGAGACAACAAACGAGAGACTGCATTGGATTTTTAGCCGCGAAATACGCGACTGGTTTAGCGTGCGCCGCGGTTGTGTCTGTTTTCATACCGAGCGGGTTCCCCATCGCTCGAGGTACGTTAGCGGCGCTGTGCGTCATGCCGGTTCCATCTGTTGTCGTCCAACAAGCGGTAAAGAACAATCTGGACGCCGATCTCGCCGCAAGTTTAGTCTCTGGTTCCCAAATCGCCTCGGTCGTGATGTTGCTCTTCTTCGCGGCGACGATGAACTTGGCGAGCAGACCGTTTTTGTTTCCTTTTTGTTTGTTGATCTTAGCCGGCGTCGTCGCTTCTGCGGGATATTTCTTGGACGAGTATCTCTCGCCAAGTCCACACACGACGTTTAAAGGTGCGGTCGCAGATAAGATCGACGCCATGTTGGATGTTATATTCAAGAACAATGCTAAAGAGGAGGATGTATTATCAATCGATAGAGGAAATAGCGATAGTAAAAACAGTAATAGTGGTAGCGATAGTATCGACGAAAATGAAGCCGCCGCAAAGAACGACGAGGATTCCAGCAGCAGAGGACCGAATGCGCCAAACGCGAGAAGTTTGAGTAACGAACGCTATTTAAACAACGTCTGGCCGAAGCGTTATGAATTTCAGGCGAATCTCTCTCTCGACTCGCGGCTACGAGGAGGAGGAGGAGGACGACGACGACGACCAAAGAAGATCAACTCTTATTCCGCGTCGTCGCCGCCTCCGCCGACGAGGACGACGACACTCAAAGTCATCGGACTCGCCGCTAGAACGAAGAAGACGGATATGAAGACGAGGATGATTAGGACGACAAGGACAGCAGAGTGTACGAGGAGAACGTTTTTACCGCTTCGAACAACGCCTTTATTTTTGTAGTTAGTTGTAACATCATACAATAACGACTGACACCCTTTGCCAGATTTTCAACATCTTCTTCGAAAGAAGAAGACGTTTTTTTCGTCGTCTGCTTTTGATGATGCCAACAATGATGAATGTTTGCCACGTCGCAAAAAGGGACTCTTCTTCTCCTGAAAAATTTCTTTTTGAGGTTTCTTTCACCCCAGGCAAAAAGCAGGGTATTTTCGCCTTTCTCTCAGTGAAAACTCCACTTTACTTGTCTCTCCGACGTTCTGCGTCACAAAGAAGACCGATAAGTCTATTCTGATATACATACATCGCACATAAATATGATGTCACATTCCTTTACGATGCGCACGGTGCGTTTATAATTCTCTTTTCACGTTCGCGCGTCTGACTTTCCCCGTCTCGTACGAAAAATTCGAAGGTTGCTTCGATTTTTCCACGCCGGCGCCGTCGGATGCCTTTGACAAAAATCGCGGGGTGATAACGAAACGAACAAAGTTTGTATTTTGCGAACATTTTTGAAGCACAAACTGTTCAATTTCGTGTTCTGTGCGCGTTGATAGATACAAGCGAGCAATGTATGACCGCATCGGTGGTCTCGCTCGCAGTGAACACGGGTGCCTGATTACGCGCTTTTTGCTTCCTCTCGCCCAATTTGGATAATGCGCTTTTTTATCATCTTCTCCTCGAAAGACTAACAAAAACACACCCTCTCCTTATATCAAATCGTCATCCAAAACAACATCATCAGGCGCTCGTTGCTAAACCGCTCTCTTCGTCGGCCTCGTCGTCTACCTCGAGAAGAGCGAGTCAAAGACCGAACTTGATGGTTCGCGCCGAAGCTAAGAATTTAACCTTTGATATGGCGGCGAGACAGAAAATGCAAGCTGGTATTGACAAGTTGGCCGACGCGGTGGCTATCACCTTAGGCCCTAGAGGCAGAAACGTCGTGTTAGAAGAAAAGTTCGGCGTTCCGCAAGTTATCAACGATGGTGTTTCTATCGCGAGATTTATCGAGCTTCCAGATCCGGTTGAAGATGCCGGTGCGCAGTTGATTAAAGAAGTTGCCGGTCGTACCAACGATTCCGCCGGCGACGGCACGACGACTGCTTCCATCTTAGCGAGAGAAATGATCATGTTTGGTTTGCAATCCGTCGCTTCGGGTGCTAACCCGGTCAACATTAAGAAAGGGATCGATAAAACGTCTGACTTTTTGACGAAGAAATTGAACGAATTAGCCGTCGACGTCAAGGGTAAGGAAGACATCAAGGCGGTTGCCTCTATTTCCGCGGGGAACAATGACGAAATCGGCGACATGATTGCCGACGCGATAGAAAAAGTAGGTGCGGATGGTGTCTTGTCCATTGAAAATGGTAACGGTTTAGAAACTATCGTCGAGATTGAGGAAGGTATGGAAATTGACCGCGGCTACGGGTCGCCGCAGTTTGTCACGAATAACGAAAAGTTATTGGTTGAAATGGAAAATGCAAGAATTATCATCACCGACGAAAAGATTGAGCAAGTGAAGGATTTGGTACCGCTTTTGGAGCAAATCACCGAAGCTGGCTCGCCGCCGGTTTTACTCATCGCAGAGGATGTCGTCGGTGAAGCGTTGGCGACGTTGGTCGTCAACAAACTCAGAGGCGTTTTGAACATCACCACCATGAAGGCTCCGGGATTTGGCGAGCGACGCAAGGCTTTACTCCAAGATATCGCCATCGTTACCGGTTCGCAATACTTGGCGAAGGATTTGGGTTTATCCGTCGCGACGGCGACGATTGATTCGTTGGGTTTTGCCCGTAAAGTTACGCAAGCTGCGACTACGACGACTTTTATTGCCGATTCTGCTTCTCGAGATGACATCGACTTGCGCGTCGCGCAATTGAAACAAGAACTCTCTGAAACCGATTCCGTTTACGACACGCAAAAGCTCTCGGAGCGTATCGCAAAATTGGCTGGGGGTGTTGCCGTCATCAAGGTCGGTGCGGCGACTGAGGCTGAATTAGAAGATAAAAAGTTGCGCATTGAGGATGCGAAGAACGCTACGTTTGCGGCTGTCGAAGAAGGCATCGTTCCGGGAGGCGGCGCCGCTTTGGTGCACTTGTCTGTGATGATTGAGGAATTCAAGGAAACTCTCACGGACCCGGAGGAGAAATTAGGCTGTGAAATCGTTCAAAAGGCATTAGTCGCGCCATGCAGATGGATCGGTAACAACGCTGGCGTTGAAGGTGATGTCATCGTGTCCAGAGTGGCGCAAGAACCGTGGGAGATTGGATACAACGCCATGTCTGGCGAATACGCCAACTTGATTGAAACCGGCGTCATCGACCCGAAGAAAGTTACGAGATCTGGCATCCAAAACTCTTGCTCTATTGCCGGTATGGTTTTGACCACGCAAGCCGTCATCACAGAAATCCCGAAGAAGCAATTAAAGGGAAGAGTGATGGATAGCAATGCGGACACCGCGAATGCGCCGGGCACATTTTCCATTTGAGCCTCTTCTCTCTCTCGTTTTAATTGAAAATCATAATAGCTTCACTACAAAACCCATTACTGTACCAGTGTTTTCTTCTACATGTTGCTACATTACAACTCGTCGTTTTTACCGTGGCCGTCGCTATTTTCTCGCTCGCTATTTTTGCTATTAATGTCCTCTTCGTCGTAATTACCAGCGTCGAGGAGTATTTCTTGAAACGTTCTTTCGTCTTCCTTTTCATTTTTGTACGCGTAACACCGAATTGGCTCGATGTTCTTCTCCTTCGTAACAAACGCTTCGTGTGAACACAGCAAAGGCGTCGCGAATTGTAAGTTATAAGAACACGTAGTCGGCTCTTTGACGCTCAAAACTGTGTTCTGTCCGTCCTCTGCGCACACAAAGTGTACCTCCGTTTTCCTCGTTTCTAACGAACCGATGTCGCACTCCGTACCGTCTGTAAAATGATGCACGTGAAACGCCGTCGCTGGAATACCCACCGATGCCTCTCGTTTCTTAATTTCCGTTTCATTTTCATCGTCGCGCGTTTTATTAGTCAAAGCTTCGTTAAATTTACCTAAAGAGTAGTCCACGGAAACTTTCGCGTTACTTTCTACGTGGTACTGTCGAACGTGTTTCTTGAAACAAAACTCGTACGTCCACCATCCTTCAAATCTATAGAAGCACGCGTTCGTGAGCGGCTGCAGTAGCGACGCAATCGATGGAGCGTTTGGTTCTTCTTCTTCTTCTTCTTCTTTTTCTTCCTCTTCCGCATCTCCTTCTTCTCGTTTGTTGTCTCCCCCTCCGTTCTCTTTCTCTCCTTCTTCTCCTTTCTTCTTCTTCTTTAAAGACGAAGACGACGAAGAAGGTAAAACGCACGCGAACGTTTGCCCCTCGTGATCGGTGATAAATTCCAACTCTTTCCCTTTCGTTTTCTTTTTTAATCGTTCGCTCGTTATCAGCGATTCGTCTTCGTGCGCGTTGTTCAAAGCGACGATAAACGCGTCTTCCACGTCCAATTTCGTGGACGTTTCCTCCAATTTCCTCCGAAGAGAATCTTTCAAAGCTTGGTTTCTCTTTCTCAAGTCGTGCAAGCGCGTGTTCACGGCGTCGTCGAAGGACGATGATGCCTCGACGACGACGACTGCTGGGAGTACTATCAAAGCCACTGGAAGGAGGAAAAAAAGGAAGAGGAAGAGGGGTCTGGACATTATTAAAAATTAAGTAGTCGCTTGGCGGGCGTTTTTCTGACGAAGTTTTTCTGTTTTTTCTGCATAAAAATATCCCATATGGTAAGTGTATTCATGAGTCAAAAACATCTAATGAGTGAGTGTATTTTCGTTTGATGCCATCGTTACTCTCTCGTCATCGTCGTCATTGGCGCCGTTCGTGACTACTCGGTTTCTTTCAAGTACGCTCTTAACTTTGCGCACTGTTCGAGAACTGACCTGCGACTGGTCCCGCCTTCCGTGTCTCTGCTCTCCGCGGACTTTTCGTACGACCAAATTTCCGCGACGTCATCTTCAAACTTGTCACAGATGGATTTCAAATCGTCCACGGTGAGTTGGTCTAACGGGACTTTTTTATCGACGGCTAATTTCACCGCCGCGCCAGAAATGTGGTGCGTTTCGCGAAACGGCATGCCTTTTCTCACTAAATATTCAGCTAAATCCGTGGCCAACATTTCCGCGACGAGAGACGATTTCATCTTCTCCGGGTTCAACTTCATCGTCGCTAAACATCCGGCGGCTATTTGTAAGCAATCAGACATCGTGTCCACGGTTTCAAACATCCCCAACCAACCTTCCTGGAAATCTTTGTTATACGTAGTCGGCGTGCCTTTTAAGATGCACAGTAAACCCGTCAGCGTTCCGATTTGTCTCCCGGCTTTCCCTCTCAACAATTCCAACGCGTCTGGGTTTTTCTTTTGCGGCATGAGGGAACTTCCGGTTGAGTACGCGTCAGACATCTGCATCATGCCAAACTGTTGGGAAGAGTACACGATCAAATCTTCCGACCATCTCGAGATGTGCATGAGTGTCATGCTCGCCCAAAACATAGTTTCAATGACGAAATCGCGATCGGAAACTGCGTCCATGGAGTTTGGACAGACGCGTTCAAAGTTCAAATCTTTCGCCAACAGCTGTCGATCGACACCAAATGGATTCCCAGCTAATGCACCACTTCCCAGCGGCATCGTATTAACTCTCGGCATCAAATCTTTCAAACGCATGTCGTCTCTTTGCCACGCTGCGGCGTGCGACAATAACCAGTGCGAAAATCGAACCGTCTGCGCCGACTGCAAGTGCGTAAATCCCGGCATCACGTGATCCACTTCTTTTTCCGCTCTGTCGATCGCAACTTCAATTAAAGTTCTTAAATACTTTCTCAACACCGTCAACTCTTTTCTCAGCCACATTCTCGTGTCCGTGGCAACTTGGTCGTTCCTCGACCTACCCGTGTGTAACTTCCCTCCAATGTTTGAGTCGATGACCTCGCACAACCGTCGTTCGTTGGCGGTGTGGATGTCCTCGTCGCCTTCCTTCGCGACAAATGCATCGCTCTGCCACTCCTCCAAGACTTTCTTTAAACCTTTGTGGATTTCGTTTCTCTCTTCTTCGGTGATGATCCCAGTCCGGGCTAACGCAGAGGCGTATCCGATGGACCCTTCGATATCTTCCAACGCCATTCGTCGGTCAAAGGATAAACTTTCGTTGAACTTTTCCATGAGCGGATCGATCTTTTCGCTGAACGCTCCACCCCATAACTTCTTAGGCTCTCCCCCAGGGGCACCACCGTCACCACCTGTAGCACGAGTCGTCATCGTTTCTCGTCCTCCTCGCTTCGTATTATCAGTGGTGAACAAAGAAGAAGAAGAAGAAGAATTTGTTTTGTTACGGAAGCCGCCAACAACTTTTGCTAACGATGATGATGAGGATGAAGAATACGAAACGACCGTCGCGATACCAGCGCCTCTCCTCTTCGATATTTGATGATGGTACGTGTGTTGTACGCCTTTTCCTCCTCCCACTCGCGTCGTCGTCGTCGTCGTCCTCTGTTGTTGATCTCGATGATGTTGTGCAATAATAGATGGTGTTGTTGTTGTTGATGATGTTGAAGCGAGCATTATCTCTTCCTTCCAAGTTGTCGTTGTGGAGGAATTAGTGAAGGAAGGTTTTTTCATCATCAGGTGTCAGGGGGAAAAATATCTCTAAATTTACGAAAAAGCGATCTCTCATCTGCTCATGCATCGTCAAAAAAAAAGCGTTCTCCTCCCCTCCTCCTCCGTCTTTCGGAAAGGAAAAGAGGACAAAGAAGACAAAGGCGCGAGAGAAAAGTACTTTCGATCATCGATCCAGAGAACGAGAGAGAGAACTGAAAGAGATCGGATTGAGATCTCTTTTTCTACGATCTACACAACACTCTTATTAGAAAAAAATAAATATACCAACTGTTCCTTCTTTACGGAATATTATAAAGCGGCGCGAATTTTGAGCTCGAGAAGGAGAGAGTAGACGAATCAATAATCATGGGTTTATTCGGCGGCAATAACAAAAACACCGACGAGAACGCGCCGCCGAGCGGGAGCAAGCCTCCGCACGGTCGGAGACTCTCTCAATCCATGATCAACACGGAGACTGGGAAGTTCATGTCCAAACTCATCAACGAATCGAGTTATTTGTCTGGGACTGGGGAAACGAATACGTTCGATACCGCGGAAGCTGTCGCGGAATCCGACGAGCTCATGAGAGAAATGTTCTTTTCCATAGTGAAGGAAACCGCCGGGGAGGAAATGTTGAATAAAATAATGGACGTGTATAAGATTTCGGAAACATTTAGCGAGTCACACTCCTCGGGGGACTTTGACAAGTTGAAAAACACCTTGGACGCGTTGAAGTTGGACGAAACGTTGATGTTATCCTCGGCGTATTCGAACTTGTTAAACTTGCACAACATCTCTGAACACGTAGCGACGAGTATGGAGGAGAGGCACGCGCGATTGGACGATATTCCGAGAGGTCCGGCAAAGACGACCAACGGCGCGATTAAAGGTATGGTGGCCAGCGGCATGGATCCGAACGCGATTTACGACGCGTTATGTAACCAACACGTCGATTTGGTGTTAACCGCACACCCGACGCAAGCGCTGAGACAATCTTTGTTGAAGAACTACGGCAAGATCCGTAATAATTTGATCAATTTGCAACGTTTTCGTCTCTCACGATTTGAACGCGAAGAGATTTTGGAGTCCATTCGGTGCTGCATTCATTCGGCATGGAGAACGGACGAAATTCGCCGTTCGCCGCCGACGCCACAGGATGAAATGCGAAGAGGTTTGACGTATTTTACGAATACAATCTTTGCCGGGGTGCCGCGGTTTATGAGACGGGTGGATACTTCGTTATTGAACCACGGTTTGAACAGACTTCCTTTGGAACGCTCGATCATTACGTTTGGCTCTTGGATGGGTGGCGATCGCGACGGAAACCCGTACGTGACGGCCACGTGCACGAGAGATTCCGTCTACCTCGCCAGGTTACAAGCGACGACGTTATATTTCAAAGCTATCGAACAACTCATATTCGATCTTGCCATGTGGCGGTGCTCGGCATCTTTTCGAAAAGTTGTCGACGATATAGTCGCCAACAGACCACACGAAGAAGACTCGGTCGTGTTTGAAATCCGCAGAGGACGTAACTACACGGACTTTTGGAAAACCATTCCGGAAAACGAACCGTACAGAGTTCTCTTGGGCGAGTTAAGAGACAAATTGTACGAGACGATGGAACAATTACAAAAAGTTGTCGCTGATCCGTCCATCGAGTTGGATTTGGACGATGGTTCCGATCGTTTCATTCGCTGTAAAGAAGATTTATCTGGCCCGTTGATGCATTGCTACGAGTCTTTGATGGAATGCGGCGACGAACAAGTCGCCAATGGCTATTTGCTCGACGTTATTCGTCAAGTGCAATGCTTCGGTCTGAATCTCGTCAAGCTCGATATCCGACAAGAATCCGATCGTCACGCTGACGCCGTGGATGCAATCACCACGCACTTGGGCATGGGTTCGTACAAGGAATGGAGCGAAGAGAAGAAAATTGAGTTTTTGAAGAGCGAAATTGAAGGTAAACGTCCGTTGATCCCGCACCAGTTGGAGTGTTCGGACGAAGTTCGCGAGGTTCTCGACACGTTCAAAATGGTTGCGCACATTCAAAAGAAGGTTCCAGGGAGTTTAGGAACGTATGTCATTTCCATGGCGACGAGTGCTTCGGACGTTTTGGCGGTGGTTTTGCTACAAAGAGAGTGTGGCGGAACTTTAGAAACGTCGCTGAGAGTCGCGCCTTTGTTTGAACGTTTGGACGATTTGAACGATGCGCCGAGAGTTTTGAGACAACTCTTCTCCGTCGAGTGCTACATGAAAACGTTAAGAAATAACGAACAAGAAGTTATGATTGGGTATTCGGATTCTGGTAAAGATGCTGGACGTCTTGCCGCAGCGTGGGGTTTGTATGAAGGTCAAGAGAAAGCGGGTGAGGTTGCCAAGGAATTTGGCGTGCACTTGACCTTGTTTCACGGCAGAGGCGGTACAGTTGGCAGAGGCGGTGGTCCGGCGCACATTGCTATCATGTCGCAACCGGGAGGAACGGTGAATGGATCTATTCGCGTTACCATTCAAGGCGAAGTTATTGAACAAGATTTCGGGGAGAGAGAAAACTGCTTTCACACTTTGGATTTATACACCGCCGCGGTTCTCGAACACACTTTGAAACCGCCGGAAGGTCCAAAACCAGAATGGAGAGTCGTGATGAAAAAAATGAGCGAAGCTTCGTGCAAAAGGTACCGATCGGTTGTGTTTGAAAACCCTGATTTCGTTCCGTACTTCGCGCAAAGCACGCCGAGCACAGAATTGGGAAGTTTGAACATCGGTTCGCGTCCGAGTAAGCGGAAACCGAACGCTGGCGTTACGGCCTTGCGAGCGATTCCTTGGATCTTTGCCTGGACGCAAAGCCGCTTTCAACTTCCAGTTTGGTTGGGTATGTCTGCCGCATTCGCTGAGATCAAAGCGCAGGAAGGCGAACTGAGCACACTGAGAGAAATGCACAAGAAGTGGCCATTTTTTAAAGTGACGATGGATTTAGTCGAGATGGTTTTAGCCAAAGCTGATTTGAACGTCGTCGAGTATTACGAGAAGACGTTGGTAGATGAACGCTTGAGAAATGGGTTAGGCAAAGAGTTGAGGAACGAGTTGATGACGACCATCGACCACGTTTTGGAAATTGCGGACCGAAGAGAGTTGTTGGTGAACCCAGAGTCGAAGATTGAAGTCGACGGCCAACAGTGTCCGGCGCAACATCAGCAGTTGAAGAATAAGTTACAAATGCGTTCGATCTACATCACGCCTTTGAATGTGATTCAAAGCGCTTACTTGAAGAAACAGCGTGAAATCGAAGAGATGGAAGCCAGCAACGACAGTTCTTTCGACGAGTTGAAGTACGATCCATCGTTGCCGTGGGCGCAAGATATGATGAAGCTGCATCCGAGTGCAAACGCATTCAAATCGGCGGTGAACGATACGCTCATCATCACTATCAAAGGTATCGCGAGTGGCTTGCAAAACACCGGTTAAGAAAAGAAGGTACCTGGTGTATATATAAGTAAATGTATTTAAAAGAACAAGAAAAAGGAGAAGATGTTTATAACAATGCATACTAAACTAAAATAAATTACACTACGAATCCTGCGCTTCTAAGCTTTGCTTCCACGTACGCGTCGTCTTTGTATGCCCACACAGAAATGATGACCATCGCGCACCCCAGCAATATCGGACCGTTCAACGGTTCGAAGAACAAAATGTGACCAAAAACTGTCGTTAATACCAAAGCCGCGCACACCGCGACCGTCTTCGTTACCGAGGAGGAATATAAAACAGACAGTGCGACTAATATGCCACCAAGAGCGTGCAACGCTGCTATGACTATAACGAGAAAGGTCCATCCTTGGAAGAGGTTTCCTTTCGTCTCGTAGATTGATATCGGCACGTATATCAGAATTGAACACAACGCCAGCTGAATGTTTCTATCCCAAACGTCGAGTTCCGTCGAAGAAGAAAACGGCGATGATGACTTCGCCAAAGACGCCGACGACGGTGACTCAACGTCTAATTTCTTACCTAAATTCTCTTCCTCGTCTTCTTTTGTCCTTTTCTTCAACACTTTCTCGAAATACACCGACCCGAACCCGCTTAACATCGTTTGTACGAGCGCTAAAAATACACCGAAAGCGTAGGATAAATCAAACATATCGCTGATGTGTTCGTACCAATTTTGATGTACGCGCTTGTGAATGACCGGATTGTTCGGCGACGATTCCCAGGAAATTAAAGTCACGCCTAAGACTAACTGCGTCAACGTTCTCCACACACGGTTTGATATTCTCGAATTGAGCAAAATCTGCGCGAATATCGCCGTCGCTAATACCTTCAAATTTGATATCGCCGTGAATACCGACGCGTCCACGCGTTGCAACGACGGATAAGAAATTAAATTCACCACTAAATACACGAACGCTGGTACCAGCATTGGCGTCGCCGTTTTCACCACCCTCTCGAAAATGTGTGTTTTCAGCCTCGTGAAACTCTTGATGTCCGTTTTTCGATATTTCATGCCAAGCGAAAACAAGAGTTTGAGGAACTCGTTGACACACAAGACGACGTTCTTGGAAAAATCCAACTGTAAAATCCCAACCGCGTACCTTCTGGCGAGCATAGATGCCGTGTTTTCCAAGGTTAAGGCGACCAAAAAGAGCGCGGCTAACTTGTGTTTATTCTTCTTCGTTTTGTTGTTAACGTTGTTATTAATGTTGTCATTGTTTTTATTGCTGTTGTCATCACCATCATCGCCTTCTTCGTAATAAAAGCTATCAAGGCGTTTCGTTTGATTTTTTTTACTACTCGCATCATTTTTACCGAACAACTCCTGCGCTCGGCCTGGGAACGACATCACTATTATCGCTCAAGAAGGACTCTCAGAGAGAAGAACAAGCGAGGAAAGGGTGTTTCTCGTCTTTTTAATAATATATGATACTATGCATCTCTCTCCGAGAAGAGGTGAATTTAAATTTTTAGACCGCCAAAAGGGTGTGTTTGTAAAGAAAGGAAGAAGAAAAGGAAAAAAAACTTGCACATGCAAAAAAACACGAAAAATTTTCTTTCGTCAAAAAAATGAACCAACACCACCACTCCTCCTCGTCGGAGTCATCGTTTCCTCCTCCTCCTCCTCAACATCAGTAATGAAGACGAATAAGACGATGATTTCGACGCACGTCATAGATGCTTTAGATGAATTCTACGGCGTGCGACGAGAAAGAAGAAGAACAACAACAACGGATGATAATCAAAGAGGAGGATTGATCGAAGAAGAAGATATGAACGAGTTTGACGAAGACGTCGTCTGTTTGTCCTTCGAAAACAATACTCACATTAACGAGAAGAAGAAGAAGGAAGATGGGAAGCAACTTACTAATAATAATAATAACGGTATTATTGACGACGACGACGACGACGACGATAAGAGAAATACGATGATGATGAGAGCTACTAAAACGAATAATGATAAAACGACGCAAACAATTAAATCTTCCAAAACCGGTCTGTTCGATGGCATACACAACGGTATCTTTTCAATCGGGAGGGGCGTCTCTACGGGAGCAAAGTTTATGGGAGATACGGTCGTTTCCGGCGTCGCGGTGACGACGAATGCGAGTTTATATTTAGGAAAAACGACCGTAAACATTGGTAAAGACGCGGTGATGCATTCATTTAACGCGATATCGTCGACGTTGATTACAACAGCGACGACGACGATGACGACGACGCCTTCAGATGTGGACGAAGAGTTAATCGATGACATGTCCAACGTCTTGTTATCTGAAGCGCCGCCTCGTCCAAGAGGCCTTTCGATTGAGACGATACTTTTAGATGCCACCACAAACACAAAACGAATAGCAACAACAACAACAACAGCAACATTAGCATCATCATCCCTCGCGACGTGTATGTGTTTATGTGGCAACCGAATAGAAAAGGCGAAAATGGAGCAGAGAGTGTGTTCGTATTTACGAGTCGTCGTATGCGAAAGCTGCTTCTCCGGAGACACTCGAATCATACCGCGTGACGTCTTGCACCGATGGGATTTCACGGAGAAGCCGGTGTGCAAACAATCTTTGCAGTTTTTAGAAGACGCGTACGCGATACCGGTGATTTCTTTGCGAAAACTTGGAGAAGTGAATCGATATTATTACTCGACGAGTATTTCTTCCAAAGAAGAGTTTACTCGTTTGCGCGGCTTTCTGGATTTGCAGATAAAGGTCGCCTCTCTCTTCCACCGCGTGGGCGAAAAGTTAAGGCTGCACAACATGGAAAAAGATGACGAGGGGAAGAAGGAGGACGACAATGACGACAATGACGACACAGACGATGACGATGCTAGTAAGAACAAGAAGAGAAACCGTAAAGCGCTCTTACACTTTCTCGCGTCCATACCGGACGACAAGCGAAGGCTCGTCAGAGGCGGAGACTACGCCAAAGTTTCCATCAAAGAGCTCAAAGAGTTGCACGAATTTCGCAAACAGAGCGAGATTTGCGAGTATTTGAGCGCGATCGAAGACGAAGTCGTCAACGTGTTAGAGAGTTCTTTATAATATAGTGGGCGAGTTATTAGCAATAGCTGCACGCGTAGAAGATGAAATCATGAAATCATGATTCACATCGAAACACACACACACACACGCACCCATCGTTCTCTCTCTCAAACGTCTCGTTCTACAATGATCTGAATGTATCAATGAGCAAAAAAAATGAGTCTTGGGAGGATCGAACTCCCGACCTTCCGATTAGAAGTCGGACGCATTATCCACTTTGCTAAAGACCCGTGAGCGTTAGGGTTGGGAGATATAACTATAAAGAAATCTGATGAATCGAACATTTAGGGTCACTTTTCATCAAAAAAAAAAAACTTCTTTGGAAAAAAATTTGGATAATTACAACACACGCACACGCGCAAAGAAAACAGTCTCACAGAAATAAAGAGAACGATGATGATGTCGTCGTCGTTGACGATGGGGAGAATCACGTCTTCATCTTCATCGCTGAAAACGAAAACGAAGAATTCCTTCGTCGTAAAAAAAAAGACGACGACGACGACGATGAATTTCATCAACAATAATATTAATACAGTTAGGTTGAGGAAAAAGCGTTACAACTTTTCAACTTCGTTCAACCCTGCCACCGCCGCTTTGCACACCACCAATAACAACAACAACAACAACAACAACATTCATACTATTAACACAACAACACATTCAACGAGTTTTTTTGATGTGAGTACTTCTTCGATGCAACAACAAAATCGCCGCCGAGGAAGAATGTCATCAAAAACAAATGCAGCTGCATCTTCGGACACAGAACCACAAAAAAAAGTAACAGAAAGTAAACCGCGTTTACCTGCGATGGATTCCATGCGATTCTTTCTCATTGGATACATCGCCATTGGTCATTTCATCGCGTGCGCGACGAGAGACCCTCTGCTATTAAAAATGTTATCGCAAGTCAACGTCGTCGTCGGCGCTTTCTTCGTCTTGTCCGGGTACGTCGCCGCATACACGGCGTCAGAGTTGAACAAGTACGAACACACGGAAAAGAGATTTTTACCGACAAAAGTTGCCTACACCATTCAAAGAGTCATGGGGTATTACCCGTTGTATTTTGCGACGCAAATTCTGTTCATGCCAGTGTTTTTGATCGCTGACGTGACTTACAACGGATGGGCGAAGTCAGCCTTGCACGCCGGTTTGACTTTTTCGCTCTCGCAGGCGTGGTTCCCGTCGCACGCGGAGTTGTGGAACGCGCCGACGTGGTTTCTCAGCGCGTTGACGTTTGCGTTCGTGGTTTTACCGTACGCGTTGCCTTCGATTGCGAAATTGAAACGGAAGGGATTACAAAGATTGTTCGTAAAGTTGATTTTGTTGACGTGTTTGGTGAAGTTTGCGTATTGCTACGACGTCTCTGGTTTTGCATTTTTTGAGGGCACCATGCCGCCAAAAACGCACCCGTCGTGGATGTTTTGGAATTCAGTTCGGTTTTCTCCGTTGTTTTCGACAATTGATGTGTTGATTGGTGCGGTTTCTGCTCGATTGGTGATGATTGACGGCGTCGAGAAAGTAAACTTTGATTCTGTTCTTCAGAAACCGGTTATTCCGTTACTCTTGATGATTGGTTTGATCGTCGGGAGAGGATACTCGATCGTTTCCATGTCTGACGCAATTGCCAGGAGCATTTTCGTACCTCTGTTTGCGTGGTTTACTATGAACATTCACCGCGAAACGGTCAGTAGCAGTCCTCGGGCGAGCCAATTTTCAATCTCGAGCGTTCTGTCCTGGAAACCGTTGACGTATTTAGGGGCGATTTCCTTCCCTATTTACATCTTACACGGACCAATTGGCCAGATATTCTATAAAAGAGTCGTAGCGAATAAAATTTTCGGTTTCGTATTCACGTCGAAACCGGAATTTTTCCCGGTCTGGATTGGAATCGTTCTCGTCAGTGCGGCGATTGTAAACGAAGTCTTCTTGAAGAATAAGAAAGTGCAAGAGCTGTCGAAGAACGTTTCAAACTCGTTGGTATCGTTATCTATCTCCGAGTAACTCTCTTCGTTATTTTTGTGATTACCTTACTGTTATATGATTAGTACTATATTAAGTTGTCATCATCATCGTGTAAAAGTAAATATTTTATTAAAACA